>Ga0065721_10003594_pt1 | contig 178962 bp, 152 predicted proteins | sample Mesricmetagenome_FD_59108 | JGI IMG/M metagenome (GOLD analysis project Ga0065721, IMG submission 59108) | Mesophilic microbial community from rice straw/compost enrichment Sample: eDNA_1 v2 (version 2) | ecosystem: Engineered > Solid waste > Grass > Composting > Bioreactor | place: USA... | reverse complement strand
ACCGCACTTCCGGCAATGATGGTGTGCCTCTTCAGTAACCCCGGCTGATGGAAAGCCGGCAGAGAACCAGAAAGGCCCGCACCGTCGTTGCTTCAAGATGTCCTCGCATTTCCCGGTTGGCCGGAATAGCGACTGGAGGGGTTAGTTCCAGGTACCTTACCGATGACCTCACCTAATCGAGGGTCGGCGGACACCCACAGGCACGTGCGACTTTGGGCAAGCGAGGAAATAGGGAAACAGCATCCCATAATCAAGTGTTTTTTTCGTATGTGGACTTGAAAAATCTGGTGAACAATCAGACCTTACCGTTCAGTTTAGGGAAACGAACCTCCGGAAACGCACATGGACACCCTCACCAGGATCCGGGCCTTCATCGATGTGGTGGAAGCGGAGGGCTTCTCCGCTGCGGGTCGCAAGACCGGGCGTTCGAAGGCCCTGCTTTCCAAGTATGTCCGCGAACTGGAAGACGAACTGGGCGCGCTGCTTCTCAACCGGACAACGCGCCAGTTCTCGCTGACCGAGGCCGGTCACATCTACTACCGCAGCGCTTCCGACATCCTGAAGGAGATCGATAACCTCGCCGACCTGGTGCGCGAGAACAATACCGACCTCAGGGGCAAACTGAAGATATCGGTTCCCCGTACCTTCATCGACGCCGCGGTCGGCCAGTCTTTGATCGATTTCGCGGTCCAGAACCCGGACCTGTCTCTCGACATCCTCGCCGAGGACCGATTCGTCGACCTCATAGAGGAAGGCTTCGACCTCGCGATTCGAATCACGCGGCTGGAGGATTCGGGCCTGATTGCCCGAAAGCTCGCCGACTTCCGCGTGTTCGCATTGGCAACGCCGGACTTCGTCAAGCGGCACGGACCGCTCGAACATCCGCAGGATCTGTCCCGGGTACCGGTACTGGTAGACACCAATACCAAGGGACACAATACGGTGCGCTTCAACCTGCCTGATGGCGGCGGCATATCGGTTGCCGTCAACGGCCCGATCGAGGTCAACAGCCCACAGGCCACCTTGCGGGGTGCCCGTGCCGGGCTTGGAGTGGCCCTTGTTCCCGATTTCATCGGCCGCCCCTATCTCGAATCAGGCGAACTTGTCTCCCTGTTCGAGGACTTCCTGCCAAACGACCGGGGCATCTATGCGGTCTATCCCCATCGCCGCTATCTTCCAGCCAAGGTTCGCTCGTTCGTAGACTACCTGCACGGCTGGTTCCGCAAGAACGCGTGACGCCGGCAAGAGTCCCATTTCGGTCCCATTTGCGGGAGATAGAAGATTCGACAATCTGTGGTGCGCGAGATGAAAAAACCGAGACTTCTGCTGGCCCTTATGATGGCGGCCGGACCGGTTCCGGCGACCGCTCATCCACACGTCTTCGCCGACGCCCGGCTGGAGGTTGTTGCCTCCGACAACGGCAATGTGCAGGAACTGCGCAACGTCTGGCGCTTCGACGACATGTTTTCCTCCAGCGTGCTGATGGACTTCGACGCCAACAGCGACCTGAAGCTGGACCCGAGCGAACTCGAGGAGATCGGCAAGACCATTCTCGAATCGCTGGGCGATTACGACTACTTCACCTTCATCAATCACGACGGAAAACCGGTCGGGATCGCCAAACCCGACGCCTTGCACGTCGATTTCCAGGACAATCTGCTCCTGGTCTTCTTCTCGGTGAAGCCGAAGACGCCCCTGCCCGTCACCGGCACGCTGTCCTTCGGCGTCTACGACCCGACCCTCTACACCGCGATTGACTTCACCGACGACACCCGGATGGTGCTGGAAGGCGAGGGTTTCAAGAACTGCCGGCATAAGGTGGTGCGCCCCGACCCGGACGAGGTGATCGCGCAAAACCAGTCGTCGCTTACGGAAGCCTTCTTCGCCGACCCGGGGAACAACGACATGGGCAAGCTCTTCGCCACCCGGCTGGAGGTGACATGCTGAACGGTCGGCGGATCGCAATCGTCGCAGTCACTGCGGCGTGTCTGCTGCCGCTTGCCGCTGGAATGGCTCTCGCGGCCTCGCCGCTCGGCATCGGCGCGGCCGAACCTTCCTTCCAGACCAGCGGCCCGTTCGGAGGCTTTCTCGCCTGGATCAACCAGCACCAACAGGCTTTTTACCGTTCGCTGACAGGCGCCCTAAAAGCCATGCGGGAAGATCCCGGAGCACTCTGGGGCCTGATGGGCCTCTCCTTCGCCTACGGCATTTTCCACGCCGCCGGACCGGGACACGGCAAGGCGGTGGTCTCTTCCTACCTGCTCGCCAACGAGCGGGAACTGAAGCGCGGCATATTCATCTCGTTCGCCTCCGCCCTGTTGCAGGCGCTGGTCGCCATCGCCGTCGTCGTCACGGCCTATGCGGTTCTGCGCGGCACCTCCATCACCATGACCGACGCCACCAGCGCCATCGAGATCGCCAGCTATGGCCTCGTGATCGCCTTCGGCACCTGGCTGCTGCTGCGCAAGCTGCAACCCCTGCTCTCCCGCCGCAGGAGCGCGATCAGCGGTACCCTGTTCGACTCGCAGGCAGTGGCGACGGGCGTTCGTGGCCCAACGGGCCTCAGCTTTTCCGTCACCGCCGTGCCTCACGACCATGACGCGCTGTCGCCGGGCTCCGTATGCCCCGACTGCGGCGTGCCCCACGTCCCCGATCCATCTCTGCTGCGGGCCGAGCGATTCACCAGTCGCGAGGCATGGTCGGCGATCGTCGCCGTAGGTCTCCGGCCCTGTTCCGGCGCCCTGCTGGTGCTGACCTTCTCGATGCTGAACGGGCTCTATCTCGGCGGCGTGCTGTCTGTCTTCGCAATGGCATTCGGCACGGCGATCACCGTCTCGATCCTCGCCTTGCTGGCAGTCTCCGCGAAAGGTCTGGCCCTTCGGGTAACCGGTACGGGCTCGAGGCTCTCCAACAGGGTCGGCAATACGATCGAGATCGCCGCAGCGCTGCTGGTGATCCTGCTCGGCTGCACGCTTCTGATGGCGGCGCTAGAGGCCTGAGCGATCTCAGCGCTTCTGGAAGCGCGACCGTACCCAGAAGATCAGGAAGAACGCCAGGACGCAGAGCGTTCCGACCACGACGGCAAGCGTCGGAGAATAGTCGCCGATCCAGAGCACCAGCTGGGGCAACAGATAGAGCGCCACGCCGACGACGAGGATGATGATCGCGGCGGCGATCGCCGACGACCGGTTGTTGCTGGAATTCTCGCTCACGCCACTGCTCCGGCCTGTTCGTTGCGAATGTCTTCGAGACGTTTCTTCTGGCTGACGTCGGCGGAAAAATTCTCCGGCGCCAGCCAGGCTTCAAACGCTGCCTTCAGCGCCGGCCACTCGCTGTCGATCATCGAGAACCATGCCGTGTCACGGTTGGCGCCCTTCGAGATCACATGATTGCGGAACACACCTTCGAAGGTGAAGCCGTAGCGCCTCGCCGTCGTTTTCGACGCCTCGTTCTCGTTGTGGCATTTCCATTCGTAGCGACGATATCCGAGACCCTCGAACACGTGTTTCGCCATCAGGTAATGCGCTTCGGTCGCGAGCGGCGTGCGGCTCATGGCGGGACCATGGGCGACGCCGCCCACTTCAACGACGCCGTTAGCGGCATCGGCGCGCATGTAGTTAGCCATGCCGACGACCTTGCCGGTCGACTTGTCGCGAAACACATGCGTCAACCAGCCTGCCTTCTTCATCGCATCCAGCCAGTTGCCGAAATCCTCGATCCCGGTGAAATCCGGCTGGGTGAAGTATTTCAGCAGCGGATTGATCTCCATGCCGCCGAGCCCTTCCCAGAGGGCCTCGAGATGCGCCGCGCGATCATAGGGCTCGACCACGACGAACCGGCCTTCGAGACTGACCGGTGCCGGAGCTGGAACCTTGTAGTTGGAAAGATCGCGCAATGCCGCCTCCTGTGTTTGCCACTGGATTAGGCCAGCCGCCCTGCAAAGGCAACCGGCCGAAGCGGCACGGGAGGTCACACCTTGGCGGCGGAGACGGTGGCCTCGATATGGTCGACCAGTGCATCCGGCAGGCCGAGCCGACCCGCCAGCAAATCGAGATAGCCGCGCTCGGCCCGGCTGTCGGGTTCGATCGCCAGCCGCGACGCGGTATAGATCTCGACCTTCTGCTCCTCGGTCGTGGCAGCCGCGACCAGCGCATCGATGTCGGTCGGGTCGGAGAGTTCCTTCTCGATGAAGGCTTCCGCCTCAGCGCCGAGGCCGGAGAGATGGATCTTGTCCATGATGCGACCGCGCTCGGTCTCGTCGATGTGGCCGTCCGCCTTGGCGGCGGCGATCATCGCTCGCACCAGTGCCAGCGCGAAATCATTGGTCGCCTGCGGCGCCTGCGGGCTGAACGGCGAATCCGCCGGTGGAGGCAGCAGTTCCGGCAAGTTCTCCACGGACGTACTGTCCGGCGTCTGGCCGGTCTTGTAATTCTTGTAGGCAAGATAGCCGAGCCCCGCGATGGCCGCGAGGCCGCCGAGCTTAACCGCACCGCCCGTCAGATTGCGGCCGGTCTTGGTGCCGAGAAGCACAGCGGCGATGGCGCCGGTTGCCAGAGGATTGTTCTTCGCGAGCTGCGCGATGTCGCCCGCCGTTCCCTTCACCGTCCCCTCGGTTCCCGGAATCTGCGAACCGAGGAACTGGTCTAGAAGCTTCTTCGCATCGAACATGGCGTTCTCCCTGGCGTTCGTGTTCGAACGCTAGATAGGAAGAGCCAGATCGAATTACAAAGACGCGTCGTCTGTCAGCCGGCAAGAGCCGCCGCTTCCGCCGCGAGCTTGGTGATCCCCGCCCAGTCGCCGGCTGCGACAAGTTCCTTCGGCGCAACCCAGGAACCACCGACGCAGACGACGTTCGGAAGCGAGAGGTAGTCCTTCGCATTCTTCAGCGAAATGCCGCCCGTCGGGCAGAACAGCGTACCGGCGAGTGGCGAGGACAGCGACTTCAGATAGGCGGCTCCGCCCGCCTGCTCGGCCGGGAAGAACTTCAGCACTTCGTAGCCTTCGTCGCGCAGGGTCATGACTTCGGAGGCGGTTGCAGCACCCGGCAGGAGCGGGATGTCGGAGCCGCGGGCCGCGTCGATGAGCTTCGGCGTCGTACCGGGGCTGACGATGAACTGAGCACCGGCCTTGACGGCGGCATCGAAGTGCTTCGGGTTAAGGATGGTCCCGGCGCCAGAGACCGCGCCCTCGACTTCCTGCGCCACCAGCCGTACGGCTTCAAGCGCGGCTTCGGTGCGCATGGTGATCTCGATCGCCTTTAGCCCGCCGGCAACCAGCGCCCTAGCGAGTGGAACGGCAGTGGCGGCATCCTCGATGATCAGCACCGGCACGACCGGCTGCAGCTTCAGCACGGAGAGGAGCTTTTCAGTTTTCGGATCCATGAGGCACCCACCTTCCTTTAAAACGATTGAATTCGGCCAACGCTTAGCCCGCGTTCATGCCATTGTCGAGACAAATGCGCGCTGCGTACGGCAGACGATTTGCCTTCGGCCGGTTTTACGTTAGGTTTACGTTAAGGGCGCTTTTGATGGGTGAGTTTCATGGTCAAGGAAATCGAGCGCAAATTTCTCGTGGTCAGCGATAGCTGGCGTGACCATGTGATTTCTACCACACCCATGCGGCAGGCCTACATGGCTACGGGTCGCGACAGGTCGGTCCGCATCCGCATCAAGAACGACAAATCCGCCAGGCTGACGATAAAGATCGGCAAATCCGCCGTCGTGCGCGACGAATTTGAATACGACATTCCACTGACCGACGCCGAGGAAATGATGGAGCTTGCGATCGGCAACGTGATCGAGAAGGTCCGACATACGGTCCAGGTAGGGAATTTCCTCTGGGAGATCGATGTCTTCCAGGGCGCCTACAGCGGCCTCGTCACTGCGGAGGTGGAAATGAAGTCGGAAGCGGACAAGCCGCTTCTTCCGACGTGGATTGGCCGCGAAGTCACCGGAGATCAACGGTACTCCAATCAGGCGCTCGCCACCGAACATATGAAGCCGGAACTCGTGCATGCCGTACAGAATTAGGCCCGGCCATCCCTTCACGGAGGAAGTCCGGGCGATTGCGCGCGAGTTACTCGAGGCGGCGATAAGGGTACTTGAAGAGCAGCCACAGGGACCTCATGAAGCGATCCACACGGCACGCAAGAAGTTCAAACGGGTTCGTGCACTCTATCGCCTCGTCGCCCACGGCAAACGGGAGTTCAGAACTGCAGAAAACGCACGCCTGCGCGATACGGCGAGAAATCTCTCCACGGTGCGGGATGCCACGGCTTTGGTCGAGACACTCGGTTTCCTGACCGAGAATGCCGCGACCGAGAGCGAGAGACAGGCAATCTCCCTCGCCCGAGCGACCCTTGAGGAGCGCCGCGACCGGATTTCTGCAGCCGAAACGGATCTGCCTGCAAAGATCGAGGCGACGATCGATCAATGTCGGCTGGCGATCGCCGCCCTGGAGAACTTGTCGTTCAAGGACACACCGGCAAGGACAGCAGAACGGCTGGCGCAAGCGTGGGCCAGAAGCCTTCAACGTGGACGGGACGCCCTTGCGGGCTGCCACGAAACCGCCGATGCCGAGGTCTTCCACGAGTTGCGCAAGGCAGGTCAGGCCTACTGGATGAACCTGTCGCTGCTCCGCAAGATCTGGCCGTCGGTCATGCGGGCCAAGCGAGCGGAGGCGAAGGCGCTGGTGGATGCGCTGGGCCGCGAGCACGACATCTCTATCCTCATCGGCCTACTCGATCACGAGCCAACCCTGATCGAGGGCGGCGAAACGCTGTCCTACTTGCTCGGCGCCATTATCCGCGAGCAGCAGGAGATCCGCCGCGGCGCGCTGGAACTGGCGGACCGGGTATTCGCCGACGAGCCGGAAGTCGAGGGGCGGATCGTAAGAAAACTCTGGCTCACCGCCGCAAAGGCTTGACCAGAGCAACGCTCCACCGTTCAATGCTGACACAAAGTGTCAGTGTGCGTTGATAGACCAGCGATCATGAGCCGCTCCGTACGCCTGCTAGACCTGCTGCAGATCCTGCGCCGTCACCGTCAGGCGGTGAGCGGACAGGTCTTGGCCGACGAACTCGGCATTTCACTCCGCACACTCTACCGCGACATCGCCGCGCTGCAGGCTCAGGGCGCCGACATCGAGGGCGAACCCGGCGTCGGCTACATGCTACGCCCCGGCTACATGCTGCCCCCGCTGATGTTCTCGGTCGAGGAAATCGAAGCACTGGTGCTCGGCTCGCGTATGCTCTCGAGCCGCGCCGACAACGAGCTCAACGAGGCAGCCCGTAACGCGCTCTCCAAGATCGAGGCGGTCCTGCCCTCCGACCTCAGGAGCCATCTCCACCACTCCGGCCTGCTTGTCATCCCCGGCGAGGGCGTCGGCGACGGGGTGATCGACGTCGCGCTCGTGCGCCGTGCCATCCGCGAAGAGCGCAAGCTCGAAATCGGTTACCGAGACGTCAACGACCGGGAGAGCGAGCGCACGATCTGGCCGATTGCGATCGGCTATTTCGACAAGCAGCGGATCATCGTCGGCTGGTGCGAATTGCGCCAGGCCTTCCGGCACTTCCGCACGGACCGCGTCACCCGGCTCGAGGCCCTGAACGACCGCTATGCCCGCCGCCGGACGCAATTGCTGAAGGAATGGCGAAGCGCCGTTGAAGCCACTCACGGCAGGTCATACTGACGCGCCCGGCGTGCGCGTGACGAGCGAGAACGACACCGCCTGGCACGGGATTTGACAAAGGGCAAAGTGACGCTCCTGCCCGGAAAATAAGGCTTCACCGATTGCGAAAAGACGAGCCAGACTGTATTTCCGGCGCATGACAGACAGCCTTCAATCCATTCGCCACGAAGAAGGCGGCGCCTTTCTCGTCGCCGCTCTCTATCACTTTGCCCGCTTTCCGGATTTCCAAAGTTTCCGGGAGCCCCTGCTCGCGCTCTGCCGCGAGAACGGTGTGAAGGGCACGCTGCTGCTGGCGGCGGAGGGCATCAATGGAACGATTGCCGGCCCTGACGCCGGTATCGCCAGGGTTCTCGCCTTCATCCGCGCCCGGCCTGAATTCGCCGGCCTGGTGCACAAGGAAAGCCGCGCGTCGAAGATGCCGTTCCTTCGCATGAAGGTGCGCCTGAAAAGGGAAATCGTCACCATGGGCGTCGAGGGCATCGACCCCAACAAGATCGTCGGCACCTATGTCGAACCGAAGGACTGGAATGCGCTGATCTCCGATCCGGAAACCATCGTCATCGATACGCGCAACGACTACGAGACAGCGATTGGCATCTTCAAGGGTGCGATCGATCCGAATATCAAGACCTTCCGCGAATTTCCCGACTGGATGCGCAACAATCCCGGCCTGCACAACAAGCCGAAGATCGCCATGTACTGCACCGGCGGCATCCGCTGCGAGAAGTCGACGGCCTTCGCCAAGGAGATGGGCTTCGACGAGGTCTATCACCTCAAGGGCGGCATCCTGAAATACCTGGAGGAAGTGGCGCCGGAGGAAAGCCTCTGGGAAGGCGCCTGCTTCGTCTTCGACGAGCGCGTATCAGTCACTCACGGCCTCCAGGAAGGCGAGCACACGCTCTGCCACGCCTGCCGCTATCCGCTGACGGCCGAGGAAATCAAATCGCCCCAATTCGAGGAAGGCGTCTCCTGCCCGCATTGCTACGGCGAGCGGACCGAGGAGGACCGCCAGCGCTACCGCGAGCGCCAGAAGCAGATCGCGCTGGCGAAGAAGCGGGGCGAGAGGCACATCGGCAACTGAAACGGCGGAGGCGCTAGCCGCTGATGTCGGGCTTGAGCGAATCGCGTGCCACGCATGTGCTACCCTGCGTAGGACGGCGATAGAGCGACATTCTACCATCCTCGGAGCGGAGAACGAGATCAGACTTCTGAGCTTCCGCCTCCACTTGCGACCACAAACGGTCATGCTCCGGCGCCGGTGTTCCCCATACCAGCAGATAATCCACGGGAATGCCGGAATGCTTCTCGTACCCCTCGATGTCGATCTGGGTGATGCTCACTTCCTGCGTATAAGGCTCCCAATGAAACAGATGGCCCATGGGCTCCGCTTCAGGACGAAAGCGTACAGGGTAGACATTCAGCCGCGCGAGGTAATTGAAAAGTATGACACGGTCGTCGTGCAGTTCCAGCCTGCTGGCCGCCTGGAAGAACGGAGTATAGGCCTGCATTATCTCCTTACCGGCTGAATCGACGGGAAATGGCGAGAAAACAACCGGCAGGACCGTGCAATGGCTGCCGATCGCACCATCCGCTTGCGCCAGGGGTGCAATCTGCGCACGCGCGGTTTGATCCGACACCCAGACAGAACCGAGAAGGAGAACGGTCACCACCGCCGCCACGGCCGCGAGCGCTCGTTTGGCCCACAGCGGGTAAAACTGGCATGCCATCAGCAATACAAGCCAGAGATAGGGAAACACCACGAAACGGCGGAAATGGGTCCATCCGCCACCGAGCAGGTCCGGGAAAATCATCATGATTAGCCCCGAAACCAGTCCTGCGGCAATGATGGAGACGTCTCCAAAAGCCGCGTACCGTGTCCACCGATCGGGGTTCCTGAAGACTTCAAGAGCCGCCCACAGCCCACCGGCGAGCAGAACGGCGGCAACACCCAATGCAACGAACGAATCCCAGCCGGCAATGTTGAGCAGCCGCAAAGTCAGAAACTGGTAGGCGCGGGAAACCGGCCCTGGTCCGAAGCCGATCGCACCATCGGCATCGGATGATGTCAGGAACGGAACGACGGCGAGCGGCAAGCACAGGGCAACAATCAGGTGACGGGCATCAAAGACCACCGTCTTCAGCGGCATCTTCTCCGCGAGCAGGATCAACTGGTTCACGCCCGTGACTGCCGCCAGGCTGCACCAGGCGATGATGAAGCCGCTGGGATGGGCGAGAAAGGTCGCAAGCAAGGCGACCGACAGCAACACAGCCTTCAAAAAAGAAGGCGCATTGAACAGCCAGTCGTAGACAATCAGGCAAACCAGGAAAAGCGAGATCGACAGGCAATAATTATAGAGCCCGAGGAAAAACATCTGGTTGAAGGAAAGCGGCAATATGAACGCGGCAAGGAAGGCGTTGTCCCTGCTTATTCTGCGTATCAATAGATATCCGAGGACGACCGGCGAGATGAGGCAAATGCACTGAATGACCGATTCAGCGAAGGAGGGCGACACCAGTTCGATGAAAGGGATCATGATCGCATAGGCGAGCGCATTTGTCACAAAACGGAAGTCGTCAATGTAGACGCGCGCCTGCAGCGGATTTTCATCCATATTCGCAATCAGATACGAAAACGACAGATGAATGGGACCGTCATTGGTCAGGATCGGATAACAGAAAACATAAAAAGCAATGGCGACACACAGAAAAAACGGCGCCATGTAGAGCGGCGCCTCTTTGATTCTGAAGAATTTCACGGGCGTTGTCTCGTCTCCGGGAGTTGAAGGCCCCAATGTCTTCGACCCCGGTTTAATTTGCGTGAATGTCCAGGTTGTCTATTTGCTGTACAAAAAAGGCCGGTCTTCATCCAGGAAGACCGGCCTTTGAACTGAGCTATATCAGGACTTACCAGGACGGGATAACCGCACCCTGATATTCTTCGTTGATGAAGGCCTTGATGCTGTCGTCGTGATAGGCTTCGACCAGCGTCTTCACCCATGGCGCATCCTTGTCTTCCGTACGAACGGCGATGACGTTGGCGTAGGGCGATTCCTTGCCTTCGATGGCGATGGAGTCGGTATTCGGGTTGAGGCCGGCGTCGAGCGCGTAGTTGGTGTTGATCACCGACGCTGCGGTGTCATCCAGCGAACGCGGCAGCTGGGCGGCGTCGAGTTCGGAGAACTGGATGTTCTTCGGGTTCTCGGTCACGTCAGCCGGCGTTGCCTTCAGGCCGGCTTCCGGGTTGACCTTGATCAGACCATGGGCCTGGAGAACCAGAAGAGCGCGGCCACCATTGGTCGGGTCGTTCGGGATGCCGACGATTGCACCGTCTTCCAGTTCGTCGAGGCTCTTCACCTTCTTGGAGTAGACACCCATCGGAGTGGTGATGGTCTTGGCTACGCTTTCGATCTTGAAGCCGCGGTCGGCGATCTGGTTGTCGAGGTAGGGCTGATGCTGGAACGAGTTGGCGTTGAGGTCGCCGTCATTCAGGGCCTGGTTCGGCACGACATAGTCCGAGAACTCGACGATCTCGATGTTCAGCCCCTTGGTGGCCGCAACTTCCTTGACCTTTTCCATGATCTCGGCGTGTTCGCCGACCGATACACCGACCTTGATGTCTTCGGCGAGTGCGGTGCCGGCGGAAAGAGCGGCTGCGAATGCAGCGAGGATAGCAAGTTTCTTCATCTGGATGGCTCCTTGGCTTGGGAAGAAGATTGTCAGTTCTTGCGGGACCGCTTGTCGAAGCGGCGGGCGAGTGCGTCGCCGGCGCTCTGGATCGCCTGCACCAGCACGATCAGAACCACCACGACGGCGACCATGACTTCCGGCATGAACCGCTGGTAACCGTAGCGGATACCGAGATCGCCGAGGCCGCCGCCGCCGACCGCGCCGACCATGGCCGAATAGCCGACCAGGCTCACGAGCGTCAGGGTCAGCGCCAGCACGATGCTCGGCAGTGCCTCCGGCAGCAGCACCTTGCGGACGATCTGCACCGGTGTGGCCCCCATGGCACGGGCGGTTTCGATCAGCCCCTTGTCCACTTCGCGGATCGAGGCTTCGATCAACCGGGCGATGAACGGGATGGTGGCGATCGTCAGCGGCACGATCGCAGCGTTCGTACCGATCGAGGTACCGGCGATCAGCCGGGTGAAGGGAATGATCGCGACCACCAGGATGATGAACGGCGTCGAGCGCGTCGCATTGACGATTGCCCCGATCACCCGGTTCGCAAACGGAGCCGGAAACAGCTCGCCGCGATTGCTGGTCGCGAGGAACACGCCGATCGGCAGGCCGATGAGCGTTCCGACGAGACCCGATACGATCACCATCTGCATGGTCTGCAGCAGCGACTTCCACAGAAGCGAAAAAAGCATCTCAGGCGCCATAGCCGAGCACCTCCGTGGCTAGTCCGGTTTCGGCATAGAAGCGGTTCGCTCGTTCCATCACAGCCGGTTCGGCGGGATAGGAGACGACCAGCGAACCAAAGGGCTCTCCGGCGATCTCGTCGATGCTGCCGGCAAGGATGTTGACGTCCGGCCCGATCTCCGCGACGAGCCGCGCCGTCAGCGGCTGGAACGCCGTCTCGCCGAAGAAGATCAGCCTGACAAGCGCACGATCACCGTCCTGGGGTACGGGCCGCAGGTCCTTGCTGATCCATTCCGGCAGCTTGGCGCCGAGCGAAGACGAGAGCAGCGCCCGTGTCGTCTCGTGCTGCGGCCGCGTGAACACGTCAAAGGTACGCCCGCTTTCGACGATGCATCCCTTGTCGATGACCGCAACCTGCGAGGCAATCGTCTTCACCACTTCCATCTCGTGCGTGATGAGCAGCACGGTCAGGCCGAGATCCCGGTTGATCGACTTCAGCAGTTCGAGAATGGACTGCGTCGTTTCCGGATCGAGAGCTGACGTCGCCTCGTCGGAGAGAAGCAGCTTGGGCTCGGTCGCAAGCGCCCGGGCAATCCCGACACGTTGCTTCTGTCCGCCGGAGAGCTCGGCCGGATAGCGCTTGGCCTTGTCCGACAGCCCCACCAGATCGATCAGCGGCTTCACCCTCGCCTCGATCGTCGCCCGGTCGGTGCCGGCGATTTCCAGCGGCAGCGCGATATTGTCGAACACGGTCCGTGAAGAGAGCAGGTTGAAATGCTGGAAGATCATGCCGACCGAGCGGCGAAGGGTGCGCAAGCCCGCCTCGTCCAGCGCGCCAACATCGACGCCGTCAACGAGCACGCGGCCGCTGGACGGTACTTCCAGGCCGTTCGCCAGCCGGATCAGCGTGGACTTGCCAGCACCCGACCGGCCGATGACGCCTGTGATGGCGCCACGCGGCACGATGTAGTCAATGCCGTCGAGCGCCTTAAAGGCCGCATGCCCCTTGCCGGCGCCGAAAGTCTTGGTCACGCCCTCGAAGGCGACCATCGGTTTGGATGATGGATCAATATCGGGTGACGTCATGCAGCCACCTGCACGGAACCGATTGCGAAGATGAAATGTGACATGGAAAACTGTTCTTTCGGTGCGACCCTCAGGCCATAATAGAGCTCTCTCGAACTTATCGAGAGTTACACATTCGACGCATGTGACGCCGCTCTATCATTCTCACCAATCCTTGCAACCGCGCTTCCTGCATGAACGCCACGCCCCGCACAACCGGCGTCGTTATGGCATTACGAAACGTGCCTGCCGAGCGATGTTTTACCATCTTAACGCGATAAGAAGCAAAATTCCTCCCGGTGAGACGGAATGCCCCACCGGGATGGACCCGCACAGAAATGCCGGAGTGCGCTGCCTCAACCGGTCTTGAAATTGCCCTTAGGGAACTGGGAGGCGAGCTTGCTGTACCACTTGCCGCTCTTCTTCACGATGCGCTCCTGGGTCTCGTAGTCGACGTAGACGAGGCCAAAGCGCATGCGATAACCCTCCGCCCACTCGAAATTGTCCATCAGGCTCCAGGCGAAATAGCCGCGCATCGGAATGCCTTCGCTGATGAGATCGGCGACCATGCCGAGGTGCTCGGCGTAGTAGTCGAGGCGCGGCTGATCATCCACCTCGCCCTTTTCCGGCCCCATGTTATAGCAGGCGCCGTTCTCGGTGATGTAGCACTCGGGCAGGTCGTAGCGAGCGTAAAGCCTCTCCACCAGCGACTTCAAGGCCGGGGCGTAGACTTCCCAGCCGATATCGGTCTTCACCTTCGAGACCGGCGGCGCACCAATGGTTGCCGGGAATTCGGCATCCGGCGTCGGATCATCCGCGACGCGCATCGGCGTATAGTAGTTGAGGCCCCACCAGTCGATCTTCTGGCTGATGATCTCCAGATCGCCGTTCTCGATCTTCGGCATGCGGTCACCGAGCGCCGACATGAACTCCACCGGGTATTCGCCCTTGATGATCGGATCGAAGAACACACCGTTGTGGAACTGGAAGGCCCGCTCAGCCGCCGCCTTGTCGGCCTTGCTGTCGGAACCTGCAATGACCTCATGCGCGTTGAGCACGATCCCGGCCGGCACCTGCGGCGCGACCTGCCGGATCGCGTCCAGCCCCAGGCCGTGGGCAAGGTTGGTGTAGTGCAGCGCATGCAGCGCCGCATCCAGGTTCTTCTCGCCCGGCGCATGAACCCCGTATAGATGCGACAGCCACACTGAACACCAGGGCTCATTGAAGGTCGCGACCGCGTCCAGCCGGTCGCCGAGACGAGCCATCACCACCTTGGCATAACGCTGGAAGGCGTAGGCCGTCGAACGTGCGGTCCAGCCGCCGTCGCCCATCAGCGCCAGCGGTAGGTCCCAGTGGTAGAGCGTCGCATAGGCCTTGATGCCGCGCGCCTTCAGCCCGTCGACAAGCTTGTCATAGAAGTCGAGACCGGTTTCGTTGATGCGGCCCGTGCCTTCCGGAATGATGCGCGGCCAGGCAATCGAGAAGCGATAGGCCGAGACGCCCATCTCCTTCATCATGTCGAGATCCTGCTCCCAGCGATGATAGTGGTCGCAGGCGACGTCACCGTTATGGCGGCCATGAACGCGGCCCGGCATATTGCAGAACGCGTCCCAGATCGACGGCTTGCGCCCGTCCTCCTTGGTAGCGCCCTCGATCTGGAAGGAGGCTGTGGCGACACCGAACACGAAATCTCCGGGGAAGCGGTCGGCAAACTTTTTCGGATCGATCATGGTCGTCTCTCGTCTTCACCCGACATCGGCGGGTCTGGAGGGGGGCGTCCCCCGTGAGTTCCGGCGGGGTTTAAACCAAAGCCCCCGGCAGGTGAAGTCCGAAGGATGGATTTCTGCAACGTTTCAGTAAATTCAAGGATCACCGACGCCACAGATACGCCCCCTGTTCGTTCCCTGCGAGCGGAGATGAAGCAATGGAACAAACGGCGCCGTGCTCAGTTACTTCGCAAACGACACAGGGAATTTATCCATGCTGAAATGGGCTCTGATCTTTCTCGTGATCTCGGTAATTGCCGGCCTGCTCGGCTTTACCGGCATTTCCGCCGCGTCCGCCGGCATCGCCAAGATTTTGTTCTATATCGCCCTGGCCATCTTCCTGGTCCTGCTGCTGCTCGCCCTTTTTGCCGGCAGCGCGGTGGTCTGATCGGGAAGTAGTTGGGAGTGGGACGGCGGGGGTGGGAGCCCCCGCCGAGCACGGCATCGAAAAACAAGCGCGATCAGAGATCGACCCAGGCGCCGTTTTTTTGCGAAGACGCGACGCAGGCCGCAACGAAGGCTACACCCTTCACCCCGTCATCAATGGTTGGATAGGTGACAGCCGGATCGACTTTGGCACCCGACGCATAGGCCCGGATCGCCTGTGCCGCTTCGGTGTAGATCGTCGCGAACGCTTCCAGATATCCCTCCGGATGACCACCCGGAATGCGGCTGACGCGCCCCGCAGCAGCCCCCGCTCCCGCGCCGTTGCGCGTGACCAGCCGTTTCTGCTCGCCGAACGGCGTGAACCAGAGATAGTTCGGGTTCTCCTGCTGCCATTCGAGCCCACCCTTGGTGCCGTAGACGCGCAGCTTCAGCGCGTTCTCGTTGCCCGGCGCGACCTGGCTGCACCAGAGCATGCCCTTGGCCCCGCCATCGAAGCGCAGCAGGACATGGCCGTTGTCGTCGACGCGGCGGCCCTCGACGAAGCTGTCGAGATCGGCCGCCAGGCTTTTCAGCGTCAGGCCGGTGACGAAGGAGGCGAGGTTATAGGCGTGCGTGCCGATATCGCCGGTGGCGCCGCCGGCACCCGTCTGGTTCGGATCTGTGCGCCAGACAGCCTGCTTCGCACCGGTCAGCTCGACCGCTTCGGTCAGCCAGTCCTGCGCATATTCGACCTGCACCACGCGGATTTCACCGAGTTCGCCGGAAGCCACCATTTCGCGAGCCTGCCGCACCATCGGATAGCCGGTGTAGTTATGCGTCAGCACGAACAGCGCCTTGGCCTTGTCGGCAACATCCTTGAGCTTCTTGGCGTCGTCGAGGTTGGAGGTCAGCGGCTTGTCGCAGATCACGTGGATGCCGCGCTCGAGGAAGGCCTTGGCGGCGGGATAGTGGACGTGGTTCGGCGTCACGATCGAAACCGCCTCGATGCCGTCCGGACGAGCGGCTTCCTTTTCCGCCATCTCCTCGAACGAACCGTAGCAGCGCTCCGGATCGAGCCCGAGATCCCTGCCGGACGCCTTCGATTTCTCCGCCGTGGACGACAGCGCCCCGGCTACGAGCTCGAAATGGTCGTCGAGCCTTGCCGCCATGCGATGCACGCCACCGATGAACGCGCCCTGCCCGCCACCGACCATGCCGAGCCGGATGCGTCGGCCACCGGTTTGCTCGTCCTTGCCTTCGATTGCCATGGTGTTTTCTCCCTGAAACTGTGGTGGTGAATTGCCCCTGACCCCAGCCCGCGATCAGTTCAGCCGGGCAGCAACGGTGCCACATATCCCTTCTCCCCGTCGGCGGGGAGAAGGTGGCGGCAGCCGGATGAGGGGCTTGCCGTAATTTACAGCCCGAGCATCCGCCGGTTGGCCGCATCGTCGGTGCCGCTGGACGCGAAGTCGTCGAACGCTTTCTCCGTCACGCGGATGATGTGCGCCTTGACGAATTCGGCACCCTCGCGAGCGCCATCTTCCGGATGTTTCAGCGCGCACTCCCATTCGACCACAGCCCAGCCGTCGAAATCGTTGGCCGCCATCTTGGAGAAGATCGCGCCGAAATCCACCTGGCCGTCGCCCGGCGAACGGAACCGGCCGGCGCGGCCGACCCAGCCCTGATAACCGCCATAGACGCCCTGCCGACCGGTCGGATTGAATTCCGCGTCCTTGACGTGGAACATCTTGATCCGGTCTTTGTAGATGTCGATGTTGTCGAGATAGTCGAGGCACTGCAGCACGTAGTGCGACGGATCGTAGAGCATGCTGGCTCTGCTGTGGTTCTTCACCCGCTCCAGGAACATCTCGAAAGTGACGCCGTCGTGCAGGTCCTCGCCCGGATGGATCTCGTAGCAGACGTCGACGCCCTGCTCGTCGGCGTAGTCGAGGATCGGCAGCCAGCGCCGCGCAAGTTCATCGAAGGCGGTTTCCACCAGGCCTGCCGGCCGCTGCGGCCAGGGATAGATGAACGGCCATGCGAGCGCACCGGAGAAAGTGGCATGCGCCTTGATACCCAGATTGCGCGAGGCCTTCAGTGCGTACTTGACCTGCTGCACCGCCCATTCCTGGCGCGCTTTGGGGTTGCCGCGCACTTCCGGCGCCGCGAAGCCGTCGAAGGCCTCGTCATAGGCCGGATGGACCGCCACCAACTGGCCCTGCAGATGGGTCGAGAGCTCCGTCACCTCGACGCCATTCGCGCGGGCAACACCGGCAAACTCGTCGCAATAGTCCTTGGATTCAGCAGCCTTCTTCAAATCGATCAGCTGGCCGGCCCAGGTCGGCACCTGAACGCCGAGATAGCCTTTGTCCGCAGCCCATTTGGTAATGCCGTCCCAGCTGTTGAACGGCGCCGCATCGCCGGCGAACTGACCGAGGAAAATCGCCGGTCCCTTGATTGTCTTCATGAATTCTCCTCCCTGAGAACAGACTGAACCTCGCCCCAAGAACTATCGGACGGGTGTTGATCGCACAACATGCGGACAGGAAACTCCGCCCGGACCGGGCCGGACGGAGTCGTTAGACAGTATCCGGACGTATCAGAACGGCGAGTCCGGGAAGTAGTAATTCTTGGCGTTCTCCGGCGTGACCAGCGTCGCGTCCAGGGTGTAAGTGCCATGAACCGGAACCTGGTCGTAGATCGCGGCGGCGGTGAGTTCCATCGCCGTGCCGACCATCGACGGCGGATAGAGCACGTCGACCGGGATCATCTTGTCGCCGTCCATGACCTTCTTGATCATGTCCTTCGAGCCGGCGCCGCCGATGACGTACTTGATGTCGGTACGGCCTGCCTGCTCGATTGCCTGCAGCACGCCAACGACCATGTCGTCGTCCTGTGCCCAGACCACGTCGATCTTCGGATACTTGGTCAGGTAGTCCTGCATCACCTTGAAGGCGTCGTCGCGGTTCCAGTTGCCGAACTGGCGGTCGAGAATCTTGACGTTAGAGCCTTCGAGTGCCTTGTCGAAGCCGTCCTGGCGCTGCTGGTCGATCGGGATCGGCAGGCCGCGGATGATCACGACTTCCGCGTCCGGCGTGTTTTCCTTGATGTACTGGCCGGCCACTTCGCCGAGCGCCGGGTTGTTGCCAGCAACGTAGAGGTCACGGACCGAGTTGTCGTTGACCGAAGGCGCGCGGTCGACGATCGAGACGAACGTGCCCTTGCCCTTCACTTCCTTTATGGCGTTGACCAGCGGATCCGGATCGGTAGGCAGGATGACCAGTGCGTCGATGCCCTGAACCTCGAGGTCCTGGATGGCGTTCGCCTGGGTTGCCGGATCGGGCGAGGTCTTCACCACGACGTTGAGGCCCGGATGCTCCTTCATCAGGAGTTCCGCGACGCGGTTGGCGTGGTAGACGACGCCGGCCGTCCAGCCGTGGTCAGCGGCAGGGATCGAGACGCCGATCGTCTTCGTGTCCTGCGCCTGAGCTATGCCGATCATCGCCGTCATGGCGAGGGCGATACCCATCAGTCTCTTGTGCATGTTTCTTCCTCCCAATGTGACCGGGGTCCTTCGGCGTGAGACCGGGCGACCCCATGAAGCCCGGCCCCTCACGCTTTGCGCGTCAGCGATCGCTGGACGAGCATTGCGATGATGATGATGGAGCCCTGGATGGCGCCGATCAGGTATTCGCTGATGAAGTTGGAAAGCAGCATGATGTTGCCCACCAGTTCGAGAATGAATGCGCCGCAGATCGTGCCCCAGACCCGGCCGGCACCGCCTTTGAGCGCCGTACCGCCAACGACGACGGCGGTGATCGCCTGAAGCTCCCAGAGGATACCGGTGGTCGCCGAGGTCGAGCCGAGGCGCGGAACATAGAGCAGCACGGCAATGGCAACGCAGATGCCCTGGATGACGAAGGCGATGGTGCGGACACGATCGACCGCGACACCGGAATAGCGCGCCACCTCGCGGCTGGAGCCGACCGCCACCACATGCCGGCCATAGCGGGTGCGATAGAGCACGAAGGCAGCGATGGCGGTGACGAGCAGGATAACCAGGATCGGAACCGGAACGCCGAGGATCGAGCCGAAATAAACCGGCCGATAGAGGCTTTGCAGTTCTGATGAGCCCAGCGTGATCGCCCCGCCCTGGGACAGCCATGTTGTCAGGCCGCGGTAGATGCCCATGGTGCCGAGCGTGGCAATGAAGGGTTCGATCCGGCCGACGGTGGTGAATGAGGCCGTTCGCCAGCCCACAGCCGGCGCCGATGACAACCGCGAGAACGATTGCCGCTGTCAGCATCAGCGAGGGATCGGCGATCGCGCCCGAGTTCATGAACAGGATCATCAGGCTGGCGACGAAGGCCACCATCGAGCCGACGGACAGATCAAGGTCGCCGGACGAAATGACGAAGGTCGCGCCGACGGCGATGATAGCGATGAAGGCGCTGCGGGTCGCAACGTTGGCGAGGTTCGTAAGCCCGATGAAGTTCGGGTTCACCAGTGCGCCGATGATGAGCAGCAGCAGGAGCGCGGCGAACGGAGCGACCGCCCGCATGTCCACGTCGCGCCACGACCAGCCGCGCTTCAATCCGGTTTCGACCTCATTGCCTACATTGGTGTTCACGTTTTCCTCCCGTCGGCACCGTCCGCGCCGCTTAAATTCCGCCTGCCTGCCGCGCTCAGCCCGCCGTCTGTTTCCTCAGGCCCGCCGCATAGCGCATGATCATCTGCTCGGAGATTTCCTCCCCTTCGAGCATGCCGACCAGCCGGCCTTCCCGCATCACCGCGACGCGCGTGCAGAGACCGATCACTTCCGGCAGTTCAGACGACACGACGATGATCGACCGGCCTTCGCGGGCAAGCGCCGCGATGAAATGATAGATCTGCTGCTTGGTCCCGACGTCGATGCCGCGCGTCGGCTCATCGATGATGATGATCTGCGGTTCGGTCTCCATGATCTTCGCCAGCATCAGCTTCTGCTGGTTGCCGCCCGACATCCTTCCGACCCGCACCCGGTCGTCACGTACCCGAATGTCGAAGCGGCGCTTGGCGCGCGCCATCGCCTTGGCTTCGCTCGACGGATCGAGATAGCCGTGACGAACGTGCTGACCGAGCGACTGCAGCGTCAGATTGGCCGTCATGCCCTCCCCGAGCAGCAGGCCACGCCCCTTGCGATCCTTGGTCATGTAGGCGAGGCCGAGGCGTGTAGCCCCACGGAAGTCGGCGGAGGCGAGCGCTTCGCCGCCGATCCTCACCTCACCCTTCAGGCGTGGCCGCAGCCCCGCAACCGCCTCCATCAGTTCCGTTCGACCGGAACCGATCAGGCCGGAAAAGCCAAGCACCTCGCCCTTGCGCAGTTCGAAACTGACGTCATGGACATAGCCGGTCGAAAGGTCCCGCACCGAAAGCACGACGTTCTCATCGACATCCGGCTCCTGCTTCGACGGATAGAGCGTCGAAAGCTCACGCCCGACCATCAGTTGCGCGATCGCCTCGCCGTCCAGCAACGAGGTCGGAGCCGTCTTCACCCATTGACCGTCGCGCAGCACCGTCACCCGGTCGCTGATCTCCATGACCTCATCGAGTTTGTGGGAAACGAACACGAAGCTCGTGCCCTTGGCCTTCAGCTTGCGCACCTGATCGAACAACACGTCCGTCTCCTCGCGCGAAAGCACGGCGGTCGGCTCGTCCATGAAGATGACGCGGGCATCGCGGCTGATCGCCTTGGCGATCTCCACCATCTGCTTGTCGGCAACGGCGAGCGAGCTGATGAGCGCATTCTCATCGATATGGGTGCCCAGCATATCGAGCACGCGGCGGGTTTCGGCGCGCATCGCCTTGCGGTCGAGAATGCCGAACCGGCAGATCTCGCGACCGAGGAACAGGCTTTCGGTGACAGTCAGGTGATCGGCGAGATTGAATTCCTGGTGGATGAGGACGATGCCGAGCGCCTCGGCGGCACTGTTGGCGGGAAGCGTGATCGTCTCGCCGTCGAGAAGGATGTTTCCGGAAGTGGGCCGCTCGAAACCGGAGAGGATTTTGACGAGCGTCGACTTGCCTGCACCGTTCTCACCGACCAGCGCGTGCACCTCGCCGGGCAGCACATCGAAATCGACGCTGAAGAGAACCTGAACCTCGTTGAAGCTTTTCGAGACGCGCTCGGCCGCGAGCACGGGCACGCGCGGCTCACCCCCACCTATGTCCATCATTTCCTCCCTGCGGCTGCTCGACCGCTTGTCATTTGTGTAAACCTTTACATGGTTGATGTAAAGGTTTACATGATTGATCACTGTGGATTGACCAACAGGGGGCAGCTTCCACCCGCCGGACATCGGAACTAGGGTCGGGAACGATTCCCGCGCACAGGATATTCACCAGCCGTGTCCAACCAGCCGACCGCCACGATCGAGGATGTCGCCCGCATTGCGGAAGTCTCGATTGCGACCGTCAGCCGGGCGATCCACACCCCGGAAAAAGTAGCGAAATCGACCCGCCAGCGGGTCAACCAGGCGATAGCCATCACCGGCTACACGACGAACGCCATGGCGCGCTCGCTGCGCATGGGCCGCTCCAACATGATCCTCGTTCTGGCGCCGGACATCGGCGACCCGAACTTTTCCTCGATCCTGATCGGGCTCGAGAACGAGGCGCGCGCGCATGGCTATGGCGTACTGATCGGCCATACCCAGAACGATCCGGAACGGGGCCTCGAATATCTCAAGTTCCTGAACTCGAACCAGGCAGCCGGCCTCCTGCTTTTCACCGGCCACGAGCCGTTCGGCCACCAGGAGATGACGCAGCGCCTGCCGCCTACCGTGGCTGTGTTCGAACCCGTGTTCGGCAGCGCGGTCTCCTATGTCGGGGTGGATGATACCGCCGGTGCCCGCAAGGCTGCGGAATACCTGCTCGCCTCCGGTCACCGTTCCATCGCCTTCATCGGTGACTCCAAGACCCGCCTCGGTCATGTCCGCCGCCGCAAGGGCTACGATCTTGCCCTCGACGCGGCGCGCATTCCGCCGACGCAGCGCATGGTGATCGACGGAGAAGGCACGATCGAAAGCGGCCGCCTCGCCGTCGAACAGCTCTTCATGCGCGACACGCTGCCGACCGCCTTCATGTGCGTCAACGACGCCACGGCAATCGGCGTGATGAACGGCCTCGCCGCACGCGGATACGATCTTCCGAATGACTTTTCGGTCATCGGTTTCGACGACGTCCCGCAGGCCACCTACCTGAACCCGGCCCTGACGACGATCCGCCAACCTCGCTCGGCAATCGGAAGGCAGGCGATGTCGCTGCTTCTGCAAACGCTGGCGACGCCTCTATCGGAACGCAGGGAAGTGCTGATCATCCCGGACCTGGTCGTGCGTGGCTCGGTAACGGCGCCGGACAAACGCAAGCTCGCCTGATCCTGGTAGGGCCCGTCAACAGAAAGTCGGCATTCGGGCCCCGGGATTGATTTGATTTGGCCACAATCTTGGTGATCTAACCGGCCACCTTCGGCGCCCTCCCACCCGGCGCAGGGAGGCCCGGCGTGGGACACACGCCGGTCCATGAAAACGGAAATGCCGTTCGGGCAGAAAGACGGAAGCAGTTGGACGAAACGAATATTCATGCGCGCGTTTCCAAACGGGTGGTCCTGCATTTTCCCGGTTTCGAGCCCCTCGACGCATCCGAGCACCGTGAGCGCTACAATCGCACTCTCGCGGCCACGGCAAAACTCTGGAACTTCTCCGCCACAGCCGGCGACATCAGCGAGACAAACCGCATCGGCCGTTTCGACGTTGTCGGTGAAGGAGACGGCTGGCGGACGGAAACACGCATCCACGTCTTCGATCACGACTGGCTGGTCGAGCGGCTTGCCGACCGCCCGCTTCCCGTGCGGATCGCCAGCGGTTTCCTTGCCGCCGCCCGGGTCATCGCTCAGGGAGGTATGGCCGGTTATTTCCGGCATGCCTGGCGCTTCGGGCTGTTCTTCGTCTTTCCGTTCCTGCTGGTTGCTCTGGGCCTGATCACCAGCCTTGCGATCGCATGCTACCCCCGATGGCTGGATCTCCCGGCGTGGCACTATCTGCCCGGCATCACGCTCGCCGGGCTTTTCTTCCGTTACCTGTTCCTGCCCTTTTTGGCGCGCTTCCACACCATGCACCTCTTTTCCGATTGGGAAATGGCAGTCGCGGTCGCCGCACTCGATCGCGCCGATATACGGGATTGGCTGGAAGTCTGCGCCGCCGAGGCTCGAGCGGCCTTTGAGGGGGATGCAGACGAATATCTGGTGACCTCGCACAGCATGGGATCGAACATCGCGGTCCACGTCATCGGCATGCTGCTTGAGCGGGAACCCGAGCTGTTCGAAGGAAAACGCATCGTATTCGCAACGCTCGGCGGCGCGGTCCTGCAATGCGCGCTGATGCGATCTGCCGAGACACTCAGAGCGCGCGTGGGGCTTGTAGCCCGCGCCCCACAGATCACGTGGTTCGAGGTTCAGTGCCTCACCGACGCAGTCAACTTCTACCGCACGCGGGTCGCGGCACTGACCGGCCACCCGGATGCGCCTCAACCGGAGATCCTCTATATCCGGATCAGAAACATGCTGCTTCCCGAGCGCTACCGCCGCATCAAGTGGGACATGCTCAGGGTCCACCGCCAGTATGTGCTGGCCTCCGATCGGCGCTCCAATTTCGACTTCACGCTGATGACCGCCGGCCCCCTGCCCGCCGCTGTCTTCGCCGGAGGTATCCGCGATCTTGCGTCATTGGAGGAAGTCACCGCTCCCGCGAGTGACACCGGCCGATAAGGTTCACTCGCTTCATCGCAGCGTAAATCGCCCCTCATCCCCCTGCCGGGACCTTCTCCCCGTTTTCAGGGGGAGAAGGGATATGCCGCGCCACCTGGCCCCCCTCTCCCCGCCTGCGGGGAGAGGGTTGGGTGAGGGGCAAGCCATAGGCAAACGCGTCGCAATCGCCCTCAGACGTAGCGGTTGACCACGTTTTCCAGATATTCCTGTCGGCCGGACTTCGGCTCGGGATTGATGTTTTCCCGCTCCACCTTCGCCGCGATGTCCGCCAGCGTGTATTCGCCACGCAGCATCTTCTGCGCTTCCGGAGCATCCCAGCCCGCGTAGCGTTCGGCGAGCGGCTTCGAGAGCGCCTTCTCCTCGATCATCTTCGCCGCAGCCTTCAGGCCTCGGGCGCAGCAGTCCATGCCGCCGATATGGCCGTGCAGCAGGTCTTCCGGGTCGAGCGACTGTCGGCGCAGCTTGGCGTCGAAGTTGGTACCGCCAGTGGTGAAGCCACCCGCCTGCAGGACCTGGTAGTAGGCAAGAGCCATTTCCGGCACGTTGTTCGGGAACTGGTCGGTATCCCAGCCCGACTGGTAGTCGTTGCGGTTCATGTCGATCGAGCCGAAGATGCCGAGCGCGCCGGCGAGCGCCAACTCATGTTCGAACGTGTGACCGGCGAGGATCGCGTGGCCCTGCTCGATGTTCATCTTCACCTCGTTCTCGAGGCCGTACTTCTTGAGGAAGCCGTAAACCGTCGCAACGTCGTAGTCATACTGATGCTTGGTCGGCTCCTGCGGCTTCGGTTCGACCAGGATCGTGCCCTTGAAGCCGATCTTGTGCTTGTAGTCGACCACCATGGTGAGCATGCGCGCCATCTGGTCGAGCTCACGCTTGAGGTCGGTGTTGAGCAACGTCTCGTAGCCCTCGCGGCCACCCCAGAGGACGTAGTTCTGGCCGCCCAGCTTCATTGTCGCATCCATGCAGGCCTTGATGGTTGCGGCGGAATAGGCGAACACGTCCGGGTCCGGGTTGGTGGCTGCGCCTGACATGAAGCGGCGATGGGAGAACAGGTTGGCCGTGCCCCAGAGCAGCTTGACCCCGGTCTCCTCCTGCTTCTTGGCGAAGTAATCGACGATCTCTTCCAGATTCCGCTTGCTCTCGGCGAAGGTTGCACCTTCCGGCCGGGCGTCGGCATCATGGAAGCAGTAGAAGGGCGCACCGAGCAGGCTGAAGAGCTCGAACGCCACGTCGGCCTTGAGCTTGGCCTTGTCCATGCCGTCGCCGTACCACGGTCGGGCGAAGGTGCGCCCGCCGAAGGGGTCGCCGCCTTCCCAGGCGAGCGAATGCCAGTAGGCGATGGCGAAGCGCAGATGGTCCTCCATGCGCTTGCCGAGCACGACCTCGTCCTTGTTGTAATACCGGAAGGCCAGGGGATTGGTACTCTCCGGCCCCTCGTACTTCACCTTGGCGATATCGCCGAAAAACCCGGTGCTCATGTTGTTTCCTCCTGTGAGTGTTCGAATTGTTGTGAGTGAACTCAGTTCAGTGATCTGATCGCCGGATAGAGTGCCCGGTAGCGAGCGTGGGCCTCTTCATAGGCGCCCGAGAGCGCGGTCACCGGCTCTATGGTTTCGGCGGTTTCCGGCGCGGTGCAGACGCTGAGCGGATCAGCCCCGGTCGCGGCGATCAGGCCGAGCCTCGCTGCCCCGAAGGCCGCGCCGAAATCGCCATCCGCGGGAACATCGACCGGCATGCCCAGCGCCGTGGCGATCGAGGCGAGCCAGTAGCGCGAACGCGAGCCACCACCGATCGCGGTAACCCGGGCAATGCTGGTGCCGGCGGATTTCAGTGCCTCGAGACTGTCGCGGATGGCAAACGTTACACCCTCGACAACAGCCTGGGTCAGCACGGCGCGGCTGGAATCGTGACCGAGACCGATGAAGGCTCCCCGGATCTTCGCGTCGTTATGCGGTGTGCGCTCGCCGGAAAGGTAGGGCAGGAACGTGACGCCGCTCGGCCCTTTCAGCGTATCGCCCAGCTCGGCCGTGAGTTCGGCCGCAGACTTGCCGGTGACGTGCGAATGCCAGTTGAGCGCATCGGTCGCAGACAGGATGACGCCCATCTGGTGCCAGGTGTTCGGCAGCGCGTGGCAGAAGGCATGCACCGCGCTTTCCGGCTTCGGCAGATAGGAACCATTGGCGGCGAAGAGAACACCGGAGGTGCCGAGCGAGACGAAGGCCTGGCCCTCGGCGACCGTGCCCATGCCGCAGGCGGAAGCGGCATTGTCCCCTGCCCCACCGGCAATCACGATACCAGGCGCCATGCCCCATTCGGCGGCGAGTTCCGCCCTGAGCCCCCCGGCTGCCTCCGTACCCTCAACAAGCGCAGGCATGTGCTGATCGCTTAGTCCGGTCTTTTCCAGAAGCTCGCTGGACCATTGCCGCTTGCCGGTATCGAGCCAGGAGGTGCCCGCCGAATCCGACATTTCCGAAAGATATTCGCCGGTCAGCCAGAGCCGCAGGTAGTCCTTCGGCAGGAGCACCTTGGCGATCTTGGCAAACACGTTCGGCTCGTTGCGCGCCACCCATACGAGCTTCGGGGCGGTAAAGCCGGGAAAGACGATATTGCCGGTGATGGCGCGAAAGGCCGGATCGGCGTCGAGTTCGGCCGCCTCCGCGTAGCTGCGCGTATCGTTCCAGAGAATGCAGGGACACAGCACCTCGCCCTCCTTGCCGACAAGCGTCGCACCGTGCATGTGGCCCGACAGGCCGATACCCTTCACGGCGGCGAGTTCCCTGGCGAACTTCACCTTCAGGCTTGCCACGGCCTCCCTCGTCGCGCGAATCCAGTCGGCCGGATCCTGCTCCGACCAGCCGGAATGCGGACGGCTGACGTCAAGCGTGCCGTGCCCGACGCCGATCACCGCCTGCTTCTCGCTGATCAGCATGGCCTTCACACCGGATGTACCGAGATCCAGTCCCAGAAACATGTTTCACTCCCTGTTTTCCCGCCTCACGGCAGATTGTCTTTCAAGAATATGTCGAGACGGATGCGCTCCTGCGCCTCCACGATCTCCTGTTCGTCCGCCTTTGCCTTCAAAACGCGGATGGCGCTGCGCACCTCGTGGCCGGGATCCTGATTGAGGACAGCATCGATCAGTCCTGTCTTGAGGGCAGTCCTCGTGGTGCCCGTCAATTCATGGGAGATGGTGAAGATGTGAGGTTTCCCCGCCCGCCGTTCGAGCGCCCGCACGAGACCCCGGTTGCCAGCCCCGAGACTGTAGATGCCGAGAACATCGGCATTCCGGTCGAGTGCGCCTGACACCAGTTCCTCCGCAAGCCTAGGATCGTCGCGCCCCTCGAGTACGGGCAATATCGTCAGATGCGGAAACTCTGCCCCGATCACCGCCCGGAAGCCTTCGAGCCGCTCCCTATGGTCCCGCACCAGCATCGAGCCCGCCAGAACCAGCAACTTTCCCTGTCGCCCGCCGACGAAGCGTCCGAGAAGACTTGCCGCCGTCCGGCCGGCGGCCGTGTTGTCGATGCCGGCATAATGCTGGCGCGCGGAGTTCGGCAGGTCGGAAACGAGAGTGACGACAGGAATACCGTCTGCAGCCAGTCGGCCAATCGCTTCGGCCACCTCCGGCGCGTCGACGGCGACGAGTGCCACACCTGCCGGATTGTCGGCGCGAACCCGGTCGATGGCGTCGACCAGAGCTGCTGCATCGAAGGCCGGCACATCGACCAGTTTCAGATCGAGCCGCTCGGTCGCACCGCGCTTCGCGACGGCCTCAACTTCGCTACGAAGCGCGACCATGAACGAGTTGTCGCTTGTCGGAATGATGAAGACGAAGGGATAGAGCCTGTTTTTTGCCAGATTGGCGGCCGCTACGTCGCGCACGTAACCGAGCTCGGCGATCGCCGTCTCGACCCTGTCGCGGGTAACGCTGCGCACACCCGGACGCCTGTTCAGCACCCGGTCGACGGTCGCCAGACTGACCCCCGCGCGGGCGGCGATATCATGGACTGTAGGCTTCATGTCTCCTCCGGCGATACCTCTAGCGGAGTTTCTGAGGTACGTAAATCAAAAATCAGAAACCGCAGTCCAAAACGAAAAACGCCGCTCCGTTGAAACGGAGCGGCGTGCGGCGGACGCTGCGGTGGATAGGATTAGTGGCCGGAGCCGGCCGGCGCGGCGGCCGAAGGTTTCCTGATCAATCCGACCAGGACGATCAGCCCCGCGAACAGGAAGGTCAGGCCCATGAATACGTCCATGAAGGAGAGCAGCCAGGCCTGCTGTGTAACGACGCCCGAGAGCTTCTTCACGGCCGTCAGCGTGCCGTCGAGACCATAGCTATCGTAGTTGGCGCCAACGCTGTCCAGCCAGTTGAGCGCAGCCGGATTGCTCCAGCTGATGTGCTCGGAAAGACGGGCATAGTGCTCGTCCGAGCGCTGGGTCAGCATCGTGTTGATGATCGCCAGCCCCACGGCGCCGCCGAGGTTGCGTGTCAGGTTGAACAGGCCCGAAGCGTTCTTGATCCGGTCCGGCGGCAGCGTGCCGAGCGCGATGTTGTTGATCGGGACCATGCAGATCATCAGCGAGCAGCCACGCAGTATCTGCGGCAGCAGGAGCTCGTAGAAATCCCAATCTGCCGTGATACCGGTCATCAGGTAGGTGCCGAGAGCAAAGCCGGCGAACCCCATCATCATCATGACGCGCGGATCGAGCCGGTTCGCCAGCGCCCCCGCCACCGGTGCTGTCAGGAACATCGCCGCCCCCGACACGAACATGGTCTCGCCGATCATCAGAGAATCGTAACCCCGGATGCGGCCGAGATAGAGCGGGTAGAGGTAGGTGAGCCCGTAAAGCCCGACACCCATCGTGAACGAGAACAGTGAGCCGAAAGCGAAGTTGCGGTTGGCGAACGCCCTGAGATCAACCACCGGGAAGTCGACCTTGAACACCCTGTAGAAGAAGATCAGCGCGCCGATCACCATCACCATGGTGCCGACGACGATGTGCTCATCGTTGAACCAGTCCTTGTTGTTGCCCTCCTCCAGCACGTATTCCAGGGTGCCGAGGAACAGCGCCATAGAGACCAGCCCCCACCAGTCGAACTTCTTGAACAGTGAAAAATCGGGCTTGTCGAAGTCGATCAGGCTCCAGGTCACGGCAGTGACGAGAATGCCGGGGATGACGTTGATGAGAAACAGCCAGTGCCAGGACATGGCGTGACTGATGTAGCCGCCGATGGTCGGACCGACGGTGGGTGCGAGCGTGGCGACGAGACCGACGATCGGCGAAACGATGTTACGCTTCGACGGCGGGAAGATCGTGAAGGCAGCGGCAAACACCGACGGGATCATGCCCCCGCCGATGAAGCCCTGGATGGCACGGTAGACGATCATCTGCTCGATGTTCGTCGCAGTCGCCGCGAGCGCGCTCGCCATGGTGAAACCAGCCGCAGAAACCGAGAAGAGCACGCGCGTCGACACGATGCGCGCCAGCACGCCCGAAAGCGGGATCATGATCACTTCCGCGATCAGGTAGGAAGTCTGAACCCAGGCGATTTCATCGGAGCCGGCCCCGAGGCCGGCCTGGATCTCGGCGAGCGAAGCCGAGACGATCTGGATGTCCAGGATCGACATGAACATGCCGAATACCATCGCGAAGAACGCAATGACGCGCTTCGGATCCATCCGCTCGGCGTCTTGCGCCATCGAGATCGGTGCCGTTGCGGCGGAACTGGCCATGATCGTTCCCGCTTTCCTGAACGCCGTCAGTTCGCGGCGAGCGCAGAGCCGGCGGGCGCGGTGCGCGTGTCGACGTCAACGACCACCGACAGACCGGCCCGCAGATGCCCGCCCTTCAGGGCCTCCTCCGGAAGGGCGATGCGTACGGGAACGCGCTGCACGACCTTGGTGAAGTTGCCGGTGGCGTTTTCCGCCGGCAACATCGAGAAGACCGAACCCGAAGCCGGAGCGATCGAGGTGACTGTGCCGACCAGCGGGTCGTCGCCGAACGCGTCGACATGAATGTTGACCTTCGAACCGGGCTCCAGATGCGCGATCTGGGTCTCCTTGAAGTTGGCCTCGATGTAGAGTTCGTTCACCGGAACAAGTGCTGCGAGCCGCTTGCCGGCGGAAACGAGATCGCCGGTCTGAACCGAAAGATTGCCGACCACGCCGTCATAGGGCGCCTTCAATACTGTGAAGTCGAGATCGCGCTGTGCCTTCTGGAGAGCGAGTTCCGCCGCGCGGATTCCCGCTTCTGTCTCCGAGCGCTGCGCATGCAGAACGGCAATCTGCGCTTCAGCCGCTGCAATGTTGGCATCCGACGCGGCAACATTGGCCTCGGCCTGCTCGGCCTGGGTTCTGGCGTTGTCGAGATCAGCGGTGGAGGCGACCTTCTGCGCCTGCAGGCCACTGACCCGCTTCAGCGAAAGCTGCGCCAGATCGAGGCTCGCGACCGCCGACTGCTTCTGCGCCTTCGCCTGCAACAGGCTGGCTTCGGCGCCCTTGATCTGGGCGTCGACACGGTCGAGCGCCAGGCGCTGGCTCTTGAGCTGCGCCGCGGCCTGGTCGACCGCGATGCGATAGTCGCCATCATCGAGAACGACGAGCGGATCGCCGGCCTTGACGGTCTGGTTGTCGGTGACCTGCACCGCCGCTACATAACCGGACACCTTCGGCGAAATGATCGCGATGTCGCCTTCGATATAGGCGTCCTCGGTGGAGACCATGAAGCGGCCGTCGGTCCACCAGTGGTAGCCATACCAGGCACCACTTGCCAGCAGCGCCAGCAGGATGACGGACAATACGGGCGAGCGTTTCTTTTTGCCGGCAGGAGCAGCCTGCTGCTCTACGGCCGCTGGGGCGGGGTCTTCGTCGCGTGCCTCGACAGGCGTCAACTCTTCATCGACAGTGGAAATGGATCGGACTGCGCCTGTTCTCTGCGTGCCTGACATTGGAATAGACCACTTTTTGGGGTGCACAATATCGAACTGAACCGTTCGGTTCGATTGACATAGAGCCTTTTCTACCCCATATCAAGTGCAATCGAACCGAGCGGTTCGACAAAGTGAAAATTTTCGTCGGCGAATTTTCGTCGGCATGGGGCTGTGATGAAAACGACAGTGTCAGAACAGGAGAAGGAAGACTGCGGCGTCTGCACGCCCGCGCCCGCGCGCTTCGCCGCCGGAGAAGATCCGGCGAAACGCGAGCAGATTCTCGACGGCGCCCGCCGCGTCTTCATGAAGCTCGGCTTCGACGCCGCCAGCATGAACGACGTGACGCGCGAAGCTGGCGTGTCGAAGGGCACGATCTATGTCTACTTCTCCGGCAAGGAGGAATTGTTCGCAGCCCTTATTCAACGCGAGAAGAGCAAGTTCGTGGAATCGCTCCGCGACGTGCTGGCCGGCACGAACGACGCCCGCGAAGGGCTGGAGCGTTTCGCCCGCGCTTTCGTCCAGCAGGTGACCGGCAGTGAGATGGTTCCCGCGATGCGAACGGTCCTCGGCGTCATCGACCGCATGCCGGGCCTTTGCAACCAGTTCTTCTCGAGCACGCGTTATAATGCCAAGACCGTACTCGAACAGTTCCTGGAACGTCAGGTCGCGATCGGCGCCCTCGTCATTCCCGACATCGAGCTTGCCGCGCGCCAGTTCATCGAGCTGTCGAGCGGAACCTTTTTCAAGCTGCGGCTCTTTAATGACATCAAGGGACCGCCGCCCAAGGAAGAAGTCGATCGTGTCGTACTGAGCGCAGTTTCAATGTTCCTGACGACGTACCGGTCGAAGTCCTGAAATCGTGGGGTCGCCTAGGCGAGATTGGCCGTCCGTGCTATCGCCTTCGGATCGTCAAACCGGACACGGCCCATGCAGGACATTCTTCTTCTCCTTCAAGATCCCGCCGCCTGGATCGCGCTCGTGACGCTGGTCGTCATGGAAGTGGTTCTCGGCATCGACAATCTGGTCTTCATCTCCATCCTGACCAATAAGCTTCCGGCGGAACATCGCGTGAGCGCACGGCGCATCGGCATCGGCCTTGCGCTCATCATGCGGCTTCTACTGCTTGGAACGATTGCCTGGATCGTAAAGCTGACCACGCCGATCTTTGAGGCTTTTGGCCACGGCTTCTCCTGGAAGGATATTATCCTTATCGCAGGCGGTCTCTTCCTGGTGTGGAAGGCCACCAAGGAAATCCACCACAACGTCGACCCCGTCGATAAGGAAGAGGATTTCATCACCTCCTCCGCCGCCGGTTCTTTCGCCAGCGCTATCGGCCAGATCCTTCTGCTCGATCTGGTATTCTCGGTCGACAGCATCATCACCGCAGTCGGCATGACGGAGCACCTTCCGATCATGGTGGCGGCCGTCATCATCGCGGTCACGGTCATGCTGCTGGCTGCGACCCCACTCGCCAACTTCATCGAGAGAAACCCGACCATCGTCATGCTGGCGCTGGGCTTCCTGCTGATGATCGGCATGACCCTGATCGCCGACGGCATGGGCTTCCATGTGCCGAAGGGTTACATCTACGCCGCCATGGCCTTCTCCGGCCTTGTCGAAGGGCTCAACATGATGGCCCGCCGCAAACGCAGGAAGGACGGCGAAACCACCTTGCACTGAAGGCGATCGATAGTTCACGGAAGGGGCGCCTCTCGGCGCCCCTTTTGTTTCTGCCCTCGCCCCCGACGGGTGACCTGAGCCGGCGCCGGAAAAGCCGACATCCGCCCGCGGGGAACTTTGCCCCCGGAGCAGGATTGATAGTTCATCGGGTCGGGACATTTCCGGCGAGTTCGGTTCGCCTATTTCCGGCCCGATGGAGCAACATGACCACCGAGCAGATCCTCGCCTTCTCCGTCATCGCCGCCATGATGGCAGCCTTCATCTGGGATCGGTTTCGCTATGATGTGGTCGCCTGCTGTGCCCTTATCCTTGCTGTCTCGGTCGGAATCGTACCGACGGACAAAGCCTTTTCCGGCTTTTCCGACGACATCGTCATCATCGTCGGCAGTGCGCTGGTGGTGAGCGCCGGCGTCGCCCGGTCCGGTATCGTCGACACCGCGATCAAGCGGTTCTTTCCCAATCTCGGAACGCTGCATACCCAACTCGCACTGCTGATGATCGTCGTGGCGTCCCTGTCGGCCTTCATCAAGAATATCGGCGCGCTCGCGATCATGATGCCGGTCGCGTTCCAGTTCGCGAGGAAATCCGGCTGCTCGCCGTCGAAATACCTGATGCCCATGTCGTTCGCCGCGCTTCTCGGTGGGCTGATAACCCAGATTGGGACCTCGCCGAACATCGTCGTGTCGCGGTTGAGGGAAGAGATGACCGGCACATCATTCACCATGTTCGACTTCACGCCAACAGGTGTGATCCTGACGGTGGTGGGCATTACCTTCCTGCTCTTCTTCCATTGGCTGGTACCGAGCCGCACCAAACAGAACAGTTCCATGGAGGAGGCCGTCGAGATCAAGAACTATACGTCTGAAGTGGCGGTCACTGATGAATCCGGTGTTCTTCAGAAACCCGTCAGCGATCTCCTGAAGCCCGGCGACGGAGAGGTGATCGCCACCGCCGTGCTGCGCGGCACCGCTCGCATGTCGCCCTTCCCCGACCTGATCCTGCGTCAGGGCGATATCGTGCTTCTGGAAGGGCCTTCATCGGCACTCGACCGTGTCGTCTCCGCCGGCAATCTGAAGCTATCGGGCAAGCCTTTGAAGGAGGGTGGGCAGGCAGCCTCCGACGTGATCTCTGTCGAAGCGATCATCGCGCAGGAATCTCCGCTGAATGGTCTCTCCGCCAAGGAACTCGCACTCTCCTATACGCGCGGCGTAAACTTGCTTGCGATCAGTCGGGGTGGCGAAAGGCCGAAGGAGCGGCTGGGCAAGCTGACGCTGATGGCAGGCGACATTCTGGTTTTGCAAGGCAGCCGCAAGAACCTGCCGGGCATCATGCAGGACTTCGCGCTTTTGCCGCTCGCCCAGCGCGAAGTCCTTCTCGGCACGCGCCGTCGCACTTTCATTCCGCTGGTCATCCTCGCGCTCGCAATGGCGACCACGGCGGCGGGCATAGCCTCTGTTCCCGTCGCCTTCTTCGCCGCAGCGCTTGGCATGGTCGTCTTCCGGGCCATTCCGCTGGCTGATATCTACAAAGCCGTGGACGGCCCTATCCTCGTCATGCTGGCCGCTCTGATACCGGTTTCGGATTCACTACGGACGACCGGCGGCAGCGACCTGATTGCCGGCTGGCTGGGAGAGGCCGCCACAAATCTGCCGGCCTGGGGAGCGCTCGCGCTCATTCTGGTCACGGCCATGGCCGTGACCCCCTTTCTCAACAATGCCGCCACGGTGCTGGTCATGGGCCCGATCGCCGCGAGCTTTGCCAGCAATCTCGGCTTCAGGCCGGAGGCCTTCCTGCTGGCGGTCGCGATCGGAGCGGGCTGCGATTTCCTAAGTCCGGTCGGGCACCAGTGCAACACGCTGGTCTTCGGCCCCGGAGGGTACAGGTTCTCCGACTACCCACGCCTAGGCCTGCCGCTGTCGGTCCTGATCGTCATCGTGGCAGTCCCTACCCTGCTGATCGTCTGGCCGGTCAGCTAGCCGGGTTGCCAGAGAAAAAGCCCGCGCTCGATGCACGGGCTTTTCCCGGGGAGGTTTTGACGGAATGGGGCCGGACGGATTGGGAGCTCGACTGCCATTTCGTTGGCCACGGCGAGAAACCGGAAAAACCGCCGTGTTCTCCATCACCGCCGCGTCCGGTTGACACGACCGCATTCCTGAAAAGGAAACGGTCGTCTGCGAACAAGGTTCCCACGTTCAAACCACCGTCCGCGATACGGCACTTAGGTCCGGGAACCTGCTTCCGTCAGCACTTTCCCTTGACGTACCCCCATGAATATGGCCTAAGGCCAGCCGAACGGAAAAGCCGCGTCCGGCGCCAGTCGGCGTCTGCCTTTCCTCTTTTCAAGTCACATCACGCTGACCCTCGGCATCACGCCATCCGGTCACGGCCACGTCAATACGGGCAATACCCCTATGAGCACTTCAGGCGTTCGCGTCCGCATCGCACCCTCGCCCACCGGCGAACCTCATGTCGGAACCGTCTATATCGCGCTGTTCAACTACCTCTTCGCCAAGAAGATGGGCGGCGAGTTCATCCTGCGCATCGAGGATACCGATGCGACGCGCTCCACCCCGGAGTTCGAGCAGAAGGTGCTGGACGCGCTTCGCTGGGCAGGACTCGATTGGGCCGAAGGCCCCGATGTCGGCGGCCCCTACGGTCCATACCGCCAGTCCGACCGCAAGGAAATGTATCAGCCCTACGCGCAGGAACTGCTCGACAAGGGCCACGCCTTCCGCTGCTTCTGCACGCCTCAACGGCTCGAGCAGATGCGCGAGCAGCAGCGCGCCGCCGGCAAGCCGCCGGGCTATGATGGCCTCTGCCTCAATCTGAAGGCCGAGGAAGTGACCGCCCGCGTCGCCGCAGGCGAGCCCCACGTCATCCGCATGAAGATCCCGACCGAAGGCAGCTGCGATTTCCACGACGGCGTCTACGGCGACGTGTCGATCCCGTGGGAGTCGGTCGACATGCAGGTCCTGATCAAGGCCGACGGCATGCCGACCTACCACATGGCGAACGTCATCGACGACCATCTGATGAAGATCACCCATGTGGCGCGCGGCGAGGAATGGCTGGCTTCAGTACCGAAGCACATCCTGCTCTATCGCTATTTCGGCTGGGAGCAGCCGAAGTTCATGCACCTGTCGCTGATGCGCAATGCCGACAAGTCGAAGCTGTCGAAGCGCAAGAACCCGACCTCGATTTCCTATTATTCCGCGCTCGGCTACCTGCCGGAAGCACTGATGAACTTCCTCGGTCTGTTCTTCATCCAGATCGCCGAAGGCGAGGAAATGCTGACCATGGACGAGTTGGCGGAGAAGTTCGATCCGGACAACCTCTCCAAGGCCGGCGCGATCTTCGACGTGCAGAAGCTCGACTGGCTGAACGGTCGCTGGCTGCGCGAGAAGCTGACGCCGGACGAATTCCTCAACCGCATCTTCTCCTGGGCCTCGGAAAACGACCGCCTGACGGAAGGTCTGAAACTCGCCCAGAGCCGTATCTCCAAGCTCGGCGAACTGCCGCAACTGGCCGGATTCCTGCTGGCCAACGATGTCGGCCTGACACCGGCCTCCTTCGAGGGCCTGAAGACCAGCCCGACGGAAACGCTGGAGATCATCAACACGGTACAGGCGGATCTCGAAAAGGTGTTCGAATGGAACGTGCAGACCATCGAGGAGGAACTGCGCGCCATTTCCGAACGGCTGGGCAAGAAGCTCCGCGTCGTCACTCCGCCGCTGTTCGTCGCCATGTCCGGCTCCTCGCGCTCGCTGCCGCTGTTCGACAGCATGGCTCTGCTTGGCCGCTCCGTCGTCCGCCAGCGCCTCAAGGTCGCCTCCACGGTTCTGGCCTCGATGGTGGGAAGCGGGAATTAATGCGGGCCCTCCCCTAGTGGGGAGGCCAAACCGGCAAGAAACAAAACCTGCCCTTTAAGGCGAAACACGATGACCGACACGAAAACCGAAGCCACTCTCTCGTCCGACGCAACGGAAGTTCGCGCCCAGAAGCTGAAGCTGCTGCGCGAGCAGATCGGCGACGTCTATCCGGCGCATTTCCACCGCACGATCACCAATGCGGAACTGGCCGAGAAATATGCCGGTCTGGAGCCGGACACGGAATCGGGAGACGTCGTGACGGTCGCCGGGCGGGTCTTTTCCTCGCGCAATTCCGGCATGTTCATGGATATCCATGACGCCTCGGGCAAGATCCAGATCTTCTCCCACAAGGACATCACGCCGGAAGCCTCGCGCAACCTGCTGTCGATGATCGATCTTGGCGATATCATCGGCGTGACGGGTGTCGTCCGCCGCACTAAGCGCGGCGAGCTGACGATCAACGCGCAGGAAATCACCATGCTGACCAAGTCTCTCCTGCCGATGCCGGAGAAGTATCATGGTCTTTCCGACATCGAGCTGCGCTACCGCAAGCGCCATCTGGACATCCTCACCAACGAGGATTCCAAGCTCCGCTTCAAGCAGCGCTCGCAGATCATCTCCGGCATCCGTCGCTTCATGGAGAATGACGGCTTCATGGAAGTCGAGACGCCGATGCTGCACTCGGTCTACGGCGGAGCGACCGCCGAACCGTTCAAGACGCACCACAATACCCTGAAGCTCGACATGTTCCTCCGCATCGCGCCGGAGCTGTTCCTGAAGCGCACGCTGGTTTCCGGTCTCACCGACAAGGTATTCGAGATCAACCGCAACTTCCGCAACGAAGGCGTATCCACCCGGCACAATCCCGAATTCACGATGATGGAGTGCTACTGGGCCTACGCCGATTACGAGGACATGATGGACCTCGTGGAGCGGCTGTTCGAGGAACTCGCGCTGAAGGTTCACGGTTCGACCGAGTTCACCTACGGCGACAAGCAGATCTCCTTCAAGGGTCCGTTCAAGCGCGTCCCCATGCCCGACGCAGTCAAGGAAGCGACCGGCATCGACTTCCTCGCCATCAAGACCGACGAGGAAGCACGCGCCGCCGCCAAGGCCGCCGGTTTCGAAGTCGAGAAGGACTGGACCTGGGGCGAATGCCTCGCCTTCATCTTCGAGGAAAAGGTCGAAGGCACGCTGATCCAGCCTTCGCACGTCACCCATTTCCCGAAGGACATTTCGCCCTTCGCCAAGGAAGTACCCGGCGAGCCGCGCCTCGTCGAACGCTTCGAGACCTATTGCAACACCTGGGAACTCGGCAACGCCTTCTCCGAACTCAACGATCCGGAAGAGCAGCGCCGTCGCATGGTTGAACAGCTCGAGCAGGCCCATGCCCGCGGCGAAAAGGAGAAGCAGCTCGACGAGGAGTTCCTCGACGCCATCGACCAGGGCATGCCGCCCGCCGGTGGCCTGGGCATCGGCGTCGATCGCCTGATCATGCTGCTCACCAACGCTCCGTCGATCCGCGACGTCATCCTCTTCCCGGCCCGCCGCGCCAAGGACTGAGCGCCGCACCTCGGCCGTAGAGTCATACGCCGACCGGTTTCCCGGTCGGCGTTTTCGTTTCAGGCAACTGACACCGCCTCTCAGTTTTCGGAGAAGCGCCACTCCACCCGGCCCTTGAGCGGGGCGGAGACCTGGCCGGAATTGTGTGACGCGGAGCCCGCAGAGACATTGGCGGACCCGCTCCAGACACCCTCGCTACCGGATGGCTGACCAGACAACTCGATGGTCTGCAGCCCTTCGATCGCCGAAACCGCCTTCTCGTTGGTAAACGCTCCGGCGCCGAGCTTGACCGGAACCGGCAGCTTGGCGGCCGGCAGCCGCAGGCTCATCTTACCCGTCTTCTGGTCCAGCGTCACCTCGACACGGCACGCCGCATCCAGCAGCGCGTCGTCCTCCTTTGGAAGACTGAGGCTGCCTTTTCGCGTGAAGGTGTAGGGTCTTGCAGGCTCCGGTGGCGGAATGTAGACGCCGCTGAGCGTATCCTCCACGCTGATGGTTCCGGTGACACAGGTGCCCCATCGATCGGCAGCGAAGTTCCGGTAGCGACCAGGCTGTTGCCCTGTCATCTGGAGGAAGGGATTTGCTCCACTGCCACCGGCTTGGGCAAACTCCATCATCGTCCGGGCAAGGCACATCTGGTCCTCGCCGCAGGCTTCTATCTTGGACTGGAGTGCCTTCATGTCGGCGGAGAGTTCCGGCTGCTGCCCCTCGGGCATGACAATCGGCATACCGTCATTGCCGACATCGACGAGTTCGAAGATCAGGTCGAACGATCGCTTTGCATCGATCGCCGCCCATTCCACGCCGTTCGGGAAATTCACCCGGTCGGAGCCGGACAGTTCTATGCGAACCTCCAGTTTACCGCGTGCGTTTCCGGCATACGGATCGTCCATAGCGAAGGCGGGAAAGGATAAGGCAGAGAGAAAAAGACCAGCGAGAGCCAGGCGCATAAAACACCCCCATAAGTTGCCCCCGCTGTGCTTCCTATAATGAGGCCCGCAAATCCGTGCAAGCCCCGGCGGCCTCCACTCAGTGCGTATCCGTGTCGCCAGCTGGTTTCGACTTCAGCTTGGCGAGCCAGGCGGCGCCGGCTGCATCGGCATCGGCCGCGTCCTTGGCATGCTCCTCGATGTCAGGCGTGCTCGCCTCGGGCTTCTTGGCATCTTCCGGATCACCATCGTTCCTGCCCCAAACCAGTCCCTTCAAGGAAGCAATCCATCCCGCATCCTCGTCTTCGACGACCTGTTTCGTCGCGACATGATCCGGGGCGGCAGCCGGCTTCGGTTCGGCTGGTTGGAGGGAAGCGTGTTTCTCGACCGGTTCCGCAGACGTGCGCTCCCCGGTCGCGAGCGGCTTCGGCGTCACCTCATGGGCGGTCTCAGCGGGTGCGTCTTCGGCTACAGCCTCGTGACCCTCGGATACAGCCTCGCCGTGTTCATCGTCCGCAGCGACTGGTGCCTGATCGCCGAAGATCATGCCCTTGACCGAGGCCAGCCAGCCGCCCGAACCGGAGCCTTCACCGTGCGCGGGTTCCGTGTCGTGCCCTTCGGCAACGGGAACCTCCTCGCCGTGTCCTTCCGGCTCTCCGTGACTGTCCGCCGCCGGCTCGCCGTGGCCAACACCGCCGGCGGCCTCGCCGTGACCGGCGGGTGCACCATGTCCGTCAGTGGACTCGAGCGCGGCGGGATTGTAGCAATCGGTTTTGTCGTTCAGGCGGGAAAACATCGCCTCGACGTCGCCGAGCGGCAGGACGACGCGTTCGCCGTAGAAATGGCCGTCGGCATTGGCCGGCTTGTCGACGTAGCGCGCGGAAAAGACCACGCCACCGGCCTCCTCCGGCACCTTGGCCGGATCAGGAATGTAGACCACGTCGGCACCGACGGCGCGGCCGCGCATGTCCGCGCGGTCGGTCGGTCCCTTCTCGTCAAGCACGACGACCTGCACCAGATCGGGCTTCTTCGCATCGTAAACGGCGGACGCGACGCGCAGCGCCGTCTTCAACCGAGTGGGTCCGTCGGTCGGCTCGGTAGTAATGAACTTGCGGATCCAGAACCGGTCCTTCCGGTGGATCGTCACAGTCCTCAATTCAGTGCACTTCAGACCGTTGAGCTCGGCATAGGAAGCTCCGAGCAACTGGTCGGCGCCAACATAGACCGCAGCTGCTCCAGTACCGCCGGACAAAACCACGAAGCCGCCGAAGATGACGAGCAATTTTCGGGAAAAGCGGATCTTACCCAGAAGACCCTTCACGCGAGAGACTCCGACACACGTCACTCCAATACTTACGCAATACAGCGGACCAATCTGCCATCCCCTTGTTGAAGAAGGCTTAATCGCACCGTTTGAATGCGGCCAATTGAACTCTTTTTATCGTTGTCCGCTTTGAAATTGCGAAGCATTCGCAACTGGATTGACAAACACATTTGCCCCGCTAGATTTGATTGCGAATAATTCGCAACTTTGGAGCCTATGCATGTTGAAACGAATTGTGGCGTTGATGGTGCTGGTTTCCAGCCTTGCCCCCCTTTCCGCCGAGGCCGCCGACAAACCGAAGGTCATCACGACCTTCACCGTCATCGCTGATATGGCTCGCAATGTGGCTGGCGAAGTGGCGGAGGTCGAAAGCATCACCAAGCCCGGCGCGGAGATCCACAATTACCAGCCTACCCCGCGCGATATTCTCAAGGCGCGCGATGCCGACCTCGTCCTCTGGAACGGCCTCAACCTCGAAAGCTGGTTCGAAAAGTTCCTAGCCAACCTGAGCGGCATCCCGAACGTCGTCCTGACAGATGGCGTGGAACCGATAAGCATTTCCGGTGGCGCCTATGACGGCAAGCCCAATCCCCATGCATGGATGTCTCCGGAGAACGCGCTGATCTACGTCGAGAACATCCGCAAGGCGCTCACCCAGATCGATCCCGACAACGCCGCCGTCTATGCTGCCAACGCCGAGGCCTATGGTGCCAAAATCAAGGCCGAGCTCGAGCCGATGAAGCAGGCTCTTGCCGCCCTGCCGGAACAGGACCGCTGGCTGGTGACGAGCGAGGGCGCGTTCTCCTATCTCGCTCGGGACCTGAGCCTCAGGGAACTCTATCTCTGGCCGATCAACGCCGACGCACAGGGTACGCCGCAGCAGGTTCGCGAGGTCATCGACGCCGTACGTGAACACCAGATCAAGGCGATCTTCAGCGAAAGCACTGTCTCCGACAAGCCAGCCCGACAGGTAGCGCAGGAGACCGGCATCCGCTACGGTGGCGTTCTCTACGTCGACTCCCTGAGCGAGCCGGACGGCCCTGTGCCAACCTATCTCGACTTGCTCAAGGTCACCGTCTCGACCATCGTCAGTGGCCTGAAAGGCTGATCATGCACGGTACAGCCATCGAGAACGAGGGGATTACCGCGAGGGACGTCGCCGTCACCTACCGCAACGGGATGACGGCTCTGCGGCACACCTCTTTCGCCATTCCGCGCGGCACCATTACCGCGCTCGTCGGCGTCAACGGCGCCGGCAAGACCACCATCTTCAAGGCGATCATGGGCTTCGTCCCGGTCGCACAGGGATCGATCTCGATCCTCGGTATGACGGTTCGTCAGGCACTGGCAAAGAACCTCGTCGCCTACGTGCCTCAGGCCGAGGAGGTCGACTGGAACTTCCCGGTCCTCGTCGAGGACGTGGTGATGATGGGCCGCTACGGCCACATGAATTTCCTGCGCATTCCGACCAGGCGCGACCGTGACATGGTCGACCAGGCGCTCGCCCGCGTCGGCATGTCCGACTACCGCAAGCGCCAGATCGGCGAACTTTCGGGCGGCCAACGCAAGCGCGTCTTCCTCGCCCGCGCGCTGGCGCAGGAAGGGCAGGTCATCCTGCTGGACGAACCCTTCACCGGCGTCGATGTCACCACCGAGGAACAGATCATCGCACTGATGAAGGATCTCCGCGACGAAGGCCGCGTCATGCTGGTCTCGACACACAATCTCGGCAGCGTGCCGGACTTCTGCGACCGGACCATCTTCGTCAAGGGCACGGTGCTCGCCTCCGGTCCCACGGAGGAGACCTTCAACGAGGAAAACCTCAAAGCCGCCTTCGGCGGCGCGCTCCGGCATTTCGTCCTCGGCGGCAGCGATCTCCACGACGACGAGGACCGCCGCGAGGTCAAGGTCATCACCGACGACGAGCGGCCCTTCGTCATCTATGCCAAGCCGGAGGCGGACAAATCCGATGACAAGCCTGCTGCTTGAGCCGTTCGGCTACGACTACATGGTGAACGCCATCTGGGTCAGCACCCTGGTCGGCGCCGTCTGCGGTTTCCTTTCCTCCTACCTGATGCTGAAAGGCTGGTCGCTGATCGGCGACGCCCTATCGCATGCGATCGTTCCAGGTGTCGCCGGCGCCTATATGCTCGGCCTGCCCTTCGCGCTCGGAGCCTTCATCTCCGGCGGGCTCGCGGCAGGCGCCATGCTCTTCCTCAACCAGCGCACCCGGCTGAAGGAAGACGCCATCATCGGCCTGATCTTCACCTCCTTCTTCGGCCTTGGCCTGTTCATGGTCTCGCTCTCGCCGGTGTCGGTGAACATCCAGACCATCGTGCTCGGAAACATCCTCGCCATCACGCCGTCCGACACGCTGCAGCTCGCCCTCATCGGCGGCGTCAGCCTGCTGGTGCTCGGCCTCAAGTGGAAGGATTTCATGGTCACCTTCTTCGACGAAAACCACGCCCGTTCGATCGGCTTGAGGCCGGACGTCCTCAAGGTGATCTTCTTCACCCTGCTTGCCGCCTCGACGGTTGCGGCCCTGCAGACGGTCGGCGCGTTTCTCGTCGTCGCCATGGTGGTGACCCCCGGCGCTACCGCCTACCTGCTGACCGACCGTTTCGAACGGTTGATCGTACTGGCGCTGTCCATCGGTGCGGGCACCAGCTTCGTCGGCGCCTATGTCAGCTACTTCCTCGACGGCGCCACCGGCGGCATCATTGTCGTGCTGCAGACGCTGATCTTCCTTGCGGCCTTCTTCTTCGCCCCGAAACATGGTCGCCTCGCCGCCCGCCGGCGCGCGCGTGAGGAGGAGGAGGCGGCATGAACGAGACGCTTGAACTGCTCCTCCTGCCCTTCCAGCTTCCCTTCATGCTCTCCGCCTTCGCGGTGACGCTGATGATCGCCGTGCCGATGGCGCTGCTCTCCTGCTACCTTGTGCTGAAAGGCTGGTCGCTGATGGGCGACGCCGTCTCCCATGCCGTGCTGCCCGGAATCGTGATCGCCTATGTCGTCGGCCTGCCGCTTGCAGTCGGCGCCTTCGTCGCCGGTCTCACCTGCGCCCTCATGACCGGCTACATCAAGGAAAACAGCCGCATCAAGGAAGATACCGTGCTGGGTATCGTCTTTTCCGGCATGTTCGGCCTCGGTCTGGTGATGTTCGTCAAAGTCGAGAGCGACGTCCACCTCGACCACATCCTGTTCGGTGACATGCTCGGCATCCTGCCGTTCGACCTGATCGAAACCGGCATCATCGCACTCGTCGCAACGGCCTTCCTGCTCGTCCTGCGCAAGGACCTGCTGGCCAACGCATTCGACAGCCAGCACGCCCGCGCCATCGGCCTGCCGGTGCGCATACTCCACTATGGATTGCTGGCTGTGCTGTCGCTGACCGTGGTCGGGGCGCTGAAAGCGGTCGGCATCATCCTCTCGGTCGCCATGCTGGTGGCGCCGGGCGCCATTGCCTTCCTGCTCACCCGGCGCTTCCAGACCATGCTGATCGTCGCCGTACTGGTCGCGACGAGCGCCACCTTCTTCGGCATCTACCTGAGCTTCCTGATCGACAGCGCCCCGGCGCCTACCATCGTGCTCCTGATGTCGGGCATGTTCATCCTCGCCTTTGTTCGCACCGTGCTGCAGACCCGTGCGACATCGAGGCAGGCGCCACCCGTTCAGCAGTAGATGTTGAACTTCTCCCGGATGGCCCGGTCCACATCGGGTGCGATCGTCGACAGCGGCGCCGATTGCAGGATGCTGTTCTTGCGGGCGATCGCCTTCTCGATCAGGTCGGGGCGTCCGTTCTCGACCCACTCCTTCGGGCTCGTCCGGTCGGCGACGGCGGGATAGACGTATTCTGTCTGCATCAGACCGAGCGTCTGCGGATCGCCGAGATAGTGGCCGGGACCCTCCAGGCAGACGGACTTCATCGTCTCGATCGACACCGAATCCTCGGTGATGTCGATGCCGCGGACGCAGCGCTGCACCTGCCCCAGCAGGTCGTCGCCGAGCACCAGGGATTCAAGGCAGAAGCCGAGCAGCGAGGCGTGCATGCCGACCGACTCGTAGATCATGTTGAGGCCGGAAAGTCCGGCCATGACGTTCAGGATGCCCTGTTCCCAGCCCGCCTGCATGTCCGGCAGCTTGGAGTCCGACATGCCGCCGGCAGCCCCGCCGGGAAGCCCGTAGAAATGATGCATCTGCGCGCAGCCCGCCGTCAGCAGGCCCTGCTCACCGGACCCGCCCGACATCGCTCCGGTCCTGAGATCCGAGACGAACGGCCATGTTCCGAAGATCGCCGGAAAGCCGGGCGAAAGCGCGTTGACATAGACGACGCCCGCGAGGCACTCCGCCACCGCCTGAACGATCGCGGTTGCGAGCGGTGCGGGCGCAGTCGCACCTGCCTGCCCGGCCGAAAGCAGAAGCATCGGCATGCCCGCGCGTATGCAGGCCTCCATCGTGATGCAGCTTTCCGTCGCGAACTTCATCGGCGGCACGACGAAGCAGTTGGAGTTCGACACGAACGGCCGCTCCCGCCACTTGTCCTCGCCCCCGGCGATCATGTGCAACATCTCGAAACCGCCGGCGACATGCGCCGGATCGGAAAAGCTGGTGCCGACATGCTTCGTCGTCCCCGCGCAGCAGGCGTAGAGCGTGTTCATGTCCATGTCGAAATTGTCGGGCACGTCACGGCACACCATGGCGCGCTGGAAGAAATGGATGTTGTCGAGATGCTGCACCAGCCGCGAGGCATTCAGCAGGTCCTTCGAGGTCGATTCCCGGTATTCCCGCTTCTCGACATCGACGACGTTCACCGCGGCGCCGGCCGTCCCGAAATAGGTATTGGTGCCGGCAAGATGCATGTCGAACTTCGGATCGCGGCCGAACAGGGTGATACCGCGCGCCGCCTTGGCCAGCATGTCCTCCACCAGCGCCCGTGGAAACCTGAGCCGCCCGTCGTCGCCAAGGATCGCACCCGCCTTCGTCATGATCTCGACGCCCGACGGCGGGGCTTGGCTGAGGCCGATCACCTCCAGTGCCTCGAGCGCCGCCTCGTGGATGCGCTTCACGCCCGCGTCCGTCAGCGGCCTGTACTGACCTCCCGGCAGACCCGGTCGGATCGGACGGACGTTCTCCGCCAGCGGTGCAGCGCGCATCGCAACCCGCGCTGCACGGCCGCCGGCCCGGCGAGACAAAACTCCCTGTTCACTCATGACCCGTCTCCCCCGCACCAGCGGCAAGCATTCTGTTGATGAGATCCCCCGACGCGGCGGCGGACAATTTCACAAAACTGCCATCCCTGAGGATGGCCTCCATCTGCTCGGCGATTGCCGCATGGGTGACCCGGGCGATCATCGAGCCAAGCGAGATGCGCCGGACGCCGAGCGCGGCGAATTCCGGCACGGTGAGCTGACGCAACGGCCCTGCGGCAAGGCCGTTCACCGGGACCTTCACCGATTGCACGACACGCCTGAGCTCCTCCGCCCCTGGCGGAACCGGCACATAAACCAGATCGGCACCGGCCTTCTCGAAGGCCTGGATGCGTCGGATGGCCTCGTCGAGATCGTAGACGCCGTTCATCACGCCATCCGCGCGAGCACAGAGAATGAACGGCTGCCCCAGCGGGCGGGCTGCGTCGGCCGCCGCGCGGATCCGCTCCACGGCAAGCTCGAAGGCATAGGCCGGGTTACCCTCGACCATCTGCGTATCCTCGATGGAGCAGCCGGAAAGCCCCACCTCGGCGGCAAGGCGGATGGTCTCGGCGACATCGTCGGGCGCATCGGCAAAACCGTTTTCGAAGTCGCCGGAAACCGGCAGCGGCGTGGCACGCACGATATCTTCCGCGTGTTTGAGTGCTTCCTCGCGCGTCACGCGGCCCATGTCGGGTCGGCCGAGCGTGAAGGCGAAACCGGCGGAGGTGGTGGCGAGCGCCACGGCACCGGAGGCGGCCATCATACGGGCAGAGCCCATATCCCATGGATTCGGGATGACGAAGCAGCCCGACTGGTGCAGGGCGAAAAACCGTCGGTGACGCTCGGAAAGGCTTGTCATGCGCGCACCCTCTCCGCTTTCGGGTCATACATCGGCTTCAGCGAGGCCTCGGCTGCATGGCGCACGCCGGCGACCTCGATCTCGTAGGTCGAAGACAGCACGTCCGCCTCGCTCTCGCCTTCACAGGGCACGTAGCCGAGACCGATCGCACCGCCGAGGAAGTGGCCGTAATTGCCAGACGTGATCGTGCCGACGATCTTGCCGTCGCGCACCAGAGCCTCGTTGTGGAAGACCAACGGTTCCGGATCGGTCAGGCAGAATTGCACGAGCCGGCGCTTCAGACCCTCGTCCTGCTTTCTCAGAACTGCATCGCGTCCGATGAAATCACCCTTGCCGGCCCGAACCGCAAAACCCAGTCCGGCTTCCAGCACGTGGTCCTCGTCGGTGATGTCGTGACCGAAGTGGCGGAAGGCCTTTTCGATGCGGCAGCTGTCCAGCGTATGGAGACCGCAGAGCTTGAGCCCCAGATCGGCTCCTGCCTCATCCAGTGCCTCGAACACGTGCGCGGTCTGGTCGGTCGAGATGTAGAGCTCCCAGCCGAGTTCTCCAACATAGGTGACGCGGTGGGCGCGGGCGATCCCCATGCCGATCTCGATCTCGCGCGCCGTACCGAACGGATGCGTCTCGTTGGAAAGATCGGCCGGGCTGACCTTGGAAAGCAGGTCCCTCGCCTTCGGCCCCATGACGCATAGCACGCTTTCCGCCGCCGTCAGATCGGTCACCACGACGAACTCGTCAGACTTGAGGTTCTTGCGAAGCCAGGCGAGGTCGCGCTGCAAGGTGGCACCCGGCACGACGAGCAGGAAGGCGGTTTCCGAGAGCCGCGTGACGGTCAGATCGCTTTCGATACATCCCTTGCTATTGAGCATCTGGGTGTAGACGATCCGTCCCGCCGGCACGTCCATCTGGTTGGCGCAGAGCCGCTGCAGGAAGGCGAGCGCATCGCGCCCCTCGACCCTGATCTTGCCGAACGAGGTCATATCGAACAGGCCCACGCCGGTGCGGACCGCCATGTGTTCGTCGCGCTGGTTTTCGAACCAGTTCTGCCGTTTCCAACTGTACTTGTATTCCCGGTCCTGGCCTTCCCTTGCGAACCAGTTGGCGCGTTCCCAGCCGGCGACTTCGCCGAACACCGCGCCACGCGCTTTCAGGTGTTCGTGGATCGGCGAACGGCGAACGCCGCGCGCCGTCGCCATCTGGCGATAGGGAAAATGGTCGGCATAGAGCAGGCCGAGCGTCTCAGTCACGCGCTCCCTGAGATAGGCGCGGTTTCTCTGGAACGGCTGCGCGCGGCGGATGTCGACCTCCCAGAGGTCGAAGGGCGGTTCGCCGTCGTTCATCCACTGCGCCAGCGCCATGCCGGCGCCGCCCGACGAAACGATGCCGATCGAATTGTAGCCGGCCGCCACCCAGTAACCCTTCAACTCCGGCGCCTCGCCGAGATAGTAGCGGTCGTCCGGGGTGAAGCTTTCCGGTCCGCAGAAGAAGGTATGAATGCCGGCCGTCTCGAGCATGGGCATGCGGCCGATCGCCATTTCGAGGATCGGCTGGAAATGATCGAAATCGTCCGGCAACTGGTCGAAGCAGAAATCCTCCCGGATCTTTTCCCCGGTAGGCGGCCAGGGCTTGGCCTTCAGCTCGAAGGCGCCGATCAGCATCTTGCCGGCATCCTCCTTGTAATAGGTCTGCTCGTCCGGCACGCGCAGCACAGGCAGTTGCCTCAACCCGTCGACCGGCTCGGTAACGATGTAGAAATGCTCGCAGGCGTGCAGCGGCACGGTGACACCGGACTTCTCCGCAAGGTCCCTGCCCCACATGCCGGCGGCATTGACGACATTCTCCGTTTCGATCGTGTAACGCTCGCCGTTCTGTTCACACACGACGCCCGCAACACGGCCCGCCTTCGTCAGCACCTCGATGACCTTCACGCCCTCGATGACGGTCGCGCCGAACTGCCGGGCGCCCTTGGCCAGCGCCATGGCGATATTGGCCGGATCACACTGGCCGTCGAGGGGCAGGTGCACGGCGCCGACCACGTCGGAGACGTTGAGGTGCGGATACATAGCCTTCACTTCGTCCGGCGAGATCTCGCGCACGTCGACATTGAAGGCGCGTGCCAGCGAGGCCTGCCGGTAGATCTCCTCCTTGCGCTCCTCGGTCAGCGCCACGGTGATCGAGCCGTTCTGCTTCATGCCCGTGCCGATGCCGGTCTCGGCCTCGAGCTGAACGTAGAGGTCACGCGAATATTTGGCGAGCCGCGTCATGTTCTGGCTGGCCCGCAGCTGGCCGATCAGGCCCGCCGCATGCCAGGTCGTGCCGGAGGTCAACTGCTTGCGTTCGAGCAGCACGACATCGGTCCAGCCGAGCTTTGCGAGATGATAGGCGACGGAGCAGCCGGAGACGCCGCCGCCGATGATAACCGCCCGTGCCTTCGAGGGAACTGCCTTCGTCATGCTTTCAGTCTTTCATTCATGGGATCCCAGAGCGGCTGGTCGGGCTGGACCGTGGCCTTGAAGCGGTCGCCGAAAATTTCCACCTCGACCTCCGTCCCGGCCTCGGCGAGATCGGCACGCAGCGTACCGAGCGCAATCGACTTGCCGGTGCGGAAGCCCCAGTTGCCGGAGGTCGTCTCGCCGACCACCGCGCCGTCGTGCCAGAGCGTCGACATGTACGGTGCATCGCAATCGCCGGCCTCGACCACGAGCGTAACGAACCGCTTGGTCACGCCCTGCTGCTTTTCCTTGAGCAGCGCCGCCTTGCCCTTGAAATCGGGCTTCGACCAGTCGACGAAACGCTCCAGCCCGCCCTGCAGGATCGTGTAGTCGGTGGAGAGATCGCCCTTCCAGGCCCGATAACCCTTTTCGATGCGCAGGCTGTCGAGCGCTTCCATGCCGAACGGGTTCAGCCCGTGCTTCTGGCCTGCCTCCCATACGGCATCGAAAACGGCCGCCGTGTCCTCCACCTTGGTATGCAGTTCCCAGCCGAGCTCGCCGGCGAAGGAAACGCGCACCAGCTGCAGCCAGCGACCGGCGATCTGGCAGGACTGATGGGTGAGCCAAGGCTTCGTCAGATCCCCGTCAGTCACCTCGGCAAGGATTGCGCGCGAGGCCGGACCGGAGAGGATCTGGCAGGAGAAGGCTTCGGTCATGTCGTCGATGGTAAAGGCGGCATCGGCCGGTTTCAGCTTCAGCAGCCATTCGTAGTCGTGCCACTGCGCGGTCGCCGCGGTGATCAAGAAGAAGAAGTCCTCGTCCAGCATCATCACCGACATCTCGGTGACGATCCGCCCCTTGTCGTCGGCGAAATAGGCGAGCCCGATACGGCCCGGCTTCGGCACGCGGCCGGTGATGATCGAGGAAAGCCATGCGGTCGCACCCGGCCCCTTCACGCGGAAGCGCGAGAAGCCCGGCAGGTCAAGAATGCCGGCCGCGTCCCTCACGGCGAGGCATTCCTCCTCGACCCGCGGGCTCCACGGACCCTTGCGGTTCCAGGTCTGGGTCGCCGCCTCGGAGGTATCGTCACCGGGCTTGGCGTACCACATGGCGCGCTCCCAGCCGTTATAGGGCTTGAACTGCGCTCCGAGCGCCTTGATCCGGTCGTGGATCGGCGAAAGCTTCCGGTCGCGCCCGGCCGGCCAGTAATGCTTCGGGAAATGCATCGCATATTCGTGGCCATAGATTTCCATGCCCTTGGCGACGCAATAGTCCGGGTCGGAGGCGAAGGCGGTGTAGCGACGCGGGTCGCAGGACCACATGTCCCACTCGGTCTGGCCTTCGGTGATCCATTCCGCCAGCACCTTGCCGGCGCCGCCGGCCTGGCAGATGCCGAAGGTGAAGACGCAGGCCTCGAACGCATTCGGCACGCCCGGCATCGGCCCGATCAGCGGATTGCCGTCCGGCGCATAGGGGATCGGGCCGTTGATCATCTTGGAAAGGCCTGCCGTGCCGAGGATCGGCACGCGCTCCACGGCATCGTTGAGATACCACTCCAACCGATCGAGATCGTCGGGGAAGAGCTGGAAGGAGAAATCCTCCGGCATCGGGTCATCCTTGGTCACCCAATGCGCCTTGCAGTTCTTCTCGTACGGCCCGAGGTTCATGCCGTACTTCTCCTGACGGAGATAGTAGGAGCTGTCGACGTCGCGCAGCAGCGGCAGCTTGTGCCCCGCCTCCTTCGACCACGCCTCCAGTTCCGGAATGGTGTCGAACAGCATGTACTGGTGGCTCATCACCATCATCGGCACGTCGCGGCCGAACAGCTTGCCGACCTCGCGGGCATAATAGCCGGCGGCGTTGACGACGTACTCGCAGCGGATCTCGCCCTGCGGGGTCGTCAGCACCCATTCGTCGTTCTCGCGGCGCGCGCCGGTAACAGGGCAGAAGCGGATGACCTTGGCGCCCATGTCACGCGCGCCCTTGGCGAGCGCCTGTGTCAGCTGCGCCGGGTCGATGTCGCCATCATAAGGGTCGTAGAGCGCGCCGGTAAGATCATGCGTTTCGAGGAACGGATACTTCGACCGCATCTCGTCCGGTGCCAGAATGTCGAGATCCATGCCTTGGTAGCGGCCCATGCCGACCACGCGCTTGAACTCCTGCAGGCGCTCCTTGGAATGGCCGAGCCGGATCGAGCCGGTGACGTGGTAGTTCATCGGATAGTCGACGAGCTTGCCGAGATCGCGATAGAGCGTCGCCGAATAACGCTGCATGTTCATGATCGACCAGGAGGACGAGAAGGTTGGCACGTTGCCGGCCGCATGCCATGTCGATCCCGCCGTGAGCTCATTCTTCTCGAGCAGCACGCAATCCGTCCATCCGGCCTTTGCCAGATGGTAGAGCGACGAAGCGCCGACCGCGCCCCCTCCGATGATTACTACGCGCGCCGTCGTCGGCAGTTCTGCCATGCTGTTTCCCTCGTGATTTTTTGCGGAGCTTGGCAAAAAAGCAGTCCTGCCTTCAAGAAGAAAGATAGGTCTTTATTGATCGAAGTCTTCGATTAGATTGGGGTCAGATCACCCCGAAACATGGCGCAAAAATGCAGATTGATCTGATTGAGACGTTCATAGACCTGATGGAAACGAGAAGCTTCAACCGCACGGCGGAGCGTCTCGGAATTACCCAGTCGACCGTCTCCCACCGGGTCAAGGCGCTGGAGGCGGAATTCGATCGGAAACTCTTCACACGCGGCAAAGGCGGCACCGTTCCAACGGCAGCAGGCCTGCGTTTTCTCGACCACGCCGTGGCGCTCCAGCGGCAATGGCACGAGGCTTCCCGCGCTGTCGAGAGCGCCGGCACCTACGAGCACGCCATGCGAATCGGCATCCAGCAGGACGTCGCCGCTGAACATGCCGGCCGCTGGCTGCAGGCGGTCAGGGCGGAACTGCCGACGACATCATTCTACATGGAGGTCGACTATTCCGGCCAGATGAACCGCGACCTTGCCAGCGGCGACCTCGATCTCGCCATTCTATACACGCCGCACTACCTGCCGGACCTGCACTACGAACGGATCGGCGACATGACCTATCTGCTGGTGAGCACGATCTCGCCGCGCCTCTCCGACCTCTCCATCGAGCGCTATATCCGCGCCAGCTATTCTCCGGCCTTCGACCGCGCCCATCGTGCGGCCTTGCCGCATCTGGTCTCGGCTGCCGTCTCGTCGGGACAGAACATGGCGATCCTCAGCCTTCTGAAAAGCCTTGGCGGCGCCGCTTTCGTATCACAGGCGACCGCCTATCGGCTGGCCGACGAGGGCGACGCCCATATCGTCGTCGACGTTCCGCCGATCGAACAGCCGGTCTATGCCGCGACAAGCATCCGCACGCGCCATGCGCACCAGCACCGGCGGATCATTGCGGAAATGGAACGGTTGCTCGCAAGGCCCGCGACGTCCTAGTTTTGCGCCGCCTCTCTCGCCCGTTTGGCCACGACCTGCTCCCGCCATACGGTAAACAGACCGGCCCCGACGACGATGATCGCGCCGATCACAGTGTTCCACCGCAGCGTCTCACCGAACACAGCGACCGCAATCGAGGATCCCAGCACCAGCTGCCAGTAGGAGATCGGCTGCACGACCACCGCATTGAGATTCTCGTAGGCCCGGATGAGCGAGAAATGGCCGATGATGCCGGAGCAACAGAGCGCAAACATCCACGCCCAGTCATCGACCCGGATGGGCGTGAAGAAAGCCGGCGCCAGCACATTCACCCCGACGAAGCCGACCATGCAGATATAGAAGAAGCTGGTTACCGACGGATCGTCGCGGCTGACCAGACGCGTCAGGATCGCGTAGACGCCGCCGGCCACCGCCACCCAGAGGGGCAGGAAGACATAGGCGTTGAACCCGCTGGAATCCGGCGAAAGGATCAGCACCACCCCGCAGAGACCGACGATAATCGCCGTCCAACGCCGCCAGCCGACCTTTTCGCCAAGCATTGGAACTGAGAGAAGCGCGACGAGAATGGGACCGGAAGCGAAGATCGCCTGCGATTGCGCAAGACCCACATAGTTAAAGGCGCCGATGGCGACGAGGATCTGGCTGCCGAGCAAAAGACCCCGTACCACCTGCAGCACCGGCCGCTTCGAGCGGGCCGCCTGACGCACCCCGCCGGGCGAGCGCCGCGCGAGAAACAGCGCGAAGGCGGCGAATGCCCAATAGCGCACGCAGGCCACGACGACCGCTGAATAGCTCTCGCCAAGGTGCTTGGAAATGGCATCCTGGAATGCGAACACGGTGAAGGCGGTAAAGGCGAACAGATAGCCAAGGGGCGTGGACTTCATCGGGTGTCCGAGTTGCAGCCGTTCGGCCGCGCGATGGGGAAAGGATCGCCTGCACTGCATAACAATCGTGGCGGTTGCGAGGCCATATTGGCAGAGTCGTCTTTCAAAATCGATAAGAATACTACTCTTCAACCCCGTTGCCGCGAAACGGGCGCCATGCTCTATAACCGGCATGGCCTTCACCTTTCGCCAGTTGCAATATTTCGTCGCCGTCGCCGAGCAGGGATCGGTCACAAGGGCGGCGCAGAACCTGTCCATCTCGCAATCCTCGATCACCGAAGCGATCAAGGAACTGGAAGCCGACCTCGGCGTCCAGTTGTTCGACCGGCACCCACGCGGGCTTTCCATCACCCACAACGGTCACCAGTTCTTGCGCCACGCGACGAAGATCCTGTCGACCGTCTCCGATGCCCGCAATTCCTTCTCCGAGCCCCGCGGCCAGACCGGCGGCACGCTCAACATCGGCGTGACCTCCCTGGTCGCCGGCTACGTCCTCTCCGACCTGCTCGCCCGCTATCGCCGCGCCTGCCCGGACGTCGAGGTCTCGGCGCTCGAGGACAACGGTTCTTATCTTGAACACCTACTGATCGGCGGCGAACTGGACGTCGCGGTGATGGTGATCTCGAACCTGCGCGACCGCATGGCGCTGCAGGCGGAAATCCTCGAAACCTCGCCCTACAGGCTATGGCTGCCGATGGGCCATCCGCTCGTCTCCGCCGACATCATCTCTATCGCCGACGTCGCACGCGAACCGCTGATCATGCTGACGGTCGACGAAATCGAGGAGAACACCGGAAAGCTGCTTTCGGCCCTCGGCGCGCGTCCTCACGTCGCCTTCCGCACGCGCTCGGTGGAAGCGGTGCGTAGCCTGGTGGCGACGGGGGCCGGCATCGCCCTACTGCCCGACCTCGTCTACCGCCCCTGGTCACTGGAAGGCGACCGGATCGAAAGCCGCGACGTCTCCGGCGCTCTTCCGGTCGTGCAGGTCGGCATGGTCTGGCGCAAGGGCTCCAGCCTGCCCCAGGCGGCACGGGATTTCGTCGGGATAGCGGAAGCACTGCGGAGCGGGCGGGCAAGGTAAGCTGGAGCACCGGCGGCGCCACAAACCCCTTCTCCCCGTCAAAACGGGGAGAAGGTCCCGGCAGGGGGATGAGGGGCAGTATCCAGCCGCACCGCCATCAGCTTTCGGAAAAACCGATAACGACGTTCTGATAAATGGATTTGCGAATGCGGCAGAAAGGCGACAGTCTGCAGGCCGGGAACAAATGGCCGCGATAACGCGGTCGAAGAGGGAGACGTAAGATGAAATCCATCCTGAAGTCCTGCACTGCCATTACTGCCCTTGTCAGCTTCACCACTGCGGCCGTCGCGCAGGAGCCGCTGAAGGAACTCGGCGCCGGCGAAGGTGCCGTGTCGATCGTCGCCTGGGCCGGCTATATCGAGCGCGGGGAAACCGATCCGGCCTATGACTGGGTCACCAAGTTCGAAGAATCGACGGGCTGCAAGGTCTCTGTGAAGACTGCCGCCACTTCCGACGAAATGGTCGCGCTGATGAATGAAGGCGGCTTCGACCTCGTGACCGCCTCCGGCGACGCCTCCCTCCGCCTCGTGGCCGGCAAGCGCGTCCAGCCGATCAACACCGATCTCATCCCCTCGTTCAAGAATGTCGACGAGCGGCTGCAGAACGCTCCCTGGCACACGGTCGGCGGCGTTCACTACGGCGTGCCCTACCTCTGGGGTCCGAACGTGCTGATGTACAATACCGACGCCTTCAAGGACCAGCCGCCGAAGAGCTGGAGCGTGGTGTTCGAGGAAACCACCCTGCCCGACGGCAGCTCAAACAAGGGCCGTGTGCAGGCCTATGACGGCCCGATCTATGTCGCGGATGCCGCTCTTTACCTGATGGCCCACAAGCCGGAACTCGGCATCAAGGACCCGTATGAACTGAACGAGGACCAGTACAAGGCCGCCCTCGACCTGCTGCGCGTCCAGCGCACGCTCATCGGTCGCTACTGGCACGATGCCATGATCCAGATCGACGACTTCAAGAACGAAGGCGTCGTCGCCTCCGGCTCCTGGCCGTTCCAGGTCAACCTGATGAAGGCCGAGGGCGCCAAGATCGCCTCGGTCTTCCCCGAGGAAGGCGTCACGGGCTGGGCCGACACCACCATGCTGCACGTCGACAGCGAGCATCCGAACTGCGCCTATATGTGGATGGAGCATTCGCTGTCCGCCAAGGTTCAGGGTGACGCCGCCGCCTGGTTCGGGGCCGTTCCTTCCGTCCCGGCCGCCTGCAAGGGCAACGAACTGCTGACCGACGAGGGTTGCTCGACCAACGGCTTCGACAACTTCGAGAAGATCAGGTTCTGGAAGACGCCGGTCACCAAGTGCGAGAGCCAGGGCGAATGCGTCCCCTACCACCGCTGGGTTTCTGACTACATCGGCGTGATCGGCGGGCGTTGATCCCCTTCACCTTCTCCCCAGCGGGGAGAAGGTGGCCCGAAGGGCCGGATGAGGGGGCGCAAGCACTGTAAGGCCTTCGGCCTCCCCCTCATCGCCTCGCATGCGCTCGGCACTTCTCCCCGCTGGGGAGAAGAGGGAGACTGCCGTATTCGACGCAATCCCAATGCGAGGATCGGTCTCTTAAGCAAGCCCTGCACTTTGCATTTTCCGGAGCATACATGACCGCAGCGGTAGAATTCTCGAAGGTGTCGCGCCATTTCGGCGAGGTGAAGGCTGTCGACGGTGTCGATCTGAAGATCGCACCGGGCGAGTTCTTCGCCATGCTCGGGCCATCGGGCTCCGGCAAGACCACCTGCCTGCGGCTGATCGCCGGCTTCGAACAGCCGACGTCCGGTCATATCGAGATTTTCGGCGAAACCGCGGAAGGCGTGCCGCCCTATCGTCGCCAGGTCAACACCGTCTTTCAGGACTACGCCCTCTTTCCGCATCTCAACATCCTCGACAACGTCGCCTATGGCCTGATGGTCAAGGGCGTCGACAAGAAGGAGCGGTATGAACTCGCCGAGGGGGCACTCGATCTGGTCAAGCTTCCCGGCTACGGCAACCGCAAGCCGGGCCAGCTATCCGGCGGCCAGCGCCAGCGCGTTGCGCTTGCGCGCGCGCTGGTCAACAAGCCCAAGGTCCTGTTGCTCGACGAGCCGCTCGGCGCGCTCGACCTCAAGCTGCGCGAGCAGATGCAGGAGGAACTGAAGAGCCTGCAGCGTTCGCTTGGCATCACCTTCGTCTTCGTGACGCACGACCAGGGCGAGGCGCTGTCCATGGCCGACCGCGTCGCGGTCTTCAACAACGGCAAGATCGTCCAGGCCGGAACGCCGGCGGAGATCTACAACCAGCCGCGCACCCGCTTCGTCGCCGATTTTGTCGGCTCCTCAAACGTCCTGGCTCCCGCCGGCGCAAAGAAGCTGGGTGGCGAAGAAAAATGGGCGAGCCTCCGCCCCGAGGCAATCCGGCTCGCCGAAAGCGGTGTGAGCGCGACGGTCACGAGCAAGAGTTTCCTTGGCAGCGCCACGCGTTTGCACGTCAAGGCACAGGACATCACGCTGTCCGTCATGGTCCCGGCGGGAACCCGCGTGCCGGAACCGGGCGAAACCATCCATCTCGCCTGGCAGCCTTCCGACCTGCACTACATGGAGGGCGAGGCATGACGTCCGCCGACGCCACCATCCTGCCCGGACGCAGCGGCGTTTTCGGCCGTCTTTCCGATATCTTCTGGCGCCGGCCGGCTCTGCTGCTGATCCTAATGCTGACGCCGCCGCTGCTCTGGCTCGGCATCATCTATGTCGGCTCTCTGATCGCACTGCTGCTGCAGAGCTTCTTCTCGATCGACGATTTCTCCGGCCTGATCAATTACGAGTTCACGCTTGCCACCTACCGGCAGCTGCTGATCCCGACGAACTTCGACATCATCATGCGCACGGTGACGATGGCGATTGCCGTCACGCTCGCCTCCGCCGTGATTGCCTTTCCCATCGCCTACTATGCAGCGCGCTACGCGCAGGGAAAATGGAAGGCCGTCTTCTATCTCGGCATCATGCTGCCGCTCTGGTCGAGCTATCTCGTCAAGGTCTATGCCTGGAAGCTGATCCTCGCCAAGGAAGGAATCCTCACCTGGGGTTTCGGCAAGCTCGGGCTGGGCTGGCTGCTCGATGCAATCCTCGCCCTGCCGGTTATCGGCGGCAATTCCTTGTCGATCAGCTATATCGGCACCTTCCTCGTCTTCGTCTACGTCTGGCTGCCCTACATGATCCTGCCGACGCAGGCGGCGCTCGAGCGCGTGCCCAGCAACCTGATCGAGGCTTCCGCCGATCTCGGCGCGCGGCCGGGCCAGACCTTCCGCAACGTGCTCTTTCCTCTGGCCCTGCCCGGCATCGTCGCCGGCTCGATCTTCACCTTCTCGCTGACGCTCGGCGACTACATCATCCCGCAGATCATCGGCTCGTCGCGGCTTTTCATCGGGCAGGCCGTCTACGCCCAGCAGGGCACGGCGGGCAACGTGCCGCTCGCCGCCGCCTTCTCGGTCGTGCCGATCGTCATCATGGGCATCTACCTGACGATCGCCAAACGCATGGGGGCCTTCGATGCGCTCTGATCGCTCCAACACCGCGACCTGGCCGCTGAAGCTTGCCGCCGGCGCCGGCCTCGCCTTCCTGCACCTGCCGATCCTGCTGATCTTCGTCTACGCCTTCACCACGGAGGAGAAGAGCTTCCAGTGGCCGCCGCCGGGCTTCACGACCCGCTGGCTCGCCGTCGCCTGGAACCGCCCGGACGTCTGGGAAGCACTGACCCTTTCGGTCAAGGTGGCAAGCATCGCCACTGTCGTCGCGCTGGTGCTCGGGACGCTGGCGGCCGCCGCCGTGTCGCGCACGAAGTTCTTCGGCCGCGAGGCGATCTCGCTGCTCGTCATCCTGCCCATCGCGCTCCCTGGCATCATCACCGGCATCGCGTTGCGCTCGGCCTTCTCGATCGCTGAGATCCCGTTCTCGATGTGGACGATCATCCTCGGCCACGCCACCTTCTGCGTGGTCGTCGTCTACAACAATGCCGTTGCCCGCTTCCGCCGCACCTCCGGCTCGCTGATCGAAGCCTCGATGGATCTCGGCGCCGATGGGTTCCAGACCTTCCGCTACGTGGTGCTGCCGAACCTCGCCACCGCGCTTCTGGCCGGTGGAATGCTCGCCTTCGCGCTGTCCTTCGACGAGGTCATCGTCACCACCTTCACCGCCGGCCAGCAGGCGACCCTGCCCATCTGGATGCTGGAAGAACTGATCCGTCCGCGCCAGCGCCCGGTTACCAATGTCGTCGCCATGGTGGTGGTGATCGTCACCTTTCTGCCGATCCTGGCCGCCTATTACCTGACCCGCGACACCGAAAGCGTCGCCGGCATCGGCAAATGAAATGATACCGGGGGCGGCCTCGCCCCTGTCCCAACAAAGACTGCAAACCGAGGGAGAACGACTATGGACACCCAGATGCTGATCGGCTCGGACTTCGTCGCCGGCACCGAAACGGAAGAGAAGATCCTCAACCCGAAGACCGGCGAGACCATCCTCGACCTGCCGGAAGCCTCGCTTTCGCAGATCGACGCCGCGACCGACGCCGCCGAGAAGGCATTCGACAGCTGGTCGGCCACCACACCCGGGCAGCGCTCCGCCTATCTCCTGCAGATCGCCGACGCCATCGAGAAGGATGCCGACGCCTTCGCAGCCCTGGAGGCCCTCAACTGCGGCAAACCGATCAACGCCGTGAAGAACGATGAGATTCCGGCGATCGTTGACTGCTACCGCTTCTTCGCCGGCGCCATCCGCTCGCTGCACGCACCGGTTGCCGGCGAGTATCTGCCGGGCTTCACCTCGATGATCCGCCGCGACCCGGTCGGCGTCGTCGGCTCGATCGCGCCGTGGAACTATCCGCTGATGATGATGGCCTGGAAGCTCGCGCCCGCCATCGCCGCCGGCAATACCGTGGTGTTCAAGCCGTCCGAGCAGACACCGCTGACCGCGCTGAAGATGGCGAAGCTGCTCGCCGACATCCTGCCGGAGGGCGTCGTCAACGTCGTGCTCGGCCGCGGCGAAAGCGTCGGCAATGCCATCATCAACCATCCGAAGATATCGATGGTGTCGATCACCGGCGACATCGCCACCGGCAAGAAGGTGCTCGCCGCTGCCTCCAAGACGGTCAAGCGCACCCATCTCGAACTCGGCGGCAAGGCTCCGGTCATCGTCTATGATGACGCCGATATCGATGCGGTCGTCTCCGCCATCCGTACCTTCGGCTACTACAATGCCGGCCAGGACTGCACCGCAGCCTGCCGCATCTATGCCGCCGACAAGGTGTATGAAAAGTTCGTCGCCGACCTCGCCTCCGCCGTTTCGACACTGAAGTACAACCTGCCCGACGACACCGAGAACGAGATCGGCCCGCTGATCTCCAGGCGGCAGCGCGATCGCGTCGAAAGCTTCGTCGCCCGCGCCTCCGAGCACAAGCACATGGAAATCGTTACCGGCGGCAAGATCGGCTCCGACAAGGGTTTCTTCTATGCCCCGACGGTGATCGCCGGTGCAACCCAGGACGACGAGATCGTGCGCCGCGAGGTGTTCGGCCCGGTCGTCTCCGTCACCCGCTTCTCGGATGTCGATCAGGCAGTCACCTGGGCCAACGACAGCGATTACGGCCTCGCCTCTTCGGTCTGGACCAAGGATATCTCGCGCGCCATGCAGACCGCCGCACGCCTGCGCTACGGCTGCACCTGGATCAACACGCATTTCATGCTCTGCAACGAAATGCCCCACGGCGGCCTCAAGCAGTCGGGCTACGGCAAGGACATGTCGATCTACGCGCTGGAAGACTACACCGCCGTTCGCCACGTGATGATCGCGCACTGAGCCGATCACCGGAACGGAGTTTCGAGGGGCCGGAAACGGCCCTTCTTCATTTCCTCAGCAGCCCGTTTACCTTTGCCGGCGATAATCCGTGAGCCCCCGGGCGGATCGTTTATGCTCCACCCGATCAACGGAGTTTTCGATGCGCCTCTTCCCCACGCTGCTGTTAGTGACGACCGTTTTCGCTTCTTCGGGCACCCACGCTCAGGAGCAGCCCTATGTCGTGCCGGCGCCAAACCTCCACGGCAATTCTTCCACCGATGACGCCTCGATCTGGCACATCCTCGGCCTGCCGCCGGGCCAGACGCTGAACATCTGGTCAGGTCCGGGCACCGCCTTCCGTGTCATCGGGGTATTGGAGGAAGGTGCGCCGGTGCGCAATCTCGGCTGCCGCGAACGTGACGGCGGCTACTGGTGCCGCATCGCCACCTACGGCCGCCCCCGCATCAGCGGCTGGGTAAACGGCCGCTATGTTTCTGATGACTATGTCGGACCGGGTCCGGGCGGCGCCTATCCGCCGCCGGTGGACGAAGGCTATGTGCCGCCCCGCGAGCCGCCGAGGGCAAGGCCCGGCCGCTACGACCAGGCCGGCAGTTTCAACTGCCGTTTCGATCCCGACCCTCGCCTGCTCCGCTGCCGCTTCGGCCTGCAGCGCCAGGGCACCAGTGCCCTCGACATTGAAGCCCCGCAAGGCTTCGTCCGTCAGCTTCAGTATCGCGCCGGACGCTTCACCAGCACCGACGGCACCGAAATCAAATCCCGCAAGCAGGGTGGCGATGCCATTGTGACGGTCGGCGGCCGAGAAACCTATTTCGTGCCCGACGATGTGGTATTGGATTGGGAGTGAATGTTCGAGCGCGGCCCCTCATCCGGCTGCCGCCACCTTCTCCCCGTTCTGACGGGGAGAAGGGACTTGTGGCACCGCCGGTGCTCCATCCTCCTTCTCCCCGTTTTTACGGGGAGAAGGTCCCGGCAGGGGGATGAGGGGCAGCCGCGACAGATTATCTCAAGCCGCCAGTGCCTTGGCGATCTGGCTGCGCAGCGTGCCGAGGTCCTTGGCGAAGCCGCGGATACCCTCGGCGAGCTTTTCGGTCGCCATCGCATCCTCGTTCATCGCCCAGCGGAACGCCTTCTCGTCCAGCGAGACCAACGGCTCAGCCGTCGCCTTTTCCGGCGACAGGACGCGCGGCAGGTCGCCTTCGGCCGCGTTCAGTTCATCGAGCAGTTGCGGGCTGATCGTCAGGCGGTCACAGCCTGCCAATGCCTCGATCTCTGCGGCATTGCGGAACGAGGCGCCCATGACGATCGTCTGGATACCGTTGGCCTTGTAGTAGTTGTAGATCGAACGCACGGACACCACGCCCGGATCGGTCTCGGCCGTGTAATCCTGACCGGTCGATTTCTTGTACCAGTCGAGGATGCGGCCGACGAACGGCGAAATCAGGAACACCTTCGCCTCGGCGCAGGCGATCGCCTGAGCCTTGGAGAACAGCAGTGTCAGGTTGCAGTCGATACCCTCGCTCTGCAGTACCTCGGCGGCGCGAATACCCTCCCAGGTCGAGGCGAGCTTAATCAGGATGCGGTCCCGCTCGATGCCGCGCTCCTTGTAGCCGGCGATGATCTGATGCGCCTTGGCGATGGAAGCCTTGGTGTCGAAGGAGAGGTCGGCGTCGACTTCGGTCGAGACGCGGCCCGGCACCAGCGCGGCGAGCGCGGCGCCAACCGAGATCGCCAGCCGGTCGGCAATGGCGCCGACCACGGCCTCGTTCTGTCCGCCCTTGGCTTTGCCCCATGCGATCGCCTCCTTGAAGGCGTCGGCGAACGCCTCGGTGCCGAGCGCCTTGAGCACGATCGACGGATTGGTGGTGCAGTCCACCGGCTTGAGGCGTGCTACAGCCTCAATGTCGCCGGTGTCGGCGACAACCGTCGTCATGGCGCGGAGCTGTTCGAGTTTGGAAGTCATCGGAGTGATCCTTAGGATGGCGTCTGTACCGGCCGGAAAGGTCATCTTCCCAACCTGAATTCATTCTGGACTATCGCCACCGCTATGTGGCGAAGTCAAGACATTTGTCTAGTTCATTTGACATAAGTTTCACATCGACGGATAGTTCCCATCCAGATCGACAGCCTACCATTATGCAAGGAAGCAGCCCTTGGCCAAGCTGAGACGGGAAACCCACACCTCCTATTCGGAAGCGTCCTCGCTCCGGCTGCGCGCGGCATGGCTCTACTATAACGAAGGCATGACGCAAAAGGATGTGGCAGACCGTCTCGGCATCAGCCGTTCCACCGTCATCCGCATGCTGGACGAGGCGCTGAAACGCGCCGAGGTGCAGATCTGGATCAGCGACGACGTCGGCGATTGTGTCGAGCTGTCGCTGAAGCTGGAGAAGGCCTTCGGCCTGGATGAGGCCGTGGTCGTTCCCTCGCCGGAAAAGCGCGACGCCACCTCGATCGCCAAGGCGGTCGGGCTGGCGCTCGGCCAGTTCCTCACCGAGGTCGTCAGCGACGACATGACGATCGGCGTCGGCTGGGGCCGCACCATGACCGCCTCGCTTTCCGGTTTTCGCCCGCCACGACGGGAAAACTGCAAGGTCGTCTCCCTGCTCGGCGGCATCGTCGCCGTGCACCAGACCAACCCGATCGACTACACCTGGCGGCTGGCAAACCAGCTCGGGGCGGAATGCTACATGTTCCTCGCCCCGCTGCTCGTCGACAGCATCGCCACCAAGCGCGCACTGATCGAAGACTGCGGGCTGAAAACCATCTACGATCTCGCCGAGGAACTCGACCTCGCCATCGTTTCCTGCGGCGATATCGGCCCGCACTCCACCTCGCTGTCGGAGGGCTTCATCAGCCATCAGACGCTGAAGGAGCTGATCGCCGCCGGCTGCGTCTGCGACACCATGTTCAACTTCCTCGACGCCGAAGGGCGGGCCGTCGACCACCCGATCAACGAGCGGGTCATGTCGGTCGATCTCGATACGCTGAAGAAGGCAAAGCACATCGTCATCGTCTCAGGCGGAGCCCACCGCGCCGTCCCGATCCACGCCACCGTGAAGCGCATCGGCTGCAACACGCTGATCACCGACGAGGCGGCGGCAAGGGAGTTGCTGAGGATTGCGGACAGTGCCACCTAACGCTCTCACCGCGACTTACAACTCGTCCGGCCAGAGCCGCGCCCCATGCTGCACGAAGAGCACTTCCACCTGATCTTCACGAACGCGATAGGCGACAATATAGGGAATGGAGGACAGGACCAGTTCTCGTGTGCCGGCTATATCGCCCGGCCGGCCTATGAAAGGGTTGGCCACCAGTGCGCGGGCCGTCCTGGTGTGGATCTCGTTGACGATCCGGGCCGCCGCGGCCGGGTTTCGCTCAGCGATAAAGTCTCCGATGGCCGCGAGCTCTTTCAGATAGCGCCGCGTCCAGACGACACGCATCAGCGATCGGCGTTTGAGTATCTGGTGAGAACTCCCGCAACTTCCGCGTCGGAAGCGAACTCACCATTGTCGGCATCCCGGAGACCAGCCTGAACCCCCGCAACCCATTTTTCCTGCCAGTCAAGCGAGTGACCGTGCTCCAGCGCATCCTCGATGATCTGCCGACGTGACAGATTGGTTCGCTCGGCCAGAAGGTCGATGCGGCGATCCAGATCCTCGGAAAGCTCGGTAGGGCTTTTCATGGGGGGATTTTTTCACATCCGGCGGAAATCCGCAATTGAACCCAAGCGGCGGAGCCGTTCACCCCTGCCCGGCCTCCCATCCCAGCATGGCCCGCTTGCGGGTGAGCCCCCAGTGATAGCCTGTCAGCGCCCCGCTCTTGCCCAGTGCCCGGTGGCAGGGGACGACGAAGGAAATCGGGTTGCGTCCAACGGCGGCTCCCACGGCACGGCTCGCGGTCGGCTGGCCGATCCTCGCGGCAATGTCGGAATAGGTGACAGCCTTGCCGAGCGGGATCTGCAAGAGTTGCTCCCAGACGCGAAGCTGGAAATCGCTGCCGATCAGCACGACCCGCAACGGTTGCTCGCAAGACCATTGCGCCGGGTCGAAGACGCGGGATGCATAGGGGGCCGTCGCGGCCTGATCGGCGACATAGGTTGCGGCCGGCCAGCGGCGGGTCATGTCGGCAAGCGCTTCCCGCTCTGCGCCCGGATCGGCGAAGCCGAGCCCGGCAAGCCCTCGGTCCGTCACCATTATCAGGGCATTGCCGAACGGCGAGGGATGGAAGCCGTAGCGCATCGTCAGCCCCTCACCTTTCGCCTTCCATTCGCCTGGGCTCATCGCCTCGTGCGTGACGAACAGGTCATGCAGGCGACCCGGTCCGGAAAGGCCAAGCTCCAGCGAGGCCTCGAGCAGCGGCATGCCCTCGGAGCCAAGCAACCGCTTCGCATGGTCGAGCGTCACCGCCTGCAGGAACGCCTTGGGCGAGAGCCCCGCCCAGCGGGTAAACGTCTTCTGCAACTGCGTCGGTGACTGGCCGAGACGGGCGGCGATTGTTTCCAGCGACGGCTGGTCGCGATAGTCGAGCGTCAGCATCTCGATCACCTGCCGCACGGTGTCGTAGTCCGAACCGTCCGGCGTGATGTCGATGGTACGCGAAAAATCGATCTGCTGTGCGAGCGTCATGGCCTTATCCTTTCATGACGCCGATTTCATCACGGCACGGTAACGGAAACCACCCGTTTCTTGCCAGAGAGTGCAAGCCCCTCATCCGGCTGCCGCCACCTTCTCCCCGGTCAGACGGGGAGAAGGATGATGGAGCACCGACCATGCCACAAGCCCCTTCTCCCCGCGCGCGGGGAGAAGGTCCCGGCAGGGGGATGAGGGGCAAGTCCACCTCTCAGCTATATCCGCCGCTTCGCCGTCGCCAATGCGCCCTTGAAGGCCCTGGCGAAACTTTCCCGGTCGTCCGGATTGAGAAACGAGCCGATGTCCGTGCGCCTTCCCTCGCCCGATACCGCCATCGAGACGATGCCGATCTCGCTGTGGCGTTTGACGAAGAAGCGCGCCCAGAACGGGTTGAAGCGATGTTCGGTCATGCGGCCGGACGGCGTGAACTTGCGGATCGAGAGGTTGGTGCGCGACACCTCGACCTCCTCGCGCGCGCGGCCCGAACGGTAGTTCAGCCAGAAGGCGCCGTAGAGCAGGAGAAAGTCGAGGCCGAAGAACAGGCCGATCGGCCAGGCACCCGTCACCAGGAAAAAACCACCCTGAATCGCACAGAGCGCGCCGGTCAGAATCAGCAGCACCCGGAAACCCTTGCGGGGAAGAGAGCGATAGGGCACGAGCTCGGCCAGAAAGATCGGCGTCTCGGGCGCATTGAGGACATTGCCTTCGTTCATTTTTCCAATCTATAGATCCAGCATGACCAGCCCCAAGCTGAAATCCAGCACCCAAAACTTGAAAAAGTCAAATCCCGCGACCGCCCGCCGAAAGCCGGCGGTACGGTCCGTCTATTCGCGCGCGGAACTGGAAGAAATCTTCCGCCGCTTTTCCATCCAGCGTCCGGAACCTAAGGGCGAACTGGAGCATGTGAACCCCTTTACCCTCGTCGTCGCCGTGGCGCTCTCGGCGCAGGCGACCGACGTCGGCGTCAACAAGGCGACACGCGCCCTGTTCAAGGTGGCGGACACGCCGGAGAAGATGCTGGCGCTCGGCGAGGACACGGTGCGCGACTACATCAAGACTATCGGCCTCTATCGCAACAAGGCGAAGAACGTCATGGCGCTCAGCCGCATGCTGGTCGACGAGTTCGGCAGCGAAGTGCCGAAGACGCGGGAAGAACTGACGCGCCTGCCGGGCGTCGGCCGCAAGACCGCCAATGTCGTCATGTCCATGGCCTTCGGCATCCCGACGATCGCCGTCGACACCCACATCTTCCGCATCGCCAACCGCATCAGGCTGGCGCCCGGCAAGACGCCGGACGAGGTGGAAAACAGGCTCGAGAAGATCATCCCGAAGCAATATCTCTTCCACGCCCATCACTGGCTGATCCTGCACGGCCGCTATGTCTGCAAGGCGNGNAAGCCNGAATGCGAGCGCTGCGTCATCGCCGACATCTGCAAGTCGCCGGAAAAGACCTGCGACGTACCCGCCCCGCTTGTCGAACTGCCGCCGCAGATCATCGGGGCAGCCGATTAGGCACCCCGCTCTTCGGCGCTTGACCTAATCCAGCCTCGGCTGCGCCTTCGCCAGCCCGTCGACGAGTGTCCGGATGGCGATTTCGTATTCGATCCGTCGGCCGCCCGCTTCGATCTCAAGCGCCGCCCGGTCGAAAGCGGCGGAAAGCAGCGCCGTCAGGGCATCCAGCCCTTTGAGCGAGCACCCCGCTTCTTCAAGATAGGCCTTGAGCCCCTCCTTGAGGCTGCTTTCGGCCTGGCCTGAATCAATTCTGGCCACCGTCCCCGCCCCGAGCACGGCCGGCCCGTCGAGCAGCAGCAGCCGCGTCCGCCCCGGTTGCGTCATCGCGTCGAAATAAGCCACGGCCCCCATCAGAAGGGCCTCGCGCGCCGTCGCGGTCTGCGCCGATTTCGCCTCGATCGCCGCCGCAACAGCTTTTGCCTCCTCCGCCACAACCGCTTCGAAGAGAGCCTTCTTGTCCTCGAAATGATGATAGAGGGCGCCGCGGGTGACGCCTGCTGCCGCAACGATGTCCGGCGTCGCCGTATCGGCGTAACCCCTTTGCGCAAAGAGCTCCCGCGCCGCCGTAATCAGCGCCAGCCGGGTCTGCTCCATGCCTTCGCGCGTATTTCTCGCCATGCCGCCCCTTTACGTACAATCTGCATGTATGATATCAACAAGAATAGATACAGAGTGTATGTTAATTCACAGCGGAGGAAAAGCCATGAAAACGACGAGCTACTATCCGGTGATCATGACGAACCGGATCGCCGAAACGGCGCAATTCTATCGCCGCCATTTCCGCTTCGAACCGCTGTTCGAAAGCGACTGGTATGTCCACCTGCAGTCGACGGAAGACCAGAAGGTGACGCTGGCTATCCTCGATCCATCCCACGAGACGGTACCGCAGCAGGCGCGCAACACCGTCGCCGGTCTCATTCTGAATTTCGAGGTGGAGGACCCGGATGCCGTCTATGCCGCCTGCCAGGATGCCGGATTGCCGATCCTGAAGGACCTGACGGACGAAGCATTCGGCCAGCGGCATTTTATCACCGCCGACCCGAACGGTGTGCTGATCGACGTCATCAAGCCGATACCGCCGAGCGCGGAGTTCGCGGCCATGTACGACAAAGCCGCACTGCCGAACTGATCAGGCTGCCACCGGCTGTCGCGCCGACAGCATCTTGTGCAGGTGGACCATGAAGCTCGCCGCAAACAGCGGAGTCAGCAGATTGACGATCGGGACGGCCAGAAACGCCGCGATGACGAGCCCGCCGACGAAGACGGTACCGGAATTCTGGGCGCGAAAGCGCCGCGCCTCCTCCGTCGAGCGGAACCGCATCGCGGCGAACTCGAAGAACTCACGGCCGAGCAAGTAGCCGTTCACCAGGAAGAAGGCGATGATGTTGACGCCGGGGATGAACAGCAACAGCAGGGCAAACAGGTTTCCGAGGACGACTACGCCGAAGAACTTGATCGAGGCGAGGATCGCCTCACCCATCGGCATGGCCTTGCCCGGTGGATCGGCCGGATAGTCCCGTTTCTCGATCACCTCGGCCACATCGTCGAGGAACAGGCCGGCGATGATGGCGCTAACAGAGGAGAGCAGCAGGGCGAGCGCCACCGCCAGTCCGATGCTGGCGAAGATGCCAAACACGAAGGCGAGCCAGCCCGCCCAGTCCGGCAATTCCGGAAAGAAGGCCTGGATCCACGGGACGACGAAGGCGATGAAGGTTTCGCGGAAGGCGAACCAGAGACCTGCGAGCACCAGCACCGTAAGCCCGAGCACCTTCCAGAATACCGAACGCGTCTCCGGTGCGAAGAGGTTACGAAGGGCTAGTCCCGTGGCGTCGAAGATCATGGCGGTCTCCTGGATGATGCAGGGAGCATGTAGGCACGCGCCCGGTCGCAGGCAAGCCGCGCGACCGGCACCCCTGCCTCACCCGAGGCGATAGAGCTCCGTCCGGCGCTCCGCGAGATAGGGATTTTGCCGACGACACTCGTCATAGGCGGAGGGATCGATGTCGGCGATCAGCAGCGCTTCGCCGCTACCCGCCCGTGCGATCTCGTCCCGTCCGGACCGACGATCACCGAACGGCCGCAATATTCAAGGTCGGCCTCTTTACCGCAGAGATCCGAGTAGACGACGAAGATGCCGTTCTCGAAGGCGCGGGTCGGCACGACGAGTTCCGAAACACGACGGCTGATCTCGCCCAACGGCAAGGCGGTCGGCACCAGCAGGAGCTCCGCACCGGCAAGCGCAGCGGTACGCACGTACTCCGGGAACTCCACGTCATAGCAGATCACCATCGAGGTCCGGATCCCGCCGAGATCGAACACGGTTGGCGCTTCGCTGCCGGGCTGGAATGCCGCACGCTCCGCCGGCCCGTAGAGGTGGCCCTTGCGATAGAACTCACGGCTGCCGTCCGGTCGGACGAGGACGGAGGAATTGTAGACGGTATTGCCGTCACGCTCGGCAAAGCCGGTGCAGACCGACAGGCCCAGATCCGCGGCCAGCGCACTGAGCGAGTTGATTGTCTCGCCGTCCCGACCTTCCGCGATATCATCGAACTTGGCGCCCAGCGCATAGCCGCTGGTCGCAAGTTCGGGTGCCACCAGAAGCTCGGCACCCATTGCCGCAGCCGCCTTCGCGGCGCGCGTGATTTTGGCGAGATTGGCGGAGACATCTCCGGAAACCGGCTGCATCTGGACAAGGGCAATACGCATCGAAACCTCTGTTTCACTCCGGCGGCTATCCGAACGCTGCCGCCAGAACCAGCATGATTCCCTTGAAGATGGCAAAGAGCACGCCAGCGACCAGGGTGACGGAAAACACTGAAACCAGAAAACCGATCAGCACGCAAAGGCCGTCGCGTTCCAGAAGTCCGAAGGCGAACAGACAGAGCGCGATCGCCGGCAGGATATTGCCCAGCGGAATGGGCAGCGTGAGGATGATCGCGAGCACGAGCGCGACAAAACCGGTGACGACGTCCATGCGCCCGTCGGTGAGGACGGTGAGCCTCGGCTTCAGCATGAGTTCGGCGCGCGCGAGCCACGGCCTGATCCGCGTCACGATCCCCGCGAAGTCGGTGCGCGCCATCGACCGGTCGGCGATGATCGCCGGTAGCCAGGGCATGTGGCCGAGCATTAACTGCGCCGAGAGGAAGACCAGCGGCGCTCCGGTGACAGCGGATGTACCCGGCGGGGACGGGAACACATTCGGGAGCGCGAAGATCAGCATCAACGCACCGAAGGCGCGATCGCCCATGGCCAGGAACAGGTCGCCGACGGATACCCGTTCCCGGCTCTCATCGGCAGCGATCCGCATCAATATTTCGGACAGCCGTCCGCGCACCGGGCTACTCGGGTCCGCGCCCTCGCCATGTTCCGTCTTGTTGGTCATTCACGCCATCTAGTGGATCTTTGTGACAAACCCAAGCCGCGAGAGCAACTCATCACGAATGACGTCTAAAACCCTTCAGACCTGAACGAGATGTCCCTCGGAGATTTCCCGGTAGAGACGCCGGGGCGGGACGTAGCCGACGGGGCGGATGGGGCTCTTGATCTCGTCGGTCGAGATCGCCCGCTTGATCCGACGACGGGCCGGATCCGGTACAGGAACGGCCGCCATCAGCTTCTTCGTGTAGGGATGCTGCGGGTTTTCGAACACTGCCTGCCGGGGGCCGATCTCCACAATCTCACCGAGATACATCACTGCGACACGATGCGAGACGCGCTCGACCACCGCCATGTCGTGGCTGATGAACAGGTAGGCGAGATTGAAGCTCTGCTGCAGGTCGAGCAGTAGATTGCAGACCTGCGCCTTGATCGACACGTCAAGCGCCGAGACCGCTTCGTCGGCGACGATCACCTTCGGGTCCAGCATCAACGAGCGGGCGATGGCAATGCGCTGCCGCTGGCCGCCCGAAAATTCGTGCGGAAACCGCCTCATCATGTCTGCCTTCAGGCCGACGCGTTCCAGAAGGTCGGCCGCCTTTTCCCTTGCCTGTGCCTTTGTCCCCAGACCATGCTCGATGAACGGCTCCATGACCGCCGATCCGACCGACATGCGCGGATCGAGGCTGGCGAACGGGTCCTGAAACACCATCTGGACGGCGCGCCGCATCTTGCGCAGTTCAAACCTGTCGAGACTGCGGACATTGTAGCCGTCTATGGAAATCTCACCTGCGGTCGGCTCAACAAGGCGGGTGATGGACCTCCCTGTCGTTGACTTGCCGCAGCCGGACTCGCCGACGAGCGAGAGCGTTTCGCCGGGTTTCAGGTCGAACGACACGTTCTCCACGGCATGAACCGCACCCGCCTTGCGACCGAACAGGCCGGAACGGATATCGAAGCGCGTCGTCAGGTTCTTGACCTCAAGGACCGGCCGCTGCGACGACGGCAAGGTTCCCTCGGTTTCCGCCTTGGTCGTCTCGCCGGTGGCGATGTCGATGACCGGAAACAGCATTGGCCGCGCGCGCCCGGCCATCGAGCCGAGACGAGGCACCGCTGATAAGAGCGCCCGCGTATAGGGATGCTTGCCGCGATGGAAGATGTCTTCGGTCGGCCCGGCCTCCACCGCGTTGCCGCGGAACATCACGATGGTGCGGTCCGCCACCTCGGCCACGACGCCCATGTCGTGGGTGATGAAGAGAACGGACATTCCCTCCTCTTCCTGCAGCATCTTGATCAGATCGAGGATCTGGCCCTGGATCGTCACGTCGAGGGCGGTGGTCGGCTCGTCGGCAATCAGGAGTTTGGGCCTGGACGCAAGCGCCATGGCGATCATCACGCGCTGGCGCATGCCGCCGGAGAACTGGTGAGGAAACTCATCGAAGCGGTTGCGGGCGTTCGGGATGCGAACTTTCTCCAGAAGCCGCACGACTTCCGCCCTGGCCTCGGCCTTGGAAATGTCCTTGTGGACGGTGAGCGCCTCGGCAATCTGCTTGCCGATCGGGAAGATCGGGTTGAGGGAGGTCATCGGCTCCTGGAAGATCATCGAGATCTCGTTGCCGCGAACGCGGCGCATTTCCTCTTCCGACAGCTCGAGCAGATTGCGCCCGCCGAGCCAGATCTTGCCCTCGATACGGCTCGAATATTTCGGCAGCAGTCGCATGATCGACAGCGACGTGACGCTCTTGCCGGAACCGGATTCGCCGACGATGGCGACCGTTTCTCTGGGCGCGATCTCGAAGCTGACATTCTTCACCACGGAGCGCCACTCGCTGCCGACATCGAACGACGTGGTCAGGTTCTCGACCCTGAGGACGGAACCGGATTCCTGGCTGCTGGCAGTGGTTTTGCCCATCTTGCTCCCCTTTATTCCCATGGACCACGTCGAGCACGCGGATCAGGCCGCGAGCGCTGTCTCTGCCAGGGTCACCCAATAACTGATGCCGTACGGGATGGCCTCGTCGTTGAAATCGTAGGAGGAATGGTGGAGGTTCGCCGTATCGCCGTTACCGATGAACACGAACGAGCCCGGCCGCTTCTCCAGCATGTAGGAAAAATCCTCGGCCCCCATCAGCGGCGCCATGTCGTCCGCGACCGCGTTGTCGCCGGCGACCTTGCGCAGCACCTCCAGCGAAAACTCGGTTTCGTTCGGATGGTTGAAAGTGACCGGGTAACCGCGCCGGTATGCGACCTCGGCCTTTGCGCCGAAGGCGGTGGCGATGCCGCCTGCCACTTCGTTCAGGCGTCGCTCGGCAAAATCACGGGTCTCCGGCAGCAGCGTGCGGACCGTGCCGGTGAGCTTGACCGTGTTGGCGATGACGTTGGACGCCTCGCCGCCATGGGTCGTCGCCACTGTCACCACGACGGAATGCAGCGGATCCGTCTCGCGCGAGGCGATCGCCTGCAACCCGATGATCACATGAGCGGAAACAAGCACGGGATCGATCGTCTTGTGCGGCTGGGCCGCATGGCCACCACGGCCGTGGATAAGGATTTCGAACTCGTCGGCCGCTGCCATGATCGAGCCCTTGCGGGTAGCGAAATAGCCGACCGGCAGGCCCGGCGCATTGTGCATACCGTAGACTTCGGTAATTCCGTATTTCTCCAGAAAGCCGTCCTGCACCATGGCCAGGCCACCCCCGCCGCCTTCCTCGGCCGGCTGGAAGATCACCGCGACGGAACCCTTGAAATTGCGCGTCTCCGCCAGATACTTGGCGGCGCCGAGCAGCATGGACGTATGCCCGTCGTGGCCGCAGGCGTGCATCTTGCCCGGCGTCTGGGAGGACCATTCGACACCGCTCGTTTCCAGGATCGGCAGCGCGTCCATGTCCGCTCGAAAACCGATCGTCGGCCCCTCACCGCGGCTGCCCTTGATGATGGCGACCACACCGGTCCTGCCGATCCCGGTCTCCACCACATCGCAGCCGAACGATTGCAATTTTTCCGCGACAAAAGCTGCCGTGTTGTGCACATCGTAAAGTAGTTCCGGGTTCTGGTGGAGATAACGGCGCCAACCAGCGACTTCCGGCTGTAGTTCGCTGGCCCGGTTCAAAAGCGGCATGAAGCACCCCTGTTTTGTCGTTCCCAATAAATTTTTGCGTGATACTGCCCTTGTCCAAAGCGCTTTTGCAAGCGGCAATTTTCCACCTTGAATGGAAAATAGCCCTATGCTTAGATGGCCTAAATTTTGATCAGCTGTGCCGTCGCAGACAACCTGAAGGCGATGGGAGGCGTGTGTCAGCGGAGGCTTGCATATCAAAATTTTCTCTTTGAAATCAGCAGCATAAGTTGCTCGACTTCAACTCACCGGCACTTTGGCTCTTCCGCCGGTATCCAAGCTCAAAAGCAGCTCCACCAAAAACAATAAAGGGGAACTACAACATGAAGAACATGCGCATTTTGCTGGCCGCATCGACCGCTGCGATTGCCCTTTCGGGCACGCCGGCACTTGCCGAACGAGGCACCGACGGCGACCTGAAGATTCTCTTCTGGCAGGCTGTCTCCACCATGAATCCCTATCTCTCCGGCGGCACCAAGGAAGTCTACGCCGCTTCAATGGTGATCGAACCGCTTGCCCGCTATGACGAAACCGGCGCCCTGGTGCCGATGCTCGCCGCCGAGATCCCCACGGTGGAAAATGGCGGTGTCGCCGCCGACCTCAAGAGCATCACCTGGAAGCTGAAACCCGACCTGAAGTGGTCGGATGGCACGCCGGTCACCGCCGACGACGCGATTTTCACCTGGAAATACTGCACCGCCCCTGATGGCGGTTGTGCCCAGGCGGCCTACTACGAAGGCGTGACCAACGTCGAGGCCGTCGATCCGCAGACCATCAAGATCTCCTTCGCCGAACCGAAGCCCTATCCCTACAGCGCCTTCGTCGGCGCCCAGTCGCCGATCATCCAGGCCGCCCAGTTCAAGGACTGCCTGGGCGTCAAGGCTCCGGAATGCACCTCGGCCAACTTCAACCCGATCGGCACCGGGCCGTTCGTCGTCAAGGAATTCAAGCCGAACGACGTGATCTCGTTCGAAGCCAACCCGAACTACCGCGACCCGGCAAAGCCCGCCTTCGCGACCGCCACGCTGAAGGGCGGCGGCGACGCAGCCTCGGCCGCACGCGCCGTTCTCGAAACCGGCGAGTTCGACTACGCCTGGAACATGCAGGTCGAGCCGGAAATCCTCGCCACCATGGTCGCCGCAGGCAAGGGCAAGCTGGTCACCTCGTTCGGCACACAGGTCGAGCGTATCGACCTCAACCACTTCGCCGTCGATCCCTCGCTTGGCGACAAGCGCTCCACCAAGGATGCCGGCCCGCATCCGGCGCTGACCGATCCGGCCGTCGCCAAGGCGCTGTCGCTGGCGATCGACCGCGACATCATCGATGAGGCGGGCTACGGCGAAGCCGGCCAGCCGACCTGCAACATCCTGCCTGCTCCGGATATCTACAAGTCCACCAATGTCGACTGGTGCCTGAAACAGGATATCGAGGCTGCCAACAAGCTGCTCGACGACGCCGGCTGGGTGATGGGTTCCGATGGCGTCCGCGCCAAGGACGGCTACAAGCTGTCCTTCCTCTACCAGACCTCGACCAACTCCGTTCGTCAGGCCACCCAGGCCCTGGTGAAGGACATGTGGGCCCAGATCGGCGTTCAGGTCGAACTGCGCAACATTGCCGCCAACGTCTTCTTCGGCGGTGATCCGGCATCCCCGGATACCTTCCAGAAGTTCATGGCCGACGTACAGATGTACACCAACAACTTCGACGGCACCGACCCCGAGAAGTACATGGCCGGCTGGATGTGCGACAAGATCCCCGGTCCGGAAAACGGCTGGCAGGGCGAAAACGTGGTGCGCTATTGCAATCCCGAATACGACAAGCTCGTCCTTGAGCTCGGCAAGACCGCCAAGCTGGAGGAGCGCGCCGAGATCGCCAAGAAGCTCAATGACATGCTGACCAACGAGTTCGCGCAGATCCCGCTGATCCACCGCGGTAGCGTCTCGTCGCATTCGGTCACCCTCGAAGGCGTCAGGATGAACGCCTGGGATTCTGAACTCTGGAACGTCGCCGACTGGTCGCGAAAGAAATAATGCCACCCCGCCGGGCCTGTGAACCTCACGGGCCCGGCGAACGCATTCTCTCGCGACAGTTGGAGAGGAACGGATGTTCACCTACACCATTCGGCGATTGCTGTTCGCAATCCCGACGCTGCTCGTTATCAGCTTCATCATATTTGCGTTGCTCGACCTCGCTCCGAGCGATCCGCTGAGCGATCTGCCGTTGACCATTCCTCCCGAGGTCCGCGAACAGATCCGTGCCGCCATGGGGCTCGATCAACCCTTCTTCATTCGCTACCTGCTGTGGCTGCAGCAGTTCTTCATCAACGAACCGCTGAACATTTTCGAAAGCATGACCGGCATCGTCATCGGTGATGGTGACCGTCTGCGCGTGCTCTCTTGGGCAACCCGCAGCCCGGTGGTCGACCTGATTGCCCAGCGCCTGCCGCAGACGCTATGGGTCGTCGGCCTCTCCTATCTTTTTGGCGTACTGCTGGCGATCCCGATCGGCGTGGTCTCCGCCTACAAGCAGTATTCCATCTTCGACCAGCTCGGCACGTTTCTCTCGATGGTGGGCTATTCGGTGCCGACCTTCTTCACCGGCGTGCTGCTGATCGTCATCTTCAGCTCGCACCTGCAATGGTTCCCGTCCGTCTACGACACCAACCTCGTCGTCAGGGACTGGTCATCCTTCGTCGCGCAGGTGAAGCAGATGTTCCTGCCGGTGATGGTGCTGACGCTCTACAACACCTCGCAGATCAGCCGCTTCGTGCGCGCCTCGATGCTCGACAACCTGCACCAGGACTATGTCCGCACCGCGCGGGCGAAGGGCGTGAAGGAGAAGGTGGTTCTGCTCGTGCACGTCCTGCGCAACAGCCTGATCCCGGTCGTGACCGTAATCGCGCTCGGCGTGCCGACGATCTTCTCCGGCGCCATCATCACCGAACAGATCTTCCGCGTGAACGGCCTCGGCCAGCTGCTGATCGTCGCCATCCAGGGGGCCGACCTGCCGCTGGTGCAGACGCTCACCTTCATCTTCGCCTTCCTGATCGTGCTGTTCAACCTGATCGCCGACGTGCTCTACGGCATCCTGGACCCGAGGATCCGCTATGACTGACGCCACCGTAACGATCATCGACGAACGTCCCTCCGGCTCTTTCCTTGGCGATCTTTGGAGGCAGTTCCGCGCCCACCCGGGCGGCGTCGCCGGCCTCGCCGTCTTCGTCTTCATCCTGCTGGTCGTCTATGTCGGCCCGTTCATCCATACCGTCGACCCGAACAAGATCGACATCCGGGCGAAGAACCAGGGACCGTCGCTGGCCCATCCGTTCGGCACCGACAATCTCGGTCACGACATGCTGGCGCAGGTGATGGCAGGCGGCCAGATTTCGCTCGCCGTCGGCATCACGGCCATGTCGCTGGCGCTGGTGCTCGGCACCTTCGTCGGCGTTCTGGCCGGCTATTTCCGGCGGATCGACGGCATCCTGATGCGCATTACGGACCTGTTCCTCGCCCTGCCGCTGCTGCCGCTGCTGCTGGTGATCATCATGCTGTTCCGTGATACGCTGCGCTCGGCCTTCGGTCCGGAAACCGGCATCTTCATCCTGATCGTATCCGTGATCGGCATCACCAGCTGGATGCACACCGCCCGTATCGTCCGCGGCGACGTGCTAGCGGTAAAGAACCAGGAATTCGTGCTCGCCGCACGCTCCAGCGGCATGTGGGAATACCGCATCATCCTCAAGCACATCCTCCCGAACGTGATGAGCTCGATCATGGTGTCGGCCACGCTCGGCATCGCCTCGGCGATCATCACGGAATCCGCGCTGTCCTTCCTTGGCCTCGGTTTCCCGTCGGATTTCCCGACCTGGGGCCGGTTGCTGTTCGACGGCGCCAACTTCCTGCAGATCACCCCTTCGCGCGTGCTCTGGCCCGGACTGGCGATCTCGCTCACGGTGCTCAGCGTCAACTATATCGGCGACGCCATCCGCGACGCGCTCGATCCAAGGGCGTTGAAACGCTGACCAACACGAAAAAGGGCGCCGATGGCGCCCTTTTCATTCAAACTCCGCTGATCACTTCGATCTTCGATCCGTCGAAGAAGCGCGACAACCGGAACGCGGTCGGGTCGACGCAAGGGGTATGACCGGTGACGAGATCGGCCATCAGGCGCCCTGCCCCCGGACCGATACCGAAGCCGTGGCCCGAGAAGCCGGTGGCGATGAAGAAGCCGGGAACCTTCTCGACCGGCGAGATCACCGGCACGGCATCCGGCGAGACGTCGATGTAGCCGGCCCAGCGCTGCGCGATCTCGGCCTTGGCGAAGACCGGGTAGTCCTTTCGCAACTGCGCCAGCGCATAGTCGGTCCACTTGTCCGAAGGCTTCGGATCGAGGACGCGGCAGCGCTCGAACGGCGTCTCCTCATCCATCCGCCAGCGCTGCGCCATACGGCCTTCCTCGAAGAAGCGTCCGGAAACGCGGAAGCGCAGCGAGCGCCATTCGCTCTTCAGCGCCGGCAGGAACTTCAACATGAACCGGAAGCTGTCCGGCACGATCTCGACGATGTTGTCGTAGCGCGAGGCGATGGTGTAGCCGCCGTCCTGGCGTTTGCGGAAAGCGAAGTCCTTGCCATAGAGCGACTGTTCCGGTCCGCCTTCGATCGGATTGGTCCGGAGTACCGTGTTCATGACCTTGAGCTGCGGCAGGTTGATGCCGGCATTGCGGGCAAAGAGGCTGGACCAGGCGCCACCGGCAAGCACGACCGACGAGCATTGGATCGAACCGCGTTCGGTGACCACGCCCGAAATCCGACCGCCCGAGGTTTCGATGCCGCGCACCGCGCAGTTCGTCAGGATGTGAGCGCCCTTGTCGCGCGCCGCTTCGGCAATCGCCGGCGCCGCCTTCTGCGGCTCTGCACGACCGTCGGCAGACGTATGGAGCGCGCTCTTGAAGTCATGCTTCATGCCCGGATAGAGAGCGCTGAACTCAGCCCCGTCGACCATCCGCGACTTCATCTGGTAATTGCTGAGAATGTCGGGCCATTCGGAATTCTTGGCCTCGTAGGTCTCGTTGAGCGAGGCGAAGACGATGCCGCACTGCTTGTAGCCGGTGTCACGGCCGGTACGCTGGTCGAGTCCGTTCCAGATGCGGATCGCCTCGGCCATCAGCGGCACTTCACGCGGATCGCGCCAGGAAATGCGTACCCAGCCCCAGTTGCGGCTCGACTGCTCTTCGCCGATGCCGCCCTTCTCGCAGAGCGCAACCGATACGCCGCGTTCGGCGAGTTCGAGCGCCGTCGAAACACCGATGATCCCGCCGCCGATCACGACGACATCGACGCGCGAAGGCATTTGCGCGTCACCTTGAACGGGAACGACCTTGGGACCGGGCATGCAACGAACTCCTGAAAGGCAAAATGGACCGGCAGCCAGGAGGGAAGATCGGCCTGCCGGGTGGATGACCGGCTATAGCATCGCCAAACGGCGTCGTCACGTCGTCAGGGTGACGCGGCGCGTTCCGGAAGCGACCGATGCGGCCCCATCCTGCCAATCAGTGATACTTCGTCTTTTCCACGGTCAGGATATGGTCCGCATCGAGCGCAGCGATCGGCAAATCGGCATTGGCCGGTATGTCTCCGGACAATTGCAGCGACAGGTAACGGCCGCAGCAGACACGCAGGAACGAGGTGAAGTTGCCGAGGTCGTGCCCGGCATCGATCGATTCGTGATAGAGCTTCGCGATCAGCTGGATCACCGTCATGCCGTCACGGCGGCCAATCTCCTCCAGCACCGTCCAGAAGAAGTTCTCCAGCCGGACACTGGTCACCATGCCGTCGATGCGGAGCGACTTCGTCTGGCTTTCCCAAAGGCCCGGATCGGCCTGGATGAAAAGCTTGCACATGGTTTCCTCCCGAGTGCGCGGTCCTCGACCTCGGCGAGAACCTAGCGCGAAACGGCGGAGACGCGAAAGCCCCGCCGTTGTCGCAAGGATATAGATCAGGCGGACAGAACCGCCATGAACTGCGACAGCCACGCCGGATGTGCTGGCCAGGCCGGAGCGGTGACCAGTTTGCCGTCGGTGACGGCCGCATCGATGGCGATGTCGGCATAGGTGCCGCCGGCGAGTTCCACTTCCGGTCGGCAGGCCGGATAGGCCGAGCAGGTCCGTCCCTTCAGCACACCCGCCGCCGCGAGGATCTGCGCGCCATGGCAGACAGCCGCGACCGGCTTGTCAGCGTCAAAGAAGTGCCGGACCGTGGCGATCACCTCCGGGTTGAGGCGCAGGTATTCCGGCGCGCGGCCACCCGGAATGACAAGCGCGTCGTAGTCCTCGGCCTTGATGTCGGCGAAGGTGGCATTGAGCGCAATGTTGTGGCCGCGCTTCTCGGTGTAGGTCTGGTCGCCTTCGAAATCATGGATCGCGGTCGCGATGGTCTGGCCGGCCTTCTTGCCGGGGCAGACAGCGTGGACGGTGTGCCCCACCGCCTGCAGCGTCTGGAACGGCACCATCGTCTCGTAATCCTCGGCAAAATCACCGGCGAGCAGCAGTATCTTTTTCGACATGGAAATCCTCCCTTTCCTATCAACGGAAGGACGCTAGCAAAGAGGCTGCGGGAGCGGGTATTAGCGTAATACTACAGATGAAATTTCCCAGAGGAGGCGGCCGTTGACCCTTTCAAACCTGCTGACCGACATCAACGGCGTGGCCGTCGGCCATGCCACCGACCTCAAGCTCGGCTCCGGCGTAACGGTCATCGTCTTCGACAAACCCGCCACCGCCTCCGGCACAGTACTGGGCGGCGCGCCGGGCGGACGGGAGACAGCCCTCCTCGACCCCTCCATGACGGTTCAGCAGGTTGACGCCTTCGTACTTTCCGGCGGCTCCGCCTTCGGCCTCGATGCGGCAGGCGGAGTGCAGTCGGGTCTTCGTGCCATCGGTCGCGGCTTTCCTGTCGGCCCGGTCAAGGTGCCGATCGTGCCGCAAGCGATCCTGATGGACCTGCTGAACGGTGGCGACAAGGACTGGGACCTTCATTCGCCCTATCGCGACATGGGCTACGAGGCTTTCCAGGCCGCGTCGAAAGAGCCCTTCTCGCTCGGCACGGTCGGTGCCGGTACCGGTGCGACCACGGCGACCTTGAAAGGCGGGATAGGCTCGGCGAGCGCTGAGACGAAGAACGGAACGCGGATCGCCGCCATCGTCGCGGCCAATGCCATGGGGTCGGCGATTGTCGGCGACGGCCCGCATTTCTGGGCGGCACCGTTTGAACGCGACGGGGAGTTCGGCGGGCGCGGATTTCCGGCTGGCGTCAAAGCGTCCGACAGCGCCCTGCGCGCCAAGGGCATCAACATCACCGCCACCACCATAGGCGCGGTCGTCACCGATGCCGTACTGACAAAGGCCCAGGCCCATCGGCTGTCGATCATGGCCCATGACGGCCTCGCGCGCGCCGTTCTGCCCACCCATCTTTCAGCGGACGGCGACACCATGTTCGCAGCGGCAACCGGTGCCCGCGAACTGGCCGACCCCGCCGAGTTCATGGAGCTTTGCCACCTCGCAACCCTGGTGACGGCACGCGCCATTGCCCGAGGCGTGTTCGAGGCACGCGCACTGCCCTACGAGGGTGCGCAGAAATCCTGGCGCGACCTGTTCGGCTGAGCGCTTAGAGCCGGTGACGGAACAGCCATGACGCGGCTGGCAGGGTGACGGCGGAGATCGCGGCCAGCGCCAGTAATTCCGGCAGGATCTGATCCAGTCCCGCCCCTTCCAGATAGACCTGATGGACGATGCTGATCGCGTATCTCAGCGGATTGACCATCGTGATCCACTGAAGCACTTCCGGCATGTTGCCGATCGGCGTGGTCATGCCGGAGAGTAGCGCGAAAGGCATGATGGCGACGAAGGAGAAGATCATCGCCTGCTGCATGGTGAGCGCCAGCGCCGACAACAATAGGCCCGCGCCAACGGTCGCCGCAAGGAACAGCACGAGGCCGGTGTAGAGCAGCACGTAGGAGCCGGCGAACGGGATCCGGAACCACAACTGCGCGACGGCGAGGATAAGGCTCGCCTGGAGGAGCCCGACCAGCATGGACGGCACGGCCTTGCCGATCATGATCTCGCTCGGCCGGAAGGGCGTCACCAGCAATTGCTCGAACGTGCCCTCCTCCCGCTCGCGAGCCACCGAAAGTGCCGTCAGCACCATGCTGAGCGTCAGCGTGATCATCGCGATCATCGAGGTGATCATGTTCCAGCGGCTTTCGAGATTGGGGATGAACCAGGCCCGCGTCGAGAGCGTCACCATTCCGCTCGGCTTCAGTCCACGGCTCTCGACCCAGTCCTGCGAGAACTGCTGGGCGATGGTCGAGACATAGCCCTGCGCAGTGCCGGCGGTGTTGGAATTGCGTCCATCGGCAATGCTCTGCACCGTCGCCACCTCGCCAGCGTTCAGCCGGCGCTCGAAATCCCGGTCGATCACCACGGCGATCAGGATTTCGCGGGCGTCGATCATCGGCGCAACGTCGGCCACCCGCTCAAGGCGCGCCACCGGGTTGAAGATACCTGATCCTTCAAAGCGGGCGATGAGTTCAGCCGAGGCCGAGGTGCGATCAAGATCGACTACCGCGTACGGCACGGCGTTCAGGTCGTAGGTTGCGGCATAGCCGAACAGCAGGCTCTGCAGGATCGGCGGCAGCACCAATAGCACCCGTGCCCGCGGGTCTTTCAGCATGGCCAGCAGTTCCTTGCGGATCAGGGCGAGAATGCGGAAAAAGGTATCGATCATGACGCTACTCCAGGCGCTTGCGGGTCGAGCGCACGGCGATCGTCAGGAACACCGTCGCCATCAGAGCGAGCACCGCGGAATTGGGAAGGATCACCGACCAGACATCGCCGGCGAGAAAGAGTGTCTGCAGCAGGGTGACAAAATATCGGGCCGGGAAGACATAGGTGATGGCCTGCAGGACGGGTGCCATGCTCTTGATGTCGAAGATGAAGCCGGACAGCATCATCGCCGGCAGGAAGGAAACGATCAGCGTCACCTGGCTCGCGACGAACTGGTTGCGCGTGACCGAAGAGATGACGAGACCGAGCCCCAGCGCGACGAGCAGGTAGAGCGCCGAGACGAAGACCAGCAGGAAGAGCGAGCCACGCAGGGGAACGCCGAACAGAACCTGACTGCCTACCACCGAGAGCGCCAGCCCGAGCATGCCGAGCGCGAAATAGGGAACGATCTTGCCGAGCAGGATCTCCGTCGGCCGGACCGGCGTCACGAACAGCGCCTCGAACGTACCGCGCTCCCATTCGCGCGCCACGACGAGCGAGGTGAGAAGTGCGCCGATCAGCGTCATGATCAGCACGATCAGCCCCGGCACGAGGAAGTTGTTGCTGTCGTTCGCCTCGTTGAACCACATCCGGCTCTCGACCCGGACGGCGGGTCCCACGAGGGGTATCCGCCCGTCTGCCTGATGTCGCGCCTGCCAGGTGCCGACGGCTCCCTGCGCATAGGAAAGCACGATACGGGCGGTGTTGGCGTCGGTGCCGTTGACGACGACCTGAACATCGCCGGAACCGGACGTGACGTCGCGGGCGAAGTTGAACGGGATGCGGATGATCCCGTCGACCTCGCTACGCTTCATCAGCCGTTCCGCCTCCGCCATCGTGCCGACCTCGGAGACGGCGAAATATTCCGACAGCCGGAAACCGGCCGCGACCTCCACCGCCTCGGCGCTGCGCTCCTCCAGCACCAGCGCCATCGGCACGCGGCGCACGTCGAAGGTCAGGCCGTAGCCGAACAGGATAAGCAGGACGATCGGCATGACGATGCCGACGACAATGCTGCTCGGATCGCGGACCACATGGAAGCTTTCCTTGCGGATCAGCGCCAGGATACGGCGGCGGGACGAGGAGTGGCTGGCGGTTTCGGTGGTGGTACTCATGCAGCCGCCTTTCCTTCTCCGTTTGACCGGGCACGGCTGACAATCTCGATGAAGGCTTCTTCCATCGTGGGAACCTCACCGTCAGCAACCGGCGCGTGGGCGCGGATTTCGGCCGGCGTCCCCTGGGCGAGCGTGCGGCCGGCATCCATGATGATGATCCGGTCGCAGTACTCGGCCTCTTCCATGAAATGCGTTGTGACGATGATCGTCACGCCCTGGTCGGCAAGCCCCGTGATGCGCTCCCAGAACTCGCGTCGCGCGTTCGGATCGGCACCGCTGGTGGCCTCGTCGAGGAACAGGATATCCGGCTCGTGCAGCAGCGCGGCGGCCATGGCCAGCCGCTGCTTGTAGCCGCCCGGCAACTGTCCGCTGGCAAGCGACGACAGCGAACCGAGGTCGAACTGCTCTTTCGCCCAGGCGATGCGCTCACGCCGTCGCGCTCCGGAAAGGCCATAGGCGCGGGCGAAGAAATCGAGGTTCTCGTCAACCGAGAGATTGCCGTAGAGCGAGAACTTCTGCGCCACGTAGCCGAGCCTGCGACGGGCGGAGGCGCGTGCGGTTCTAAGATCGCCGCCGGCCACTCTCAGCGTGCCGGATGTCGCGGGCAGCAGGCCGCACAGCATGCGAAAGGTCGTGCTCTTTCCCGCCCCGTTCGGCCCGAGCAGGCCGAATATCTCCCCGGCGCGAACCTCGAAGCTGACATTGTCGACGGCGACGAAATCGCCAAAGCGACGCACCAGATCACGAACCTCGACCACCGGCGCCTCGGAAGCCGGCGGCTTTCCCGAGAGCGAGATGGAAGCGGTCCGTCGCTCGCCCGTCGCCTCGGCGAACAGCATCATGAACCCGTCCTCGAAACGCGGCTCCGTTACGCGTGCCGTCCGTCCATCAAGAAAGGGCAGATCCTCCGGCCTGTCGGCGGGTTTATCGGTCACCAGCCGGACTTCACCGGCCTCCGGCACGGCATCAACGACGCCCGTTTCGTGGAAGAGCTTCACCTGCAGGGAACGCGCGCCTTCAGCCTCGCGCGGCGTGACAGTCAGCACGCAGCCACGCGCACGCTCCGCAATGGCGTTCGGGACGTCCTGCGCCAGCACGCGGCCTTCATGCATGACGATCGCGTGGTCGCAGAACTGCGCCTCGTCCAGATAGGAGGTGGCGACGAGCACGGCGAGCCCGTCCTCCTTCACCAGCTTGAGCACGATGTCCCAGAGTTCGCGGCGCGAAACCGGATCGACACCGACGGTCGGCTCGTCGAGCAGGAGCAGGCGCGGCGAACTGACGAGCGTGCAGGCGAGCCCGAGCTTCTGCTTCATGCCCCCCGAGAGCTTGCCGGCAGGTCTTGCCGTGAAACGCCCGAGATTGGTCATCTCCATCAGACGCGAAAACAGCGTGCGCCGAGCCTCGCGCGGCAGGCCGTGCAGGTCGGCATAGAGGTTGAGGTTCTCCTGGACGGTCAGGTCCTCGTAGAGCCCAAATTTCTGGGGCATGTAGCCGATCTGGTCCTGAACCGCCTGCGGCTCTTCGGCAACGGATCGGCCAAGGACTTCGAGGCTCCCCGCATCCGCCGACATCAGTCCTGCGACAAGCCGCAGCAACGTGGTTTTCCCGGCTCCGTCGGGTCCGACGAGTGCCGTCAGCGTTCCCGCCCGGGCCGTAAAGGAGATACCCTTCAGCGCTGAGACGGTTTCGCCGCCCTTGCGCACGAATTGCTTCGACAGACCCGCAGCTACGACGACGGACTGGCTTTCGTCCCCGGTTGTCATGGCGCGCTCGTATCCGTGGTTTCAAGATGCACCGTCGCCGGCATGCCGAGCCGCAGCAGGTTATCCGGATCGTCGACCAGAACTCTCACCTCGTAGACGAGGCTGGTGCGCAGGTCTTCCGTCTGCACCGTCTTCGGGGTGAACTCGGAGACCGACGAGATGAAGCCGATCCGGCCCGCAAACGCCTTGTCCGGGAAGGAATCCACCACGACGCGGGCTGAGGCCCCTTCGTGCAACAGACCGAGCCCGGTTTCAGGCACATAGGCACGGACCCATTTCGGATCGGGCAGCGCGAGCGAAAGCACGGCCCGGGTCGGTGAGGCGATCTCGCCCGGCTCCATCAGGCGCGCCCGCACCACAGCCGTGGCCGGGGCCTTCAGCTCGGTGTCCTTGAGCTGCTGGACAAGCGAGGCATGCTGCGCCTTCGCCGCTTCGAGCTGGGCTTCCGCCTGACGCACCTTCTCCTCCCGGGGACCGGCGAGGACAAGCGCCAGCGTCTTCTCGCTGGCGTCAACACGAGCGGCGGCTATCTCGGAGGCTGCCTTCGCCTGATCGAGGACCTGCTGGCTGACCGTCTGGTTGCGCAACAGCTGGATTGCACGTTCATATTGCTGCCGGGCATTGTCAGCCTCGGCCTGCGTGGCCTTCAGATTGGCGCGCGCCTGCTCGATCTCCTCCGGGCGACTGCCACGCTTCAACTCATCGAGAGCGGCGATGTTCTGGTCCACCTGGGCGGCGGCCTGATCCACCAGCGGCTTGAGTGTGGAGGCATCCAGCCGCGCGAGGACGTCGCCGGCCTTCACGGCATCGCCCTCTTCCACCAGCACCTCGGCGATCCGCTGGCTGCCGGAGAACGCGAGATCGGCCTGGCGGAACTCGACATTGCCGTAGAGCGCGAAGGGCAACCGGGCCCTGGCCTGCTCACTGTAGTAATACCAGCCACCAGCGCCGACGGCAGCGAGCAGCAGGACTGAAACGAGAATTCTGCGCATGTCACACCTCTTGGTTACCCAAGGCATAGGCCTGCCTTACGGAAAAGTCAAATTCAAATTTAAATTTTACAAGCATCCCAAAGTTCGATAGACAGATGGCGAGTGAAAGGATGCCGCATGACGAGAAGCAGAAAACGCCGCGACGACGGAGAGGCTACCCGCCGGGCCATCCTGCAGGCTGCCGGCGAGATGATCGCGGAGCTCGGACGGGACCGGGCAACAGGCAAGGAGATCGCCGCCCGCGCCGGCGTGAATACGGCAGCCGTGAACTATTATTTCGGTGGACTGGACGGTCTCTATCGCGCGATCCTGATCGAGGCGCACCGCCGCTTCATCACCGTCGACCGGATGACGGTCGTCTCCAACCAGGAGATCCCGCCGCGTGAAAAGCTCACCAGCCTCATACAGACCATCATCTCCACGGTGATGGCGCGCGGCGAGGACGCCTGGGTGGTGAAAGTGCTGATCCGCGAGATGATGTCGCCCACGGAAGCCTTCGAGGATCTGAAGGCGGCGGAAATCCTGCCGAAGAAGACCATCCTGACGGGCATTGTCGCCGATTATCTCGGCCTGCCAGATGACGCGCCGGAAGTCGCGCCCGCGGTGATCGGCATCGTTGCTCCGATGCTCCTCCTGCTGATCGGCGAAAAAACCGTACTGCCCACGCTCTTCCCGCACCTGATCGACAAGCCGGAACTCCGAGGTCGCCTTCTCGAACTGCTTCAGGTCTATATTTTCGGCGGCCTCGACGCCATCGCGGCGAGCATTGGAGATCAACGACAAATTGAGAGGGTACGCGGAGACACTTGATCGGTCGCCCGGCATTGGTGATAGAATGGAACATGGAGGGGACGTCAGGTCTTCGAGAGGCAACTTGCGAACGCCTCGACCGAGGATTTGGGGCATCGACATACAACCGACATAAGCGCCGCATATCAGCGGCACCGTGAGCGGCCCGTCGCGAGTCGCCCGTTCCCTCACATCGCCGGAGACAGAAACGAGGATGGTGCGGATGCTGCTGGATCTTGCCGAAAACGATCGATCCAACGGAAAAGCGCAGCCGCTTGTGCTGTCCAATGCCAGGATCGTGCTTGCCGACGAGATCGTCACCGGCGCTGTCCGCATTCAGAATGGCGTGATCGCCGGCATCGATACCGGCTCCTCCTCCACCGGCGACATTGATCTTGCCGGAGACTACCTGACTCCCGGGTCTTGTCGACGTCCACACCGACCATTTCGAAAAACACGTCTACCCGCGTCCCCATGTGCGCTGGGACTTTACGCGCGCAGCGCTTGCCCACGACGCCCAGATCATCGGGGGCGGCGTCACGACGGTGTTCGACAGCGTCTGCGTCGGCGCGACGACCGACAATCCGGAACGCGCACACTTGCTGACCCCGATGGTCGATGCTTTGGAAAAGGCGCAAGACGCCGGGATTCTGCGCGCCGAACATTTCATCCATCTGCGTTGCGAGATTACCGACGAGGAAACGCCTGCGCTTGCCCAGGCCAATATCGAGCGGCCGATCGTAAGGCTGATGTCGGTGATGGAGCACCTGCCCGGCATCCGCCAGAGCCGCGACATGGACTCCTATTTCCACCGCGCCGTGAAGGCGACCGGTGAGAGCTTGGAGGTAGTACGCCGCAGGGTCGAACGCATGATCGCCGAGAAGACACACGTAGGCGCCCTGGTACGTCCGCAGGTCGTGGCGCTTGCCAAGGCTCGCGGCCTGCCGCTCCTGAGCCATGACGACACCGACATCGAGCATATCGACCTCGCCGCCGATGAAGGCGTAACGATCTCGGAATTCCCCTGCACACTGGAAGCGGCCCTCGAAGCGCGCCGGCGCGGAATGCTGACCGTCGGCGGGGCGCCGAATGTGGTGCGCGGCGGTTCGCAGTCCGGTAACATCGCCGTGCGCGATCTTCTTGTCGAAAACTTGGTCGACATCCTCGCGTCGGACTACGTGCCGCGCTCCATGCTCGACGCTGCCTTCATGATCGCCGACGATCCGACGCTCGACTTCGACCTGCCGGCAGCTCTGCGCATGGTCACGAAAACACCTGCGGAAGCGGCAGGTCTCTCCGACCGCGGCGAGATCGCCATCGGCAAACGCGCCGATCTCGTCCGTGTCGGCGTGCACGACGGCCATCCATACCCGAAACAGATCTGGCGGGAAGGCACGCGGGTCGCCTGATCGCGGCTCAGGCAGGCTCCCGCCGGAAGCCCTCGCTGGCGATCATCAGTTGGCGGGTATAATCGCTCGTGACCTCGCGCGCCCGCAATTGCTCGACCGTAAGCGTCTCGACGATCTCGCCGGACTTCATCACCGCCAGCCGCTCGCACATGTGGCTGATCACGGCGAGGTCGTGGCTGACCATGATGAAGGTCAGCCCGCGATCCTTGCGGGTCTGCTCCAGCAGGTTGAGGATTTCCGCCTGGATCGAAGCGTCGAGGGCGGACGTGGGCTCATCGAGCAGAAGCACCTTCGGTTCGAGGATCAGTGCGCGCGCGATTGCCACGCGCTGCCGCTGGCCGCCCGAGAGCTGGTGAGAGAAGCGGAAGCGGAAACCCGATCCGAGCCCGACCTCGTCGAGTGCACGGGCGATCCGGGTCTCGGTATCGGTGAAGCCGTGAATCGCCAGCGGCTCGAGCAGCAGCCGGTCGACAGTCTGGCGCGGATGCAGCGAACCGTAGGGATCCTGGAACACCATCTGGACGGTCCGGTAGAAATCGCGGTCGCGCCGGTGGCCGCTGTAATCCTTGCCGTTCACCCTCAGCGAGCCGCTGTCGAAGCTGTTGAGCCCGGCCACGGCCCGGAGCAGTGTCGATTTTCCGGAGCCGGATTCACCGACGAGGCCGAAGGATTCGCCGGCTTTCACCCCGATGCTCACGGAGTTCAGTGCACGGTAGCCGCTGAACGAAACCACCATGTCACGAATGGAGACGACCTCGCTCATAGCCGCCACTCCACCTGACGCTCAAGCACCGGCAACGGATGCCGGTCGGCGGCGATCTGGGGCAGGCAGTTGAGCAAGCCCCGCGTATAGGGATGCTTCGCCTCCGAAAGACGGGACGCCTGGATTTCCTCGACCACCTTGCCGGCATACATCACCAGCACGCGGTCGCAGAACGAGGACACAAGCCTGAGATCGTGGGAGATGAAGATCAGCCCCATGCCACGATCGGCGACGAGCTTGTCGAGGATCGACAGCACTTCGAGTTGGACGGTAACGTCGAGCGCCGAAGTCGGCTCGTCGGCGATCAGAAGTTCGGGACCGCAGATCAGCATCATCGCGATCATGATGCGCTGGCCCATGCCGCCGGACACTTCATGCGGATAGAGCTTGAAAACGCGCTCGGGATCGCGGATCTGCACCGCCTCCAGCATGGCGAGCGTCCGCGCCTTCGCCTCGGCAGTCGAGACGTTCTCGTGCGTCTTCAGCGTCTCAATGATCTGCCTGCCGATCGGCATCACCGGGTTCAGCGAATACTTCGGATCCTGCAGGATCATGGCGATCTTCTTGCCGCGCAACGAACGCCGCTGGCGATCTGATGCCGCAAGCAGGTCGATATCGCCGAATGCCAGTCTGTCGGCGCTGATCTTCGCATGCCGCGCCGACACCCCCATGATGGCACGGCCGGTTTGCGACTTGCCCGAACCGGACTCGCCGACGATACCGAGACGTTCGCGCCCGAGCGTGAAATTCACGCCGCGCACGGCCTCGACCAGACCTGTACGGGTCGGGAAACTGACCTTGAGGTTCTCGACAGTCAGAAGTGGCGTCATTGGCCGGCCTCCTTCGGGTCAAGCGCATCGCGCAGCCCGTCGCCGAGAAGGTTGAAACCCAGCGAGACGATCAGGATGGCAAAGCCCGGCATGGCCGCGACCCACCACTGATCGAGGATGAAACGGCGGCCGGATGCAATCATTGCGCCCCATTCCGGAAGCGGCGGCTGAGCCCCCAGGCCGAGGAAGCCGAGGCCGGCCGCCGTCAGGATGATGCCTGCCATATCGAGCGTCACACGTACGATCAGCGAGGACATGCAGAGCGGCATGATGTGGGAGATGACGATGCGCAGCGGCGACGCCCCCATCAGTTCCACCGCCGCGATGAAATCCGAGTTGCGGAAGGTCAGCGTCTCGGCCCGCGCGATACGGGCATAGGGCGGCCAGGACGTGATCGCGATGGCGAGAATGGCGTTCTCGATGCCCGGCCCCAGCGCGGCAACCAGTGCCAGAGCGAGGACCAGTTTCGGAAAGGCGAGGAAGATATCGGTGATGCGCATCAGCACGGCATCCACCCACCCCCCGGCATAGCCGGAGACCGTGCCGACGATCAGGCCGAGCGGCGCCGCGATGATCGCCACGAGCACTACGACCAGCAGTGTGAGACGCGAGCCGTGGATCAGCCGGGAAAGGATGTCCCGCCCCTGATCGTCCGTGCCGAGCAGGTAGCCTTCGGTTCCGGGCGGCAGAAGCCGGGCCGAGCGGAGGTCACCCTGCACCGGCGAATAGGGAGCGAGAACGTCCGCGAACGCCGCTACGAACAGCAGGCCGATCAGGATGAACAGGCCGAGGACTGCGACCCGGTTTTCCGAGAACCGACGCCAGATGATATAGAGCCGGCCCAGCCGCGCCTGCCGACGTGATTGCGGCCGGTCGGAAAGCAGCCAGGCACGCAGGCTTTGTTCGGTATGCATGTCAGTCGAGCTCATCGGCTGCGCGTCCTCGGATCGAGTGTGCGATACAGGATGTCGGTCAGCAGGTTGATGCCGATGAAGACGGCACCAATGATCATCGTCCCGCCGAGGACCGCATTCATGTCCGCGTTCTGCAGCGAATTGGTGATGTAGAGACCCAGTCCCGGCCACGAGAAGATCGTCTCGGTCAACACCGAGCCTTCAAGCAGGCCGGCATAGGAGAGCGCGATGACGGTGACGAGCGGCACGGCAGCGTTCCGCAAGGCGTGGAACCAGATGATACGGGTCTCGGAAAGTCCCTTGGCGCGGGCGGCGACGATATACTCTTGGGACAGCTCGTTCAGCATGAAGCTGCGCGTCATGCGGCTGATATAGGCGAGCGAGAAGTAACCAAGCAGGGAGCCCGGCAGGATGATGTGGCGGAACACGTCCCAGAACACATCCCACTGCCTCTGCATGGCGGAGTCGAGCAGGAAGAAGCCGGTCACCGGGGTGAAGGAATACTCATAAACGATGTCGACGCGGCCGGGATAGGCAACCCAGTTGAGCTTGGCATAGAACAGCACCAGAGCCAGAAGACCGAGCCAGAAGATCGGCACGGAGTATCCGATCAGACCGATGATGCGCACGATCTGGTCGGCAAAGCTGCCGCGCTTGACGGCCGCCAGAACGCCGAGCGGCACGCCCAGGAGGGAGCCGATGAGAGTGCCCACAGTGGCAAGCTCGATGGTTGCCGGAAACACGCGACGGATATCGGTCATCACGGGATTGGTGGTCAGTACCGAGGTGCCGAAATCCCCCGTCAGCGCCTGACGGATATAGATGAAGAACTGCTGGTAGAGCGGAAGATGGAGCCCGAGCTCCTGCCGCACCCGCTCGACCACATGGGCCGGGGCACGGTCACCGACGATCGCCAGCGCCGGATCGATCGGCACGACGCGGCCGATGAAGAAGGTTACGGCGAGCAGGCCGAGATAGGTCGTCACCACGGTCACCAGGAACCGCAGCAACGACAGGAGGAGCGACGAGGCGCGCGCGCCGGAGCGCGGCGCCTCGGTCTTTGTTTCCACCAGAGCCAAGAGCGCTTAGTCCTTGGAGACGGTATAGACGAAGTTGGTGTCGAAGCTCGGGCCGAGCTTGAAGCCCTTGAGCTTGTCGGAATAACCGGCGACTTCGATCTGCTGGAACAGCATCACGAACGGCCCCTTGGCGAGAACTTCCTTCTGCAGGTTCTCATAAATGGCGGCGCGCTTTGCACTGTCCTTTTCCAGAAGGGCAGCCTGCGTCAGGGTAGTCAGTTCCTTCAGATCCCAGGCATTGCGCCAGGCCAGCGTCTTGTTCTTGCCTTCGTCGGAGTTGTCCGCATTGTAGGTGAAGGTCTCGGCATTGGAGTTCGGATCGAAGTAGTCCGAGCCCCACTGGCCGATGTAGATGTCGTGCTGGCGGGCACGATACTTCGTCAGCGTCTGCTTACCATCACCCGGGATGATTTCGAGCTTGATGCCGGCCTGGGCAAGCGTCTGCTGGACGTTTTCGGCAATGCCGGTCACCGGCTGCGTATTGCGCACGTCCATGGTGACGGTGAAGCCGTCGGCAAGACCGGCTTTGGCCAGAAGTTCCTTGGCCTTGGCAACGTCGAGCTTGTAGGGCTTGTCTTCGAGCGCACCGAGCTGGCCGGCCGGCAGGAAGGTCTGGTGGATCGTGCCGATGCCCTTGATCAGGGTTTCGCCGATCGCATCATAGTCGACGAGGTACTTGAAGGCCTCGATGACTTCAGGCTTCGCCAGCGTCTCGTTCTTCTGGTTGAGGCTGAAGTAGTAGAGCGTACCCTTCGGAGCAGACGTGACTGCGATGCCTTCCTTCTTGGTTACGGCCTCAAGGTCACCCGGCTCGAGGTTGCGTGCAACGTCGATGTCGCCATTCTCGAGGGCGAGACGCTGGCCGGCGCTTTCCTTCATGTGACGATAGATGACGCGGGCGAGCTTCGGCTTTTCACCGAAGAAGTTGTCGTTGCGCTCGAGCACCACGACTTCGTTGGCGCGCCATTCGCGGACCTTGAACGGGCCGGAGCCGGCAAAACCGGTCTTCAGGAACTCGTTGCCGAAATCGGTGTCGTACTTGTACTCCTCGGACGGCGTCATCGGTTTGGCGTTCTCCATGACGACCTTCTTGTCGACCACGGAAGCCACGGTGGACGTCAGCACGTTGAGCACGAAGCTCGGGGCATAGGCCTTGTCGACGGTCAGCACGAAGGTCAGCTCGTCGGCGGCCTTGGCCTTTTCGGTCACGTTGTCGCCGGTGAGGCCGAACTGGGTGAGCAGGAAGGCAGGCGACTTGTCGAGCTTGACGGCCCGCTCGAAGGAGAAGGCAACGTCTTCGGCCGTGATCGGGTTGCCGGAGGCAAACTTCAGGCCCGGCTTCAGCTTGAAGGTATAGGTCAGGCCATCCTCGGAAATGGTCCAGCTTTCGGCCAGTTCGCCGACAACCTTCGACGTGTCGTTCATGTCGAGGTTGACGAGCTTGCTGTAGGTGTTGGCGGTGACTTCCGCGGTCGAAAGTTCGAAGGCCTCACCCGGATCGAGCGAGATGATGTCATCGATAGCAAAACCCTCGACCAGTGTGTCGACCGGAGTGGCGGCAAAAGCCTGCGGTGCAGCGGCCAGCAGCAGGGCCATGGCCGCGCTGGTCGTCATCAGCCGCATACGCTTGTTCAGCGAATTCATCATCGTATTTCCCCTGTTTTGTTAAGGTTGGTGCCTTTCAGACATCCGCTCACCTATTCGTGCCACGCGGATGCCAGAACCCTCAGCCAGTTTTCCCGGCAGATCTTCTTCAGGTCGTCGTCAACGTATCCGGCGGCCTTCAGGGCGGCAACCAGTTTCTGATTGCCCGCCGCGTCGGCGATATCGGTCGGAATGGTTGCGCCGTCGAAGTCCGAACCGATCGCGACACAATCGATCCCCATCCGGTTCACCAGATAATCGATGTGCCGAACCATGTCGGAAAGCGGCGTGTTGGCATCGTCGCGGCCGTCGGGGCGGAGCATGGTGACCGCGTAGTTCAGGCCGACGAGCCCCTTGCTCTCCTTGATCGCGTCGAGCTGCTTGTCCGTGAGATTGCGGGCCACCGGCGTCAGCGCATGAGCATTGGAATGGCTGGCGATCAATGGCTGATCGGAGGTTTTGGCGACGTCCCAGAAACCTTTTTCAGTAATGTGGGCGAGGTCGATCAGGATGCCAAGCTGGTTGCATGCCTTGACGAGCTCGAAGCCAGCCTCCGTCAATCCCGGCCCGGTGTCCGGCGACATCGGATAGGCGAAGGGCACGCCGTGGCCGAAGATGTTGTTGCGGCTCCAGACCGGACCGAGCGAGCGCAGGCCAGCGGCATGGAACACCTCGAGCGCGGCGAGATCGGAATCGATCGCCTCGCATCCTTCCATGTGCATGACCGCCGCGAAGACACCGTCGTCCATCGCCTTGCGGATATCGGCGGTCGAGCGACAGAGACGCCAGGCGCCAGCCCGGTCTAGCCGTACGGCGATCGAGGCCATGCCGAGCGCGATGTCCAGCGAACTCCCGCGTTCCAGCGGCTCCGCGAGCGGCGTGACGTAATGCCCGTCGGCATTCGCCTCCTGAAGCGCAAATTCCTGGGACGAGGGAATGTAGATGGCGCAGAGCCCGCCCGCGAGTCCTCCGGCCTTGGCACGGGGGCCGTCGATATGGCCGTCGGCAGTTCCGTTCATGAATTCGGCGACGGGATCGACACCGACCTGCTGCCCTCGCCAAAGCCTCAGCAGCACATCGTTGTGCCCGTCGAAGATTAAATTCATTGCCGGAAAACCCAAGAAAACTGACTGATATATTAACGTAGAACCAAAAACGAAACCGTTTCAAGTCCCCTCTTTGCCATCCCGCATCAGAGGTCCGGCGTGCGCGAAAGCCAGTCCGTGTTCTGCTCGTAAAGCCAGGCCAGCGACAGCACCTCGGCATCACCGCGCGGACGGCCGACGATCTGGATGCCGGCGGGAAGATTGTCCTTGCCGCCGAAGCCGGCGGGCATCGCCGCCACCGGAAGTCCCGCCATGCTCGGGCCGACAACCACCTCCATCCAGCGATGATAGGTGTCCATCTGGCGGCCGGCGATCGCCCCCGGCCAGTGAATTTCCGCATCGAAAGGAAACACCTGCGCCGAGGGGATGATCAGGGCGTCATAGCGATCGAACAGGGTTAGCAAGTACTGATACCATGCGGTTCGGATGCTCGACGCCCGATAGACCTCGGCAGATGTCACCTGCTGTCCCGACCGGATTTCCCAGAGGATTTCCGGCTTCAGCAAAGCCCGCTTGGCGGGGTCTTCGTAGAGAGCCTTCATACTGCCCGCCGTCATCCAGCTGCGCAGCGTGATCCAGGCCCACCAGACCTTGGCCATGTCGAAATCCGCAACCAGTTCGTCCACGTGGAATCCCAGACGTTCGAAGACGAACAGCGACGAACGGCAGACATCGAGAACGCCGTCCTCGAACGGCAGATAGCCGCCGAAATCACCAAGCCAGGCGATCCGCCGATCCTTGCCCTTGATCGCGTCGGAAAGCGGAAAAGCCTCCGCCGGAAGCGATAGCGGATCGCGCGGGTCGAAGCCTGTCTGCGTTTCCAGAAGGCGCGCTACATCCCTGACGGATCGCCCCATCGGCCCGAGCGTGGCAAGCTGGTTGAGATAGATATCGGCACCCGGAAGCGACGGTACCCGACCGAAAGTCGGGCGGAAACCGACGACATTGTTGAAGCCAGCCGGATTGCGCAGCGATCCCATCATGTCCGATCCGTCGGCCACCGGCAGCAGCCGGGCTGCGAGCGCCGCGGCAGCGCCGCCGCTCGACCCGCCCGCACTCCGCGCCTTGTCGTAAGGATTGCGCGTGACGCCGAACACCGGATTGTAGCTGTGCGAGCCGAAACCCCATTCCGGCGTATTGGTCTTGCCGATGACGATCGCGCCCGCCTTCCTGATCCGCTCGACCTGGATGTCGTCATAGTCCGGTACGAAATCGGCAAAAATCGGCGAGCCGTATGTACAGCGGATACCTCGCGCCTCGCTGAGATCCTTGATGGCGATCGGTATGCCGTGCATCCAGCCGCGCGACCGTCCTTCCCCGAGTTCCTTGTCAAACTGCCGCGCTTCGGCCAGCAACTCGTCGGGCTGCCGCAGGCTGACGATGGCGTTGATGCTGGGATTGTGCCTCCCGATCCGTTCCAGGTAGGCAGCCATCACGGTCTCGCACGACACCCGTCGCGCGTGAATGGCCTCGGAAAGCTCCGTTGCGCCGAGCGAAGTCACGTCCATCATTCTGCATTAATCCTTGTCCCTGGAACCGGCTCAATATCCCATCACAGCGTGACGGAGCCGACCTCGTCAAGGATGAAGCGCCGCATATTCTTCCCGGAAAATACGGGATGAAAAAATGTGGAGAACAGCTGAAATAAAAATGGTCAAACGACCAATTTTAGTGCAGCATCCATTTCAAACAGCGGCCGGAAGAGAACTTTCGGACCGTAATAATCAAGGGGAACGCCGGTATAGAACAGCCATATAAAGGCTGCAGACCGCGCGAATTCGCAAAGTTTCGGAGGAACCAGGCATATCCAGGTGAGTGGCACGTGAATTGCGTCGCACGATGAGGCCGCGAGGCTTCTTCGTGGCCGGCATGTTGGAATGACAAGAATAACGACCCAGAAGAACAGGACCGGGGAACTGTCTTGAGCACAACGGAACGGGCAGCGATCGACATCCGCGGCGTCAGCCGCATCTACGGCTACGGCGAATATCAGGTGACGGCACTTGGTGGTGTCCACCTCAAAATACGAGAGAACGAATTCTTCACCCTCCTTGGCCCCTCCGGCTGCGGCAAGACCACTCTCCTGAGGCTGATCGCGGGCTTCGATTTCCCGACTTCCGGCGAAATCCTGCTACACGGCGAGGACATCGCGCCGCTGCCGCCGTTCAAGCGCCCGGTGAACACCGTTTTCCAGAACTACGCGCTCTTCCCGCACATGACGGTGGCGCAGAACATCGCCTTCGGCCTGCAGATGCTGGGCAAGCCCAAGGCCGAGGTGAAGGCCCGCGTCGACGAGATGCTGGAACTCGTACACATGGCTCCGATGCGGGACCGGCAGGTGAGCCAGATTTCCGGTGGTCAGCAACAGCGCGTGGCGCTCGCCCGCGCCCTTGCGCCCAAGCCGAAAGTCCTGCTTCTCGACGAACCGCTCTCTGCCCTCGACTACAAGCTTCGCAAGGAGATGCAGATCGAACTGAAGCGGGTTCAGTCGGAAACCGGGATCACCTTCATCTTCGTCACCCACGACCAGGAAGAAGCCCTCACCATGTCCGACCGCATCGCCGTCATGTCGAACGGCGAAGTGCGGCAGGTGGGATCGGCGCGGGAAATCTACGACCGGCCGGCAGACCGCTTCGTCGCCGACTTCATCGGCGAGTCGAACTTCATCGACGCGGAAATCCTGTCGCGTGGCGAAACCACGGCGAGCGTTCGCCTGTCGACCGGCGCTGTACTCGACGCCGCCCTGCCCGAAAAGGCAATCACCAAAGACAAGGTGACGATCGTGATCCGGCCCGAGCACGCGTCGCTCGCTGCTCCCGGCGCCGGTAACTTTGACGGCACTCTGGAAGACGCGATCTACTTCGGCACCGACACTCACTTCCACGTCCGGCTAGACAATGGCGACGCCTTCATCGTGCGCGAACAGAACATCCGCGCCGGTCAGGCTCCCCACAACAAGGGCGAGCGGGTGGCGATCAAACTCGGCCCGAACGCGGCCCAGATCCTGAAGGATTGATCATGAGCGGCGCACAGAAAGCCGCTCTCGCGGCCCAAAAGAGAAATATCCGAAACCGCTGGCTGCTCAGTGCCCCGGCACTGCTCACCATCTTTGTCGCGGCTGCCGGCCCGCTGTTCGTGATGCTGCTGTATTCGTTCATGGTGAAGGGCGATTACGGCGACGTGAAATTCGGCCAGTTCTCCACGGAAGGCTGGGTTTCCGTCTTCTTCCAGCGCGACATGTTCGATGACACGCTCGGCCTTGCCGAAGCCCATATGTCGATCATCTGGCGATCGATCAAGCTGTCCTTCTACACCACGATCCTGACGCTGCTGCTCGGGTTTCCGACTGCCTATTTCATCGCAACGCGTCCGGTGCACACGCGCGAAATCTGGGTATTTCTCGTCACCATTCCGTTCTGGACCAACCTGCTCATCCGCACCTTTGCGATGCAGCAGGTCATCCGCAACGAAGGCATACTGAACAACACCCTTATCTGGCTCGGCATCATCGATCGTCCCTTGCAGATCATCTATACGGACACTGCGAACCTTCTCGGGATGACCTACGTCTACCTGCCCCTGATGGTTCTGCCGCTCTACGCCTCGATCGAAAAGCTCGATTTCCGTCTCCTCGAAGCCGGTTACGATCTCTACGCCAACCGTTTCCAGGTCTTGCGGCGCATCGTCATCCCGCTTGTGAAGCCCGGCCTGATCGCCGGCTCCATCCTGGTGTTCATTCCGTCGCTCGGCGCCTACGTCATTCCGCGGGTACTTGGCGGCGGCAAGAACATGATGCTCGGCAACCTGATCGAGATGCAATTCGGCGCCGGCCGGAACTGGCCTCTCGGCGCGGCCATGTCGATCACGCTTATGGGATTCGTGATGATCGCGTTGTTGGTCTATGTCCGCAACGCGTCACGCTCGGGGGCCGGTCATGCTTAAGCGTCGCTTCGATACCCGCACCCAGCCCGGCTTCGGCTTCGTCGCCCTGTTCACCTTCTTCGCGCTCTACCTGCCGATCGGCGCTCTCGTGGCCTACTCGTTCAACGAGGCGGAATCGCTTTCCCGCTGGGACGGCTTTTCGCTGCGCTGGTTCGTCTCCGCCTGGCATAACGACGCCGTTCAGGATGCCTCGATCCGCTCGCTAGTCATCGCGACATGGGCGGCAGTGCTCGCGACAATCGCCGCAACCATGGCTGCTCTCGCCACCACGCGGACGGAGCCTTATCGCGGACTGACCTTCAAGTATGCGCTGATCAACCAGCCTTTGATGGTGCCGGAAATCGTTACGGCGGTCGCGCTGCTGATCGTCTTCTCACGGGTCAAGGTCTACACCGGTTATTCCGGCCTTGGTTATCTCATCATGGCCCATACGGCATTCTGCATCCCCTTTGCCTACCTGCCGATCCGGGCACGCCTGGAGAGCATGGACCTGACGCTCGAGCGGGCTGCCGCGGATCTTTACGCCACGCCGTGGAAGACCTTCCTGCGCGTGACGCTGCCGCTGCTGCGTCCGGCCATTGTGGCCGGGTTCATGCTGGCTTTCGTCATCTCGCTGGACGATGTGGTCATCACCGAGTTCGTCAAGTCCGGCGGACAGGACACCTTGCCGACCTACATGCTTGGCCAGCTCCGCCGCGAGACGACCCCCGAAATCAACGCGATCGCGACAGTGTTCCTGGCCCTGTCGACCGTGCTGGTAATGATCTTCTTCTTCATCAACAGACGTAAGCAATGATCATCGCGAGATCCAAAACAAGAGAGGAACTGAAAATGAAACGGATGATGACGACAACTGCCACGGCAGTGATTGCAATGCTTGCGGGCGCAGGCGCTGCTTCCGCTGCAGGCGAACTCAACATCTACAACTGGGGGGACTACACCAATCCCGAACTGATCAAGAAGTTCGAACAGCAGTACGATGTGAAGGTGACTGTCACCGACTACGATTCGAACGATACGGCACTTGCCAAGATCCGCGCCGGCGGTCACGGCTTCGACATTGTTGTTCCGTCGGCGAACTATGTGCCGATCTTCATAAAGGAAGGTCTCATTGTCGAAGCCCGTCCGGACCAGATGGAGAACTTCAAGAACGTCGACGAAAACTGGGTCAATGTCGACTGGGATCCGGGCCGTCACTACACCGTTCCGTGGCAGTGGGGTTATACCGGGATCGCCGTGAACACGTCCGTCTACAAGGGCGACATCAACACCTCCGCGATCTTCCTTGATCCGCCGGAAGAACTCGTCGGCAAGATCAACGTTGCGCCCGAGATGAACGACGTTCTGTTCGCCACCATCAAGTACTTCGGCGGCGAGTGGTGCACCATGGACAAGGAGATCCTGCGCAAGGTGCGCGACAAGCTTGTCGAGGCCAAGCCGAAGTGGCTCGCCATGGACTACAGCGTCACCGAGAAGCTGCCGGCCGGCGACTACTCCGCGGTCTACTACTGGAACGGCGCCATCATGCGCTCGCGCATCAAGAACCCCGACATCAAGGTTGGCTATCCGAAGGAAGGCTTCGCCTACTTCATGGACAGCCTCGCACTGCTCAAGGACGCCAAGAACCCGGAAAACGCCAAGCTGTTCATGAACTTCGTCATGGATCCGGAAAACGCGGCTCTGATCTCGGCCTTCGCCAAGTATTCGAACGGCATCAAGGGTTCGGCGGAGTTCATGCCGGATGAGATGAAGGATGCGCCGGAACTCGTCATCCCGCCGGAATTCCAGAAGGCTGGCGAATTCCTCAAGATGTGCGAGCCGGACGTCCAGCAGTTCTACAGCAAGATCTGGACCGAAGTTCAGAAGTAAGCGGTTCGTTTCCAACCCAGATAACGACACGGGAGGGTGCCTCGGCACCCTCCCGATGGGACACTGTTGCCATGACTACCGACTTTCAGAACAGCTACGGCTTCGAGCGCGCCGACGTCACGCTGGCCAACTGGCGCACCGCCCCCTTCAGCCGATGGAGCTTCCAGAACGTCGGTGAAATCGTGCCGACCGCCGAGATAAGGGCTACCGCCGAGACGGCGGAAACGGCCCTCTCCACGTCGCCACTATTGGATCGGCAACTCGATACCGGCCTTGCGCAGGCCCCCACCCCGCGCGCCTTTCTCGACTACGCTCATACGGACGCCTTCGTGCTGATGAAGGGCGGCGAGATCGTCGCCGAGCACTATGCCCCGCACAGCCACGTCAACGCCCGCCACATCGTCTTTTCCATTTCCAAGTCTCTGACCGCGCTGGTCGCCGGCATCCTGGAGCACCAGGGGCTGTTCGATCCTTCCCGGCCGGTACCCCACTACATTCCCGAGGCGAAGGACAGCGTCTACGGCGACTGCACCGTTCGCGACGTGCTCGACATGCGTGTCAGTCTCGATTTCGAGGAGGCCTATCTCGACAAGATGGGCGCCTTCGCCCGCTACCGCCGCTCGACGCTCTGGAACCCGGCCGAGCCGGACACGCCGAGCGAGACGCTTTTCCAGTTTCTGATGACGCTTGGGAAAGCCGACCGCCCGCATGGCGGCCGCTTCTTCTACGCCTCGCCCAACTCCGACCTGCTCGGCATCCTGATCGAACGCGCCACGGGCCGCCGCTATGTCGACCTGTTCTCCGACCTGCTCTGGAAGCCGCTCGGCGCGAAGAACCACGCCAGCGTCACCGTCGACGGCGCAGGTTCCGCCCGCTCGGCCGGCGGCGTCTCGGTGACCGCCCGTGACCTCGCCCGTGTCGGCCAGATGCTGCTGAACGATGGAGCCGTGGACGGTGCGCAGGTCGTGCCGCGCGCCTGGGTCGAAGACATGCGCATGGCAGGAGATCCGGAAGCCTGGAAGCAGGCTGGTCCAACCTTCCTGCCGAACGGCCGCTACCGCAGCAAGTGGTACCAGTCCGGCGAGGAAGACGGCGCCTTCTGCGCCATCGGCATCCACGGCCAGTGGCTCTATGTCGATCCGCCGACCTCCACCGTCATCGTCAAACTGTCGTCGCAGCCGAACCCGCTCGACGACGAACTGAAACAGGACAATTTCGCCTTCTTCCGCGCGCTCAGCCGCGCGGACGCCTGAACGCGACACGGGAATGAACGTCATGAGCAAGACCGCAGACATCATCATCACCAACGCCGTCGTGCTGACGATGGACAAGGAGAACCCGAAAGCGGAGGCCGTGGCGCTTGCGGGCAATACCATCCTCGCCGTCGGCGCCGTCTCCGACATCGGTGCGCTCTCCGGTCCGGACACGCGTGTCATCGATGCCAAGGGCGCAACCGTCATGCCGGGCTTCAATGAAGCGCACATGCACATCTTCCCGGGCTCCGTCTCGTTGCGACAGCTCAACCTGCACGGCATCAGGGGCTTCGAAGCGCTCAAGGCCGCCCTGCTGGACTATGCCGCCGCCAATCCGGACGAACCGCTGCTGATGGGTTTTTCCGCCGACTATTCGATCATAGGGCTCAACGAACCCTGCACCCGCCAGCATCTGGACGCTATCCTGCCGGACCGGCCGTTCATGATGTTCGCTCCGGATCATCACACCGCCTGGGCCAATACGGCGGCGCTGGAAAAGGCCGGCCTGCTGCACGGCAAGGACGTAGGCATAGGCAACGAGGTCGTGATGGGGGAGGACGGGCTGGCCGCCGGCGAGCTCCGCGAGGGCAATGCCTTCGGTCCCGTCGTGGCGCTTGCCTCCACCGGCGGCCGCGAGGAACTCGGCATGGTGACCGGCATGGATCCGGAAAACGTCACACCGGAACAGTATGCGCTCGACCGCGCCATCCTGAAGAACGGTCTCGAATACTGCGCCTCCTGGGGCGTAACCTCGATCCAGAACTTCGACGGAAATCACTACCAGCTCAGGATCATGCGCGATCTGGAACAGGCCGGAGAACTGCCTGTCCGCATCCGCATCCCGTTCCATATGAAGAACTTCATGGACCTCGCCGAACTCGACAAGGCGGCCGAGTGGAAGAAGGAATTCGCCACCGACATGCTGCGCGGCGATTTCGTCAAGGTCTTCATGGACGGCGTTCTCGACAGCCACACGGCCTTCATGATCGACGGCTATGGCGATCGCCGCGACTTCTGCTTCGAGCCGTTATTCACGCCGGCTGCCTTCAATGCCATCGCGACCAAGGCTGACGCGCTCGGCCTGCAGGTGGCGGTACATGCGATCGGCAGCGGCGCCATCCGCCAGACGCTCGACGGTTATGAGGCCGCGGTGAAGGCGAACGGCAAGCAGGACCATCGCCACCGAATCGAGCATATCGAGGTGATCCACCCTGACGACATTCCACGCTTCAAGGAGCTCGGCGTCGTTGCCTCGATGCAGCCGGTGCACTATCCCGGCGGCACCTGCTTCCCGGCGGAGCCGACGACCGACAGGATCGGGGAAGACCGCTGGGCCTACGCCTATGCCTGGCGGACGCTGAAGGAGGCCGGCGCTCCAGTCGTGTTCGCCTCCGACTGGCCGGTTTCACCCGTCTCGCCGTTCCAGTGCATCCAGGACGCTTTGACCCGCAAACCATGGAAGGAAGGCCTGCCCGACGAGCGGTTCACGCTGGAGGAAACGCTCGAAGCCTATACCGCCACCGGTGCATGGGTCGAATTCATGGAAGACCGCAAGGGCAAGCTGAAGCCGGGCTTCCTCGCCGACGTCGTCGTGCTGACCCACGACATAGAAAGCATTCCCGCCGCCGAGATCATGGATACGGTGAGAGCCGCCGTGACAATCTGCGACGGGCGCATCGTCTACAGCGCCTGAGAGGAAAGGGCAGCCCATGAGCACGTCCGCCGGGATCATCATCCACAATGCTCGCGTCCTCACCATGGACGATGCGCACCCGGCGGCGGAGGCGGTCGCCATCGCGGGAAACCGTATTCTCGCGGTCGGCCGCAATGACGAAATCAGGGCGCTTGCCACCCCCGAGACGCGGCTGGTCGATGCCAGGGGCGCAACCGTCATGCCGGGCTTCAATGAAGCCCATATGCACATCTTCGGCGGCTCGGTCGGGCTCAACGAGCTTTCCCTCTACAAGGTGAAGGGCTTTGATGCTCTCAAGACGGCGATCCAGAACTACTCGGCAGCCAATCCCGACCTTCCCCTGCTGGCCGCCCGGTACGCGGACTACACCGTGCTGTCCGAAGACGAACGCGTCACGCGTCACCATCTCGACCGGATCATTCCCGACCGTCCCTTCCTGATGGTCTCGCCGGACCGGCATACGGCCTGGGCGAACACCATCGCCCTGGAAAAGGCCGGCATCCTGCATGGCCGCGACGTCGGGGTGGGCAACGAGATCGTCATGGGCGAGGACGGACTGGCGTCCGGGGAGCTCCGCGAAAGCAACGCCATCCGGCCCGTGGCAAGCATGAGCATCACCGGAGGTCGTGAAGGCCTTGGCGTCGGTACAGGCGGCGATCCCGAACACGTGACACCGGCCGAACGCGCCGGCGACATCGCCATCCTCAAGCGCGGCCTCGCCTACTGCGCCTCGCTCGGCATCACCTCATTCCAGAACATGGACGGCAGCCTCTACCAGCTGGAAATGTTGCAGGAGATCGAAGACACCGAGGGCCTGCCGGTCCGCGTGCGCATGCCCTTTCACATGAAGAACTTCATGCCGCTCTCATGGCTGGAAGAAAAGGCGGTCGCCTGGCGTGAACGCTTCAACACCGACCGGCTGCGCTGCAACTTCGTCAAGATGTTCATGGACGGCGTCACCGAAGGCGAGACGGCCGTATTCGTCGACGACTACAGCCACAAGCCGGGCTGGAAGGGCGAGCCGCTGTTTTCGGCGGAGCATTTCAACCGGGTCACCATCGAAGCCGACCGGCTCGGACTGCCGGTCACCGTCCACGCCATCGGCGACGGCGCAGTGCGCATGGTACTCGACGGTTACGAGGCCGCGCAAAAGATCAATGGCAAGAGCGACCGGCGCAACCGCATCGAACATATCGAGGTGGTGCATCCGGACGATATTCCGCGTTTCAGGCAAACCGGCACCATCGCCTCAATGCAGCCGACCCACCCTCCGGGCTCGGCCGGACTGCCGCTCGAACCCTGCCTCACCTATATCGGCCGCGAGCGCTGGCCCTACGCCTTCGCGTGGAAAACCCTGGTTGATGCCGACGCGACCATTGTCTTTGCCACCGATTGGCCTGTATCACCGCTTTCACCGCTGAGTTGCATTCGTGACGCCATGACCCGCAAACCCTGGGCAGAAGACATGCCGGACCATCGGCTGACGCTGGAGGAAACCTTGAAGGCCTATACCAAGACAAGCGCCTGGGTCGAATTCATGGAAGACCGCAAGGGTGTACTCAAGCCGGGCTATCTGGCGGATGTCGTGGTCCTCTCCGGCGATATCAAGGCGGTACCAAGCGAGGAAATTGCCGACCTTTCCGTCGCGATGACTATCTGCGACGGATGCCTGACCTACGAAGCGGCCTGACGACGATGGCAGAACCTCCCGGATCCGCCCCCCGCACGACCGGCGTCAAGAGCGCCGGAGGAACCCGCAAGGGAGTGGAGACCCGTGCCAGGATCATCCGGGGCGCCCGCGAGGCACTGGAAAGCGGCGGCATCGATGCCCTGACGACCCGCAAGATCGCCGCGAATGCCAACGTCCGGCTGGCGACGCTGCACTACTATTTCGACAGTAAGGAAGCGATCTTGCTCGCCGTGCTGGACGAGATGATCTCCGAAATGGGAAGCCGCTACCATACGGCACCCCTGATCGGAACGCCGGAAGAGCGCATCGCCGCCCTGCTCAGACTGATCTGGTATTATGTCGGCGAAACCCGCGACCGCCAGATCGCGCAGATCGAGCTCACGCTTTACGCCCTGCGGACCAAAGGCTCCGAATGGCTGGCGCAGCGCCAGTACGCGGCCTACATCGATTTCTACAGCCAGTTCATCCTCGACGATCCGCGCCTGCCGGAAGCCGAACGTGTGCGGATTTCCCGTGCCATCGCGCGCTTCATGCTGATCGGCATCGACGGCCTGATCCTGCAGAACTTTGCCCTGCACGACGAGGAACTTGCGAAGGAAAGCGTCGAGGCACTCATCGTGGCGACGCAGGACTACCTCCGCCGCCTCTACCGGCCGAAGCCGATCGAATAGTTGAGCTCAGTTGTCGATATCGACCAGCGCGCCTCTTTGTTGGACGACCTTTCCGGCAACGCGCGAGCCCTGCTCGATCGACGCGCGTAGGTCGGCACCGCCGAGACGCGCCGCGAGAAAGCCCGCGTTGAAGCTGTCGCCCGCTGCTGTGGTATCGACCACATCCTTCACCGGCGTCGGTTCGAAAACGATATCTTCTTCGCCATCCACGGCGTGCATGGTGCCCGCGCCGTTCTTCACCACGACACACCGGACGCCCAGAGACCGATAGCGCGCGATCGTCGCCTTCGGATCGGCATCGCCAAACTCGCGCTGGTCCTCATCGAACGACGGCAGCACCACGTCCGCGACCGCAGCAGCAGACATGATCGTCTTGCGCATCGTCTCGGCATCCGGCCAGAGTCGCGCGCGCATGTTGGGATCGAAGACGACGGTCGTTCCGCGTACGCGGGAGGATTTCAGTGCTTCGAGAAACGGCTCCCGGTCCTCCGGCTCGAGGATCGCCATGGTGATCCCGGAAAACAGCATCAGGGAACGCCCGGCCAGCGCCTCGGCAAGAGCCGTACGATCCGCCGCCAGCCGCTTGGCTGCCGACGTGTTGCGCCAATAGGTGAAGCTGCGCTCTCCGTTCGACAGCTCGATCATGTAGAGTCCGACCGTCCGATCCGGCAACCGGCGGACCCTGTCCGCACCGATACCGGCGTCCTGCATGACGGACAGCATCTGCGTCGAGAGTGCATCGGTGCCGACCGCGGTAAAGTAGTCGACGGTCCAGTCGGACGGAAGCAGACGCCGCAGATACCAGGCGCTGTTGAAGGTGTCGCCTGCAAAGCCGCGGCTGTAGGCGCCATCGTCGCGGGGCGCCAGTTCAACCATGCACTCGCCAATGGAAAGGATGCTGCCGCTCACCTTGTTCTCCTCAGGATGCTGTTTCAGGTCCCAACCAGTATTCAGACAAAAGCCGGACGTAAACGCCCGGCTTTCTTTTTCGTGGATTTGATGCCGCTCACTTGATCATCGGCAGGAGGCTGTCGAGCGACTTCTTGGCGTCGCCATAGAACATGCGCGTGTTGTCCTTGTAGAACAGCGGGTTCTCGATGCCGGAGTAGCCGGTACCCTGACCGCGTTTGGAAACGAACACCTGCTTGGCCTTCCAGACTTCCAGCACCGGCATGCCGGCGATCGGAGAGTTCGGGTCCTCCTGCGCTGCCGGATTGACGATGTCGTTCGAGCCGATGACGATGACGACGTCCGTGTTCGGGAAGTCCTCGTTGATCTCGTCCATCTCGAGCACGATGTCGTAAGGCACCTTGGCCTCGGCGAGCAGCACGTTCATGTGGCCCGGCAGACGTCCCGCCACCGGATGGATGGCGAAGCGCACTTCCTTGCCAGCGGCGCGCAGCTTGCGGGTCAATTCCGAAACGGACTGCTGAGCCTGAGCAACCGCCATGCCGTAGCCCGGCACGATGATGACCGAGTCGGCATCGTTGAGCGCATTGGCGACCCCCTCGGCATCAATCGCGATCTGCTCGCCCTCGATCTCCATCGCCGGACCGGTCGTGCCGCCGAAGCCGCCGAGGATGACCGAGATGAAGGAGCGGTTCATCGCCTTGCACATAATGTAGGAGAGGATCGCACCCGACGAACCGACCAGTGCGCCGGTGACGATCAGGAGATCGTTGCCGAGCGTGAAACCGATCGCCGCCGCTGCCCAGCCGGAATAGCTGTTCAGCATCGACACCACCACCGGCATATCGGCGCCGCCGATGCCCATGATCAGGTGATAGCCGATGAAGAAGGCAAGCAGCGTCATCAGGATCAGCGACCAGATACCTGCGCCGTTGAAATAGAGGATGAGCAGGATCAGCGATGCGATCGCAGCACCGGCGTTCAGGAAATGACCGCCCGGCAGCTTCTTCGCCTTGCCGTCCACCTTGCCGGCGAGCTTGCCGAAGGCGATGACGGAACCGGTGAAAGTGACGGCACCGATGAAGACGCCGAGGAATACTTCGACCTTCATGATGGCGAGTTCAACGGGTTCCTTGTGCGCCAGAATCGCGGCAAAGCCGGAGAGGGCCGCACGACCCGCCTCATCAAGTCCGGCGACATAAGCCGCTTCGAGATGGGCGTTGAAGCCGATGAACACGGCAGCAAGGCCGACGAACGAGTGCAGCGCCGCAACGAGCTGCGGCATCTCGGTCATCTGCACGCGCGAGGCAACGTAGTAGCCAAGAACCGAGCCGCCGGCGATCATCAGCAGGATGACGAACCAGTTGCCGACGCCCGGCCCGAAGACCGTGGCGATGATGGCGAGCGCCATGCCGACGATGCCGTACCAGACGGCGCGCTTGGCGCTTTCCTGGCCCGACAGACCGCCGAGAGAAAGGATGAAAAGAACAGCCGCAGCAATATACGCGGCGGAAACGATACCGATCGTCATGATAAACCCCTTCCCCGATCAGGACTTCTGGAACATGGCGAGCATGCGCCGTGTCACGAGGAAGCCCCCGACGATGTTGATCGTCGCAATCAATACCGAGAGCGCCGCGAGGATCACCACCAGCCAGTTGCCGGAGCCGATCTGCAGCAGCGCACCGAGGATGACGATGCCGGAAATGGCGTTCGTCACCGCCATAAGAGGCGTGTGCAGGGAATGGCTGACGTTCCAGATCACCTGGAAGCCCACGAAGCAGGCGAGCACAAAGACGATGAAGTGGCTCATGAAGCTCGACGGAGCGCAGGCGCCGACGATCAGCATCAGGAGAGTGCCGACAGCGAGCAGGCCGACCTGATTACGGGTCTGCGCCCGGAAAGCCGCGGCCTCCTGCGCCCGCTTCTCTTCGGGCGTCAGTTCCTTCGGTTTTTCCTTGGGTTTCTGCGCCGCGATCGCCTGGATCTTCGGCGGCGGCGGCGGGAAGGTGATTTCGCCCTGATAGGTAACCGTCGCGCCGCGGATGACGTCGTCTTCCATGTTGTGCACGAGGACGCCGTCCTTGGCCGGCGTCAGGTCGGTCATCATGTGACGGATATTGGTCGAATAGAGCGTCGAGGCCTGCGAAGCCATGCGGCTCGGGAAGTCCGTGTAGCCGATGATGGTGACGCCGTTGTCGGATACCACCTTCTGGTCCGCGACGGTCAGGTCGCAGTTGCCGCCGCGCTCGGCCGCAAGGTCGACCACTACCGAGCCGGGCTTCATCGCCGAAACCATATCGGCGAGCCAGAGCTTCGGCGCGTCACGGCCCGGGATCAGCGCCGTGGTGATGACGATATCCATCTCAGGCGCCAGCTCGCGGAATTTCTCGAGCTGCTTCTCGCGGAATTCCGGCGACGACGGCGCGGCATAGCCGCCGGTGGCGGCACCATCCTGCTGCTGATCGGCGAAGTCGAGGTAGACGAACTCGGCACCCATCGACTCGATCTGCTCGGCCACCTCCGGGCGCACGTCGAAGGCATAGGTGATCGCACCGAGCGAGGTCGCCGTCCCGATCGCCGCGAGACCGGCAACGCCGGCGCCGATGACGAGAACCTTGGCGGGCGGCACCTTGCCCGCTGCCGTCACCTGACCGGTGAAGAAGCGGCCGAAATTGTTGCCGGCCTCGATCACCGCACGGTAACCCGCGATGTTCGCCATCGAGGACAGTGCATCCATCTTCTGGGCGCGCGAGATGCGCGGCACCATGTCCATGGCGATGACGTTCGCGCCCTTGTCCTTGGCCTGTTCGAGCAGGTCCTTGTTCTGGGCGGGGTAGAAGAATGAGATAAGCGTCTTGCCGGGGGTGAGGCGCGCCACCTCGGTCTTTTCCGGCGGACGCACCTTGGCAATGACGTCGGCGGCCTTGTAGAGCGCGGCGGCGGTCTTGACGACCTCGACTCCGACCGCCTTGTAGGCCTCGTCAGAAAAGCCTGCGGCCTTGCCCGCGCCGGTCTCGATCACGCATTCATATCCGAGTTTTTTAAGCTGAACCGCACTGTCGGGAGTCATGGCAACGCGTGCCTCTCCCGGGAAAATTTCCTTAGGTGCTCCGATTTTCAAGCCCATATACCCTAGCCTCCTTGGCCGCCCGTCTGACGCATTCGTCAGTAACAACAGCGGTTGCGGCCTGAAAGCCCTTTTAGCCACTAACCGGGGGTTTTGAAGTGCGGAATGGCCACAATCGGTACGCCTGCCCGTGATCCACAGGCTTCAAGCGCTTTGGGCAACCTTGGCTGGATGATTTTCAGGTGGGTTCCGGCCGACTCAGCACATAAACGGCGCAGGACACGAGAATCAGGGCAACGATGAGCCGGACGTAAGGCGACTGCGAACCGGCGAACCAGAGAACACCGTAGCTCACCGTCATCATGCTGACGGAAGCGATCTTCGCCGACCGTGAAATAGCGCCATCCCGTCGCCAATCGGTCAGCGGCTTGCCCAAGCGCGGATGATCCAACAGCCATTGCTCGAACCGTGGCGAAGAACGTGCAAAGAGGGCAGCGGCGAGAATGATGAAAGGCGTGGTGGGCAGAACGGGCACGAAGATACCGACCACGCCGATTGCCACCGCCAGCCAAGCCAATCCCATCAGGATAAAACGCATCGAGCCGCATCCCTAGCCAAGAGCAGACGCCTGTTCACAGGCACCGTTTTCGCAGCCTATAGCACGGAATATGGACGGAAGCGGGAAACTCTGTGTGAAAAACTCAGGTTTTTCTCGTGAGAACCCGCGACACGCTGTCCTGCCAACCGGCGAGCGCCTCCTCGCGCTCGGCAGCATCCATCGACGGCGCAAAGCGGCGGTCGCGTTTCCAGTTCGCGGCGAAGCCCTTCGCGTCGGGCCAGACGCCCGCCTTCCAGCCGGCAAGCCAGGCCGCTCCGAGCACGGTCGTCTCCAGGATCACCGGCCTGTCCACGGGCGCGTCCAGGATGTCGGCAAGCCGTTGCATGGTCCAGTCGGAGGCGACCATGCCGCCGTCGACGCGCAGCACGGTGGCATTGCCATCGCCCCGCCAGTCCTTCTTCATCGCCTCAAGCAGGTCATGGGTCTGGTAGGCGACGCTTTCCAGCGCGGCGCGGGCGAATTCCTCGGGTCCTGTGCTGCGGGTCAGGCCGAAGATCGCTCCGCGCGCATCGGCGTCCCAATAGGGTGCACCAAGCCCGGTGAAGGCAGGGACGAGGTAGACGCGCTGGCCCGGGTCCGCCTTCATGGCCAGCGCGCCCACCTCTGAGGAAACTCTTATGAAACCGAGCTCGTCGCGCAGCCACTGCACCGCGGCTCCGGCGATGAAGATCGAGCCTTCGAGCGCATAGGTCGTGACGCCATCGAGCCGGTACGCGATTGTCGTCAGCAAGCGATTGGAGGACGCAACCCGATCGGTACCGGTATTCAGCAGCGCGAAGCAGCCGGTACCGTAGGTCGATTTCATCATGCCCGGCTCGAAGCAGGCATTGCCGATCACCGCGGCCTGCTGGTCGCCGGCAACCCCGAGGATCGGGATCTCGACGCCGAACAGGGACTTGTCAGTCCGACCGAAATCGTCGGCGCAATCCTTCACCTCCGGCAGCATGGCCCTCGGAACGCCGAGGATAGCCAGCAATTCATCGTCCCAAATATTCTCAGCGATATTATAGAGCAGCGTCCGGGACGCGTTGGTAGCGTCGGTCGCATGCACCTTGCCGGCGGTGAGCCGGTAGATCAGCCAGCTATCGATGGTGCCAAAGCACACCTCGCCCGCCTCGGCGCGCGCCTTCAGTCCGTCGACATTGCTGAGCAGCCAGGAGAGCTTGGTACCGGAGAAATAAGGGTCTAGCAGCAGGCCGGTCTTTTCGGTGAACTTGGGTTCAAGCCCCCTGCCCTTCAGTTCGTCGCAGAAACGCGCGGTCCGCCGATCCTGCCAGACGATCGCGCGATGCAGCGGCTCGCCGGTCTTGCGGTCCCAGACGACAGTTGTTTCGCGCTGGTTGGTGATGCCGATAGCGGCAATGTCGGAGGCCGAGACGCCAGCCTTGGCGAGTGCCGTGCGAATGGTCGCAAGCACGCTCTGCCAGATTTCCTCGGCGTCGTGCTCCACCCATCCGGAAGAGGGAAAGTGCTGGGTGAATTCCTGCTGGCCGATGCCCGCGATCGTCATGGTGCCGTCGAACACCACGGCGCGGCTGGATGTGGTTCCCTGATCGATGGCGAGGACGTAACCACCCATGGACTGCATAGCTCCCTATCTGCCGGTCAACAGTGACCGGGGCGCTGATCGCGCCCCGGCAGTCTTCATCTTATCGAGCGAGCTTATTTCTGCCAGCTCTTGACCAGCTCGTCATAGTTGACGGTGATCGGCTGTTCCTTCTCGTTCTCGATCTTGAGCTGCGGAGCAAGGTTCCCCTTTGCGACGGCATCCTTGTTCCAGTACTCGATGTCGTGCTCTTCGGCGAGCTTCGGCCCCATGTCGCCCTGAACGCCGGCGCGTTCGAGGCGCTGCAGCACCTTTTCCTGCTCGGCGCAAAGCGAGTCCATCGCTTCCTGTGCGGTCTTGGCGCCCGACGACGCGTCGCCGATTGCCTGCCACCACAGCTGTGCCAGCTTCGGATAGTCAGGAATGTTGGTGCCGGTCGGCGACCACTGAACGCGGGCCGGCGAGCGGTAGAACTCGATCAGGCCACCGAGCTTCGGCGCGCGATCCGTGAAGGACTGGTGGTTGATCGAGCTTTCGCGGATCAGCGTCAGACCGACATGGCTCTTCTTGACGTCGACCGTCTTGGACACGACGAACTGGGCATAGAGCCAGGCCGCCTTGGCGCGGTCGTCAGGCGTGGACTTCAGCAGCGTCCACGAACCGACGTCCTGATAGCCGAGCTTCATGCCTTCCTTCCAGTAGACGCCGTGCGGCGAGGGAGCAAAGCGCCATTTCGGCGTGCCGTCCTCGTTGACCACCGGCAGGCCTTCCTTGACGAAATCGGCGGTGAAGGCCGTGTAGGTGAACATCTGCTGGGCGATCTCGCCCTGAGACGGTACCGGGCCGGATTCGGAGAAGGTCATGCCCGCAGCCGCAGCCGGAGCATAGGCCTTCAGCCAGTCGAGGTACTTCTGGATCGAATAGACGGCAGCCGGACCGTTGGTGTCGCCACCGCGTGCGACGCAGGAGCCGACCGGACGCGAGTTCTCATCGACCTTGATGCCCCATTCGTCGACAGGCAGACCGTTCGGCAGGCCACGGTCGCCGTTACCAGCCATGGAGAGCCAGGCGTCGGTGAAGCGCCATCCGAGCGACGGGTCCTTCTTGCCGTAGTCCATGTGGCCGTAGACCTTCTTGCCGTCGATCTCGCGGCCGGTGAAGAACTCGGCGATGTCCTCATAGGCCGACCAGTTGACCGGCACGCCGAGCTCGTAGCCGTACTTCGCCTTGAAGTCGGCCTTGTTCTTCTCGTCGTTGAACCAGTCGTAGCGGAACCAGTAGAGGTTGGCGAACTGCTGGTCAGGCAGCTGGTAGAGGTCACCGTCCGGAGCGGTCGTGAACTTCAGGCCGATGAAGTCGTTGAGATCGAGGTTCGGGTTGGTGACATCCTTGGCTTCGTTCTCCATCCACTTGGTCAGCGAGCGGGCCTGCTGATAGCGCCAGTGGGTACCGATGAGGTCGGAGTCGTTGACGTAGGCGTCGTAGATGTTCTCGCCGGACTGCATCTGCGTCTGCAGCTTCTCGACGACGTCGCCCTCGCCGATCAGGTCGTGCGTGATCTTGATGCCGGTGATCGCGGTAAAGGCGGGCGCCAGAACCTTGGCTTCATATTCATGCGTGGTGATGGTTTCGGAAACGACCTTGATGTCCATGCCGACGAAGGGCTTGGCCGCGTCGATGAACCACTGCATTTCCGCTTCCTGCGCAGCGCGATCGAGCGTCGACAGGTCGCCGATCTCCGCGTCGAGGAACTGCTTTGCCTCTTCCATGCCGGCAAAGGCGGTACCCGTCAGTGCCAGCAGCATCGCTGCCGTTGATGTCAAAAGATGCCGTCGCATTGGTTATCCTCCCAGTTGTGCGATTGCGTTGACTGCAGAACGGCGGCCGGACCTCCTTCCGACAGCCGCATTGACCTGCCTTAGACGAAGCGGAACACGCCGATCGCGTAGACCACCGACAAGGCGAGTGCCCACCACAGGTTGGGTCCGACGAGACCCAGCCATGCGAGATGAATGTAAGCTGACCCCAGAAGCGAGATGAACAGGCGGTCGCCGCGCGTCGTCTCGAAGCGCAGCAGACCGACCCGAGGATTGCCGCCGGGCGCGAAATATTCCCAGACGCCCATGGCCGCGATCAGGGCGAAGATGACGATGAAGAACAGCGCCGTCGGCAGCGTCCAGGCCATCCATGAGAAATCCATGCGAACCTCCTCAAACCCGGCCGAGGGCAAAGCCCTTGGCGATGTAGTTGCGGACGAAATAGATCACCAGCGCTCCCGGGATGATGGTCAGCACGCCGGCCGCCGCCAGCACGCCCCAGTCGAGACCCGAGGCCGAAACGGTACGCGTCATGGTCGCCGAAATCGGCTTGGCGTCGGTCGTCGTCAGAGTGCGGGCGATCAGCAGTTCGACCCACGAGAACATGAAGCAGAAGAAGGCGGCGACACCGATGCCGGACGCAATCAGCGGCATGAAGATCTTCACGAAGAACTTCGGGAAGGAGTAGCCGTCGATATAGGCGGTCTCGTCGATCTCCTTCGGCACGCCCGACATGAAGCCTTCCAGGATCCAGACGGCGAGCGGCACGTTGAACAGGCAGTGCGCCAGCGCCACCGCAATGTGCGTATCGATCAGACCGAAAGCCGAATAGAGCTGGAAGAACGGCAGCACGAATACCGCCGGCGGCGCCATACGATTGGTGAGCAGCCAGAAGAACAGGTGCTTGTCGCCAAGGAACCGGTAACGCGAGAAGGCATAGGCCGCCGGAAGCGCCGCGACCACCGAGATCACCGTGTTCATGACAACGTAGATGATCGAGTTGATGTAGCCGTTGTACCAGGACGGGTCGGTGAAGATCACCCGGTAATTCCGCAGGGTCGGGCTCTGCGGCCAGAGCGAGAATGCGCCGAGGATCTCGGACGTCGTCTTGAAGCTCATGTTGACCAGCCAGTAGATCGGCAGGATCAGAAAGATGATGTAGATCGTCGGTATCAGGAAACCGAAGCGGGTGCGGGTATCGCTGCTCATCGTGCCCTCCTCACTTCTGCTCGGCGTCACTGTTGGTCATGACGGTGTAGAACACCCATGACAGCAGCAGGATTATCAGGAAGTAGATGATCGACATCGCCGCCGCCGGCCCGAGGTCGAACTGCCCGACCGCCATCTTGACCAGATCGATCGACAGGAATGTGGTCGAGTTGCCGGGACCGCCGCCGGTGACGACGAAGGGTTCGGTATAGATCATGAAACTATCCATGAAGCGCAGCAGCACGGCGATTAGCAGCACCCGCTTCATCTTCGGGAGCTGGATGTAGCGGAAGACGGACCAGCGCGAGGCACCGTCGATCTTCGCCGCCTGGTAATAGGCGTCCGGGATCGACACCAGGCCGGCATAGCAGAGCAGCACGACGAGGCTCGTCCAGTGCCAGACATCCATGACGATGACGGTGATCCACGCATCGACGGGATTCTGGGTATAGTTGTAATCGATGCCGAGCGAGGCCAGCGTGCGGCCGAGAAGGCCGATATCGACACGGCCGAACACCTGCCAGATTGTGCCGACGACGTTCCACGGAATGAGCAGCGGCAACGCCATCAGCACGAGGCAGACAGGCACGCCGATGCCGGTCTTCGGCATGTTGAGCGCAATCAGGATGCCAAGCGGCACCTGGATCGCCAACACGATCGCGGAGAAGATCAGGCTGCGCCAGAGTGCATCCCAGAACCGGCTCGAATGCAGCATTTCCATGAACCAGTCGGTGCCAGCCCAGAAGAACTCGTTGTTACCGAACGTGTCCTGCACGGAATAGTTCACCACCGTCATCAGCGGAATGACCGCCGAGAACGCCACCAGCAGCAGCACCGGCAGTACCATGAACCAGGCCTTGTTGTTCAGGGTCTTGTTCATGATCAGCCCTCCATCCCCGCACGCCACGAATTGGCGAAAATGCCGATCGCATCACGATCGAAGGTGACCCGCGCGTCCGCCGGGATCTCCTCATCCTCCGGCACCACGATCGAGAGCGGTAGGCCGCAGAACGTCGCGCGCACGATCTTCTGCCGGCCGATGTCTTCCACCTTGCCGATGGTGATCGGCATGCCCTCGCTCCGCAGCCGGACGAATTCCGGGCGGATGCCGAGTTCCAGCTTCGAGGAAGCATCCACCTTCGGCTTGCCGGAAAGATGAATGGACTGGTCGCCGACAATCGCCGTCGCACCGTCCAGTTTCACCGGCATGACGTTCATGCCGGGCGAGCCGATGAAATAGCCGACGAAGGTGTGGCTCGGACGTTCGAACAGTTCCGCCGGCGTGCCGATCTGCACGATCTGGCCGTCATGCATGACGACGACCTTGTCGGCGAAGGTCAGTGCCTCGGTCTGGTCGTGCGTGACGTAGACCATGGTGAAGTGCGACTGGCGATGCAGGCGCTTCAACTGCGAGCGCAGCAGCCACTTCATGTGCGGATCGATGACGGTCAGCGGCTCGTCGAACAGGATGGCGTTGACGTCCGAGCGGACGAGGCCACGCCCGAGCGAGATCTTCTGCTTCTGGTCCGCCGTCAGGCCGCGGGCACGGCGATTGGCCATGCCAGCGAGATCGGTCATCTCGAGGATGTTCTCGACCCGCTGCTTCACCTCGGCCTCCGGCACATGCCGGTTTCGCAGCGGAAAAGCGAGGTTGTCGTAAACCGTCATCGTGTCGTAGATGACCGGGAACTGGAACACCTGGGCAATGTTCCGCTGCTGGGTCGGCAGCTCGGTGACGTCCACACCGTCAAACAGGATACGCCCCTCCGACGGTTGCAACAGGCCGGAGATGATGTTGAGCAGCGTGGTCTTGCCGCAGCCGGAGGGACCGAGCAGCGCATAGGCGCCGCCGTCGTCCCACTCATGATGCACTTCCTTCAGCGCATATTCGCCAGCGGCCTTGGCTTTGGCGCTGTAGGCGTGGCGGATGTGTTCGAGGTTGATGCGTGCCATGATCGTGCCTCAGTCCATCTCGTGACCGGCGCCCGCCAGCGAGCGCCCGTATTTCGTGTCGAAGGCCATCAGGTGCCGGGTATCGAGATGGACGTCGATCGCCCGGTCGGGTTCGATGTCGTGAATACCGTGCGCCAGCATCACCCAACGGGTGCCGGCGAAATCAAGGTGGATGAAGCTCTCTGAGCCGGCGATTTCCGAAACCTGCGTGCGCGCCGTCAGCTTGTGCGTCGAAGGTCGCGACTGCAGAAACAGGTGATGCGGCTGGAAGGCGACGGTGACGGGACCCTCGGGAATGCCGCGCAGGTACATCGGCACCGGCAACACCGGCTGGCCGTTGAGCAGGAACTGATCCCCGTACCGCACGAGATCGATGGTATTGAGCGGCGGATCGGCGAAGGTTCTCGCAGTGACGATATCAGCCGGCTCGCGATAGACCTTGATCGTCTCGCCGAATTGCGTGACGCGCCCTTCACTCAAGGTCGCGGTATGGCCACCGAGCAGCAGGGCTTCCGACGGCTCGGTCGTGGCATAGACGAAGATCGTTCCCGATTCCGCGAACAGCCTCGGCAGTTCCTGGCGCAATTCCTCGCGCAGCTTGTAGTCGAGATTGGCGAGCGGTTCGTCGAGCAGAACGAGATTGGCGTTCTTGACGATGGCGCGGGCGAGCGCCGTGCGCTGCTGCTGACCGCCGGAGAGATTGAGCGGCGTCCGGTCGAGATAGGGCGTCAGCCGCAGAAGATCGGCCGCCTTGCGCACTTCACGGTCGATCGTCGCCTTGTCCTTGCCGGCAATCCGCATCGGCGAGGCGATGTTCTCGTAAACCGTCAACGCCGGGTAATTGATAAACTGCTGGTAGACCATCGCGACATTGCGCTTCTGGACCGGCACGCCGGTAACGTCGACGCCGTCGAACAGCACCTGTCCTTCGGTCGGCCGGTCGAGCCCCGCCATCAGCCGCATAAGTGAGGTCTTGCCGGAAAGGGTCGGCCCGAGCAGGACGTTCAGCGATCCCCGCTGTAACGCCAGATCGGTCGGACGAATGTGATATTCGCCGCCAACCATCTTCGACACATTGCGCAATTCAAGCATGAATGCCTCGGGCCTCCTCCAACCCTCGGGGTTTAATTGCAATGTCGACGCGTCACCTCAGGCGGCGCGTCGAATTCCAGCCATGTATTCCTCCAATCCTGCAGCCTCTTCGGCCGACAGGAGCAATCCCTGCTTGGTGCGGCGCCAGAGAACGTCTTCCGCCGTCCTTGCCCACTCCTTGTCCATCAGCCAGCGGACCTCCGCCTCGTAGAGCGTACCGCCGAAATGACGGCCGAGGTCGCCAATGTTTGCCGCCCCACCCAGAATGGCAACGGCATCGGTACCGTAGCACCGGACGAGCCGTTCGGCATGCCTGTCGGCGAGGAACGGATACTTGTCTCGTACGAGCCTGACCTGCACCTCGTAACCGGTCGCGGGAAAATCGCCGCCCGGCAGCCGGCTCTTCGCCGTCCAGGGGGCGCCCTTCTCACCGATCGCCTCGCCGACTTTTTCCAGCGCGTGTTCCGCCAGACGCCGATAGGTGGTGAGCTTGCCGCCGAACACGTTGAGGAGCGGCGCGCCCTCTGCCTTGTCCAGCTTCAACACGTAGTCGCGGGTCGCCTCCTGCGCCATCGACGCTCCGTCGTCGTAAAGCGGACGCACGGCCGAATAGGTCCAGACGATATCCTCGGGCTTCACCGGCTCGCTGAAATATTCGCTCGCCGCATCGCAGAGATAGCGCACTTCCTCGTCGCTGATCTTCACGTCCTTCGGATCGCCAGAATAATCCCGGTCGGTGGTACCGATCAGAGTGAAATCGCGCTCGTAGGGGATGGCGAAGATGATACGGTTGTCCGGGTTCTGGAAGAAATAGGCGCGTGGATCCTCGAACTTCTTGCGCACCACGATGTGCGAGCCCTGAACCAGCCGGACGTTATGGACGTTGTTCTGGCCGAAAGCACCGGAGAGAACCCGGTCGACCCAGGGTCCCGCTGCGTTGACCAGCATGCGGGACTTCACCACCGTAGCTTCGCCACCTTCCCCCTGGACCGAAATGGTCCACAGGTCGTTTTCGCGGCGCACCGAGGTAACCTTCGATCGGCTGTAGATCGTCGCGCCGCGCGCGGCAGCATCGCGGGCATTGAGCACGACCATGCGGGCATCATCGACCCAGCCATCGGAATATTCGAACGCCTTGCCGAACACCGGCTTCAGCGGCTTCCCGGCCGGATCCCGTTTCAGGTCCAGCGTGCGGGTTGCAGGCAGGAGCTTGCGGCCGCCGAGATGATCGTAGAGGAACAGACCGAGACGGATGAGCCAGGCGGGACGAATGCCGCCCTTCTGATAAGGCAGGACAAAGCGCATCGGCCAGATCACGTGCGGCGCCATGGCCCAGAGCACCTCGCGCTCCATCAGCGCTTCGCGCACCAGACGGAACTCGTAGTACTCGAGATAACGCAGCCCACCATGGATCAGTTTGGTGGCGCCGGAGGACGTGCCCGAAGCAAAGTCGTTCATCTCGGCGAGAGCGACCGAATAGCCGCGGCCAGCTGCATCACGCGCAATACCGCAGCCGTTGATGCCGCCCCCGATCACGAAAAGATCAAAAATCGCTTCGCCTGACATCCCACCCATTCCCATTTCGCATTGCAGCATTCTGAGCAATTGCGAAAGACGAAACTATCTAAATCGAAAGAAAATCGAATGTCAAACGAATACAACTAGAAAGGCAGCTAGGCCGTCTCAGACTCTTCCACGTTCGTTTCGATCAGGCGCACATCGCTCTCCGCGCAGATCTGGCGGACGGTCGGGAGAGGACAGTGATCGGTGATGAAGGTATGCACCTGGGATATGTGGCCGATACGCACCGGCGCGGTCCGTTCGAACTTCGACGCATCGGAAACGAGGATGACATGGCGGGCATTGGCGATGATCGCCTGCGCCACCTTTACCTCGCGGAAATCGAAGTCGAGCAGCGCCCCATCCTCGTCGATTGCCGACACGCCGATGACGGCGAAGTCTACCTTGAACTGACGGATGAAATCGACCGCAGCCTCACCGACGATGCCGCCATCGGAGCCACGCACGACCCCGCCCGCTATCACCACCTCGATCGAGGGATAAACCCTCAACCTGTTGGCAACATTTATATTATTTGTGATGATCATCAATTCGCGATGATCCTTCAACGCGTCGCCAACGGCTTCCGTCGTGGTTCCGATATTGATGAACAGGGACGAATTGTCGGGAATGAGGGCCGCGGCGGCCCGACCGATCGCCTGTTTCTCGGCGGCCGCCATCGAACGGCGCGCCTCGTATTTGACGTTCTCGTTGCCGCTCGGAAAGACCGCGCCGCCATGGATGCGAGTCAGCACCCTGGCATCGCACAAGTCGTTCAGGTCCTTGCGGATTGTCTGCGGCGTCACCTGGAAGCGGCCGGCTAGATCCTCCACGAGAACCCTGCCTTCAGCCTTGGCGATTGCCATGATCTCGGTCTGCCGGCTGGTGAAAAGCATCACTCCCTCGTTTTCGTTTTTGTTTGCATCCTAGGCGAAAACGAAAACCCGGCAAGGAAAAATGAAACAAGGCTCCGTGAGCGCATTTTACTCAGTCGCGCGATGGATCATCGGCTGACCTAGGAGAGCCCTTCGATACGGTTGCGGAACAAACGGCGAAGCGACGGCGTTTCACTGTCGAGATCACCAAGGAGGCCCAGAAATGCTGTACTATGCTCTTGTATTTCTCGTCATCGCGCTCATCGCGGGCGTGCTTGGCTTCGGCGGCATCGCAGGCGCATCCGTCGGTATCGCGAAGATTCTGTTCTTCGTCTTTATCATCCTGTTCCTGATCTCGCTGGTCAGCGGTGCGTTCCGCCGCAGCATGTGACGAGAAGACGTTACCTGCCCCGATCCACACGAAGCACCCGGTGAAAGCCGGGTGTTTTCGTTTAACCACCTGACGACTATTGCGCTTCCTCGGGCGTGATAGCCAGCTTGACCAACCGGAACGGGCTCGACACCGTTGCTGCTGCGGCATCCAGGATAAACCCGCCGACACTGCTCAGATCCTGTTTTTCCTCCACGAGCTTCGGATAAAGCGAGGCGAGCTGGATATAGCGGTCGTGGTTCAGGCGGTTGCTGGGCGTAATGCTCGACACATCCACCAGAACCAGCTTTTCCCGTTCGGCGATCCGTTGGACCGCCGGATTGGTAATGTCGAGAGCGCCAATGCGGGTGTTGCCTGCAAGGAATTGCGAGGCTCGCAGCGCCCGGTCATCCTGCGAGACGAGGATGGTAAGTGGCGGCGACATGGGACCGACCACCGACATCTGCTGCTCGAAAACGTCAACGTCAATGTCAGGCGCTGCTAGCATGACGTTGAGCTTCGCCAGCACGTCGCTCCGTCCCGAGAGCTTGAGTTGTCGCAGGCTTTCGGCGACCAGCCATCCACCCATGCTGTGGCCGAACAGCATGACGCGACCCTTCTGGCGATTTACCGTCAGATTGGTCAGCACATCGGCAAGAAAGTCGCGGGAAAAGGTGACGGATTCCTTGTCGGCGAGATAACCTGTCAGGGCTGCCTGTGACGGCCAAGCGAACAGCACCGGCACGCCGTCGACGTTCGCATCGGCCGACATCTGCACCATGCGGAACAGCGATTCCTGGAAATTGAAGTTAAAGCCGTGCACGAAGACGCCGACATCCGTTTCCTTGCCCTGATGTTGCCTGCCCGTCGTGGCCTTGGATATCTCGCGGTAGAACTCCTCCGACGACAGGGACTTCTGTGCGATGACGGCAAACGTCTTCGACGGATCGGGATTGCCGTTTTTCGGCCATTCGATCTCTCCGGCCTTGTGGCCGGGCGGTACGGAAACGGTATAGGCCGCGTAATTGAGCTGCGGCGCGCGCGCGACGCCAAAACCCGGCCCCGGCACGCTGGCACGCGTCGTCGCGACGAATACCGTGACCTGCCTAGCCTGCGACTCAACAGCCTGCGAAACGTTGAGTGCCTCGGCGCCCGGCCGGCCGGCACACCCCGCCAGAGCGAGGACCAGGAAAACCACCAGGAGAGACCACGCGGCGTGCGAAGAACGCGCCCGATCGAAGAGACCGACAACCAACATGTTTCTTGCCGTCCTTTCAAGATGACGCACACGCAGCACCGGATAAATACCACCCCACGACGCAGGAGCAAGGCTCTAATATACCTCTGGTGCGCTTGACCAGGAGCGATCCACACCATGTCGCGAATCCGTTAGAAACGCGTCGCAGACACTGGCTTGGGTGCGCTGCAAAACTGCTCTACTAGCGATCAAGAGGTGCTGCCCGGAAACGGACAGAGAATTGGGAAGCCGGTTTAAATCCGGCGCTGCCCCCGCAACGGTGGTGGAGAGAAAAGAACCGGCAAATTGCCACTGGGAGGGGTCCTGGGAAGGCGTCGGTTCGATCCGCAAGGAAGCTCCAGAGCCCGGAAACCAGCCTCGGGAGATAGGTTCATTACGATCGCGGTGGGCGATCGGGGACAGGTCCGCACGCCCTATTCCGGGCGCGTGCCATGCCTGCTCGTCCACCGTCACAGCGCAACGAGGACGACCAGACATGGACTTGCAGAACACAGTGTTGCGGCAGCTCAAGAACCGCCGCGAAGGCTATAGCCTCGAACAGCCGTTCTACATCGATCCCGACTATTTCAAGCTCGACATGGAGACGATCTGGTATCGCGACTGGCTGTTCATCGGCCATGATTGCGAGATCCCGAAGGCTGGCAACTATTTCACTGTCCAGATCGGGGATTATCCGGTCGTCGTCGTGCGTGGCCGGGATGGCGTCATCCGCGCCTTTCACAACACCTGCCGCCATCGCGGTCATCGCGTCTGCACACAGGATCGCGGTGCCTCCGCCAAGCTCGTCTGTCCCTACCACCAGTGGACCTACGATCTCGACGGCTCGCTGGTCTTCGCCCGCCAGATGGGCGAGGACTTCGACAAGACGAAACACGGCATGAAACCCGTCGCCTGCGAGAGCGTGGCCGGCTACATCTTCGTCTGCCTCTCCGAACAGCCGATGGATTTCGGCCCCGTCCGCGCCACCATCGAGCCCTTCATGAAGCCGCACCGGCTCTGGGAAGCGAAGATCGCCCACCGCAACACCATCATCGAGAAGGGCAACTGGAAGCTCGTCTGGGAAAACAACCGCGAGTGCTACCACTGCGCCGGCAACCATCCGGAACTCTGCCGCACCTATCCGGAAGCTCCGACAGCGACCGGCGTTCAGGGTGCCAAGGACGATCCGGTCATCGCCGAACACTGGGCCCGCTGCGAGGCGGCCGGCCTGCCGAGTGAGTTCACCATGGACCCCTCCGGCCAGTTCCGTGTCGCCCGCATGCCGCTGATCCAGGACGCCGAGAGCTACACCATGGATGGCCGCCCCGCGATCCGCCGCCCGCTGTCGGACGACGTGACGATCTCGCACATCGGCACCATGCTGCTGTTCCACTATCCGACGACATGGAACCATATGCTCGGCGATCACGCGATCTCCTTCCGCGTACTGCCGATCTCGGCCGAGGAAACCGCTGTCACCACCACCTGGCTCGTTCACAAGGACGCGGTGGAAGGCGTCGATTACGACGTCGAGCAACTGACCCATGTCTGGAATATGACCAACGACCAGGATCGCGCCATCGTCGAGGAAAATGCCTTCGGCATCCGTTCCCCGGCCTACGAGCCCGGCCCCTATTCGGTCGACCACGAAGGCGGCGTGATGCAGTTCGTCGAATGGTATGCCAACTTCATGATCGAGCGTCTGCAGGGTGACAAAGCCCGTCTCTCGGCGGTTGCCTGACATGAACATCGCCCTTCCCAACTACCGCCATGTCGACGAGATGCACCCCTGGTCCGACCGGGAGAACATGCTCGAATGCGTCGCCGTCACGCCCGAAGCGCCGGACGTGATGACCTTCACCTTCAGGCCGGATCGTCCCGGCCTGTGGTTCCGCTACCTGCCGGGTCAGTTCGTCACACTGGAAATACCGGTCTCGCCGGAACCGGTGATGCGCACCTACACGCTTTCCTCCTGCCCCTCGCGGCCCTATACGGTCGCCGTGACGGTCAAGGCGCAGAAGGATTCGATCGGCACCCGCTGGATGTTCGACAACCTGAAGCCGGGCATGCGGCTGAAGGCGATCGGCCCTCTCGGCGACTTCTCCTACGCAAAGCATCCGGCCAGGAAATACCTGTTCATCTCCGCCGGCTCGGGCATCACGCCGATGATGTCGATGACTCGCGACATGAGCGACCGTGCTCCGGACAGCGACATCACCTTCCTGCACTGCGCCCGTTCACCCGACGACATCATCTTCCGTTGGGAGCTGGAGGCCAAGGCGCGTGAAATGCCGAACTTCACGCTCGGCCTGATCATCGAACAGCTCGGCCGCGGCCAGCTCTGGTCGGGACTGAAAGGCCGGATCGACAAGGCGAAGATCGCACTGATGGCGCCCGATTTCCTCGATCGGACGGTTTTCTGCTGCGGTCCGGAACCGTTCATGGCGACTGTCCGCGAAGCGCTCGCCGGCGCGGGCTTCGACATGAACAACTATCATGAAGAAGCTTTCCAGCCGGTGAAGCCGGAACCGCCGGTGGTCGTCGCCGACCATTCCGACGGGGTGCAACCGACCAAGGTCGTGTTCGCCATGTCCGGCAAGACCGGGATGTGCGAGCCCGGTCACACGCTGCTGCAGGCGGCCCGCGCCAACGGCGTGCGGATCGGCGCGGCTTGCGAGTCCGGCCTTTGCGGCACCTGCAAAGTGATGAAGGTTTCGGGCGAGGTCGAGATGAACCACAACGGCGGTATCCTCGATGACGAGATCGACGAGGGCTACATCCTCGCCTGCTGTTCACGCCCGCTGGGCGACGTGGAAATCGAGGCGTAAGAAAATGACTGCCGGATCAACCGTCCGGCAGCAATGCCGTCAGGCTGGCGAGCGTGTCCGCCTCAGCCGCCGGCTTATCCCACCTGAGTCTGGAGATGCGAGGGAAACGCATCGCGATGCCGGACTTGTGCCGCGTCGAGCGGTTGAGCCCTTCGAAGGCAATTTCCATCACTAGGCCCGCCTCGCGCGTCGCCTTCACCGACCGCACCGGGCCGAAGCGCTCGATCGTGTTGTCGCGTACGTATTTGTCGATCAGCTTCAGTTCCTCGTCGGTGAAGCCGAAATAGGCCTTGCCGACCGGCACGAGCTGCGGCGCACCCTCGCTCTCGTCCCATACACCGAAGGTGAAATCCGAATAGAGGCTCGAGCGCTTGCCATGCCCGCGCTGGGCATACATGAGCACCGCATCCACCGTGTAGGGATCGCGCTTCCACTTGAACCACGGCCCTTTTGGCCGGCCCGCGATGTAGACGGATTCGCGATGCTTCAGCATAACGCCCTCGATTACCGGATGCGGCGGACCGAGCCTCTTGCCGTCGAGGTCAGAAACGTCGCTGTAGGAGATCTGCGGGGAGAGATCGAAACGGGTCGGATCAAGCCCGGTGACGAAAGCCTCAAGCAATGCGCGCCGCTCGTCGAACGGCAGGGCGCGCGTGTCCTTGCCGTCCAGCATCAGGACATCGTAAAGGCGGACGAAGGCTGGATATTGCCGGATCAGCTTGTCGGGAACCTTCTTGCGGTTGAGCCTCTGCTGGAGATCCGAGAAAGTGCCGACATGCTTGCCCGGCACGCCGACCAGGAGCTCGCCATCCAGCACGGCCTCGAAATCGATCGCCTCAAGCAGGTCCGGGAAAGTGCCGGAAATATCGTCACCGGTGCGGGTGTATAGTCGCTGCACGCCGGCCTCGGACGACACCTGTACCCGGATGCCGTCCCACTTCCACTCGGCCCTGTACTCTTCCGGCTGGATGCGACCGTAATCGCCTTCCTCCAGCGGGGTGGCGAGCATGACCGGACGGTAGAGCGCGGCGGCGGCGCTCGTCGGTTTCGCCTCCTTGCCCTCCAGCCAGGCGAACAGTTCACGGTAGGGCGGAGCAAGACCGTGCCAGAGTTCCTCGATCTCGGTCACGTCGACCTTGCCGAAATCGGCCAGCGCCTGCTTGGCGAGACGGGCGGAGACACCGATGCGCATGCCGCCGGTCATCAGCTTGATCAGGGCATAACGGCCGGACGTATCGAGCGCGTCCATGAAGGCGACGAATTTCGCCGGCGCTGCGCTGCGTGAGGTGGCGTGCAGGGTCTCGACCACCTCGCCGAGCTTCGGCTCCGGCCCGGTCTCCTTCTGCGAACTGTCCGGCCAGATCAATGAAACGGTCTCGGCAAGGTCTCCGACATAGTCGTAGGAATAGCCGAATAGCACCTCGTCGATCCGCTCCATTGCCAGTCCGCGGATCACCGCCGGCTTTATGCCGACGATGTCGAGCCCACCCGTCAACGCCGCCAGGGCATAGCCGCGATCAGGATCGGGGGTCGTGGCGAAATAGTCCTTCATCAGCGTCAGCTTGCCGTTGCGGGACGGCGTCAGGACGAGACGGTCGAGCAGTTCGGAGAAGGCTCGCATCACTCGTTCTCGTCTTCATAGCCGACCAGATGCAGCGGCTTGGCGCGGATCTGGTTGAGTTCGCACCAGCGCACCAGCGCCTCCTCGCGCCCATGCGTCACCCAGACCTCGGAGGCTCCCGTATCCCGGATCGTCTGCGTCAATTCGGGCCAGTCGGAATGGTCGGAGAGGATGAGCGGCAGTTCGACGCCGCGCTGCTTGGCGCGCTGGCGGATGCGCATCCATCCGGAAGCAAAGCATGAAATCGGATCGGCAAAGCGCCGCGCCCAGCGGTCGGCGAAGGCCGATGGCGGGCCTATGACGATGGAGCCGGCGAAATCCTCGCGCCCGCCCTTGTCGATGGTCGCGGGCTCCAGCGGCCCAAGATCGACGCCCTGTCCTTCGTAGAAATCACAGAGTTTCTGCAGGGCGCCGTGGATGTAGATCGGCTTGTCGTAGCCGTGCTGCCGCAAAAGCCCGATGACACGCTGCGCCTTGCCCAGCGCATAGGCCCCTATGATGTGCGTGCGCTCCGGGAACTGCCCGACCGAATGAAGCAGCCTGCCGATCTCCTCGCCATCCGGCGGATGCGTGAATACCGGCAGACCGAAGGTCGCCTCGGTGACGAACACATCGCAGGGCACGACCTCGAAGGTCGGGCAGGTCGGATCCGCGCGGCGCTTGTAATCGCCCGAGACAACGATCTTCAGCCCCTGATGCTCGACGGCGATCTGTGCCGAGCCGAGTACATGCCCTGCTGGATGGAAGGAAACCCGGACACCGTTGATCTCGACTGTCTCGGCATATCCGACCGGCTGCCGCTCACCGGCGAAGTCCTCGCCGTAGCGGATGGCCATGATGCCGAGCGTTTCCGCCGTCGCCAGCACCTTGCCATGACCGGACCGGGCATGGTCCGAATGTCCATGGGTGATGGCGGCGCGGCCGACCGGACGCACGGGGTCGATGTAGAAATCGCCGGGAGGGCAGTAGAGACCCGCCGGTGTGGGCATGAGCAGTTCCGACGGACGGATCATGCTATCGAAGATAGGCCAGGCGCCAACCTTTGCAAGCGGTCAGGCTGTTGCGAGCGGCGGGTTCGGATGCGGCATGAAGAAATGCGCGATGGCCGCGTCCGTGACTGCCTCGATGCGGTTCGGCGACCATTGCGGATTGCGGTCCTTGTCGATCACCGCAGCACGCACGCCTTCGTAGAAATCCGGCAGGCTGAGAATGGCCGCAGAGCCTGCGAACTCGCGGTTCAGGCATTCCTCGAGGCTCACGCTCGCCCGTCCCAGCCGCAGCATCCGCAGCGTGATCTTGAGCGAAGTCGGCGACCGTGCCAGCAGACGGGCGCGGGTGTTCGCGGCGAACTCGCCGGGTTCACTCTCCAGCGCAGCCAGAATTTCCTCGATCGTATCGAAGCGGAAGGTACGGTCGATCAGAGCGAGATGCTCCGCCAGCGCCGGTTTTCCCGCATCAACGGCGAACCGCCCAATTACCTCGGCCGCGGCCTCCGCTCCGCCGCCGCCCGGCAAGGCAGCCAATGCAACTCGCAAGTCGGCAAGACGATCGCTCGGCACGCACCAGTCGGCTAGTCCCGCGAGTAAGGCGTCAGCCGCCCCGATGATCTCCCCCGTCAGGCCGAGATAGGTGCCGAGTTCGCCGGTCTCGCGGGTCAGCAGCCAGGTCGCGCCGACATCCGGGAAGAAACCGATCCCCGTTTCCGGCATGGCGAGTTTCAGCCGCTCGGTCACCACCCGGTGGCTGCCATGGGCCGAAACACCGACGCCGCCACCCATGACGATGCCGTCCATGAAGGCGACATAGGGTTTAGCGAGATGGGGAATGCGGGCGTTCATCCGGTATTCCTCCCACCAGAAGAGGAGCCCCTGCCCGTCGCTCGCCTTGCCGCTGTCATGAACCATGCGGATATCGCCACCGGCGCAGAGCCCGCGCTCGCCGGCGCCCCGGATCAGGATGGCGGATATGGCCCGATCGGCCTCGAACTCGTCGAAGGCCGCCTCCATGGCGCGGACCATGGCGAGGTTCAGGCTGTTCAGCGCTTTGGGCCGGTTGAGCGTGATGACTCCGAGCGATCCCTCTCTCGTGACCAATACCGGCGCCTCGTCCATGATGTCCTCCCGTTTGCTTGTTTCGCGACGGATGGAAAACGATCCCGCGCCGGCGTCAAGCGCCACCTTCGTCTGGCTAACTGATGTCGTAAGGCATGGCCCTGCGGATATTGTGATCCACCACCAGCTTTCGCTTGATCGGCGGCACCGCGCGGCTTGCGCATTTGGTCCGCTCGCAGATCCGGCAGGAAATGCCGATCGGATCGTAGGCGGCGCGGTTGCCGAGATCGAGATCGTCGGCATAGACGAAGGCATCCGCGTAGGAAATCTCGCAACCGAAGGCGAGCGCGTAGGTCGGGTGAGCGGTGCGGAAACCGCCGGAACCCTTGTTCACCTGCGTGGCGAGACAGAGATAGCGCACGCCGTCCGGCGTCTCCGCCAATTGCCGGATGATGCGCCCCGTCGTCTCGAACGCCTGATGCACGTTCCAGAGCGGGCAGGCCGCACCGAAACGGGCGAATTGCAGCTTGGCGGCGCTATGCCGCTTGGTAATGTTTCCGGCCCTGTCGACGCGCGCAAAGAAGATCGGAACGCCCTTCAGCCCCGGCCGCTGCAAGGTCGATAGTCGATGACAGATCTGCTCCAGGGAGGCGCCAAAGCGGGCGCCCAGTAGTTCTATATCGTGACGCAGTTCGCGCGCCGTGGTGAGGAACAGGCGATAGGGAAGGATCAGCGCGCCGGCGAAATAATTGTGCAGCCCGATGCGACAGATTTCCTGCGCCTCCTCGGTACGGAACGAGGCCTGACGGATGACGGCGGCGACAAGCTCGCCGGCATGAAGCTGGGCGATCATCAGCGCCAGCTGGAAATCGCGGGTCGGGGCCGGCGCATAGCGGTTGAGGGTCAGCACCCTGGTTTTCGGATCGAAACGCCGCAGCATCTCATCGCCGGCTTCGCTGCGCGTGACCCGCACGCCATGCTCACGCTCCAGATAGGCGACCAGTGTCGCATAGTTTTCGCCGCCACCAATCGAGAGCTCCCCGGCCAATGTCTCGGCGGCAGTGTCGATCTCATGGATGTAGTTGTCGACGAAATGGAAGAAGTCGCGCACTTCCTCGTAAGGGGTCGGCTCGACCGGCGCCACGCCGCCCAACCGGTCATCGAAGCTGGCGATCTGCTCGCTGGCGCGGCGATAGGCCTGGTGACTGGCAATCAGCGCATGGGCGAAACCTGGCGCATTCTGTGTGACGAGCTTCAACTCCTGCAGGCTCGGCGAATAGGTCTCGAACAGAGGATCGGATAGCGCCTCGGTAAGCGCCGAGAGCAGGCGGTCGTCCTGTCCGCTGGAGAGTGCGGTGATGTCGATACCGAACTTTTCCGCAAGCGCCAGCAAGACCGCCGCCGAAACCGGGCGCTGGTTGTTTTCGATCTGATTGAGATAGCTGGTGGATATGCCGATCATATCGGCGAACTGCCCCTGCGTGGAACCGTTCGCCTGGCGGATTTCGCGGACCTTACGGCCGATGAAGAGTTTGCCGACAGCCATTTCGCAAATTCGCGATTTTCAATTTGCAAATTTATAAATCCGCAGTTGCACCTGTTCAATCATTTTCTTTGCAAAGGAAGATGGTATCTGCGCAAATCGAGATGAGTGGTTTCTGGACTGTCGGGAGGGAAACATGCGCGCTGTACTCGACCAATTGGAGGCCCGCCGCGCCGAGGCGCATCTGGGCGGAGGTCAACGCCGTATCGACGCACAGCATGCCAAGGGCAAGCTGACGGCACGCGAGCGCATCGAAGTCCTGCTCGACGAAGGCTCCTTCGAAGAATACGACATGTACGTCACCCACCGCTGCGTCGACTTCGGTATGGAAAGCCAGAAGGTCGCCGGCGATGGCGTCGTCACCGGCTGGGGCACGATCAACGGCCGCCAGGTCTACGTCTTCTCCCAGGATTTCACCGTGCTCGGCGGTTCGCTCTCCGAGACCCATGCCCAGAAGATCTGCAAGATCATGGACATGGCGATGAAGAACGGCGCTCCGGTGATCGGCCTTAACGATTCCGGCGGCGCCCGCATCCAGGAAGGCGTGGCTTCGCTCGCCGGCTATGCCGACGTGTTCAAGCGCAATGTCGACGCCTCGGGCGTCATCCCGCAGATCTCCGTCATCATGGGCCCTTGCGCCGGCGGCGCGGTTTACTCGCCGGCGATGACCGATTTCATCTTCATGGTGCGCGACAGTTCCTACATGTTCGTCACCGGCCCGGACGTGGTGAAGACAGTCACCAACGAGATCGTCACCGCAGAAGAACTCGGCGGCGCCACCACCCATACGAAAAAATCCTCCGTCGCCGACGGCGCCTACGAGAACGACATCGAAACGCTGGAACAGGTCCGCCTGCTGTTCGACTTCCTGCCGCTCAACAACCGGGAAAAGCCGCCGGTCCGGCCGTTTTTCGACGATCCGGCCCGCATCGAGAACCGCCTCGACACGCTGATCCCGGATTCATCGAACAAGCCTTACGACATGAAGGAACTGATCTATGCGATCGCCGACGAGGGTGATTTCTTCGAGATTCAGGAAGCCTTCGCCAAGAACATCATTACCGGCTTCATCCGCATCGAGGGCCAGACGGTCGGCGTGGTGGCCAACCAGCCGATGGTACTCGCCGGCTGTCTCGACATCGACAGCTCGCGCAAGGCTGCCCGTTTCGTCCGCTTCTGCGACGCCTTCAACATTCCGATCCTGACGCTGGTCGACGTTCCGGGTTTTCTGCCGGGCACCAGCCAGGAATACGGCGGCGTCATCAAGCACGGCGCCAAGCTTCTGTTCGCCTACAGCCAGGCAACCGTTCCTATGGTGACACTGATCACCCGCAAGGCCTACGGCGGCGCCTATGACGTCATGGCATCCAAGCATATCGGCGCCGACATCAACTATGCCTGGCCCACGGCGGAAATCGCCGTCATGGGCGCCAAGGGCGCGACCGAAATCCTATACCGTTCGGAGCTCGGTGACGCGGAAAAGATCGCCGCGCGCACGGCAGAATACGAAGAGCGTTTCGCCAATCCCTTCGTCGCCGCAGAACGCGGCTTCATCGACGAGGTGATCATGCCGCATTCCTCGCGCCGTCGCATCGCCCGCGCGTTTGCATCGCTTCGGAACAAGCAAGTCGGAACCCACTGGAAAAAGCACGACACAATCCCGCTTTAAGCGGAGAAATGTGCCGGCCTTCGCCTATATAGTGGGCGTTGCGCTCGGCGTGCCGGGCGTGTTTCAGACAAAAGGACCGTTTCGATGACCGAGAAATCCCCCGAAAACAATTTCCCCGCAGGCTATGTTCCGCCCAAGGTCTGGACCTGGGAACAGGGCAATGGCGGGGAGTTCGCCAGCATCAACCGCCCGACCGCGGGCGCCCAGTTCGAGCGCGAACTGCCGGTCGGCAAGCACCCTCTGCAGCTCTATTCACTGGCCACCCCGAACGGCCAGAAGGTCAGCATCATGCTGGAGGAACTGCTGGCCGCCGGCCACAAGGGTGCCGAATACGATGCCTGGCTGATCAAGATCGGCGATGGAGATCAGTTCGGCTCCGGTTTCGTTGAGGTCAACCCGAATTCCAAGATCCCGGCCCTGATGGACCGCTCTGGGCCGGAGCCTGTACGCGTGTTCGAATCCGGCTCGATCCTGGTCTATCTCGCTGAGAAATTCGGCGCTTTCCTGCCGAAGGATCTCAAGGCCCGTGCCGAGACCTTCAACTGGCTGTTCTGGCAGATGGGTTCGGCCCCCTTTGTTGGCGGTGGCTTCGGCCACTTCTACGCCTATGCGCCGATCCACATCAAATACGCCATCGACCGCTATGCGATGGAAGCCAAGCGCCAGATGGACGTGCTCGACAAGCATCTTGCCGACAAGCAGTTCGTCGCCGGCTCGGAATATACCATCGCCGACATGGCAATCTGGCCATGGTACGGCAGGCTGGCGCTCGACCAGTCCTATCCGAACGCCGGCACCTTCCTCGACACCCAGATCTACAAGAACGTCAAGCGCTGGGCCGACGAAATCGCCGCCCGTCCCGCCGTCAAGCGCGGCGTGATGGTCAACAAGACCTCCGGCGATCCCTCCGAACAGCTCCACGAACGCCACGACGCCTCCGACTTCGATACGAAGACGCAGGACAAGATCGGCAAGGCGTAAGGAGAAGACGGATGGCGAACCTGCCCGATATGACCAAGCATCGCGGATTCCCGAGCGGCATGCCGGGCACCGGCGTGCAGTTCACCATCCGCCGCGCCAATCCCAAGGGTGTGACGCCGCTCAAGGCTCTGCCGCGCAAGGCGCGGCCGGGCACCAAGGAACACCGGATCGATGCGGCGTTCCTTCACGCGCTCTGGCACCATTTCGGTGACCAGCCCTTCGAGCGCGGCAATCTCGATGCCGCCCGCCTGAACCTCCTCTTCGGCCGCGAAGTCGTCCCGGCCGAAAAGGATTTCGACCCGCAGTCCTACGAGGCCCTGCTGGTGATCAACGAGAAGGTGGCGCGCCAGAATTTCCCGGAATCGTTCGAAGACGTGTTTGAGGTGTGATCGTGGCCATCAAGAAAATCCTTATCGCGAACCGTGGCGAGATCGCCTGCCGCGTCATAAAAACCGCAAAGAAGATGGGCATCGCCACCGTCGCCGTCTACTCGGATGCCGACCGGGATGCGCTGCACGTGAAAATGGCCGACGAGGCGGTGCATATCGGCCCGGCTCCATCCAACCAGTCCTACATCGTCATCGAGAATATCCTCAAGGCGATCCGTGACACCGGTGCCGACGCCGTGCATCCCGGCTACGGCTTCCTGTCCGAAAACGCCGCGTTCGCCGAGGCACTGGACAAGGAGGGCGTGATCTTTATCGGCCCACCGGTCGGCGCGATCCAGGCGATGGGCGACAAGATCACCTCGAAGAAGCTTGCTGCGGAAGCCGGCGTCTCGACCGTTCCCGGCCACATGGGCCTGATCGAGGATGCCGACGAGGCGGTGAAGATTTCCGATCAGATCGGCTACCCGGTCATGATCAAGGCATCGGCCGGCGGCGGCGGCAAGGGCATGCGCATTGCCTGGAACGCCGAAGAGGCCCGTGAAGGCTTCCAGTCGTCCCGCAACGAAGCGAAGAACTCCTTCGGCGACGACCGCATCTTCATCGAGAAATTCATCACCGAGCCACGCCACATCGAAATCCAGGTGCTCGGCGACAAGCACGGTAATGTGCTTTATCTGGGCGAGCGCGAATGCTCGATCCAGCGCCGCAACCAGAAGGTCATCGAGGAGGCCCCCTCGCCTTTCCTCAATGCGGCCACCCGTAAGGCCATGGGCGAACAGGCTGTCGCTCTTGCGAAAGCCGTCGGTTACCATTCAGCCGGCACGGTCGAGTTCATCGTCGACGGCAAGGAAAACAAATTCTACTTCCTAGAGATGAACACCCGCCTGCAGGTGGAGCATCCCGTCACAGAACTCATCACCGGCCTCGACCTCGTCGAGCAGATGATCCGCGTCGCCGCCGGCGAGAAGCTCGCCTTCGGACAGGACGACGTAAAGCTGAACGGCTGGGCGATCGAAAGCCGCCTCTATGCCGAGGATCCCTACCGCAACTTCCTGCCCTCGATCGGTCGCCTCACCCGCTACAATCCGCCGGCCGAAGGCAAACAGGACGACGGCACCATCGTGCGCAACGACACCGGCGTCTACGAGGGCGGCGAGATCTCGATGTACTACGATCCGATGATCGCCAAGCTCTGCACCTGGGCTCCTGACCGTGCAGCCGCGATCGCCGCGATGAGCGAGGCGCTCGACAATTTCGAGGTCGAGGGCATCGGTCACAACCTGCCGTTCCTCTCGGCCGTGATGCAGCAGGAGCGCTTCCGCTCCGGCCGTCTGACGACAGCCTATATCGCCGAGGAGTTCAAGGACGGTTTCACTGGCGTGGCGCCGACCGAGGCGGATGCCCGGAAGCTCGCAGCAATCGCCGCCGTGATCAATCTGACGCTGCAGGACCGGGCCGTTGCGATCTCCGGTACGATCGACAACCACCGCCGCAAGGTCGGCAAGGACTGGGTCGTCACACTCGCCGGCTACGAATTCCCGCTGACGGTTTCCACCGGCACCGACGGTACGGTCATCACCTTTGCCGATGATGGCAAGGCCGCCGTCACCGGCGGCTGGCAACCCGGCCAGACCCATGCTGTCTTCCACGTCGACGGCACAGCGCTCGGCGTGAAGATCGACCTAAAGGGACCGGCCATCCGCCTGCGCTGGCGCGGCATGGATGTCAGCGCCCGCGTCCGCAGTCCACGCGTCGCGGCACTCGCCAAACTGATGCCGGAAAAGCTGCCGCCGGATACGTCGAAGATGCTGCTTTGCCCGATGCCGGGCGTCATCACCTCGGTCGCCGTCCAGGAAGGCGATACCGTCGAGAGCGGTCAGGCGCTGGCAACCGTCGAGGCGATGAAGATGGAAAACATCCTGCGCGCAGAAAAGCGCGGTGTGGTGACCCGGATCGCCGTGAAGGCAGGACAGTCGCTCGCGGTCGATGAACTGATCATGGAGTTTGAGTGACGCTGTAACTACAGCGGCACTCCCCTCGCCGGGGGCACTGCCGGCATGACGTTGATGGAGTATTCAAGATGACCGACAAGACCATCAAGGACTGGCAGGCTCTGGCCGAGAAGGAAATCAAGCGTCCGGCGGATACACTCGTCTGGCACACGCCGGAAGGCATCGACGTCAAGCCGGTTTACACTGCCGAAGATCTGGCGGGGATCGACCATCTCAACACATTGCCCGGCTTCGCTCCCTTCGTCCGTGGCCCGCGCGCCACCATGTATGCGGGGCGCCCCTGGACCATCCGTCAGTATGCGGGCTTCTCTACCGCCGAGGAGTCGAACGCCTTCTACCGCAAGGCTCTCGCCGCCGGCCAGCAGGGCGTGTCCGTCGCCTTCGACCTCGCCACCCATCGCGGCTATGACAGCGACCATCCCCGCGTCGTCGGCGACGTCGGCAAGGCGGGCGTTGCCATAGACTCCGTCGAGGACATGAAGATCCTGTTCGACGGCATTCCGCTTCAGGATATCTCCGTCTCGATGACGATGAACGGGGCGGTCATCCCGATCCTCGCCAATTTCATCGTCACCGGCGAGGAACAGGGCGTTTCGCGCGACAAGCTCAGCGGCACCATCCAGAACGACATCCTCAAGGAGTTCATGGTCCGCAACACCTACATCTACCCGCCGGAACCCTCGATGCGGATCGTCGCCGACATCATCGAGTACACGGCAAGGGAAATGCCGAAGTTCAACTCCATCTCGATCTCCGGCTACCACATGCAGGAAGCCGGTGCGACGCTGGTACAGGAGCTCGCCTTCACGCTCGCTGACGGCCGTGAATATGTCCGCGCTGCGCTGAAGAAGGGGCTCAACGTCGACGATTTCGCCGGCCGCCTTTCGTTCTTCTTTGCCATCGGCATGAACTTCTTCATGGAAGCCGCCAAACTGCGTGCAGCCCGCCTGCTCTGGACCCGTATCATGCAGGAGTTCGAGCCGAAGAAGCCATCATCCCTGATGCTGCGCACCCACTGTCAGACAAGCGGCGTGTCGCTGCAGGAACAGGATCCGTACAACAACGTCATCCGCACCGCCTACGAGGCACTGTCGGCCGCTCTCGGCGGCACCCAGTCACTGCACACCAACGCGCTTGACGAGGCGATCGCGCTGCCGACCGAGTTCTCGGCCCGCATCGCCCGCAACACCCAGCTCATCCTGCAGAACGAGACCGGTGTGACGAAGGTCGTCGATCCGCTCGCCGGCTCGTATTACGTCGAGAGCCTGACCAACGAACTGGCCGAAAAGGCCTGGGCACTGATCGAGGAGGTCGAAAGCCTCGGCGGCATGACCAAGGCGGTCGATGCCGGCCTGCCGAAGCGCCTGATCGAAGAGGCCGCCACCCGCCGTCAGGCGGCAATCGACAAGGGCGAAGAAGTCATCGTCGGCGTCAACAAGTTCCGCCTCGCCGACGAGGCGCCGATCGATATCCTCGAGATCGACAATTCCGCCGTTCGTGCGGCGCAGATCAAGCGGATCGAGCAGACCCGCCGTCAACGTGATCCGAAGACCGTCGAGAAGGCCCTCGCCCGCCTTACCGACGTGGCGAAGACCGGCACCGGCAACCTGCTTGAAGCAGCTGTGGAAGCCGCCCGCGCCCGTGCCACCGTCGGCGAGATCTCCGACGCAATGCGCACCGTCTTCGGCGACCACGCGGCAACCCCGAAGGTCGTACAGGACATCTACGGCAAGGCCTACGAAGGCGACCCGGAACTGGAGATCATCTCCGGCCGCCTCAGCGAGTACCGCAAGAAGGTCGGCGCGGCACCCCGCATCCTCGTCGCCAAGCTGGGACAGGACGGCCACGACCGCGGCGCCAAGGTGATCGCCTCTGCCTTCGGCGATATCGGCTTCGACGTCGTCGCCGGTCCGCTGTTCCAGACGCCGGAAGAAGCCGCCGATCTGGCCGTTGCCGAGAAGGTTCAGGTCGTGGGCATGTCGTCGCTTGCCGCCGGGCACAAGACGCTGGCTCCCCAGCTTGTCGAGGCACTGAAGGCAAAGGGCGCAAAGGACGTGCTCGTCGTCGTCGGTGGCGTCGTTCCGCGTCAGGACTATGATTTCCTGCTTCAGCATGGCGTATCCGCCGTGTTCGGCCCCGGCACCAACGTGCTCGACGCTGCCCGTTCCGTGCTGGATCTGGTCGAAGGGCGCCTGCGGAACGCCTGAGCCCTCGAAACTCTGTTGTGCTTCATGAATTGGTCCCGAAACATCGAACCCCGGGATCGATCAGGGGCCGCGTGACGTACTACCGGACTTGATCGACGCAGCCGCCTTGCGGAAATCCGCCCGGGGATCGCTTTCAGAGAATCGAGCTGGCACGGCATTGTTGACAGTGAGGTAACTGGGCCGCTCTCCGGTGTTAGCTCCCCCGGCCCAGCGGCATGGAAACGGACGCACCCGGCCGGACGCGCGTCGGATAGGGCGAAGGCCGTCGCACCACGCCGTTACGTAAATAGTGGATGAGGATGACGCCCTCGCGTTGGCCTTGCTGACGGCGGAGACGTAGCCCCCGGATCGAGGTCCATGATCACCGTATCCGAGGCCGCTACGTCATCGTTCCCGAGCCGCTGAATGGAAAAAAGAAAAGGGGCCGAACAGGTCGGCCCCTTCCCATTGAATGCAACATCCCGGATCACGCGTGGATGTCGTTGTTCTTCGTCTCCCGCAGGAAGATCATGCCTATGACGAAGGTGATGCCGGCGATCACGATCGGATACCACAGACCGTAGTAGATATCGCCGGCGGCAGCGCTCATGGCGAATGCCGTTGCCGGAAGCAGGCCACCGAACCAGCCGTTACCGATATGGTAGGGCAGCGACATGCCGGTATAGCGGATGCGGGTCGGGAACAGTTCCACCAGCAGGGCCGCAATCGGGCCGTAGACCATCGTCACGTAGATCACGAGAACGGTCAGCACCGCGATGACACCGGTCCAGTTTACCTGAGCCGGGTCTGCCACCATGCTGAAGGCGCCGGAGTTCGGAATGGTGAAGACCGCCATCTCCGTGACTCCCGCGGCTTCTTCCGCCGTCAGCAGCTTCTGCGAAACCAGATCTGCTGCCGGAACGGTAGTGCTTTCACCTGCGCGGATAGCCGTGGCGTCGAGGCTGAGCTCCGGATTTGCTGCTACGAATGCATCCAGCTTGCTGTCCGGAACCTTGCTGGCTGCGCGGACCAGCGGATAACCGTTGGCCTGCAGAGCGAGGTTGACCTGCTTCTGCATCGTCGCGTCCAGCGCCTTGGCCTGGTCTCCGGCCTTGACAGAGTCGAAGCTCTGGATCGTCGCGTCGCCGATGGTGATGGTGGCAACGGTACCGGCCGGCGCATTGACGACGGTATAGGGCACGGAGTTGCGGGTCAGGAAGGCGGTCGCAATATCGCACGACGTGGTGAACTTCGCAGTACCGGTCGGGTTGAACTGGAAGTTGCAGTCCGCCGGATCGGCGGTGACGGTCGCGCTGATCGTTTCCTGAGCCTGAGCCAGGGCCGGGTTACCGAACCAGGTCATTGCCTTGAACAGCGGGAAGTAGGTCAGCATGGCGAGCAGGAGGCCTGCCATGATGATCGGCTTGCGGCCGATCTTGTCCGACAGCCAGCCGAACACAACGAAGAAGATCGTACCGATGGCGAGTGCGATGGCAACCATGATGTTGGTGGCCTGAGCGTCGACCTTCAGAACGTTCTGCAGGAAGAACAGGGCGTAGAACTGGCCGCAATACCAAACCACGGCCTGACCGGCGACAGCGCCGAGAAGGGCGAGAAGCGCGACCTTGGCGTTCTTCCACTGGCCGAAGGCTTCCGAAATCGGGGCCTTGGACTGCGTACCTTCCGCCTTCATCTTCTGGAAGGCAGGGGATTCGTTCATCTGCATGCGGATCCAGACGGAAATACCGAGCAGGACGACCGACAGCAGGAACGGAATGCGCCAACCCCAGGCAGAGAAGGCTTCGCGGCTCATCATCGTCTGGATACCGAGAATGATGAGCAGAGACAGGAACAGACCGAGCGTCGCCGTCGTCTGAATCCACGACGTGTAGAAGCCGCGACGCCCATGCGGAGCATGCTCGGCCACATAGGTCGCAGCACCACCGTATTCACCGCCGAGCGCCAGCCCCTGCAGCATGCGCAGGACGATCAGGATGATCGGAGCGGCGATACCGATACTCGCGGAACCCGGCAGGATACCAACGAGGAAGGTCGAGGTACCCATGATCAGGATGGTGACAAGGAAGGTGTACTTGCGGCCGACGAGGTCGCCGAGACGGCCGAACACCAGCGCGCCGAACGGGCGGACCAGGAAGCCGGCAGCAAACGCCAGCAGGGTGAAGATGTTTCGGGTCGTTTCGGGATACTGAGAAAAGAAGGTCGCGCCGATATAAAGCGCCAGAGAACCGTAAAGGTAGAAATCATACCATTCAAAAACAGTGCCGAGCGAGGATGCGAAAATAACTTTCCGCTCCTCGCGCGTCATAGCTCGAGTCGAGCCGCTATCGGCCACCACAGTTGCCATTGTTGTTCCTCCACAAGAATCTCCCCGCCAGCGACGACCCCTACTCCTCTGGATCAAATTGTCGCGGTTACGGGTTCGTTAAAGACTGGCATACTTCAAGGTCCAACAAGAGATCGCCTTTGGGATTATGACTTTAGTCTAAGAATCCTGCGATGAACTTTGGCCTTCCCGTTTGCGGGATCCGGAAGTTTCAAGTCTCTCCTTGCCGTTTCTCCTGAAATTACAAGCAAGGTTGCGCGACAACACTGCAGCAACGGGCAAAACGTCACGAAGCATACTTACCTGACCTGCCGCCAGATCAAGGCTTGATACCGCAACGCAGCAAATCATTGTGCAGGACAAAGCGAGTCGCGCGGCAGTGGAACAGGGTGGAGGAGCGCGCCGGGGGGCAGGCGCGCTCCTCCCACGATGCCGTGGGGTTCAAATACCGTCTGGCATGGGGGGCAAAGACGGTAATTTGCGGCATCGTGACCAGCCGCCCCGAGGGACGGCCGATGGGAATTGCACTGCGATGAGACGCTGGGGGAAAAACGCGGCTGAGGCCTGGTGGAAGTTGAGCATGGTGGAGCGCTGAGAAATTCCAGGAGCTCCACCTGGCAAGACATACGGAAAGACTTCGGCAACGGAGCCTGCCAAACCGGCAGGCCAAGCCGCACAGGTGCTGTGCATGTCAATCCTCGTCATCTTTCATTTCCACGCGACGTCATCCGCGGGTTTCCCAAATCGGGAACGACCCAGCGTTAATCGGGGAAACTAAAGGAATTCCTAAGAGAATGGCGGCTGAAACCGATCCGGCAGTTAATTCCGGGTTAAGGGCTTTTCAGGGACAGGATGTGAGACCCCTGTTAACTGTTGGGAAAGGCGGAGACCGCTCCTCCGGCTGTGCCAAAATGGGAATTTCGGAAACCGCCGGCCTGTGCAAAATTGCCCTGCGACACCAAATCCGGCGGCGCCAAATGGGTTCTTCCCCAGCGTGGAACGGTCGAGACAAGGGGAAAGGCCAGCCTCCCGACCGTTCCCCTGAGTGTCTCTTAAGGAACAGAACGGGCCGCGGTTTCCTGCGGCCCGTTTTGGGACGGTGGCGCTTTAGCCGATCGTCATCAGGCTCGCATTGCCGCCTGCCGCAGCGGTGTTGACCGAAATTGACACTTCTTCGAGCAGCCAGTTCAGGCAATAGGCGTCCGCCTTGCCGGCGATCTCGGCAGTGGTCGCGGCCTGCGTCAGCACAAGCGGACCAGGAAGCGCCGCAATCCGCTGCTGGACGGAAAGGACACGCTCGCGATCCCCCTCGACCAGGGCACCGGCGAACGGACCGTCCTTTGTCCACTCCGCCGACCATGACAGCCGTGAAAGAACCGAGGCAGGCAGCCCGGAAAGCCCTCCCGCAAGACCCGATTCCTTGTCAATGACCGCATGGTTTCCGGTGGCGAGAACGCTGGCCAGTTGACCGATCAACCCGACATCGGTCTGCGGCACGAGAAGGATGCGACCGCGCGGGTGAAGCGAATAGACATTGCTCTCGCCGACCGGTCCAGGCAACTGCAACTCGAGACCGATGGCCGCCTCCTCGCCCTTGGTCCGGGCAAGTTCGGCTTCCGCCGACCGGCCCTGCGCTTCGAGCCAGCGCGCCAGGTCGACCAATGCATTGTCCATCCGGTTGGAGCTGTGGCGCGGCGGAACGGGCGCGGCCTCGACCAGACGGCCGATATAGAGCGGCCCGCCAGCCTTGGGACCAGTACCCGAAAGCCCACGCCCACCGAACGGCTGCACGCCTACGACTGCCCCGATGATGTTGCGGTTGACGTAGAGATTGCCCGCCTTCACGCGGCTGGTGACATGGGCGATCGTCTCGTCGAGGCGGGTGTGCAGACCGAAGGTCAGGCCGTAGCCGGTGGCATTGATATCATCGATCAGGCGTTCGAGATCGTTCCGGCGGTAACGGATGACATGCAGAACCGGTCCGAACACTTCGCGCTCCAGATCGGCCATTGATTGCAGTTCGATGATCGTTGGCGCGACAAAGGTGCCGGCAGCCGTTTCCGGCGGCAGCGCGAACTGCTCGATCTTGCGGCCCAGCGAACGCATCTTCTCGATATGCGCCTCGATATTACCCTTGGCCTCCGCCGTGATCACCGGGCCGATGTCGGCGCTGAGTTTGTCAGTACGACCGATACGCAGCTCGTGCAGCGCGCCCTTGAGCATGGTGAGGATGCGGTCCGCCACATCCTCCTGCAGGCAGAGCACCCGAAGCGCCGAGCAGCGCTGGCCGGCACTGTCGAAGGCCGAGGCAATCACGTCGGCGACCACCTGCTCGGCCAGGGCCGAGGAGTCGACGATCATGGCATTCTGGCCGCCGGTCTCGGCGATCAGCGGGATTGGCCGTCCGTTCGGCAGGGTGCGGGAGGCAAGCTGCTTCTGGATCAGCCGCGCAACCTCCGTCGAACCGGTGAACATGACGCCACAGGTGCGATCAGATCCGACCAGCGCGGCGCCAACACGACCATCGCCGGGCAGGAATTGCAGTGCACCGGAAGGAATACCCGCCTCGTGCAGCAAGCGCACGGCCTCCGCCGCGATCAACGGCGTCTCCTCGGCCGGTTTTGCCAGCACCGGATTGCCGGCGACGAGCGCAGCCGCGATCTGGCCGGTAAAGATGGCGAGCGGGAAGTTCCACGGGCTGATGCAGACCACCGGCCCGATGGGGCGATGTGCGGGCCCGAGAGTCCGTCGTGCCTGTTCGGCATAGTAGCGCAGGAAATCGATCGCCTCGCGCACTTCGGCGATGGCGTTCGGCAGCGACTTGCCGGCTTCGCGCGCGATCAGGCCGAGAAGGACCGGCATCCGCGCCTGCATCGCATCGGCGGCACGCTCCAGCGCTGTTGCGCGGTCGGCCGGCGACACTGCCGCCCAATCCGCGGCAGCACCCGCTGCCAGATCCATCGCCTTGGCAACGTCGACTTCCGAGGCTTCAGCGACCTGGCCCACGACATCGGCATGGTCGGCCGGATTGAGAACCGGACGCAGCGTTGCCTTGGCAGGACCGTCCGCGAGAACGGGTTGAGCGATCCAGTCGACGGCGACGCTTGCGAGCAGGTCCTTGGAAAGCGCTGCAAGTTGCACCTCGTTCGACAGATCGAGACCGGCAGAATTCTTCCGGCCCTTTCCGAAGATGTCCTCCGGAAGGGCGATCAGGTCGTGCTTTTCGCCGGGCTGGGCTTGCGCGCGGACCACGTCGACGGGATCGGCGACTAGCTCGTCAACCGATACCTTCGGATCGGCGATCCGGTTGACGAATGAGGAATTGGCACCGTTCTCCAGAAGGCGGCGCACCAGATAGGCGAGCAGCGTCTCATGGGTGCCGACCGGAGCATAGACGCGGCAGGGACGGCCAAGATTCTGCGAACCGACGACCTCCTCGTAGAGCGGCTCGCCCATGCCGTGCAGGCACTGGAATTCGAAGTCGCCGACTTTGAAGTCAGAACCGGCGAGATGATAGATCGTCGCCAGCGTCTGGGCATTGTGGCTTGCGAACTGCGGGAAGATCACGTCGCGAGCTGCAAGCAGCTTGCGGGCGCAAGCCACGTAGGAAACGTCCGTGTGCACCTTGCGGGTGAAGACCGGGAAATTCTCGAGCCCATCCAGCTGGGCCCGCTTGATCTCGGCGTCCCAGTAGGCGCCCTTGACCAGACGCACCATGATCCGCCGGTTCGAGCGACGGGCGAGATCAATGATGTAGTCCAGAACATAGGGGCAGCGCTTGCCGTAGGCCTGCACCACGAAACCGAGCCCGTTCCAGCCGGCGAGGTCGGCATCGAGGCTGAGATCTTCGAGCAGGTCCAGCGATAGTTCCAGACGATCGGCTTCCTCTGCATCGATGTTGAGACCGATGTCATAGTTCTTGGCGATCAGTGCCAGCGCCTTCACCTTCGGCAGCAGCTCGCCCATCACACGAGCCGCCTGAGCCCGTGTGTAACGCGGATGCAGCGCGGACAGCTTGATCGAGATACCCGGTCCATCATAGATGCCACGACCCGCAGAGGCCTTGCCGATGGCATGGATGGCGGTTTCGTAGTCATGATAGTAGCGCTCTGCATCAGCCGCCGTGGTCGCCGCTTCACCCAGCATATCGTAGGAGTAGCGGAAGCCTTTTTCTTCCATCGGACGTGCGCGCTTCAGCGCCTCTTCGATCGTTTCGCCGGTGACGAACTGCTCGCCCATCATGCGCATCGCCATGTCGACGCCGCGGCGGATGACCGGTTCACCGCAGCGGGCGATCAGCCGGGTAAGCGCCGCCGCCAGGCTGCGGTCGTTGACGGTCGAGGTCAGCTTGCCGGTAACAACCAGCCCCCAGGTCGCGGCATTGACGAACAGCGACCGACCGCCGCCGAGATGCGACTTCCAGTCTCCCTCCGCGATCTTGTCACGGATCAGCGCATCGCGGGTAGCGTTGTCGGGAATCCGAAGCAGCGCCTCGGCAAGGCACATCAACGCTACGCCTTCCTGGCTCGACAGCGAATATTCCTGCACCAACCCTTCGACACCGGAGCCCTTGTGCTTGGCGCGCAAAGACTCGATCAGACGACGTGCGGTGGCAGCAATGGAGGTTTTCATATCGGTGGAAAGCGTCGCCGCGTCGAGTAGCGGAGCCAGGCATTCCGGCTCTGGCCGACGATAGGCAGCGGTGATCGCCTGCCGCAAAGCGGACTGCTCCCGGATCGGCGGCGCGAACTGCGCAAACGGCGCGGAGGCTTCGGAAGGGGAAGAAGGGAGGGGTTGTGCGGTCATCGTATCACCCAGTGAAGAAGGAGAGTGCCTGGAAGGTTTTGTCGAGGATGCTACTCCAAAATCCCGAAGGATTTCCGCCTTGATTTTGGCCGATAAAAGATCGTATCGACTTTAAACGCGAGAACGATTAGGGAAAAAGACCATGCAAGCCATCCAAAACAGTGAACTTGACCAGTTCGACCTCAAGATTCTCGAGGCACTGCGCAAAGATGGACGGCTTTCCATAACCGATCTTGCTGCACGCGTAGGGCTTTCGAAGACCCCCTGCCAGGTACGCATGAAGCGGCTGATCGACAACGGCTATATCGAGGGCTTCACAGCGATCCTCAATCCGGAAAAGCTAGGCCTCGATCATGTCGCCTTCGCCGAGGTGAAGCTTTCCGACACCCGCGAGGAGGCCTTGAACGCGTTCAACGCCGCGGTCCGGAAAATTCCGGAGGTGGAGGAATGCCACATGATCGCCGGCCGTTTCGACTATCTCCTGAAGGTGCGCACGCCGAACATCCGTCGCTACAGGCACGTGCTCGGCGAAAAGATATCCAGCCTGCCCTATGTGGCAAACTCCTCAACCAACGTGGTGATGCAGTCGATCAAGGAGAACTGGAGCTAGCGCAACAGCCCCTGCCCGCCGTCGACCCAGATGGGGCATCCCGTCACGTGACGCGCGCCGTCCGAGGCCAGGAACGCGATCACGTCGCCGATGGCCTCGCTTTCCGCCGGCTCTCCTCCCGTCAGCGGAATATCGCCTTCCGGCCATTCGACCGGCACTTCAGTAATCTGCTTTTTCCGTACCGTCGTATTCTCGTTGATCCGAGTGTCGACGGCACCGGGGCAGACGGCGTTGATGCGGATACCATGGCGTCCAAGCTCCAGGGCGAGCTGCTGCACCATCGCCACCTGCGCCGCCTTGGTGGCGGAATAGGCTGTTGCACCGGGAGAGGAGAATGTCCGCGTTCCGTTGATTGAGGAAACCACGATGATCGACCCACCACCCCCGCGTTTCAATAGTGGCACCGCCAGGTGAATGGTGAGATAGGTGCCGCGCAGGTTGACGGCTATCGTCTGGTCCCACTCGTCAGGTTTCAGATCGTCGATGGGCGCCCACACTCCGTTGATCCCCCCGCTGGCGACCACGACATCAAGCCTGTGAAAACGCTCCTCCAGCGTCTGCATGGCCTCTCGCATCAACGTTTCATCGGAAATGTCGGCATCGAGCGCGATGGCTTGCCCCCCGGCGGCTTCGATCTCCGCGACAGTGTCGCTATTTTCCGCCGGCGTCCGACCGAGGATGGCGATTGCATAGCCCGCCTTTGAAAGAGCAAATGCCGCCGCCTTGCCGATACCCGAAGCCCCACCTGTCACCAGCGCCACTGCCGTCATGCGTTTCGTTCCTTCGCCCGAATGATTTGACGACCGATGGTCGAGGGCTCGGCAATCGGTCTGGGGACAAACGTTCATCCGCAAAAATCGATCCCCTGTCCGTGTCAGAATTTCCGCCCGGAAACTTTGGCCCGAGCTACCCGTTAGTTGGTCATTCACACAACAAGGGGCGAAGCCATGAAGACGGCCGTCGAAGAGATAGAGGGCAGGCTGAACGCTCAGCGGGAACTGCTCATCAGCCTGCTGGCGCTACTGATGCGAGACATGGGCCCGGCGCAGATCGAACAATTGGAGCAGGACATACTGCCGCAAAACGGCGAAGAAGATCCCGGCGCGGTGCCGAGCCAGGCATTCGCCATAGCCACCGCGACCGCCGAGGAGATGCGCACGATCCTGAAATCCGCCCGCATGCGGGCCCGCGCCAACGGTTGATTGCGGAACCCTTCGCGTGCCCCGCCATTGTGCACGAAAGGAGGGCGTATCGTGAGAACTCCAAGATCGTCCCTGACCTGGGCAAGCATGCTCGCTGCATGGCTGGCGATGGAAACACCCGTCACGGCGCAGGAGGAAGAGACACCTCCTTCCCGGTCGCAGGATTGCAGTACAGAACCCAACCAGTCTGACCCAGAAACCGCTCCGGGCGACGACGAACTCAGCAGCAAGCTCGACGACTGCAACGGCGTGCTGGAACCGCCTTCGACCGGCGATGCGGATATCGTCGAACCCGCTCCCTCGGTCGGTCGTACCCCGGTAATCCGTCCGGAGCAGATTCCCGAGCAAGAGAACGACGGCAGCCTTTGATCAAAGAAGCCCAACGGCCACGGCCGACGTCTGGGGCGTGAGCCCTGCTGACCTTTGGGGAACCTCAACCAGAAAATTTCGAGGCTTCCAAACCGAAACGAGATCGGGTTAAGTCGGTCCACCGCTGGCATCCGCCGGTGTCGCAATCCCCGGCAGGTCCGGATCCGAAACTCGTGAGACCCTCCATGTCAAATCATCTGAAATTCTTTATCGACGGCGCTTGGGTAGACCCGGTCGTACCCGCCGTTCTCGACGTGATCGATCCCTCGACGGAAGAGGCCTATACGCAGATCGCGATCGGCTCCAAGGCGGATGTCGACAAGGCTGTCGCCGCGGCGAAGAAGGCGTTTTCGACCTTCTCGCTCTGGACCAAGGAGGAGCGCCTGAAGCTCCTGAAGCGCATCCACGAGGTCTATCTCGATCGCTTCGAGGACATCGCCCAGGCCGTCAGCCAGGAAATGGGTGCACCTCTGCAATTCGCACGGGATTCGCAGGCCTGGGCCGGCCGCGGTCACCTGGAAGCCACCATCGCCGCCTTCGAAAACTATGAGTTCTCCGAGAAGCGCGGCTCGACCACGGTGGTCAAGGAGCCGATCGGCGTCTGCGCACTGATCACCCCGTGGAACTGGCCGCTCAACCAGATCGTCTGCAAGGTGGCACCCGCGATCGCCGCCGGCTGCACCGTGGTGCTGAAGCCTTCCGAGATCGCACCGATCTCCGGCGTGATCTTCTCCGAGGTGATGGAAGCCGCAGGCACCCCGAAGGGCGTCTACAACATGGTTCAGGGCACCGGTCCTGACGTCGGTCAGGTCATGGCCGGACATCCGGACGTCGACATGGTCTCCTTCACGGGCTCCACCCGCGCCGGCATCATTGTCGCCAAGACGGCGGCCGATACGGTGAAGCGCGTCGCCCAGGAACTTGGCGGCAAGTCAGCCAACATCATCCTGCCCGACGCCGATCTGGAACATGCGGTACGCAAGGGCGTACAGGGTTGCTTTGGCAATTCCGGCCAGTCCTGCGATGCCCCGACCCGCATGCTGGTTCCGGCCGACCTGCACGATCAGGCGCTCTCCTATGCCAAATCCGAGGCGGAAACTTTCGTCACCGGCGACCCGCGCGACGAACAGACAGTGCTCGGCCCGGTCGTCAGCCAGCTGCAGTTCGACAAGATCCAGCGGCTGATCGAAGCCGGCATCAAGGAAGGCGCGACGCTCGTGACCGGTGGCCTTGGCCGTCCGGACGGTCTGAACCGCGGCTACTACATCCGCCCGACCGTGTTCGGCAACGTCACCAACGACATGACCATCGCACGCGAGGAAATCTTCGGGCCTGTCCTGTCGATACTCCCCTACAAGGACGAGGAAGAGGCGATCGAGATCGCCAACGATACCGTCTACGGCCTCGCCGCCTATGTCCAGTCGACCGATATCGGCCACGCCCGCAAGGTCGCCGCCCGCATGCGGGCCGGTTCGGTCTACCTGAACTACCCCGACTGGGACACGTTCGCGCCGTTCGGCGGTTACAAGCAGTCCGGCAACGGCCGCGAATACGCCGATTGGGGCATTCACGACTTCCTCGAAATCAAGGGCATCGTCGGCTACGGCGACTGATCCTCGTCTCTAACGCCCGGCTCCCGACGGAGCCGGGCCGCATACGAAATGAAGAGGAGGATCGCCGCCGGCGATCACTCCCGAAATGGATACTTCCCATGCCGACCCATCAAGGAAAATCCCTCGCCCAGCTCGCAGTACTGATCCAGCAGCAGGCGCTCGACCCGATCGCGCTCGCGGAGGAGACGCTGAACGCGATCGCCGCTAGCCCCGACCAGTCGATTTTCACGACCGTCACCGCCGACCGCGCTCTGGCGGAGGCAAGGTCCGCCTCCGAACGCATCCGCTCCGGTCGCTCGCTGGGTCTGCTCGACGGCATACCGATCGCGTGGAAGGACCTGTTCGCCCTCGAAGGCCTGCCGACAACCGCCGGCTCCAAGGTTCTGACAAAGGCATCACCGGCTGCGAAGGACGCTGACGTTGTTGCCGCCCTGAAGGCGTCCGGCATGGTCTGCGTCGGGCGCACGAACATGAGCGAATTCGCCTTCTCCGGCCTCGGCATCAATCCGCACTACGGAACGCCGGAGAATCCCCGCTCGACCGACACCCCGCGCCTTCCCGGCGGCTCGTCATCGGGATCGGCGGTCGCGGTCGCCTCCGGCCTCGTGCCGGTATCGATCGGCACCGACACCGGCGGATCGGTGCGCATTCCCGCCGCTTTCAACGGCATCGTCGGCTACAAGGCGAGCCGTGGGCGCTATTCGATGGACGGCGTTTTCCCGCTCGCTACGAGCCTCGATTCACTCGGCCCCATCACCCGGACCGTGCAGGACGCAATCTGGGTCGACGCGGCGATGCGCGGCACCTCCGCTGCGGACATCCAACATCAAGACATCAGCGGGCTGCAGCTGGTCATCCCCGAGACCGTCTTTTTCGATGGTGCAGAGCCCGGGGTCGTTGCGGCCTTCGAGGCGGCGATCGTCCGGCTGGAAAAAGCCGGCGTTCAGATACGACGCCAGTCCTTCCCGGAAATCTCGGAAATCTTCGATCTGATGGCGAAGCATGGCGCTCTGGTAACGGCCGAGGCCTACGCCCTGCACCATGAACGCCTAGCCGGCCCGGAAGCGGCGGAGATGGACCCACGGGTGGTCCAGCGCACTCTGCTCGGACAGAAGATCAGCCTCATCGACTACATCGCGCTCCTTGAGGCGCGCGAGCGCCTGATTAGATCGTTCAGCGCAAAGATCGGCCCATCGGAACTACTGGCCTCACCGACACTTCCGCACGTGGCGCCCCCGATCGCGCCTCTGCTCAGCGATGACGAACTGTTCTTCGCCACCAACGGCAAGACATTGCGCAACACGCTGATCGGCAATTTCCTCGATTGGTGTGGTGTCTCCCTGCCGTGCGGCACAGGTGAGGCCGGCATGCCGGTCGGCTTCCTCCTGTCGGGTCTGCGCCATCAGGACGAAGCGGTACTGTCGGCCGCTCTCGCAATCGAGCAGGTCGTCGGCGGTCATTAAGACCGCCGAGCCTGGCTTTCTCCATCAATAGCCCGCTTTGATCTTCTCGAACTCGGCGATCATCTTCTGCCGCAGTTCTGTCGGCATGGGCGACTGGAACAGCGTGTTCGCGACGAACTTGTCGACGTCGTCAAAGCCCTTGTCGGCAAGTGTCTGCGGATCGACTGCCGCCATGCCCTTCGCATTGGCATGGCCGTACCCCCAGCTCTCGACCATGTAGACCGCTACATCGGGCTCTGACATGGCATTGAGGAAATCATACTGCTTCTCCTCACTGCCTTCGCCACCCTTCAGCCGCACATAACCGCAGACCCAGGATGACAGCCCTTCGGCCGTGTCCTTTTTCATCGCGACTGGAACTCCGTCGGCCAGAAGCGTCGTCACGGTCTCATTCCACGCCCAGGCGAGATCGACCTCGCCGCCGGCGATCGCCTGGCCGAGATCGGTGCCGTCGGTCCAGTAGAGACGGACATTCTTGTGCACCTCGCGCAGGAAGTCCGAGGCCTGCTTGAACTGCTCGTCGGTCAGCGTCGTCCAGTCCTTCACCCCGATTGCGAGGCTTGCCAGGGCGTAAGCGTCATCGACATTGTCACCGATCGAAACGCGGTCCTTGAACTTCGGATCGGCGAAAGCCTTGAGCGAGGCCACTTCCTCGGGCTTGATCGTATCGGTGCGATAGGTGAGCGCCGTATTGCCCCACTCGAACGGCAGGAAATAGGCCGTGCCGTCCGGCGCCGTCATGAGGCCCTTCATCGAGGCAATGCCAGGGAGCACGTCTCCCCAGTTCTTGAGCTTCGTCGTATCGAGCGGCTCGAGCAGGCCCGCATCACGCCACTTGACCACGCTCTGTGAGCAGGGATGTGCCAGATCGGCCTTGAAACCGGAGCGCAGCTTCTGGAAGGCCTCCTCCTCATCTCCGAAGAAGGAGAATTCCGGCTCCTCGCCATTCTTCTCCGTATAAGCGGGATGGAAGGCCGGATCCTCGTATCCGGACCAATCGAACACGACGATGTTGTCCGCGGCGCTGGCCGGCAAGGCTGTCGCCCCAAGCAGGGTGCCGATAAGGACGGCGAGGGTTGAGGTTCTGACTGCCGAGGTATTCGTCATGATCGGTCTCCCGTTTTTTTGTTTCGTTCCCTAAGTTGAAATCGGACCCTCGCGAGTCACATGACGCGGGAAGGCGGCGACCACGAATTCGATCGCAGCCGCGTGGGCGCCTTCACGAGTCAATCCGTCGCTCATCATCAGACGCCACCAAAGGCCTTCCAGCATGGCGCAAACCCCGAGCGTCATCGCTTTCGGCTCGTACGAATAGCCGCCTTCCGCCTTCATCTCCGTGATGATGTCCTCGAAGATCTGCTGATAGCGCGCATCTCGGGCACCGCAGAGCGCCTGATAGGTCGGCCTTGATTTGGCTTCACCCCAGAAAGCGCACCAGGCCGCGAGCTTGCGCTTGGTGGTTATCTTGCGGTCGAAATCGGCGGTCACGAGTGCCCAGAGCTTACCGGCCGTCCCCGGGCCCGCCTTTTCCAGAGCCGTCATCCAGTGGCTGGCATATTCGTCGGCCATGTGCTGCAGCGTGGCGATCAGCAGCTTGTCCTTGCTCTCGAAATGGAAGTTGACGATGCCGCGCGAAAGGCCCGCGCCGTCTGCCACATCAGCCAGCGTCGTCTCCGCATAGCCACGCTTGGCGAGAGAATCGATCGTCGCTTCGATCAGCTGCTGGCGCCGTGTTTCCTTGGAAGCCTTGCGTCCGCGTTTTTCCGTGTCTGCCGCATCCAGCCGGGCGGCGGAAGTTGCTTTCATGTCTGGGATCCGATCATCGTCTTCTGGGTCGCGCAACATCTTCACTCCTGCGGACCCGGCTTGTACCCGCGAAGATGAGTGGGGCAGTGCTCGCCGCTGTCAAGGACCTTCTGCATCGCCGTCCAGGTGCGGATGTTCTTCTCGACATAGGCCTTACCCACCGCAGCGACGGCAGCGGCCTTCAGCGGCCCTTTCAACCGTTCCAGTTCGCCCCGAGCAACCTCGCGGTACCAGCCGTTCCGGCTTTCCGCCGTAGCATCGACGAAGCCGGCCCTGCGCATCGCTGACAGATAGCGCCGCGCCGAGGCCATACCGAAGCTCAAGCCTTCCGCCTCGATATAATCCCGCATATCTTTCGACGGCTCGCCGTCATGGCCGATCAGCCAGTCCGACGCAGCGAACACGCCGCTCGGCTCGAGCACACGGAAAATCTCCGCGAAGAGCGCCTCCTTGTCCGGGACATGGACGAGCGCATCCTTGGAAAAGACTAAGTCGAAACTGTTGTCCGGAAACGGCAGAGGTCCGGGCCGCCCCTGAACGAAGGAGACCTTGCTCTCCAATCCTGCCGCGGTCGCCGCCCGTCGCGCCCTTTCGATCACCGGAAGCTCGACGTCGAAGCCGGTGATATGCGCAGGCCTGTGAATGCGAGCGATATGCAGGGTAATACCACCCGCGCCGCAACCGACGTCCAGACCGCGCTTTCCCGCAAGGTCGAGGCCGGCGAGCACACGGTCGACCTCTTCCGGTCCTCCGGGCGAAAGATACCCCTCGCCCCAGATCACTTCCAGGAAACGGATCGCCGGCTCGTCGTACTCAGCCTCGCGGGTTTCATCTGCAACCATGCCGACCTCATTCGGACCACGCGGAAAATCCTAGCGCATAATCTAAGGATTGCAACAAACTTGCTGAATGTTCATTCAATAAGACTGGACAGAATTCCTGATTTCGTGGCAGTTTTCCGTCGCACACGGGAAACGAGGGCGCGATGAAGACCCATGACGTGGTGATGATCGGCGGCGGGCATAATGGCCTCGTTGCCGCCTGCTACCTGCAGCGGGCCGGGCTCGACGTCGTTGTGCTCGAAAAGAACGACTGGGTCGGCGGCGCCGCCACCAGCCGCGAACTGACCCCCGGCTTCCTCTATTCGAACTGTTCCTATGTCTGTTCGCTGTTCCGCCCGGAGATCATGCGCGATCTCGAACTGCCGAAGCACGGCCTGCAGGTGATTTCCTACGAGGGCGGCGCGGTACTCACTCGCGACGGCGACTATCTCGCCTCCTACCGTGACCACGACAGCCATCGCCGCGAGTTTGCCCGCTGGTCGAAGCGCGACGCCGAGGCCTACGATCGCTACGCCCGTGACGTCACCCGTCAGTGCCGTTTCATCCAGCCGCTGCTGATGCGGACGGCCCCGGACCCCTTCTCGTTCAAGCCGCGTGATATCGGCGAACTCCTCTACATCGCCAAACGCTTCGGCGAATTCTCGGCATCGGAAATGGCCCAGACACTGCGCTTCTGGACCATGTCGATCTCCGACTTCCTTGACGAGTATTTCGAGACCGACGTCATCAAGGCCTATCTCGCGCTTTCCGGCATCATCGGCACCGCACTCGGGCCGATGTCGCCCGGCACGGCCTACGTTCTGCTGCACCATTACATGGGCGAGGTTGACGGCTCGGTCGGCGCCTGGGGATATGCCCGCGGCGGCATGGGCGCTATCACCAAGGCGCTGGCGAGTTCGTTCATCGCCTCCGGCGGCACGATCCGTACCGGCGCGGACGTCGCCAAGGTCCTGACCCGAGGCGGCGAGGCCACCGGCGTCGTGCTGGCGGACGGCGAGGAAATCCGGGGACGGACCGTCGTCTCTAATGCGGACGTCAAACGCACATTCCTGAAGCTCGTCGAGGAGAAGGACCTGCCCGAGACCTTCGTGCACCGGGTGAAGCACTTCAAGATGCGTGGCTCCTCGGGCAAGCTCAACATCGCTCTCGACAGCGTTCCGGAATTCCCCGCCCTGCCGGCCGGCTCCACCTGCATCCGCGGCGACATGCATTTCACCGATTCGGTCGAACGGATGGAACGTGCCTACGACGACTGGAAGGCCGGACACTGGTCTGCCGATCCCTTCGTCGACATGATGATCCCGACCCTGCTGGACCCCACGATGGCTCCGCCCGGCAAGCACTTCATGAGTTGCTTCGTGCAATACTGCCCGCCCAAGGTGGAAGGTCGCGACTGGACGGACGCCGACCGCGACGCCTTCGCCGAAACCGTCGTCAGCCAGATCGCCGAATACTCGCCAGGCTTCCGCGACCGCATCCTGCACATGGAGGTTCGCACGCCCCGCGAGATCGAAGCCGAGGTCGGCCTGACGGAAGGCAATATCTTCCAAGGCGAACTGACCTTCGACCAGTTGCTCTTCAACCGTCCCGTGCCCGGTTACGCCCAGTATCGCAGCCCCGTGAAGGGCCTCTATCTCTGTGGCTCGTCTACCCATCCGGGCGGTGGCGTGATGGGCGCACCGGGGCGTAACGCGGCGGCGGAGATCCTGCGCGACCTGAAACGCGGCCACAAGCACATGAGTGAAGCCCATGACGTCATTTGATGTGATCGTGATCGGCGGCGGACACAACGGCCTCACGGCAGCGACGAAACTCGCCAAAAGCGGTCGCAAGGTCGTCGTGCTGGAGGCCGCTGACCGCATGGGCGGCGCGCTGCGCGGTGAGGAATTCCATCCGGGCTTTCATGCCGACGGTCTCGCCCACGTGATCAATCGGCTCGACCCCGAGGTGGAGGATCTCATCAAGCTCCCCTCCTCCAGCGCCCCTGTTACCCCGCAAACACTCACTGCGATCCTGAACGAAACCGGACCGGCCGCGATCCTCGAAGGCACCTACGGCGAGCGCCTGTCAGGTGTCTCGGCCGACGAAGCCGCGGCCTTCCGCAGGCTTCGGGAAAAGCTTCTGTTCCAGGCGGGAATCCTGAAGCGCTTCCTGAAGCGTCCGCCGCCGAAGATCGGCGCGATCGGCGCCGGCGATCTCGCTGCCTTCGCATCCGCCGGCTTCGGCCTCATCCGCAAGGGCCGCGAGGAAGGCCGCGATTTCCTGCGCATGCTGCTGATGAATGTCGCCGACGTTGCCGACGAATACCTGACGGACGACCGGCTCAAGGGGCTTCTTTCCTTCGACGCCACGCTCGGCATCCATCTTGGTCCACGGTCACCGACCTCCCTGCTCGGCCTCTACTACCGGCTGACGGGCGAGGCGGCGGCGACCGCCAGCGCGCACACGACCCCTGGGGGCAGGGCAGGCGCGCTGGCGGCAGCCTTCGAGGCGGCAGCCAGCGCCGCCGGCGTCATGCTGCGCACCAAAACCGCCGTAAAGCGGATAATCGCCGATCGCGGCACCGCGACGGGTGTCGTCCTGCACGATGGCGAGGAAATCACCGCCCCGATCATCGTCTCAGCCATCCATCCGAAGACGACCTTTCTCGACCTCGTCGACGCCGCCGAAATCGGCACCGGCTTCGTCCGCGCGGTCGGCAATATCCGCTCGAAGGGCAATGTCGCCCGACTCGACCTGGCGCTGGACCGGCCGCCGCAATTTACCGGCCTCACTGCGGACCAGCACAAGGGCCGTCTGGTGATCGCCCGCTCGATCGACCACGTGGAAACGGCCTTCAACCCGGCCAAATACGGCGAATTCTCTCCGGACCCTGTGATGGAGATCACGCTGCCGAGCCTTCACGATCCCCGCCTCGCCCCGTCCGGCGCGGCGACCCTCTCGGCTCTGGTTCAGTTCACCCCTTACGACCTCAAGGAAGGCTGGGAGGCAGGCAAGCCCAAATTCGAGGCGCTCATCCTGGACATCCTCGAACGCCACGCGCCGGGCCTCAGGGCAACGGTCCGGGCAAGCCGGCTGATGACGCCGAAGGACATCGAGACGGCCTACAACATGCCGGGCGGGCACTGGCATCATGGCGAGTTGCAGGCGGACCAGTTGCTGATCAACCGGCCCGTCCATGCCGCGGTCGGTTACGCCACCCCGCTCAAGGGCCTCTATCTCGCCAGCGCCGGCTCGCATCCGGGCGGCGGCATATCGGGCCTGCCGGGTCTGCTCGCCGCCAGGCGTATTCTTGCCGGAGACCGCCGATGACCGTTGATCCCGCCATCCGTCGAGGCCTGCAGGGCCATATCGCCACGCCGAGGTTCGAAACGCCGTTTCATCCGCGCCTTGCCGCTCTCTCGACCACCAACGACTGGTACAGCTGGGCCGGCTACAAGGCACCGCATTCCGTCTTCGACAGCGAACTCGAATATTTCGCCATCCGCTCCACCGCCGCTCTCTTCGATATCTCGCCGATGGTGAAGTACCGGATCAAGGGACCGGATGCCGAACGCTTCCTCAACCGGCTCACCCTGCGCGACGTCCGCAAGCTGGGCGTGGGCCGGGTACAGTACACCGCGTGGTGCGACGATCACGGCCATGTGCTGGATGACGGCACGCTGTTCCGCCTCTCCGATCAGGACTTCCGCCTCTGCTGCCAGGAACGCCACCTGCCGTGGCTGATCGACAGCGCGCGCGGATTTTCGGTCGAGATCGCCGAGGAGACCGAGCAACTGGCGGGACTGGCACTGCAGGGGCCGACAAGTTTCGCCGTTCTGGAGGCCGCCGGCTTTTCCGGCATCGAGCACCTGCGCCCGTTCCAGCTCGCCATGTTCGAGCACGACGGCGGCGTCGCCGTGGTGTCGCGCACGGGCTTTACCGGAGATTTGGGATACGAACTCTTCGTCCCGGCGGGAGCCGCCCTCTCGCTGTGGGACAGGCTCTGGCAGGCCGGACAACTTCTCGGCATCCAGGCGATCGGCTACGAGGCGCTCAACCGCGCCCGCATCGAAGCCGGCTTCATTGTCGCCAATGCCGATTTCATCACCGCCGAGGCGGCGTTGCGGCCGGACCGGGAGCGCCTGCCCGACGAGATCGGCCTCGACTGGCTGGTGGATGTCGAAAAACCGTATTTCAACGGTCGCGACGCCATCCTCGAGGCAAGGCGCAAGCATAGCCTGCGCTACATCCTCGTCGGCCTGGAAATCTACGGCAATATTCCGGCCGAACATGCACTGGTCTATCATCGCAAGAAGAAGGAAGCGGGTCTCGTGACCGCCGCGATCTGGTCGCCGCTCGCCAAGCGCAACATTGCCATCGCCACGCTGGAGCGGCCCTATGGCGACCGCATTGCCGACGACCTCTGGGTCGAGATCTATGCGCTGCGGGAGCAGCAGTACCATAAGCTGATGAAGCGGGCGAAGGTGGTACCGCGCCCGTTCGTCAAGCTCGACCGCCGTTCCGCAACGCCACCTGGACGTTTCTGAGGCACTGGAATGGACCCGGAAACCGCCGTTCAATGGGAACTCGTCAACATGCCAGTCGGCCTCGAATGGTCCGGACGGGCCCGCTATGCGGCGGCGATGTATTTCCACAAGCGCGGAGAGATGGATGCAGCGACCCTCGAGGTTTACCGCTATCTCGCCCGGCTCGACGCGGAAGACCCCGTGGCTGCCCTGAAGCGCTACCGGATCGGCGCCGACTGGGTGGCGCGGGTCGCGACCGAACGCAGCAAGGCATCCTGATTCAGAGAATTCGCTCCTCCGGCTCGTCTTCGGCCAAGGGCACGAAGGCGTCCGGATCGAAGGCGAGACGGATGGGGGCGCCGATCGGCAGGTCGTCCGCCCCATAGGTATTGGTTTCGATCATCGACAGCGGCGCCTCAAGTCCATCAACCCGGACCGAGAGATGCGTCGTCTCGCCGAAATAGGCGCGGTCGACCACCTGCCCCTTCAATTCGTAGTCGGCCCGCTCGTCGTCCCACAGGAGACGAAGTCGCTCCGGCCGGATGCCGAGCGTGATCCTGTCACCCGACGACGCCATCACAGGAACGCCTTCCAGCCTGAGGCGACCGAAACGTTCCGTATCGACGGACATGCCCCCGGTGACACTGTCGACCACCTTACCGGACAGGAAGTTGATGCCGCCTAGGAAGTCCGCGACACGGCGGGTCCGCGGGCGTTGGTAGATTTCCTTGGGCGTCGCGACCTGTGCGATCCTGCCGCCGAACATCACCGCGATACGGTCCGACAGCGCCAGCGCCTCATACTGGTCATGCGTCACCAGCACGAAGGTGATGCCGACGGCCTTCTGCAGCGACCGGAGCTCCGTCTGCATATCTTCGCGCAGTTTCTTGTCGAGCGCCGACAACGGCTCGTCGAGCAACAGCACCTTGGGCTGCAGCACGAGCGCGCGGGCGAGTGCCACGCGCTGCCGCTGGCCACCGGAGAGCTCGTGGCCCCGACGTTTACCGAGACCGGTCAGGCGAACCTGCTCCAGCGCCTCGCCGACCCGTCGCTTCTCCTCCCGACTGTCGAGCTTCAGCCGTTTCAGGCCGTAGGAGACGTTTTCCTCAACATCGAGATGCGGAAAGATCGCATAGCTCTGGAACACCATGTTAGTCGGCCGGCGGTTCGGCGGCACGCCGATCATCGACTGACCGTCGATACGGATATCGCCGCCGCTCGGCGTTTCAAAGCCCGCTATCGACCTGAGAAGCGTGGTCTTGCCGCAGCCGGAAGGACCGAGGAGCGAGAAGAACTCGCCGGCGGTGATGTCGAGCGAGACATCCGACAGCGCCTTGTAGATGCCGTAGAACTTGTTGACACCGGAAATCGCGATCATCGGCTGTTCAGGCATGCAAGGCACCTCCGGCGGAAACGTGCCGCTCGGCCCTGCGGCGCAGTAGCTCGGCAAGCACGAGCATGATGATCGACAGCAGCAGCATGATGCTTCCGAGCGCCAGCACGCCCGGCATCTTCGCCGCAAAACGCAGCTGGCCCCAGATATAGACCGGGAGCGTGGGTTCCGTGCCGGACAGGAAGAAGGCAAGCAGGAACTCGTCGAGCGAGATCGTGAACGAGACGAGCAGGCTGGAGAGGATCGCCGGCGCCACGACCGGCAGGGTCACGCGCCGGAAGGTGCCGAACGCCGTTTCCCCGAGATCGAGAGAGGCCTCCTCCAGCGACCGGTCGAACCCATCGAACCCGGCCGTCAGCACCGACATCGAATAGGGAAGGCAAAACACCGTCTGGCCGAGGATGACGGTCGCGAGCGACAGTTCGATGCCCACCTGCAGGATGATCATCAGTAGCGAAACGGCGACGATGATCTCCGGCAGGAAGAGCGGCGCCATGATCAGGCCGGTAGCCGCCTTGCGCCCGCGAAAGCGATAGCGCGTCACCGCCCTGGCCGCGCAGATCGAGAGCCCGGTCGACAGTATCGCGACACAGACGCCGACGATCAGGCTGTTTATAGCCGAGTCCAGCATTTCGCGATTGCCCCAAAGCGAGGCGTACCACTTGGTCGTGAAGCCGGCGAGCGGGAAGCGGGTGGCCGCCGCGTTGTTGAACGAGAAAACGGGAAGCAGCAGGATCGGCAGGTAGAGGAACAGCATGTAAGCCGTCACGAAGACCGGCAGCAGGCGCCAACGGGGTAAGCTCACCGCCCTCATCGGCTTCGCCCCACGGTGACTTTCAGCAGCAACACCGAGATCGCCGCCATCAGCGTCACGATCGCCATCGTTGTGACGGACAGCGCCGCCCCCAATGGCCAGTTCGCCCCTTTGCCAAACTGCGCCTGGATGGCGCTCGCGATCATCACGCCGTCCTTGCCGCCTACGAGCTTCGGGGTGACGTAGTCGCCGATCGTCGGGATCATGACGATCAGGAGCGCCGAAATGACACCCGGCAGCGACAGGGGCAGAACCACCCGGAGGAAGCTGCGGACGGGCCCGTCGCCGAGGTCACGCGCGGCCTCGACCAGCGAGCGATCGATCTTTTCGAGCGAGACGAAGATCGGCAGGATGGCGAAGGCCGCCCAGCTATGGACCAGCGTTATCACCACCGCGTTTGAATTGTAGAGCAGCGAGGCGATCGGCTGGTCGATGATCCCCGCGGACATGAGCCCGGTATTGAGCACGCCCTGATAGCCGAGGATCATCTTCCACGACATGACGCGCAGCAGATAGCTGGTCCAGCAAGGTACCGTGATCAGGAAGAGCAGCAGGCTCTTGTGCCGGCCGCCGTGAAAGGAAATGAACCAGGCCACCGGATAGGAGATCAGCACCGTGACAACGCTGACGACCAGCGAGATCACGAGCGAGCGCGCCAGGAGGTCCCGATAGATCGGCTCGGTCAATGCCGCGCGATAGTTCTCCAGAGTGAAGCTGCGGTCGATCTCGAGATAGTTCTGGCTCCAGAAACTGTAGGTAACGACCGTCAGGATCGGCAGGCCGAGCAATGCGATCGCATAGAGCAGTGTCGGGGAGACGAGGGCGAGGCCGGTTGCCTCTTCGCTTTTTCGCCACGAACGAACGGACGGCGCTGACGCGGTCCTGGAAACAACGGGGGCGTCCGCAGCGAGGGCCATCAGAACCCTTCCTCCCCGCCTGACGAGCGGCGACACTCGCATAGGATCTGTCGTCTCATCTTCTTCCCCTGAGCCTCTTGCGACTCTTGTCCTTGTTTTCCGCATGATGCGCCCAACTCTTGCGGAAATGCAAGAAAAAGATTCCGAATTTGATTGAACGACCATTCAATATAATGGTACTACTTCCATGAAATTCAGTCGCTTTCTATGTAACCAGAGAGGATATCGCCATGGCAGCGGAGCCCAGTTGGCCAAATGATGCGACGGAGCCAGACAACGAGATGATCACCGACGCCAAGGCGCATCTCATCCAGCCCTGGCCAACCTCGGGATCGATCGGGGCGGAAGCCAGAAGCGGGCTCGTCGCCAGTGACGGGATCTACGTGACCGATATCGAGGGCCGCAGACTGATCGACGGCCCCGCCGGCATGTGGTGCACCAATGTCGGCCACCGCAGCGAGCCCATCGCGCGGACCCTCTACGAACAGGCGATGTCGCTCTCCTACACCTCGCCTTGGTACACGGTGAGCGAGCCATCGGTGCGCCTGTCGAAGCGCCTCGCCGGTCACGCGCCGGGCGACCTCGATCATGTGTTCTATACGACGGGCGGCTCGTCGGCGGTCGAGACCGCCCTGCGCTTCATGCAATTCTCCAACAACGTTTTCGGTCGTCCGGAAAAGAAGCTGATCGTCGCCCGCCAGGGCGCCTACCACGGCTCGACCTATCTGTCCGCCTCGCTGAACGGCCGGCCGCGCGACCACGACTGGATGGACAGCGCCGGCGACCTCGTCATCAAGCTCACCTGCCCCAATCCGTTCCGCCGCCCTGCCGGCATGACGATCCCGCAGTTCTGCGATTTCCTCGTCGACGAGTTCCACGAGGCAATCAAGACGAAGGGCGCGGAAAACATCGGCGCCTTCATCGCCGAACCCATCATGGCCTCGGGCGGCGTGATCATCCCGCCGGACGGCTACCTGAAACGCATCCGCGATCTCTGCACCGAACACGACATCCTGTTCATCGCCGACGAGGTCGTCACCGCCTTCGGCCGGCTCGGCCATGTCTTCGCCTCCAAGGAGGTGTTCGGCATTGAGCCGGACATCATCACATTCGCCAAGGGCGTAACCTCGGGCTATTTCCCTCTCGGCGGCGCAATGATCTCGTCGAAGCTCCTGGAGCGGCTGCGCTCGTCGAACCATTCCGACGCGATGTTCGCCCACGGCCTCACCTATAGCAGCCACCCAATCGGTTGTGCCGTGGCGCTGACCAACCTCGACCTGCTCGAAGACGGTCTGCTCGCCCACACCCTAGAGATCTCCCCCTACTTCCAGAGCCAGTTGAAGATGCTGGAAGACCTGCCGCTGGTCGGCGAGGTTCGCGGCCTCGGCCTGATGGCCTGCGTCGAATGCGTTGCCGACCGCGAGAGCAACAATCCGCTGGCGCTCGATCTGGAAGTTGGCAAACGCATCGATGCCCATTGTCAGAGGCTTGGGCTTCTGGTGCGCCCGCTGATCCACATGTGCGTGATGTCGCCGCCGCTCACCATCAGCAGGACACAGATCGACGATCTCGTCTCCATCCTGCGTCAGGGCATCCGGTTGACCATGGACGAACTTGTTCGCGAAGGCCTCTGGCGCGGCTGAAACAAAAAGGGCGAGCCACTGCTCGCCCTTCCCCTCCCCGTGATATCTTCAGATTCGGTTGGACATCCTGCTGTTGATCTCGGCCATATCCCTTTCGTCCGGCGCCTCGTCCAGCGCCATCACCGGAAGAACTGCCCGAAGGTGGTCATGATGGGTTCGCACCCCGTATTCGAGGTCGGACAGATAGAAGCCGGCAAACGCCTTTGAGGTCATCGCCTCGTTCGACCAGATCGTCAGCTGCACATCCTCAGCCTGAGTGTCCCGGTCGATGCGTGCAGCAAGGTAGCGGGCGAGCCGCTGCGCCCGGCTTTCCTCTCTGTGTCGATAGACACCGCCCCGCAGAAAGGTCCGGCCAATCGTGAGAGGAAACTCCTGATAGAACTGCACGGTCTCGGGCGTCACCGCGATCACATTGTTCGGGAACATGCCGTAGTAGATCCAGGCGTTCCTCAAACCTTCCGGCAGATGCGTCGCCTCCGGCGCGATCTGGCGATACTTGCGCACGCTCCAGCGCCGCCCCGCATGCGGATTGTAGGTCGCGAACGACCGGCAGATGCCGTTGGACCAAGGCTCGTCGTAATAGGTCGAGCCGTAGAGATCCTGCAGCGCCGGATGCGCCATCGCGACGTGATACCCCTCGTTGTCGACGTCGCGCACGGACTTCCAGTTGACCTGCGATTCCTGGCTCCAGATACCATCGGTCGGCACCATCTCCTCGCTACGGTAGTGGGCCAGCTGTTCCTCGAACGGCTGCATCAGCTCGGCGACGGCGGGCTGCGGCCCGGGCTTCAGGCGGATGAAGACGAGACCGAGCCAGACCTCAGCCTCGATTGCCGCCAGCCCGAACTCTTGCTTGTCGAGCGGCGGAAAACTGTCCGGACGTGCCGCGCCCCGAAGCGTGCCGTCGAGATTGTAGACCCAGCCATGAAACGGACAGACCAGAGCTCCGCGGCAGCGGCCCTTGTCGTCCGCCACCAGCCGCGAACCGCGATGCCGGCAGATATTGTGGAAAGCGCGGATCTCACCGTCCTTGTCCCGAACGACCAGCACGCGATCGCCGACGATGTCCAGCGTGATGTAGCTACCCGCCTCCGGCAGATCGGATACATGGCAGGCTATCTGCCAGTGCGTTCGGAATACATGCTCCTTCTCGAGCTCAAGCAGTGCCTCGGAATGATAACACCAGCCAGGCAGCCCTCTCCGGTCCCAGTTCTTCGGTACCGATACATCGCGGACATGCGTATTCATGGCTCGCTCCAATTTGCTGAACGTTCATTCAATATAAACACATCGAGGGCCTGCTGGGAAGCCTCCTGGCGCCGACTAGGCGTTCCGACAGGCGCCGCTCGCTTACAATCTGCGACTGCCCCGGTCACTGCGACGCAAAGCAGACTATACGCTTCCCCCAAATGGATCGAGCAACAGGTCGATTGTCAGCTATTCACGTCAGGACGCGGGCGAAACCGCCGGCCCTGACATTCACCGCGAACCGACGGCGTCGACAAACAATGTACAATCCAGCCACTTGCCCTTATCTAGTAGCCACGGCGGTGGGGCTTGCAGCTCTTGGAAGGACGAGGATCGTGGAAGACAAGGACAAGGTAGCCCATCGGCGCGGGTTCGGCGTTTCGACCGTCTACGAGACCCTGCGCAACGAGATCATCGAACTTAAACTGGCGCCCGGCAGCCCGATCGATGAGCAGCAGCTTTCCGACCGCTTTTCCCTGTCACGGACGCCTATCCGCGAGGCGCTGGTCCGTCTCTCCGCCGAGGGACTGGTCACCACACTGACCAACAGGGCGACCATCGTCTCCAACATCGATTTTCTCGGCCTGTCCGATTTCTTCGATTCCCTCACTCTCATGTACCGGGTCACGACGCGGCTGGCGGCGGCGAAACACACGCCCGCCGACATCGGGGAAATTCTGCGCATCCAGCAAATGTTCACGCGCGCAGTGGAAGAACGCGATGCGCTGGCGATGATCTCCACCAACCGCGATTTTCACGTCGCCATCGCGCAGGCGGGACGCAATCGCTATTACGTCGATCTGTTCACGCGCCTGCTGGATGAAGGGCGGCGCATTCTCCGGCTCTACTATTCCTCGTTCAACGACGTGCTGCCGAAACAATACGTGACCGAGCACGAGGACATCATCCAGGCCATCGTCGACCGCGATGTAATGAGGGCCGATACGCTGGCGGCCGCGCATGCGGACCAGATCGTCCATCAGATCCGCTCCTATATCGCGGCTGACGCCCGAGACAACGCCACGCTTCCCCTCTGATCAGGGCCTGGTATGCCTGCAGGCAAGTCGATGTCTGCTTCCGATTTCAATTCTTGTATTTTTCTTGTCGACAGAAAGTCGACGTTGCGATATAAGGTCGTCATTCAAACCTTGGAAACCCGCCCGATCAGGGCCAACACTGGCAGGACTACGATGACCGCTTCAGTCTTCACGGGATGCATTCCCGCCCTCATGACTCCCTGCAATCCCGACCGCACGCCCGATTTCGACGCGCTCGTGCGCAAGGGCAAGGAACTGATTGCCGCCGGCATGTCGGCCGTCGTTTATTGCGGCTCGATGGGTGACTGGCCGCTGCTGACCGACGAACAGCGCCAGGAAGGCGTGCGCCGCCTCGCCGAAGCCGGCGTACCGGTCGTGGTCGGCACCGGCGCCATCAACACCAAGTCTGCCGTCAGCCATGCCGCCCATGCGGCGAAGGTCGGCGCCAAGGGCCTGATGGTCATTCCCCGCGTCCTGTCGCGCGGTTCGTCCGTCTCCGCCCAGAAGGATCACTTCTCCGCTATCCTCGAAGCGGCCAATGGGCTGCCGGCCGTCATCTACAACAGCCCCTACTACGGCTTCGCCACCCGCGCCGACCTGTTCTTCGAGCTGCGCTCGCGTTTCCCGAACCTGGTCGGCTTCAAGGAGTTCGGCGGCAAGCAGGACATGACCTACGCCGCCGAGAACATCACCTCGGGTGACGACAACCTCACCCTGATGGTCGGCGTCGACACCGGCGTCTACCACGGCTTCGTCAACTGCGGCGCCGGCGGCGCGATCACCGGCATCGGCAATGCACTGCCCAAGGAAGTCCTGCATCTCGTGTCGCTCTGCGAGAAGGCCGCCAAGGGCGACCCGACCGCGCGGCGCGAGGCACGTGAATTGGAAGAAGCCCTGATGGTGCTCTCGACCTATGACGAAGGCCCGGATCTCGTCCTGCACTACAAGTATCTGATGGTGCTGAACGGCGACAAGGAATACGAGCTCCACTTCAACGAGACCGACAAGCTCTCCGACTCGCAGCGCCGTCACCTGGAAAACCAGTACAAGCTGTTCCGCACCTGGTATGCGGCCCGCTACCCGTCGGGCAACTGATCGAAACCACCACGCCCCCTCGTCGCGAGACCGAGGATGAGGCAAGGCCGATCGACAAACAGAGCCGCTTCCGCGAGGAGGCGGCTTTTGCTTTGTCTCGACAACCGAACGGCAGCCCATACCCCATAACAAAGAAAAGGGCCGGATCATCGATCCGGCCCCTTTGATTTACAGCATTCTCGTCCAGGTGCTTACCGAAGGTCGCCCGGCAGAATGTCGTCCGGAATGTTCTGGTAGGACACCGGCCGCAGGAAGCGGCGGATCGACAGCGTGCCGACCGAAGTGGCGCCGAAGTTCGTAGACGCCGGATACGGTCCACCATGGACCATCGCCTCGGACACTTCCACGCCGGTCGGGAAGCCGTTGGCGAGCACGCGGCCGGCCTTGCGTTCCAGAACCGGCATCAGCCGCTGCGCGACTGCCGTGTCTCCCGCATCCATGTGCAGCGTGCAGGTGAGCTGGCCGTGCAGCGAGCGCGCCAGCTTCACCATCTCGTCGACATCCTTCACGCGGACGATCAGGCCGAGCGGGCCGAACACTTCCTCGCCGAGCACTTCGTTCCCCAGCCATTCCTGGCCGGTCGTGGCGAACACATAGGGAGTCGCGTTGCGCTGATCGCAGACGCTGGTCAGAACCTGCTGCACGCCTTTCGTTGCGGCGATCCGGTCGCGCCCGGCGCGATAGGCGGAAGCGATCCCATCCGTGAGCATCGGCTGCGGGCCGATCGCCTCGAGCGCCTTGGTCGCCGCTTCCACGAAGGCATCCGCATCCGGTCCTTCGATCAGCACGACGATGCCGGGATTGGTGCAGAACTGGCCGGCGCCCATCGTGAGCGAACCTGCCCAGCCTAGGGCGATCTGCGTGCCGCGCGCCTTGAGCGCCTCCGGCAGCATGAACATCGGGTTGACCGAGCCGAGTTCGCCGAAGAAAGGGATCGGCTCCGGACGGCTGGCGCAGAGATCGAACAGCGCGCGGCCGCCACCCAGCGAACCGGTGAAACCGATGGCCTTGATCAGCGGATGCTTGACCAGCGCCTCACCCACTTCGCGGGTGTTGGACTGGACGAGCGAGAACACGCCCGGATGCACGCCGCACTTCTTGATGGCAGCATGGATTGCTTCGGCGACGATCTCGCCGGTTCCCGGATGGGCCGGATGCCCCTTGACGACGACCGGGCAGCCAGCCGCGAGCGCCGCAGCGGTGTCACCGCCGGCGGTCGAGAAGGCGAGCGGGAAGTTCGAGGCGCCGAACACACCGACCGGGCCGATTGGCCGCTGGACCATCTTGATGTCGGGACGCGGCAGCGGCTTGCGGTCGGGCAGCGCCTCATCGTGGCGGCGATCGAGATAATCTCCCTTGCGGATATGGCTGGCGAACAGGCGCAGCTGGCCGGTGGTGCGGCCACGCTCGCCCTGCAGGCGGGCTTCCGGCAGACCGGTTTCCTGGGTGCCGATCTCGGTGATGGCATCCGCCCGGGCTTCGATCTCGTCGGCAATGGTTTCGAGGAAGACCGCACGTTCCTCGCGGGTGGTGTAGCCGTAGCTCCAGAACGCGTCTTCTGCAGCCTTCGCTGCTCTGTCGACCAGCTCGGGCGTGCCGACCGAAAACTCGTGAACGGGGCCATGAACCGGCGCCGACTTGAAGCGCGCGTCGGTGGCGACCCATTCACCAGCGATCAGGTTCTTGCCGTGCGGTGTAAAACTCATCGAATTGTCCTCTTCCGGGCGATGCTGCATAGATGAACGACCTTCTGGAGCCTTAAGGGAGCGGCGTCCAGTGCTGATCGATCAATTATCATACTTTTTGCGATCTTTGCGGTGCGATGCTTTTGCCGCACCGCAGAAACGAAAGGAGCCCGCTCTCGCGAGCGGGCTTCCACTACCTAATGCCGAGGTGACGTCAGATCAACCACGCGCCTCGTGTTCAATGGCGCGATAGACAACCTCCGCGCCATTCAGGTTGGCCGGCGTCACCTCCTCGATCTCCGCGGTCTCATGATGGACGAGAGGCCGGTTACCCGTAAGTCGGCGGATGACCACGTAGAACACCGGCGTCATGAAGATGCCGAAAAAGGTGACGCCAATCATCCCGGCGAACACCGCCACGCCCATCGCGGCACGCATTTCCGCTCCGGCTCCGGTGGAGAAGACCAGCGGTACCACGCCCATGATGAAGGCCATCGAGGTCATCAGGATCGGACGCAGACGCAGCCGGCTCGCCTGGATCGCCGCCTCGAGAGGAGTTTTCCCCTCGAACTCCAGCTCACGGGCGAATTCCACGATCAGGATCGCGTTCTTCGCCGATAGCCCCACAAGGACCACGAGGCCGATCTGGGTGAAGATGTTGTTGTCTCCACCCGTGAGCCACACGCCTGTCAGGGCAGCCAGCACACCCATCGGCACGATCATGATAATCGCGATCGGCAGGCTGAGGCTTTCATACTGTGCGGCAAGCACCAGATAGACCAGCAGCAGCGCGAGCGGGAACACGATGATGCTCGAGTTGCCAGCGAGGATCTGCTGGTAGGTCAGGTCCGTCCACTCGAAGTCGATGCCGGGCGGCAGGGTTTCCGCGGCGATCCGCTCGATGGCGGCCTGGGCCTGGCCGGACGAGTATCCCGGCGCCGGTCCGCCATTGATGTCGGCGGCCAGGAAGCCGTTATAGCGCGTCGTGCGCTCCGGCCCGGTGGTGCTGTCGACCTTCAGCAGTGCCGAGAGCGGGATCATCTCGCCCGACTGCGAGCGGACTTCCAGCTTGCCGATGTCCTCCGGCTTGGCGCGGTAGGCGGCATCGGCCTGCACCCGGACGCTGTAGGTGCGGCCAAAAGCGTTGAAGTCGTTTACGTAGAGCGAGCCGAGATAGATCTGCAGCGTCTCGAACACGTCCGTCACCGCCACGCCGAGCTGCTGCGCCTTGGCGCGGTCGATGTCGGCATAGAGTTGCGGCACGTTGATCTGGAAGCTTGAGAACAGCCCCGCTAGTTCCGGCGTCTGGTATGCCTTGGCCAGGAAGGCCTGTGTCGCCTCGTTGAGCGGACCGTAGCCAAGGCCTGCCCGATCTTCGATCTGCAGCTTGAAACCGCCCGTCGTACCGAGGCCGTTGACCGGCGGCGGCGGGAACATGGCGATGAAGGCATCCTGGATGACGCCGAACTTCTGGTTCAGCTGCATCGCGATGGCTCCACCCGAGAGCTCCGGTGTCGTGCGCTCCTCGAAGGGAGCGAGCGTGGCGAACACGATCCCCGAGTTCGATCCGATGGTGAAGCCATTGATCGACAGACCCGGGAAGGCGATGGCATGCTCGACGCCCGGCTGTTCCAGCGCAATGTCGCTCATCCTCTTGATCACCTCTTCCGTGCGGTCGAGGGTGGCGCCGTCCGGCAACTGGGCAAAACCGATCAGATATTGCTTGTCCTGTGCCGGGACGAACCCGCCCGGAACCGTGCTGAACAAGGTGTAGGTAGCACCGACCAGCGCGAGATAGACTACCATGACGATCGACTTGCGCGTCAGGAGACCACCGACACCGCGTCCATAAGCGCTGGCTGCCGCTCCGAAGAAGCGATTGAAACCACGGAAGAACCAGCCAAACACGGCATCCATGCCACGGGTCAGCCAATCCTTCGGTGCATTGTGATCCTTCAGCAGCAAGGCCGCGAGCGCCGGCGAGAGCGTCAGAGAGTTGATCGCCGAGATCACCGTCGAGATCGCGATCGTCAGCGCGAACTGGCGATAGAACTGACCCGACAGGCCGCTGATGAAGGCGAGCGGTACGAAAACCGCAACGAGAACCAGCGCGATCGCGATGATCGGACCGGACACTTCCCGCATCGCCCGGTAGGTCGCCTGGCGAGGAGATAGCCCGTTCTCGATGTTGCGCTCGACGTTTTCCACGACGACGATCGCGTCATCGACCACGATACCGATCGCCAGTACGAGGCCGAACAGCGTCAGTGCGTTCACCGAGAAGCCGAAGGCGTACATCACCGCGAACGTGCCGATGATCGATACCGGAACCGCGATCAGCGGAATGATCGAAGCGCGCCAGGTTTGCAGGAAGAGGATGACGACGAGCACTACGAGCGCGACGGCTTCGAGGAGCGTATCGACCACCTTCTCGATCGAGGAGCGGACGAACTGGGTCGTGTCGTAGACGATTTCGTATTTGACACCGTCCGGCATGGCGAGCTGCAGTTGCTCCATAGTGGCGCGGGCGTTGTCGGCGATCTCGATCGCGTTGGAACCCGGCGCCTGCAGCACGGCGATAGCGACCGCCGGATCGCCATCGAGAAGCGAACGCAGCGTGTAATCGGCCGCGCCCATCTCGACGCGCGCGACGTCCCGAAGGCGCGTGATCTGCCCTTCCGAACCAGTCTTGACGATGATGTTGCCGAATTCCTCCGGCGAACGCAGGCGACCCTGCGCGTTCACATTGAGCTGCAGGTCGACGCCCGTGGGAGTTGGTGAGGCGCCGATGATACCGGCAGCCGCCTGGACGTTCTGCGAGCGGATCGCGTTGGTGATGTCGCTGGCGGCAAGACCGTTTTCGGCTGCCTTCTGCGGATCAAGCCACACGCGCATGGCGTAGTCGCCTGCGCCGAATACCTGCACCTGGCCGACGCCCTCGATACGGGCGAGACGGTCCTTGATGTTCAGCGTGGCGTAGTTGCGCAGATAGGTGACGTCATAGCGATCCGTGGTCGAAACCAGGTTCACCACCATGATGAAGTCAGGCGAGCTCTTGACCGTCGTGACACCGAGCGCGCGAACTTCCGCCGGCAGGCGGGGTTCCGCCTGAGAGACGCGGTTCTGCACGAGCTGCTGCGCCTTGTCGGGATCGGTGCCGAGCTTGAACGTGACCGTCAGCGTCAGCACGCCGTCGGAGGTCGCCTGGCTGTTCATATAGAGCATATCTTCGACGCCGTTGATCTGCTCTTCGAGAGGTGTAGCAACGGTTTCGGAGATGACCACGGGGTTTGCGCCCGGATAGACCGCACGCACGACGACGGACGGCGGCACGACCTCCGGATACTCGGAGATCGGCAGCGACCGCATGCCGATCAGACCGGCCACGACGATCAGGATGGATAACACTCCGGCGAATACCGGGCGGTCTACGAAAAAGCGGGAGATATTCATTTCAAGACCCTCTCCGGGATGAAATCGGAACGAACGAAACCATGCCGCCGGCCAAAGGCCGACGGATCACATGTCTGCTTGGGAGTGACGGGCGACCGAGCCGCCCGGGATTTCAGTGCGCGTTCAGTTGACGGCCGCGACGCTTTCCTGCGTCTCCGGTGCCACGACAACGCCGGGGCGAACGCGCTGCAGGCCGTTGACGACAATTCTGTCGCCGTCGGCGAGACCGCTTTCCACCACACGCTGCCCGTCGATCAGCTTGCCGAGTTCGACGGGGCGATAGCTCACCTTGTTCTCGCCATCGACCACGAACACGAACTTCTTGTCCTGGTCCGTGCCAATGGCGCGGTCGCTGATGAGAATCTTGCTCTCGGGCTTCGGCTCACCCATGCGGATCCGCACGAACTGGCCGGGGATAAGCCGGCCATCCGGGTTATCAAAGACCGCACGCACGCCGATGGTGCCGGTCGCCGCATCGACCTGGTTGTCAACGAGCTGGAGCCTGCCCCTGATCGGCGTGCCGTCATCGGCCAGCGTGCCGATCTCGACCGGGATCTGATCGATTTGCGGCGTGCCGTCCTTCGACGGAAGCTGTGCCAGGGCACGGCTCACAAATTCCTCGCTGGCGTTGAAGCTGGCATAGATCGGATCGACCGAAACGAGCGTCGTCAGCGCCGGAGAAGTGGAGCCGGCTGCAACCAGATTGCCGACGGTGATCTCAACCTTGCCGACCTTGCCTGCAACGGGTGCGCGGACTTCCGTATAGCTCAGTTCCAGCTGGGCGGACTGCAAGGCCGCCTGGGCGCTGCGCAGGTTGGCCTGCGCATCGACGAAGGCATTCTGCCGCTGGTCCAGCTCGCTCTGGGAAATGGTCCGGTTCTCGGCGAGCTTGCGGCCGCGATCGAGTTCGAGGCGGGCAAGTTCGACTCTCGCCTCGGCGGAGGCCTCCTGCCCTTCCGCCTGGGCGACGGCGGCCTGGTAAGGTGCCGGATCGATGAGGAAGAGCAGATCCCCGGCTTTCACCTGAGTGCCTTCCCGGAATTGAACCGACTGAATCGCCCCGGCGACGCGGGAGCGGACCTGGACCCGGTCGACCGCTTCCAGCCGACCGGAGAATTCTTCCCAGCTAGTGACGCTTTTTCCACCGACAACAGCCACCGTAACAGGCACCGCTGGTGCCTCGGCAGGGGCGCTCGCCGTCTCTGCCGAGGCATGGCTCGGCATGTCGAAAAAGATGCTAGCAGCAGAAATGGACACAGCCAGTCCCAGGCCGGTGCCCAGCAGGGCCCAGCGCTTGCCTTTCGCAGTCATCGTTATCTCCTTACGGTCCCTGGTGGACGCGTTTGATCAATTCAATTTCAAAGCAAATTACTGAATGCTGACGTCCTGAACGAAGCTATTGAATTCACTTCGAACCTCGTCTTGCCAGGCCGGAGCCTGATTGGTTTTCCCGCCGTAGATCGACGTCCAGCCGACCCCGGAGGGTAGAATGCGTTTACGTACATTTACTCCAGACGCCGCCAATTTTTGGCAGTAGCCTGCAGATTCATCGAGCAATGGATCGTCCTGCGCTGACATCACCAGCGCGGGCGCCATTCCGGCAAGGCGCGAGCATACGCTCGGCGCGGCATAGGGATGACAGAGGCCGGCGCTCATATAGTGGTTCCAGCCATCGGCCCAGCGCTCCCGCATGCCGATGGCATCGGCCTTGCGCATCGATGGAGAGGCCATGAACGGATCGAGCAGCGGCGACAGCAATACCTGTCCGTCCAGCTCGTCGGAAAAATGATCCCGGGCCTTGAGCGCCACCGCCGTGGCAACATTGCCGCCCGCTTCCTCGCCGCCGACCAGAAGCAGCGACTTCCGGTCTCCGAGACCCGCGCGCTTCTTGGCGAGATAGCAGAAGATCGAGAAGCCGACTTCAAGCGGCTTGGGGAAGACCCCGCCGAGCGGCGTGTTATAGTCCGGGACGACGACAATCGCGCCGGTTTCGGCAATGCATTCGGCCACGGGGCTGTTTCGCAGGCCGGCGTCGAGGAACGCCCCGCCATGGAAATAGATCAGGACGGGCGGACCCTTGCCGTACTCGGCGCCTTGATAGACACGCGCCGACACGGGGCCGATGGCCGCCTTGTCGAGCGTCATGTCCTTGATAAGCACCGTCATTGTCCTAACCAGCCACTTGTTTGAACCGCTGATGCACGCCACATAGCTTGCATCGATCGACTACAACCTATTATTATTCATCCTCCAGAATAAGATCAGCAATTGCGATTACACTATTCCGGATCACGAACAATATCGCATCGCAAAGCAGCGGAAGGATAGCCAATGGACCAACTTTCGGCCATGCGGGCATTTCTACGCGTGGTGGAAACCGGGAATTTCACCCGGGCCGCCGAGGCGCTACGCCTACCCAAGGCCACGGTCACCAATCTCATTCAGGGGCTTGAAAACCACCTCCAGACAAAACTCCTGAACCGCACCACACGCCGCGTCATCGTGACCACCGACGGCGCGCTCTATTATGAACGGGCCGCGCAGATCATCACGGAAATCGACGAGCTCGATGGCAGCCTGACGACATCGCAGACCAATCCAACCGGACGACTGCGCGTCGAAATGGCCGGCGCCTTCGCCGATTGGATCGTCATTCCGTCACTAGTCGACTTCTACAAGAAATATCCGGATATCCGTATCGATCTCGGTGTCGGCGACCGCACGGTGGACTACCTCGCGGAGAATGTCGATTGCGCGCTGCGCGGAGGCATGCCGGGAGACCAGTCTCTGATCGCTCGGCGGGTATCCGAATTCGACATGATCACCTGCGCCTCCACCCGATATCTCGATAAGTTTGGAGCCCCCTCACACCCAGAAGACATTTCGGGCAAGCACTACTGTGTCAGATATTTCCAGGCGCAGTCGGGCCGCACCTTTCCCTTCGAGTTTCATCGAGGCGAGGAAAAGGTTGAAGTGGACGGGCGGTATATCGTTGCCGTCAACGATGCCCGCAGTTTCGTCGCGGCGGTCCAGTCCGGTCTTGGCATCGCGCAGGTACCGCGCTTCATGGTCGCGGACGCGATAGAATCCGGCCAACTGGTGAGGGTGCTGACAGACTGGAATGTCGAACCGATACCGCTCTACATCGTTTATCCGCCGAACCGTCACCTGAGCAACAAGGTGCGTGTCTTCGTCGACTGGGTGGTGAAGCTGTTGGCCGATGCCCGCCTTAAACAATCCTGATATCAGTCGGACCAGGCGCCTCCGCTAACGGCGCCGATCGGCAGCGAGAATTTCGCGGGCGATGTGATCGAGCGGCACGACCTTCTCGACGCCGCCATGGGCGATCGCTTCCTTTGGCATACCGAACACCACCGAACTCGCTTCATCCTGGGCGATGGTGTAGGCGCCAGCCTGCCGCATCTCGTTCATGCCGCGGGCGCCGTCGTCGCCCATCCCGGTCATGATCACGCCCATGGCGTTCGCGCCGGCAGAGCGGGCAGCTGAGCGGAACAGCACGTCGACCGACGGCCTGTGCCGCGATACGAGCGGGCCCTCCTTGACCGCGACGACATATCTGGCGCCCTGACGTTCAAGCAACATGTGCCGGTCGCCGGGGGCGATCAGCACATGGCCGCGCAGCACGGGATCGCCGTGGGCCGCCTCCTTGATCTCCATCTCGCAGAGGGTATTCAGCCGCTTGGCAAAGGCGGCGGTAAATTTTTCCGGCATGTGCTGGACGATCACGATGCCCGGCGAATTGGCCGGCAACTGTTCGAGCAGCACGCGAAGCGCCTCAGTTCCACCGGTCGAGGCGCCGACACAGACGACCATTTCCGTCGTCTTGGCCATGGCGCGCCCGGTCGGGGGCGGCAGGACCGCGTCCGCCGTCAGCTTCGCGGCGGGAGAGCCGGGAGGCGTCGGCCGGTGCTTCCGATCCAGCCGGGCGATCGCCGCGGCCTTCACTGCCTGGCGGATGCGCTCTCCGGATTCGGCAAGATGATCGGCAGCCCCGATCCGTGGCTTCAAGATGACGTCGACTGCGCCCGCTTCGAGCGCCTGCATCAGCGTCTCCGACCCCTCCTCCGTCAGCGAGGAGCACATGACGACGGGGATCGGACGCTGCGACATCAGCTTGCGCAGGAACGTGATGCCATCCATGCGCGGCATTTCCACGTCCAGCGTGATGACATCCGGGATTTCTTCCTGGATCTTGCGCGCCGCCACGAACGGGTCCGAGGCGGTCCCCATGATCTCGATTTCGGGATCCTCTTCCAGGACCTGGGTGAGCGCCTGACGCACGCTCGCCGAATCGTCAATGATCAGGACACGAATCTTTTTACTCGGGATTGCCATCAGATTTTCTTGAACACGGTGTTTGCGACCTGCCGTACCGGCAGCGAGATACCCGTCACCGTCTCGGAATGACCGACAAAGAGGAAGCCTCCGCTGTGGAGGCAATCGCACAGACGCGAGAGGACCTTGGCCTGCGTCGGCTTGTCGAAGTAGATCAGAACGTTTCGGCAGAAGATCATGTGCATGAGATCGCCCATACGGTACACGTCGTCCATGAGATTCATGCGGCCGAAACCGATATTGGACCGAAGCTTCGGGTGAATGCGCACTTCTTTACGAGTCGCGTCGCGCGAAGTCATGACGTACTTTCGACGCATCTCTGCCGGCACGGGTAGCACCATGTCCGCGGGGTAGATGCCCCGCTTGGCCGTCTGCAGCACGTCGGTAGAAAGATCGGTTGCGAAAATGCGATAATCGAGCCCGCTCTCCGTCTCCATGAAATCCTGCATCACCATCGCCATGGTGTATGGCTCCGCACCGATCGAGCAGGCTGCACTCCACAGGCGGAACCGCTTGTGGCCGGCCGCCACCAGTTCGGGCAAGCCCGTATTCGCCATGAACTCGAAATGTTTAGGCTCGCGGAAGAAGTCAGTCTTGTTCGTCGTCACGGCATCGATCAGGAAAATGCCTTCCTTCTCGATCCCGGCGTGCTTGAACAGGTAGTCGCAGTAGTCATTGAAGCTCGACAGTCCGGTCGCCCGCAGCCGACGACGCAGCCGCCCTTCCAGCATGGTCAGCTTGGTCGGCGGCATCTTGATGCCGCTGTAGTCGTATATATAGCGCGACAGAGCTTCGAAATTTCGGTTGCTCAGACGGTCATCCGCGACCTGCACTCTCGACGCTACTGCCACCCTTTTCTCCCATATCGTTGTGGTAAACGCCGCTACTTCGCTCACCACCGTCGCGATATCGACGTATCCCGGCCTGTTGTGGACGATGACCAGACAAGCCAGTCACCCGAAGATAAAACGGCCTGCGTTTGAAACACTGCTTCGTATCCCGCCCAACCGCTGAGGCCATCGAGTTGAAGCTCGCTCCCCCGCAACCAAGGACAGACTCGCCGGAATTCTGGGGCTTTATGGTTAACACCGCGTGAATCTGAAAATTCGGAAATACGCAATTCATCAACTGGCCGTCGAGAAGGATAATCGTTATAAATCAGCACGATATGCTCGCTAAACATCGCTCCTCGAGCACTTGTGCGGCCTCGCTGAAGGACCTTGCATTATCGTTCCGACGATTCTCCGGCTTTACCGAACGTTACATTGTCGCCGCTATGGTCGCCGACGGAATGTGATGAGAGGTTTGGCGTGGCAAGTATTGCGGGTGCACTGCGCGTAGAGCAGTTTTCTGTCGAAGCGGATTTGGTTGACAGGCTCGAAAGAGCCCGCACGCAGATCGAGCAACGGTTTCTGGACGGAGGCGCAGTTCTCCTTGGCGTTCTGGACGTGCTGAACAAACTGGTGGGCTCGCTGGAGAACCTGTCAGCCTCCATCGACGGGGAAACCGCGGAAGCGACGATCAGCCGCCTCATCGACACGGTCGACCAGCTGAAAGCCCTGCCCGCCATCGAAAGCGACAGACAGAACAAGCTGGCCAGCGTGGTCCTGACCGAGCGGTCACTCGGCGGACACATCGCCGACATGCAGGAGACCCTGCGTTATCTCCGCACCTTCGCCACCACGGCCAAGATCACCGGCGCAGCGATACCGGACTTCCAGAGCTTCGTCGCGGAAATCCTCGAACGAATCCATTTCGGCTCTGACCAGGTCAACGCGCTGTCGGAAAAGATCGTCCAGCTGGATGCCATCACCGGCAAGGCGGCCGCCACCGGCGGCGCAGCGCTGGAAAGCTTCCACCGCGACATTCCCGAGATTGTCGAGAATCTGTCGCGCAATGCGGGCGACCTGAGGAAACAACGCCGCCAACTCGTAGAACTGGCGCAGAAGGTGGGCTCGCTTGCCCGCACCGTCCAGACCAAGGCGGCGACGACGCTCTCCGCACTGCAGATCGGCGACATCACGCGCCAGCGCATCGAGCACTGTCAGTCCGCCTTCACCCTTCTCGATGAATATCTGGCTCAGGAGGCGGCTGCATTGGATGCCGACGGGCGGCAAAGGCTGAGTGCCTTCGTCCATCAGCTCGTGCACGAGCAACTGGTCGAACTCGCCCGCGATTTCGATCGCGAATGTTCGACCATCGTCCGCACCCTCAACAGTTTCCGTTCCGACATCAACAGCCTGCTCACGCTTCAAAGCGGAATGGACGCGGGCGAAGGCAAGTCCGCCGACCATGCCATCCGCATTCTCGAAACGGACATCGCCGCCGCCAGAAGCCTGGTGAGTGAGATCGAGCAGGCTGCTGAAAAAGCGAACAGCCTCGGCCAGGCCACCATCACCACGGTTCACGAACTTCTGAAGGGTGTCAGCACCATCCAGCTGGTGCGCACCGACATCCAGTACATGGCGCTCAACACCAATCTTCGCTGCAGCAAGCTTGGAGAAGAGGGCCGCGCGGTCAACGTCGTAACCGCCGAACTGCGGGTTTTCTCCGGTAAACTGGACGAGATCGCCGAACGCATTCTGCTGGCGCTCCATTCGCTCGAAGAGGATGCCGGAAAGCTCGGTGCCACGACCGACTCCGCCGGCGGAACTTCTCTCGACGGTCAGTTGGGAGAGGCACTGGAGAACATCCGCCGCGCCGGGGATCGCATGGAACAGGACATGGCGGCCTTGCGCAGTTGCAGCGCAGACGTATCGAGCGCCGCTACCGACAAGATGGCCAATCTGGACTTCAAAGCCGAGTTGGGCGACATCCTCGCCGATTGCTCGATGCAGTCTGGCAACCTGCTGGACCCCAGCAGACTCGACGCCTCCGGTCTCGATGAAGCGCTTGCCGAACTTGGTGGCAGGATCGCGCGCACCTATACGATGGCCTCGGAACGGGAAATCCATGCACAGGTCTTCCAGACCGTGCTCGACATCTCGCCTGCGTCCTCGGCGGCTCCGGCAAGCGACGAAGACCTCTTCGACGAAGCCCTGTTCTGATCGGGAAGGATAACGGGATTCGCGGCGGATTTACGCCGCGTTCCGTGCAAAGCTCTTTGTGGCGGACACACGCGCCGCGGGCGACGCGATCAGCCCCAGCAATTCGTCGGCGTACATGCTGGCGTTTTCCAGTGCCCGCGCCAGATTGGTGACGCGTTCCGGATCCATCGTGTGAAGCGGACCGTGGTGATCGAACATGTCCCGGAAGGCGGCCCGTTCGATGATCGGCGTCGAGAACACATGCACGTCACGGCTGGCGAGCAGGTCCTTGACAGCCTGCAGCGCGCGCGTGGTGACCATCGAGTTCACCCGCGTCAGCAGGACAGAATGCGGAATCTTGATGTTGGCACGCTTGTCGAGATAGCCGAGAAGTTCCAGAACCTGGGCGCCACCCTGTGCGTCCATGGTGCAACCCTGAATCGGGATGATCACGTGGTTGGCGAGACCGAGTGCCGTGGCGAGCAGCGGGCTGCAGGCACCGGGCAGGTCGACGATCACACAATCGCTCGTTCGCTTGCCGAGCTCGACCTCCTCAAGGATGTTTCGCGACGTGACGTAGCTGACCACCCGCAGGTTCGCGACCTTTCCGCATTTTTCATACCACCGCGAAATCCAGCGCTGCGGATCGCAGTCGATGACGGTCACCGTCTTTCCGCGCCTCAGGAGTTCTCCGGTTAAAAGATGAACCGCCGTTGTCTTTCCGGCACCGCCCTTGGTGTTCGCGAATGTGATGACCGGCACCTGTCCCTCCTGTGGGCTTGTTCAAGCACATGTCAGTATGCATTGCGAAGGTGGCCCGAGCCTGTCGCACCACCCGTCGTCGGATTTTCAGGCGCTTTGTTTGAGCGCCGGCTGCCCGCCGATCACGCCTGCTTCGTTACCGAAAAGCTGCACCAGGTCGATCAGCACGACAAAGCCGGCCTCGCGCCTTACGACGCCGGCGATGTAGTCGGAGTTCCAGCGGGCGCCGATGTCCGGAGCGCTTTCGGTCTGGTCTTCCCGGAACGCTGTCACCTCGAACACCTTGTCCGCCAAAAGTCCGAGTGACAGGATCCGTTCACCGGTTTGAACGTCGAGGACCAGCACCCGCGTGTGTTCGGTCTTCACCGTACGTTCCATTCCGAGCTTCAGCCGCAGGTCGATGATCGGCACGCCCTGCCCCCGGACATCCCTCAGTCCGAGCAGGTAGTCGGGGCCGTGCGGGATCTTGAACACTTCCTCATGATCAAGAATCTCACGCACCACCTCGACGGGCACTGCGAACACCTCTTCGCCGAGGCTAAACGTGACGTATTGGGATTCCGAGTTTGCCATGGTTATGCGCTTTCCTTGAAGTCGGCGTCGTCGCTATCCGGGCCGCCCATCGACATGTCCAGAGCAAACCCCTTGCTGCGTGACGCGGAAGCATCCGGCTTGAACCCACCCGAAGATGCAGGGCGCTTGACCGGTGCCGCCATCTTGGCGGCCGTGGCGCGCAGCTTCTCGGCATGTCGCGGCTCCTTGCGGGCGGAGCTGTCGACCTTGAAGAAGGCGATGGAGGCCTGGAGTTCTTCCGCCTGGGCGGCGAGTTCCTCAGAAGTGGCCGACATCTCTTCCGAAGCGCCGGCGTTCTGCTGCGTCACCTTGTCGAGCTGCTGGATCGCTTCGTTGATCTGCGAGGCACCGATATCCTGCTCGCGGCAGGCAGCCGAGATTTCCGACACCAGTTCGGCGGTCTTGCGGATATCCGGAACCAGACGGTTCAGCATCTCTCCGGCTTCCGTCGCGACCGTCACCGTTTCACCCGAGAGAGCGGAGATTTCGGCAGCGGCGGCCTGACTGCGCTCGGCGAGCTTGCGCACTTCCGAAGCAACGACCGCGAAGCCCTTGCCGTGCTCACCGGCACGAGCGGCTTCGACGGCGGCGTTCAGCGCCAGCAGGTCGGTCTGGCGGGCGATTTCCTGGACGATCGAGATCTTTTCGGCAATCGTGCGCATGGCGGTCACGGCACGTCCAACGGCCTCGCCACTCGCCTGAGCGTCGGTCGAGGACTGACGCGCGATCTTTTCGGTCTGGGCCGCGTTGTCGGCGTTCTGCTTGATATTGGCGGCCATCTCTTCCATCGAGGCGGAAGCCTCTTC
>Ga0065721_10003593_pt1 | contig 180337 bp, 162 predicted proteins | sample Mesricmetagenome_FD_59108 | JGI IMG/M metagenome (GOLD analysis project Ga0065721, IMG submission 59108) | Mesophilic microbial community from rice straw/compost enrichment Sample: eDNA_1 v2 (version 2) | ecosystem: Engineered > Solid waste > Grass > Composting > Bioreactor | place: USA... | reverse complement strand
CGCTATTCCGGCCAACCGGGAAATGCGAGGACATCTTGAAGCAACGACGGTGCGGGCCTTTCTGGTTCTCTGCCGGCTTTCCATCAGCCGGGGTACTGAAGAGGCACACCATCATTGCCGGAAGTGCGGTAGGGTTCCCCTCCAATCCATGGCAGACAAAGCGGATTTATGCGCTGACTGCGGTGCGTCGATCCAAAAATCGCGCGTCGAGCGTTCGTACGGTACCAGTGTCTCCACCTGCTGGTTTCGAACGAGTTCTCGTCGACCTTTGTCCAACCATAATTCTTGTTCCGGCTCTGCCGGATCTGGAAGGGATAGATCGATGACCACTGCACGTATCCTCGACTTCATCAACAACCGACGTCCGGAAGGTCCCTGCCTCGTGGTCGATCTCGACGTCGTGCGCGACAACTATTCGGCCTTCCGTCACGCCCTGCCGAACAGCGAAATCTACTATGCCGTCAAGGCCAACCCGGCTCCGGAAATCTTGTCGCTGCTCGCCTCGATGGGCTCGAGCTTCGATTGCGCTTCGGTCGCCGAAATCCAGATGGCGCTCGACGCCGGTGCCACCGCCGACCGCATCTCTTTCGGCAACACGATCAAGAAAGAGCGTGACATTGCCCGTGCGCACGCGCTCGGCGTCGACCTGTTCGCCGTGGACAGCCATGAGGAAGTCGAGAAGATTTCCCGTGCCGCTCCCGGCGCGAAGGTGTTCTGCCGCGTTCTGACGGATGGCGAAGGCGCTGAATGGCCGCTGTCGCGCAAGTTCGGCTGCGTCCCGCAGATGGCCGTCGACGTGCTCGTCTACGCCCATCAGCTCGGCCTCGTCTCCTACGGTGTCTCGTTCCACGTCGGGTCGCAGATGACCCGCGTCGACGCCTGGGATTCGGCGCTGGCCGACGCCAAGCGCGTGTTCGCCCAGCTCGCCAAGCAGGGCATTCACCTGGAAATGGTCAACATGGGCGGCGGTTTCCCGGCTCGCTATCTCCGCGACATCCCGACGGCCGAGGCCTATGGCCAGTCGATCGAGGCGTCGCTGATGAAGCATTTCGGCAACCAGATACCGAAGACGATCATCGAGCCGGGTCGCGGCATGGTCGGCAATGCCGGCGTGATCAAGGCGGAGGTCGTGCTGATCTCGAAGAAGTCGGACAATGACGCACACCGCTGGGTATACCTCGACATCGGAAAGTTCGGCGGTCTCGCCGAAACCATGGACGAGGCCATCCGCTACCCGATCCGCACCGAGCGTGACGGCGATGCGATGGAACCCTGCGTGCTGGCCGGCCCGACCTGCGATTCGGCCGACGTGCTCTACGAGAAGGACATGTACCCGCTGCCGATCTCGCTTTCGATCGGCGACGAGGTGCTGATCGAGGGCACCGGCGCCTACACGACCACCTATTCAGCGGTCGCCTTCAACGGTTTCGAGCCGCTGAAGTCCTACGTCATCTGACTGACCGTGCCGGGAAACCGGCACGGCAAACCATAACAAAATCGGAAACATCTTAGGTACCGGAGGCCAATATGGCCACTGTTCTTGATAGCGTGCGCGCCCTGTTCGCGCCGGCACCTGCTTTTGTCATCGACCGCGAGACGCCCGCTGACGTCGTGGCGCGTGAAACCCTGCTCGATCGCGCCATGGGCGCTGATCGCAAGACCAAGTCGTCGGAAAAGATCCGCCACGGGCGCCTGCCGGCCGAGGGGCTGGCCCTCGTCGCACGGGATGGCTCCGGTCACATGATCGGGACCGTGAGGCTCTGGAACATCGAGGCCGGTATTAATGCCGACGGGCAGCCGCTCGACGCGCTGCTGCTCGGCCCGCTTGCGGTCGATCCGGACCATGAGGGCAAGGGTATCGGTTCGGCGCTGATGCGCGCGGCGATCCTGGAAGCGAAGACGCTCGGCCATGGCGCGATACTGCTGGTCGGTGACGCTGCCTATTACGAGCGCTTCGGCTTTTTCGCCGCCAAGGCCCAGCATCTCGTCATGCCGGGACCGTTCGCACGGGAGCGCTTTCTCGGCCTGGAGCTGAAGCCCGGCTACCTCGACGGTGCCGCAGGCATGATCGTCGCCTCGGGCCGCAAACTCGGCCATCCTCCACTTGTGAAGCGTTGAGACGGGTCTAACCCGCGCCTCCCGCCGGTCGATAAAAATGTGTATCGCGATTCGCGGGCGGTGCGGGCGACATCCCTGTCGGGTCTCCGGGCTCCAGCGGAATTGCCATCCGTCAAGTAGTTATGTGACAAAATAGTTACTTGGCTGAATTTCGTGGGATCGCCTGCGTTTCCACGCAACCATGTTGATTTGAATCAACCGTCGCGATTTCCGCTCTCCGATAGTCGATGCCGGCTCTGCCGCATCTGATTTTAGGAGAGAACAATGAGCAAGACCTGGACGACGCGCCTCGGCGCGATGGCTGCATCCACCTTTTTGACATTATGTGCCGCGCAGGCCTCTGTCGCGGCGGATCTCGCGCCTCTGACCCCGGCAGAAGAAGCGGCTGTTACGTCGCTGAGCCCTTGGCAGATTCGCGTCCGTGGTCTCGGCGTGATCACCAATGACAGCGGTAGCCTGGACGGGACCGCCGGTTCGGATCTGTCCTACAGCGACAGCGTGATCCCGGAACTCGATATCACCTACTATTTCACCGACAATCTGGCTGCCGAACTCATCCTCGGCACGACCTATGCCAATGTCTACGGCGAGGGGACGATCGCCGGCCTCGGTAAGATCGGCAAGACCTGGGTCCTGCCGCCGACCCTGACGCTGCAGTACCACTTCACCGACTTCGGCGCCTTCAAGCCCTATGTCGGCGCTGGTATCAACTACACGATTTTCTACGAGCAGTCCGGCAAGGCCGTCGACACGCTGGATGTCAAGAACACGTTCGGCGTCGCGCTGCAGGCCGGCTTCGACTACATGATCAACGATCACTGGGGCGTGAACTTCGACGTGAAGAAGCTCTTCCTCGAAGCCGATTACAAGGCTTCCTCCGGCGGCACTCCGCTGAGCGGCAAGGCCAAGCTCGATCCGTGGCTGATCGGTGCCGGCGTCACCTACCGCTTCTGAGCAGGCGGAATCATATCGGGGAATGAAACGGGGAGCTTTACGCTCTCCGTTTTTGCTTTGGCCGGGACGCGAAGGCGAGCGCTTGCTGGTGAGAGAGAGGCGAAAGGCAGGCCTTTCCAATAGTGGCGAAAGCGCTTTTAGCGCTTTGCTGTGGCAAAAGAGCCACGAAGTGCCCCAAAAAAACCTCTACCGCGTGGAACTTTTTGGAACTTCATCCATGCGCTCCACCGTTATGCGTGTGGTGATGATCACCTGCCCCTGATCGGGGTTTTCGCGTAGTCATTAGGGGAGTTACCTAAATGATCAAGAAAATGCTGACGGCGTCAGTAGCGTCGATCCTGCTTTCCTCCGGAGCCGCCCTGGCGGCCGATGCTGTATATGAGGCGCCAGAGGCTCCGCCGGTTGCCGAGACGCCTGTGGTGTTCTCGTGGGCAGGTCCCTACTTCGGTCTCCACGGAGGCTACGGCTGGGGAGACGCCGACATCGACGGCTTCGGTTCGGGTGGCTTCGATGGCGCTCGCTTCGGCGCATTCGCGGGTTACAACTGGGATCTGGGAAGCAGCATCATCGTCGGTGTTGAAGGCAATCTCGACTATGACTGGAACGACGATTCCATCGGGGGCGCCGATTTTGAAACCGGCGTCAACGGCGGCATCCGCGGCCGTGTCGGCTACGCCATGGATCGCGCGCTGATCTATGCAGCCGGCGGTTGGACGGCCACCGATGCCAGTCTCGACACCGGTGCCGGGGAAGAGAGTGAAGTCATGCATGGCTGGACCATCGGTGCAGGTGTGGACTATGCCTTCACGGACAACATGTTCGGACGTCTCGAGTACCGCTACAACGACTATGGTGACAGCGATATCGGCGGCACCAATGTCGATTTCAGCCAGCATGTGATCAACGTCGGCCTCGGCGTGAAATTCTAACGGCCGGTTTTCGGAAGACGGTTCGCGAAACGAAAACGGGGAGCTTCTGGCTCCCCGTTTTGTTTCCAGAACGCTTGCGAAAATCAGGCGGCGATGTCGATCACGCCGCAATCACCGGCGTCGGACGCATAAGCGAGCAGCTTGCCGGTTGCACTCCAGGCCATCGAGGTGATCGCGCCCTTGCCAGGGCGGCGCAACAGCGCTTCCTTGCCGTCGGCGATGCGCACGGCGAGAATCATGCCGTCGATGAAGCCGATGGCGAGCACTTCCTCGACCGGATGGAAGGAGACTTCCGTCACCATGATGTTGGCGCGCGTGCCGAGTTCCAGCGGCGCCTTGCCCATCGGACCGTCCTTGCCGGAGAATGGCCAGACGATCGCGGCGGGAGCGCCGGAGGAGGCGAGCCATTTGCCCTTGGGAGACCAGGAAAGCGATTTTACCTTGGCCGGATAGCCGGTCATGCGCATGTGGCGCGCATCGGCTGCCTTGCCGTCCAGCTTCCAGCCGTGCAGGGCGTTTTCCTGCATGGTGGTGACGATGAAGCGGCCGTCGGGAGAGAAGGTGACGCCGGTGTGGGCGCCTTTCCATTCCAGGTCGATCGGTGCGCCGGCGGTGGCGACCCAATGCAGGGTGACGCCGTTATAGCGGGCGAGGGCGATCCGCAGACCCTTAGGTGCGAAGTCGATGCCTTCGACCGTGCGCTGTTCGGTGAACTCCTTCGTCGTGCCGTGGGGCAGTGTTACATAGGCAGTCTTGCCCTGCGCATAGGCGACCGCTCCTTGCGGGCCGGCGGCGACGACCGAGATCCACTTGCGCGGCAGGTGGGCCAGTTCGGTGACAGTGCCGTCGTGGGCTACGCGCAGAACCTTGCCGTCCTCGCCTCCGGTTATCAGGGTCTGATTGGCAGTATCCTTGACGCAGGCCAGCAGGCCTTCATTTGCTGTCGATACCTTATGCCCGCCGTCGAGACGGTGAATGGTCCCGTCAGCAGCGGCAAATACCGGCATGTCGCCGAGGAAGGCAGCCGCGATGACGTGGCCGTCAATATCCAGAGGCGCGACCGAAGGCATCAGGCGGCGGCCTCGCAGGCCTTGAAGCTGGCTTCGAGCTTTTCGCGGTCGAGTTCGCGGCCGATGAAGACGAGGCGGGTTTCGCGCTTCTCGTTTTCCTTCCAGGGGCGCTGGTGGTCGCCCTCGATGATCATGTGCACACCCTGCACGACATAGCGTTCGGCATCGCCCTTGAAGGCGATGATGCCCTTCAGGCGCAGGATGTTCGGACCCTGGGTCTGGGTGATCTTCTGGATCCAGGGGAAGAAGCGGTCGGGGTTCATTTCGCCGCCGCGCAGCGACACGGAGGTCACGGTCACGTCATGGATCGGCGACGGGCCATGGTGATGATGGTCGTGATCATGATCATGATCGTGGTGGTGATGATCGTGGTCATGGTCATGATCATGGTGATGATGGTGGTCGTGGCCGTGGTGATGATGATCGCAGTCCGGGCCGCAGACGTGATCCGGGTCGTCATGATCGAGGAAATGCGGATCGTTTTCCAGCGCGCGCTCCAGGTTAAAGGCGCCCTGGTTCAGGATCTTGGCGAGATCGACGCCCGAGCGGGTGGTCGAATAGATGCGAGCGGACGGGTTGATGGCGCGGACGACGTCCTCGATCTGGTGCAACTGGTCGTGGCTGACGAGGTCAGTCTTGTTGATGACGACAACGTCGGCGAAGGCGATCTGGTCCTCGGCTTCGCGGCTGTCCTTCAGGCGTAGCGGAAGGTGCTTGGCGTCGACGAGGGCAACGACGGCATCAAGCTCGGTCTTCGCGCGGACGTCGTCATCCATGAAGAAGGTCTGCGCGACCGGAACCGGGTCGGCCAGCCCGGTGGTTTCGACGATGATGCCGTCGAAACGGCCGGGGCGGCGCATCAGGCCTTCCACGACGCGGATCAGGTCGCCGCGCACGGTGCAGCAGACGCAACCGTTGTTCATCTCGTAGATTTCTTCGTCCGATTCAACGATCAGGTCGTTGTCGATGCCGATCTCCCCGAACTCGTTGACGATGACGGCGTATTTCTTCCCATGGTTCTCCGACAGGATGCGGTTGAGCAACGTCGTTTTGCCGGCACCAAGATAGCCGGTAAGAACGGTGACGGGAGTGGGTTTTGCAGCGGCAGCTTCAGTCATCGGAAACCTCGACGAATGGGGGACGGCGGTAGACGCCTGTAATGATGTTACCGTCATATAGGCGCAGGCAGGTTCCAGTTCAAAGGCTTTGTTTGACACTCCCGGCGCCTTCCCCTATCCGACCAGCAACGTTCAGCTTGAGACTGCCGGAAGCGACCTTCTCCTTCCTCTTTTGCGAGTGTCATGTCCCAGGGCTCCTTTCTTTCCCGTCTGGCCAGTTTTCCCGAACGTCTCGGCGAGATGATCACCGGGCGTCGCGAAGGGCTGAAAGCGCTTCTGGCGTTCACCCGGTTCAGCCGGCTGATCGGTCACGATCCACGCCAGTACGACCGCCAGCAGAGGGAACTGGTCCTGCTCGGGCGTGCGTTGCTGGCCTTCTGCCCGGTGCCGATGCTTTCGTTGGCTCGTGATGTCGCAATGGTGGCGGAGGGGCTGGGCGACGAGAAGGCTTTCGCCTCAATGATGCGCCGCGCCTTGAGGGATGCGGACCGGCTGGAGGCCCGTCTCGCGGAGAAGCCCGGCCTCGCTTCGCTGCTCGTCGATTTTTATCTTTCGCTGATGGATTTCACGGCCGCCACCCGGATTACCGGCGCCATCCGCCATGCGCGTCCGGAACTGGCGGAGAACTTGGCTCAACGTATCGCCATGCTCGAAGCGGAATGCGTACCGTGGCGGCAGGTCGTCGATCGGGCGCGAGATGCGTTCAGGCTGAGGGTACAAGGGAAAAACCTTCCGGTAAGGGCCGGCTCACGGCTCACGCTGCACGTCCCCGTTCCGGCCTTCCGCGCAAACCCTCGCGACTATCCCGGTTTTCGCGAGGAAATCCGCGGGTCGTTCCGGCAGATCGTCACGGTTCTGGACGAGATGGACGTTGCGTTCGATGTCGAAACGCGGCTCGGCAAGCACGGCGTGATGCCGGGCGGAAAACCGTTCATCGCCTATCATACCGTTGGCGGCAGCGGGCGTGGCCTGCATGTCAAGGAAACGGATCGGCGCAGTCATTTCAGCGGCGACAGCGGCGGTTATTCCGGATGGAGCGCTTTCTCCGCGATGCCGCTGCCGGCGGAGGGTGAATTCGACCGGAAAACCGTGGAGGCGTTCATTGCGGCCGAACGGGAACAACTGATCGTCGGCAACCAATCGAAATACGTCCAGCCCGAGACGGGCGAGATCAGGCCCTCCGGACCCTATGTCTTCGTTGCTCTGCAGGTGATCGACGATGCCGTGCAGCGTCAGGCGGCGTTGCACATGTTCGACATGCTGGAGGAAGTGGCACGGACCTGTGCCGAGCGCCGTGTCGGCATGGTCGTCAAGCGCCATCCGCTGTGTCGGTCGAGCGCGGTTCGGCTGGTTCTTTCAAAGGGTGTCAGACGCGGCCTTTTTTCGGTGAGCGAGGGTTCGATCCATGATCTGATCGCCAATTCCTGCGCGGTCTGCGTCATCAATTCGGGCGTCGGCGCCGAGGCCCTTCTGCACGGCAAGCCGGTCTACACGTTTGGCGGCGCGGAATATCAGGCGGCGACGTTCCAGGTCCGCAGGAAAGGGGATTTCGCCCGGTTGTTCCAGCCGGATCGCTTGCCAGCACCTCGCGAGCAAATCGAAGCCCTACTTTTTGCGCTCAGGCATCGATATGCGGTCGACGTTCGCGATGAGGAACTGGCGCTGTCGTTCTGGCGCGAGCGGATTGCCGAACTTCTCGCTCGCTCGTGAAGGCTATCGGCGCTTGAAGAGCGTCAGATCGAAGCGGTGCACGTCTTCCAGCAGTTCGATCAGCCCGGCGACTGCGTGCCGGATAAGGCGCTCGCCTTTTTCCGCTGTCGCAGCCGCGGCGTTGCCGGCGACGCCTTGCGGGTTGAGGTCGGACATCTTCCAGCCGAAGGCGTGAGGGCCATAGGCGCGGAGATGCCTGAACTCGGCGATGAACTTGCTCTGTCGTGACGGGAAGTCCGCGACTTTTGTCCTGTTGACCCTTTCGGGATGAAGGGCCAGCATGACCGAGGTCTCGATGTCGCCGCCGTGAATATCGATCGCCTTGTCCTCGGGCAGGATCAGCCCGTCAGGAACGCCGAAGCGCGTCCAGCTCGTCGCCACGGCAAGCATGTCGAAGCGCACCCGTGCTTCCGTCGCGACAATCGTCAGCAAGGGCGAGTTGCCCCCATGGGCGTTCAGCAGGACGAGTTTACGGATACCCTGGCGGGAAAGACCTCCCGCGATCGAGATCCAGCGATGGCAGGCCTCGTCGAAGGAAAAGCTGCGGGTTCCGGGAACATCCATGTGTTCGATCGAATAGCCGATTGGTTCTGCCTGTAGGAAGGTCGCGGGAACGGTCTCGGGAAGGGCGGCACTCAGGCGGTCGGCGATCCCCTGCGCAATCAGCGTGTCGGTCTCGAACGGCAGGTGTGGACCATGCTGTTCGTGGGCGCCGAGTGGCAGGACGGCGATCCAGCCGGCGCGCTCTTCTGGTGGAAGCGCGGGGTCGTTTTCCGCGAAGAGGCGGGCGGGATGCGCCATGCGAACATTGCTCCGGCTTTGACTGACAGGCTGCCCCTGTCGTAGATGATGCTGCGGACCAGAGGAAGCCCGATAAGCGGCGGAGTGGACAATGTCGAAAAAGGACAAGGCCGACAAGAAGAGCAAGGGGAAGAAAAAAGAGGTCGCGCAGGAAGCGGCTCATGAACTCGGCGCAGCTATCGTCCAGGCAGCCCGGTCGATGCGGACCCGATTATCGCGCAATCTCGCCGAAAGCGGTCTCTATGCCGGTCAGGATGGCGTGATTCAGGCGCTGTCGAGCGAGGACGGGCTGACACCTGGCGCGCTGGCACAGAAGCTGGGCGTCAAGGCGCCGACCATGACGCGGACGATCAGCCGGCTCGAGGCCCAGGGTTTCGTCGAGCGCCGCGCCGACGACAAGGATGCCCGGCTGACTAAGGTGCATCTCACTGAGGTGGGCATGGCGAGCCTGTCGCAGATCGACGAAGCCTCAAGGGAGTGCGGCGAGCAGGCCGTCAAGGGTCTGTCAGGGAAAGAGGTCAAGTTGCTCGTCAGGCTTCTGGAAACCGTGGAAGCCAACCTTCAGGAGCGGTCCGGCTGACGATTGCGAAAGCTGTTGCATCCTTGGATTAAATTATTTAATTAAACGTTTTAATCGCGCCAGGCGCGAACCGTCCCTTTGAGCCCGGCGGAGGAAACGTGGCCCAGAAAGTCAAGCTGTCGACCATTGCCGAAAGTCTCGGCCTGTCCACCGCTACCATATCCCTTGCGCTGCGCGACAGCCCGCTCGTCGCTGCGGATACCCGCGAAAAGATTAAGGAACAGGCCCGAGCCCTCGGGTATATCTACAATCGCCGGGCGGCGAGCCTCAGGACATCGCGATCAGGTATCATCGGCGTTGTCGTGCATGACATCATGAACCCGTTCTACGGCGAAATCCTGAAATCGATCGAGAGTGAACTGGATCGCAGCCGTCACACCTTCATCCTCTCCAACCATTACGATTCCGTCGAGAAGCAGCGCACCTTTGTCGAAACGTTGCTGCAGCTCGGTGGTGATGGCGTGATCATGTCGCCCGCAATCGGAACTCCGGCGGAGGACGTGCTTCTGGCCGAGCAGAACGGCATGCCGGCCATTCTCGTCGCCCGTTCGATGGAAGGTGTCGACCTGCCGACCTATCGCGGCGACGACAGCTACGGCATCTCGCTCGCCACCAACCACCTGATCGGCCTCGGCCACCGGACGATCGCCTTCATCGGCGGTACGGATCTCACGTCGACCGGCCGTGATCGTTACCAGGGATATATCAACGCGCTGCGCAAGGCTGGCATCGAGGTCGATCCCGAGCTGCGCATTCCCGGTCCCCGTACCAAGCAGGGCGGATTCGAAGCGGCGGTGAATTTTCTGTCGCTGCCGCAGAAGCCTACGGCGGCGGTCTGCTGGAACGATCTCGTGGCGATCGGTCTGATGAACGGTATTGCCCGTGCCGGCCTGGTGCCGGGAAGAGACATATCCGTCACCGGCTACGACGATCTCGAGGAGGCCTCGATCGCCACCCCGGCGTTGACGACGGTCTGGAACGGGCAGGCCGAAGTCGGCCGCCTGGCCGCACGCGCGCTGCTCGACAAGCTCGCCGGCAGTCACGAACCGGACGGCATGCATCTGATCAAGCCGGAAATGCGCATCCGCCAGTCTACTGGCCCGAAGAGACCCTGAGGATATTCTTCATGACCGACAAGCCCACCATTCTCGTGCCGGGGCCGGTGCATCCGCGTGTGCACGAGCGCCTTCAGGAGCGCTTCGAGCTCGTCGAAGTACCCTTGGGGGAGGAATTTCCGCTCGAAGCGGAGCAGGCGGCTGGTGTTCGCGGCCTGACGTCTTTCAATTTCGCACCGGCGGCATGGATCGAGCGGCTTCCCGCGCTGGAGATCATCTCGAACTTCGGTGTTGGCTATGACGGAGTGGATACCGCTGCCGCTGCGGCTCGTGGAGTGGTCGTCACGAACACGCCGGACGTGCTGAACGACGAGGTGGCGGATACGACGATCGCGCTTCTGCTCAACACCATACGTCGGTTTCCTGTTGCCGAAAACTGGCTGCGGGACGGTCGCTGGGAAAGGGAGGGAGCGTTTCCGCTGTCGCCGCTTTCGCTCAAAGGCCGACATGTGGGTCTTTACGGCCTTGGCCGCATCGGCATCGAGATCGCCAGGCGGCTGGAGCCGTTCAAGGTGAAGATCAGCTATCACACCCGCAGCCAGCGCTCCGACGTTCCCTATTCCTACCAGCCGACCCTGATCGATCTGGCCAAGGCCGTGGATACGCTGATCTGCATCGTCCCTAAGACTCCGGAGACCTGCAAGGCCATCAACAGAGAGGTGCTTACCGCGCTCGGTCCTGACGGCGTCCTCATCAATGTAGGTCGGGGATGGACCGTCGATGAGGACGATCTGGAAACGGCGCTCAGGGCCGGAACGATCGCGGCGGCCGGCCTTGACGTCTTCCAGGACGAGCCCAGGGTGCCGAAAGGATTGCTGGAGCTGCCCAACATATCCCTGTTGCCGCACGTCGCCTCCGCCTCCGTGCCGACGCGCAATGCGATGGCCGATCTCGTCGTCGACAACCTGATCAGGTGGTTCTTCGACGGCGTCCCGCTTACGCCGGTACCGGAAACCCCTGTGAAGCCCGCCTGACAAACGTCAGTTTACCGCAAGCTCCGGGGCGCACCCTGTCTCTCATCACTGACGATGGACAGGAGGCGTTCATGAGATCGCGTGGCGTCGTTATGTTGAGTGGGATCTCCGGGGCAGGGCTGGCGGCCGTTGCAATGCTCGGCATGACGCGGCCCGGCGTTCCTCCGGCCGATCCTGTTATTTCCGGGGCCATCCCTCATTTGCTGTCACCGGCCTTCGTGGCGCCGCCAGCGCAGTTTTCCGTGACCAATCTCGTCGATATGACAGTCTGTCTGGTCGAGCGCGGTGGTTCGCTGACCAGCCGGAGCCGCAGCTTCCGCGCGCCGGAGGATTGCGCAACGGTGTGGCCGGGACTGGTACAGGCGGCGAACTGGATCGAGAACGGCGATGGCACGGTCACCCTGTCGGACGGAAGCGGCGACGTGGTACTGACGCTCGGTCGCGCCAGAGGGTTCAGCTATGAGGCTCTGGACCTGGGCGGCGTGCGCCTCGCCTGGCTGATGCTGCCCTGAGCGTCAGGCAGCTCGGCTCGAACGTCCCGCGACGTAATCGCGAACCGCCGCGCCGAAGGCCTCGAACAGCGCGCGAGACGGCTTGTCCGTCTCGGCCCAGTATTCCGGGTGCCATTGCACGCCGATGGCGAAACCCTTCGCGCCGATGACCGAAACCGCCTCGATGGTACCATCGTCGGCGACTGCCTCGACCTGCAGGCCGGGTGCTGTTTTCGAAATCGCCTGGCGGTGCAGCGAATTGACTGCGACGCGTCCGACACCGAGATAACGGGCTATGCAGGATCCCTCAGCGACAATCACGTCCTGCCGGATCGAGAAAGCGGTGTCACGGTCAACGTCCGCCGGCTTCCGGTGATCCCACACGCCCGGCTGTTCCTGGATTTCAGATGCCAGCGTGCCACCGAGAGCGACGTTGAGCTCCTGAAGGCCCCTGCAGATGGCGAGCAGCGGGATGCCGCGTTCCAACGCGCGCCGGATCAGCGGAAAGGTCGTGGCGTCGCGGGCGGGATCGAAGGGGCCATCCTTCTCGGTGGCATCGGCGCCATAGAGCGAGGGATGCACGTTCGTGGCCGAGCCGGACACCAGCAGGCCGTCCACCCGGTCGAGAATCGCGTCGGCATCGTTGCCCGTGACAAAGGCCGGAATGATGAAACTCATCACGTCGGCGACCTTCAGCGCCGCATTGACGTACTGGTTCTGCGCGGCATGCCAGGTCGTACCGTCAAACTCGCGAATGTCGGCTGGTACGGCGATGATCGGCTTAGGCATGGAGGTCTCCGGCTCAGAATATGCTTTTTCTCAATCCATTTGGCGGGGCAAGTCAATGAAAATCCGTCGCTGCGTATCGGCGGCGGCCGGGCGCGGCAGGTCTGCGATTTACGATGTTTGCGGAGAACCTTTCTTAGCCGAAAGAATATTGCATCGCAGCTTGAAACGCTTTGAGCGAAATGGTTCACTCGTCCGCGACTGACGGAAAGAGGAGAACAGCCGACAGTCAAAACCATGATCGGGAGGTATTTCATGGATCGTCGTTCATTCATCAAGAAAGCGGGCGTGGCTGGTGTTGGCGCAGCCGCATCCACCGTACTCGCCGCACCCGCCATCGCGCAGGCGAACCCCAAGATCACCTGGCGCATGACGTCTTCGTTCCCGAAGTCGCTCGATACCATCTATGGCGGCGCCGTGGATATCGCTGACCGTGTTGCCGCGGCGACGGACGGCAATTTCGACATTCAGGTTTTCGCAGCCGGCGAAATCGTTCCCGGTCTTCAGGCAGCCGACGCGGTCGGCGCGGGGACCGTCGAAATGTGCCATACCTGCTCCTACTACTATGTCGGCAAGGATCCGACATTCGCAATCGGAACGGCGATCCCGTTCGGCCTCAATGCCCGCCTGACCAACTCCTGGTTCTACGAGGGCAACGGCAACACGCTGCTCAACGAGTTCTATGCCAAGCATAACCTCTACGGCATGATCGCCGGCAATACCGGCGCGCAGATGGGCGGCTGGTTCCGCAAGGAGATCAACACTGTCGACGACTTCAAGGGCGTCAAGATGCGCATCGCCGGCCTTGCCGGTCGCGTTGTCGAGAAGCTCGGTGCCGTTCCGCAGCAGATCGCTGGCGGTGACATCTACCCGGCGCTGGAGAAGGGTACGATCGACGCTGCGGAGTGGGTCGGTCCCTACGACGACCACAAGCTCGGTTTCTACAAGGTCGCGAAGTACTACTACTATCCGGCCTTCTGGGAAGGCGGTCCGGTCATCCACGCTTTCGTCAATCTCGATCAGTGGAACAACCTGCCCAAGGCCTACCAGACGGTACTGCAGGATGCGTGCTCCTTCGCCAATACCAACATGATGGCGAAGTACGACGCGAAGAACCCGGTCGCCATCAAGCAGCTCGTCGGTGAAGGCACGGTGCTTCGCCCGTTCAACCAGGACGTCCTGTCGGCCTGCTACGATGCTGCCAATCAGGTCTATGCCGAAATCACCGCGACCAACGCGGATTTCAAGAAGATTTACGAGGACCAGGTTGCCTTCAAGCGTGAAGGTTATCTCTGGATGCAGCTGTCGGAGTACACCTACGACACCTTCATGATGATGCAGCAGCGCGCCGGCAAGATCTGATCTGACGCGCAGCAACCATAACAATGTTAAGGCCCGGGTTTCAGCCCGGGCCTTTTTCGTTTCTGGCTGACCGCAGCGAAAACGGCGCCCAAAGGCGCCGTCTGCTGTTTCGTCTGCGGAAGGTTATTCGATGACTGGCGGCTGACTCAGGTCCATCGAGGGGGCGGTGGACGGAGCGGGAGCGGCCGGCGCGTCGATGCTCGGTGGACTGTTAAGGTCGAGCGGTGGCTGGCTCAGGTCCGGCGTCGGGGCCGCGGATGGAGCAGCCGGCGTGCCGACGCTCGGTGGCGTATTGAGGTCCAGCGGAGGGAGGCCAAAGCTTGGCATGGTCGACTCACCAGGCGCGTCGAATGGAATATTGATCTCCACATTTGCCGGGTCTGTCGTCGAGTGGTCGCTCTTGTAGACCATCACGAGGCCTGGGAAGGCGATCACCACCAGGATCATGATGAACTGGATGATGATGTACGGGAACACGCCGGCATAAATTTCCGTCGTTTTGACCGCGGGCATGGTTCTCCCCGTGACCTTGTCCTTCCACGGTGCGTTCGGTGCGATTGATCGCAGGAAGAACAGCGAGAAGCCGAAGGGTGGTGTCAGGAACGAGGTCTGCAGGTTGATGCCCAGGATGATGCCGAACCACACGAGATCGATGCCGAGCGTTTCGGCCACCGGCGCAAGCAGAGGCACGACGATAAAGGCGATCTCGAAGAAGTCGATGAAGCAACCGAGGATGAAGACGATGATCGTCACTACGATCAGAAAACCCGTCTGTCCGCCCGGCAGCGACAGCAGCAGTTCTTCCATCCAGACATTGCCGTTGATGCCGTAGAAGGTGAGGCCGAAGACGCGGGCGCCGATCAGGATCATCATCACGAAAGCCGACAGCTTCGTCGTGGCGTCCAGGGCATTCTTCACGCTCGCGAACGAGAGGCGGCCTTTGGCAAGTGCCAGGATCAGGGCTCCGGTAGCCCCCATGGCGCCACCTTCGGTCGGCGTGGCGATGCCGAGGAAGATCGTGCCGAGCACCAGGAAGATCAGCGCGAGCGGCGGCACCAGGACGATGATCACCTGTTCGGCAAGCCGCGAGATCAGCTTCTTCTCGCGGCGACTGTTGACCAGCGCCACGCCGTAGACAACGAGAACAGCAAAGGCCATGGCGGCGACGAGTCGCCATTCAGGGCTCTGCACACCGACGAAGAGGATCTCGTGGCCCAGATAGTAAAGCGCGATCGACAGTACCAGCATGACCATCAGCGATGTGACGCCGTTGCCGAGCGTGCGCGCCTCCAGGGGTAGGGCAGGTGCCCATTGCGGCTTGATCATCGATACGACAAAGACATAGGCGCAGTATGCCAGGACAATGAGCATGGCCGGATAAAGGGCGCCGACATACATGTCGCCGACCGAGCGGCCGAGCTGGTCGGCCATGACGATCAGAACAAGCGAGGGCGGAACGATCTGCGCGAGGGTGCCGGAGGCGGCGATCGTGCCGGCCACAAGCGGGCGGTTGTAGCCGTAGCGCATCATGATCGGAAGCGAAATCAAGCCCATGGCCATGACCGAAGCGGCGACGACACCGGTTGTAGCACCCAGGAGCGCGCCGACGAGAATGACGGCATAGGCCAGACCGCCGCGGATCGGGCCGAACAACTGGCCGACGGTATCGAGCAGATCCTCTGCCATTCCCGATCGCTCGAGGATGATTCCCATGAACGTAAAAAACGGGATCGCGAGCAGGGTATCATTGTACATGATGCCGTAGATGCGCTCCGGATGGGATTGCAGCAGCGGCCAGAACAGCCTGATTTCAGGGGAGATTGCTGAGAGTTCGACGCCCAGGACGAAGTAGATCAGACCACCGGCGGCAAGCGTGAAAGCGACGGGATAGCCGAGCAGCAGCATCAGCATCACCGACGAGAACATGATCGGTGCGAGATTGTGAGCGATGAAGTCGATCATGTCAGTGTCCCGCCATTTCCGTTGTCGTATCCGGATCGTCGATGACGCCGAATACGATCGCCGCCCGCTTTATGATTTCAGACAGCGCCTGGGCGCTCAGCAGGATGAAGCCCGCAAGAATGGCGCCCTTGGCTGGCCAGACGATGAGCCCGCCAGCGCTGGACGAGACTTCGCCCGAGCGGAAAGAAAGCCAGAACCACGGCCAGGCGAGATAGACCATCAGGAAAGCAAAGGGGACGAGGAAGATGCAGTGCAGGACGAGATCGATGATGTTGCGCGTCTTTTTCGACCAGCGACTCGACAGGATATCGATGCGCACGTGCTCGTTTTTCTGAAGCGCATAGGCTGCGGCCAGCATGAACACGGTACCAAAGAGATACCATTGCAGTTCCAGGAATGCATTGGAGGAGAGATCAAGCATCTTCCGGATGACGGCATTGCCCGCGCTGATCAGAACCGCGGCAAGCAAGAGCCAAGAGACCCACCTGCCGATAGCGCCGTTGATCGCGTCGATCACCCGGCTCACAACCAACAAAACTCGCATTTGTTTCCTCCTGCCGATGCTCTTGTGCATAGAGCAAGCCCCATTGTCGCGCAACCGGGCTGGTCTCGGACTTTCAGCCTAGATTCAGTATTTGTTAACTGTCGACTTGGGAATATTAGGTAGTCGTCACGAACTGAAGCAGAGCCCGCAAATGCCGGAAAGATCGGAGATTTTGGCTCGCTGCTTCGTAAGCGAGCCAGCAGAAAGGCGAAAAACAAAGCCTGTTTTGGCACAATTGTTGGCTTTTGTTAAAAACTTTGCCTGTCCCGCAAGCCAATTTTAAAACTTTTCAGATACTTGGCAGTCTGATCGGGAGACCACTGCAATGAAGGCGCGCACCGCCGACGGGGCTCCGAAGGAAGTCTATCTGTCCTTCGTCAGTTCGCTGTTCGACAATCGCAAGACCCTGTTCACAGGCATGGTCGTCCATATCCTGACGTATTTTGTCGTCTATCATAAGACACAGGATCCGATTTTCATCCTGCTGTCACTCGCCTTCGCGGCCATTTTCGCCAATCGCATCTACTGGTTCCGACGCTTCACCAACGTGGACAAGTCGCGATGGACGCTCGACGACATCCGGAGCTGGGAGTTGCGCTACGTGCTCGGCGCCGCCTCCACAGCTGCGATACTGGGGATCGGCAGCGGTTATTCCATCCTCGCCTACGAGGACACGTTCGTCGAGCTCGCCTGCATTTCGGTGACCATGGCCTCGATGGTGTCGATCGTTGGCCGCAATTATGGCTCCTCGCTCGCGGTCAACCTGCAGAGCCTCGCCTGCTGCGTGCCGATCATCATTGGCGCGCTGTTCGCCAACGATCCCTACAAGATGCTGCTCTCGGTCATGCTCGTGCCGTTCATGCTGACGACGCAGGCCATGGCCAAGGGGGTGCGCGAGTTCCTTTACGAGAATGTCATCGCCTCGCGCGAGATGAAGAAGATCGCCGGCAGCTTCGATACGGCGCTCAACAACATGACGCACGGCCTGATCATGCTCGACACCGAGCGCCGCATCCAGGTCATCAACCGCAAGGCCTGCCAGCTCCTGCATCTCGGTGATCGCGAACGGTTGAAGGGCTGCGATCTTGACGTGGCGCTACGCTACGGCGTGCGCCACACCTTTGTCGACGGCTCCATGCCGGACCTGATCCAGAAGCAGCTCACGCAATTGGTGGACGGCTCGCTGTCTCGGGCAGTCATGGCCTTTTCCGACGATCTCGTCCTGGAATTCTCCGCGAACCGCCGTCCGGAAGGTGGCGTCGTGCTGATCTTCGAGGATGTCACCGCGCGTGCCCAGGCCGAGCGCCGGATCCTGCACATGGTGCGTTTCGACGCGCTCACCGGCCTGCCGCAGCGTAGTTATTTCGGTGAGTTGGTGCGCGAGCGGATCGAGCAGGAGCAGGAGGCGGTGTCGACCGGTTTCCTGCTGCTCGACGTCGACGGCTTCAAACACGTGAACGACATGAAGGGCTATGCCACCGGCGACCGGCTGCTGGTAGCGATAGGCAAGCGCTTGATGCAGGTCGCTCCGGGCGACATTGTCGGCCATCTCGTCGGCGACCAGTTCGTTGTGTTTGCCTCCTCCGGCGAGGGTGGGGAAGCGCTGATCGAGCGTCTGCGCGGCATTCACGCCGATCTAGGCGGGACATACGAAATAGACGACACGACCTTTCGCATCTCGTTTAACGCCGGCTGTCTGATATTGGAACAAGGCGCGCTGGCGGACGAGTGGCAGATCAAGCTCGATCTGGCGTTGTTCGAGTCCAAATCACGTGGCAGCGGCATCCTGACCGTCTTCGCCGAGGAGATGGATGCGCGCTATGTCGAACGTCAGAAGCTGAAGGACGATCTGCGCGAGGCCTTGGAGAACCGGGCTCTGTCGGTCGTCTATCAGCCGATGTTCACCGCCGACGGAAGCCGCATCGCCTGCTGCGAGGCGTTGGCTAGGTGGAACCATCCCGGCAAGGGTTTCATTCCGCCGAACATCTTCATCCAGATCGCCGAGGAAATGGGCGTCGTGCGCGAGGTGACCCATTTCGTAATCGAACAGGCCTGCCGCGATGCCGCGCGATGGCCCGAGGGCGTCGGGGTGTCCGTAAACCTCTCCGTTCAGGATCTGCGCGACGATGGAATCCTCGCGGTGGTGAGGAAGGCACTGGCGGAAACCGGACTCAGGGCCTCGCGCCTGCATCTGGAAGTCACCGAAAGCAGCCTGATCGAGGAGTTGGCCACGGTCCGGGATATCCTCGAGGAACTACGGCGGTGGGGCATCACGATTGCCATCGACGACTTCGGCACCGGTTTCTCCAGCCTCAGCTACCTCGATTCCCTGCCGGCGGACGTCGTCAAGATCGACCGGTCGTTCGTGCGCGATATCGGCGAGGATTCCAGGCGTCTCAAGCTGCTGCATGGCATCGTCCATCTTTCCCGCCAGCTCGACCTTCAGATCGTCATCGAAGGCGTCGAAACCGAGGAGCAGCTGGCGCTCATCAACAGGCACCGCTGTGCCGATCTCATCCAGGGGTATGTCTACGCGATGCCGCAGTCGGCCACCGACATCATGGATCTGGTGGAGCGCACGAAGAAGCGGGGCCGGGGCCGCATGCACGTCGCCTGAACCGCTCTTTTTGATCGGCCAACTCTCGTAAAAGTTGTTATCCTTGCGCCGGTAAGTTCTCGTTTACCATATTGATTAACTATTTGTTAACCTTAACAAATGGTAAATCCAACTCCCCTGGATTCTAGTGGGTGTAGCTCAAATTTACCTGTGTTAAGCATGCTTAACGAAGGGTTAATGGGCTGCGGGTTGTATTTACCATGAGTGACGGGGGCGGTGACAGTTTCGCTGACCGGCTGATGCGATTGCTCGATCATATCGAGTACCGCCGCATCGAAAGCGGGGAAGATTTCGAGGCCATTGAGCGGCTTCGCTACAGGGCGTACAAGGCGGCGGACGTGTTGCCGGTGGGCGCAAGCAGCCTGCTCGACGACATCGATTTCGACGACCACGCCTATGTGTTCGGGGTCTATTATTTCGAGGAACTGGTAAGCACGATCCGGCTGCACTACGTCACGCCGGAACATCGGGTCTCGCAATCGTCCGGCGTCTTCCCCGATGCGATGGAGGCCTTCCTGGAGGAGGGGCTCACCCTGATCGATCCGGCGAGATTTGCCGCCGATCCGCAGGTCGCTGCCGAACTTCCGGTCATCCCCTACATCACCCTGCGTCCGAGCATTGTCGCAGCCGCCTATTTCAAGGCTGACCGCGTACTCCAGCATGTGCGACCGCCGCATGCGGCGTTCTACAAGCGCGTCTTCTATGCCGATACTATCGTTGATCGGCGAATGACGGAGATATACGGGCTTGAACTGACGTTATTGGCCACCAATACGCATACGACCGGCACCCGGCTCCTGCGCCGCTATCCGTTCTTCGATTCGGGCGTGCATGAGCGCCGTTTGATGTTCGAGCGCAACGGTCCGAGCGTGCAGCGATCGCTCACCGTCCTGCCGTCCGCCCGACTGGTCGCGGCCGGTCATATTGCCGGAGCCATTCCCGGAATAGACTATTAGCGCATCGCAGGGCCGCGAGGCGATTGCGCTCCAAGCCGGCTTTGTGTAAGCGAAGGGAGAAGGCTGCGGCGTGCGTCGCCGCTGCGGGACACTCCAGGCGGCCTTGTCACGGCACCTGATCGCGAGGGAGACAGATCATGAGTGAACATCACACGGGACCGGTCGAAACGGGCGCGCCGATGAACTACGCCGAGCACGAGAAGACCTACGACCTTTTCATCGCCGGTACCAAGTACGGAACCGCCATTTTGGTCGCCCTGCTGGTCGGCATGGCCGCAGGCTTCTTCACCGCCGGTGGTTTCTTCGGCGGCCTGGTCGTGTTCATCATATTGTCTGTTGCCGCCATCCTCCTCCTGCGCTGACAGGCAGGTTTTCGGATCGAATAAAAAAGCCGGGCTTGGGCCCGGCTTTTTTGTTGTCCTCGAAGGGATGTGAAGCGCCGGTCAGGCACCGCGCGTGCGCGAGAGGCCGACTTTGGCGGGCTCGTACTTCGGATCCAGGCTAAGTGCGTGGGAATAGGACTTGGAAGCACGGGCCATGTCTCCCCTGCGCTCGTAGATCAGCGCCTGGTTGGCCCAGGATTCGGCGAGCTTCTGGTTCAGCTCGATGGCATGGTTGAAGTCGGCGAAGGCGTTTTCGTCGTCGTTCAGCGCGACATAGGAGACGCCGCGACCGTTGTAGGGCTCAGGAGAGCCCGGCGACAGCGAGATCGCCTTGGAGAAGTCCTCGATCGCCTTGGCGTGCTGGCCGCGCAGCTGGTAGATCAGGCCGCGATTGTGATAGGCGCGGCCGTCGGTCGTATCGAGCTGGATGGCGCGATTGAAGTCGGAGAAGGCCTCGTCGATCCGGCCGGCCTGGCGGTAGATGTTGCCCCGGCCGATATAGGCGACGTCGTAGTTCGGGTTGATCTTCAGGGCCGCATTGTAATCGTTTGCCGCTTCCAGGGGTTGGCCCATGTTGCGGTAGACCAACGCCCGGTTGGCATAGGCCTGGTAGAAGCGCGGATTGAGCTGAAGCGCAGTGTTGAAGTCGGCCAATGCCTTGCGGAACTCGCCGGCTCGGCCATAGGCGGAGCCGCGCACATTGTATCCTTCCGGATCCTGCGGGCTGGCGTTGATGACCGCTGTCAGCGAGGCGATGTTTTCCTGCGAGCCCTGCTCCCGGTCGATGCGGATCATGTCCGTCGTCTGGGTCGACTGGCAGCCCGTGACGATCAGCGCCAGGCTCGCGGCGAAGAAGGCCGATCGCAGCGGAGACCCAGATTCGGTACGGGACAGAATCGGAAGGGAAGAGGGAATCATCAAAACCATGGCAGGGCGCGCTTCCGTTGTCTTTCACGCCACGAGGGCCGACAGGGGATCTAAACTCGAAGGGCGGTGGCAACCTCGTCGCCACCGCCCTTACAACATCGGAAAACGTCGAAAAAACGGCGAATTAACGACCGTTGCGGCCTGCGCCGATGAGGCCTTCGCGCTGGGCACGCTTACGGGCCAGCTTACGAACGCGACGGACGGCTTCGGCTTTCTCGCGGGCGCGCTTCTGCGACGGCTTTTCGTAATAGTCACGCATTTTCATTTCACGGAAGATGCCTTCGCGCTGCATCTTCTTCTTGAGGGCGCGGAGCGCCTGATCAACGTTGTTGTCGCGGACAAGTACCTGCACGTCTAATCCCGTTCCTTTGGTTGGTGCCCACCCCGTCAAGCCTGCTGTTTAGGGGCGAAAAACATAGTGCGCCCGGGCGGAGCCTGAGCAATCGAGAGGCCGAAATAGCAGAAGAGCTCGGGGAAGTCCAGATGCTAGTTAACGGGTCATGGCGAAAATCATGCTGGAGATTTTCCGCCGTTTTTTGCACAGGGGTCGTGTCTGTTTCGGTCCGTCGATGCCGGAGGCTCGTCGGGCGATTTCGGGAGCAGAGGGACTCTCCTGCTGTCTCTTCTTGAGTATCATTACCGCGAGCGGTGTGACGCGGCTGAGGCCGTTTGCCGCAGTAGGCGCAACAATCTTCTAATGCGTCGCAAAACAGCAACTGCGACGGATATTGATTTGCGAAGGGTATGGCTCTACCCAGATGCCGTCAGCCAAGGAGTTTTGAGGCGAGATGCGCAAGTATTCCGTTTTTGCCGTAGCGCGCGAGGCAATGCGCGCCCACAAGGGATGGGGGGCTCAGTGGGCCTCTCCGGAGCCTCGGTCGTCCTATGATGTGATCATCATCGGCGGCGGCGGGCACGGTCTCGGGGCCGCCTACTACCTCGCCAAGGAGCACGGCATCACCAATGTCGCGGTTCTCGAGAAGGGATGGATCGGCGGCGGCAATACCGGCCGCAACACCACGATCATCCGGTCCAACTATCTCTACGAAGAGAGCATGGACATCTACGAGCATTCGCTGAAGCTCTNGGNAAACCTGTCGCAGGACCTGAACTACGAACGTCATGTACTCGCCGCGAGGCGTCATGATGTTGTCGCACAACATCCATGACAAACAGTCGTTCATGCGCCACGTCCATGCCAACAATCTCTACGGCATCGACAACGAGTGGCTGACGCCGGAACAGGCCAAGGCTTTCGTGCCGGTTCTCGATATTTCCAAGACCGCCCGCTATCCGATCAACGGCGCCGCCCTTCAGCGCCGCGGCGGTACGGCGCGTCACGATGCGGTCGCCTGGGGTTACGCACGCGCTGCCTCCGATCGCGGCGTTCACATCATCCAGAATTGCGAAGTCACGGGGATCCGCCGGGGGGCGAACGGTGAGGTGACGGGCGTCGAGACCAGCAAGGGCTTTATTGGAGCCAAGAAGATCGGTGTTTCGGCCTCCGGCCACAATTCGATGATCATGGAAATGGCCGGCGTGAAACTGCCGCTGCATTCCAATCCGCTGCAGGCGCTGGTTTCCGAGCCGATGAAGCCAATCTTCCCCTGCGTGGTGATGTCGAACACGGTTCACGCCTATATCTCGCAGTCCGACAAGGGCGAGTTCGTCATCGGTGCCGGTACCGACCAGTACAATTCCTATTCGCAGACCGGCGGCCTGCAGATCATCACGCATACGCTGGACGCTATCTGCGAGCTGTTCCCGATGTTCCGCCGCGTCAAGATGATGCGCCAGTGGGGTGGCATCACCGACAACACCCCGGACCGCTCGGCGATCCAGAGCGTGACGCCGGTGCCGAACCTGTTCGTCAATGCCGGCTGGGGTACCGGCGGCTTCAAGGCGACACCGGGTTCCGCCCACCTGTTTGCTCACCTGATCGCTCGCGGGGAGCCGCACCGGCTGGCGCAGGGGCTCACGCTGAAGCGGTTCGAGACCGGCCGGCTGATCGACGAAGCCGCTGCCGCGGCCGTCGCGCACTGATTGAAGGAAGACACACAAGATGTTCCTGATTAGATGTCCGTATTGCGAGGAAGAGCGCTCAGAGCTCGAGTTCCGCGGCGCCGGTGAGGCGCATATCGCGCGGCCCGCCAACATCGCCGAAATCTCGGATGCCGAGTTCGCCGATTATTTCTTCCTTCGTGACAATCCGAAGGGCCTGATCTTCGAGCGCTGGCGGCATATCCACGGCTGCGGCCGCTTCTTCAATGCTGCCCGCCACACAGTCACCGACAAGATCTATTTCACCTACAAGGCCGGCGAACCGATGCCCGATGCCGAACGGCTGGCGGCGGCAGGTGTCGATACGGGAGCCACGAAATGAGCGGAGCCAATCGTATTCCGGGCAAGGGGCGCCTGACGCCGGCGAGGACCGCCCGTTTCACCTTCGACGGTACCAGCTACACGGCGATCGAGGGCGACACCGTCGCCTCCGCGCTGATCGCCAACGGCATTCATCTGGCCGGCCGGTCGTTCAAGTACCACCGCCCGCGCGGCATCCTGACCGCCGGTCCGGAAGAACCGAACGCACTGCTCGACGTTTCGCGTGACGCCGCCCGCCGGCAGCCGAACGTGCGCGCCACGGTGCAGGAAGTCTTCGACGGCATGGTGACGAGCTCGCAGAACCGCTGGCCGTCGCTGTCGTTCGACATCGGCGCGATCAACGACGCCTTCTCGATGTTCTTCGCCGCTGGCTTCTACTACAAGACGTTCATGTGGCCGAAGGCCGCGTGGCACAAGCTCTACGAGCCTTTCATCCGCCGCGCTGCAGGTCTTGGCGTCGCGCCGAAGGAAGCCGATCCCGATCGCTATGCCAACCGGTACGCCCATTGCGATGTGCTGGTCGTGGGCGGCGGTGCCGCCGGTCTCGCCGCTGCACTGGCTGCCGCGGAAGCAGGAGCCAAGGTCATCATCTGTGACGAGCAGCCGGAAGTCGGTGGTGCCTTCCACTACGACACCGGTGCCACCGTCGACGGCCAGAACGGTTACGACTGGGCGCAGGCGACGGCGGCGAAGCTTGCCGCGATGGAAAACGTCACGCTGCTGACCCGCACCACCGCCTTCGGCTATTACAACCACAATTTTGTGGCTCTGGCCGAGCGCGTTACCGACCACGTGGCAAAGCCGGAGAAAAACCAGCCGCGCGAACGTCTCTGGCAGGTACGGGCGAAGAGGGTGATCCTCGCCACCGGCGCGATCGAGCGGCACATGGTGTTCTCGAACAACGACCGTCCGGGCATCCTGCTTGCCGCGGCAGGCCGCACCTATCTCAACCATTTCGGCGTTTCCGTCGGCGCCAAGGTCGGCGTCTACACGGCGCACGATTCCGCCTACGAAGCCGCGATCGATCTCAAGAAGGCCGGTGTCTCGGTTCCGGTCATCGTCGATTGCCGCGAGAACCCGGGTGCAGCAGTCCTCGCCGAGGCACGCTCGCTAGGCATCGAGGTTCTCACCGGTCATTCGGTGATCGATACTTCGGGCCGCCTGCGGGTGAAGTCGATCAAGATACAGAGAAACGGTGGCGGGTCGTCGCGTACGGTCGAGGTGGACGCGCTTCTGGTGTCCGCCGGCTGGACGCCTTCGGTCCATCTGTTCTCGCAGTCGCGCGGCAAGCTGAAGTTCGACGCGGCGAACCAGCGCTTCCTGCCGGACGTCTATGCACAGGAGAGCGTCTGCATCGGAGCCTGCAACGGCACCGACGATCTGCAGGCGCTACTCGACGAGGCGACCGCTGCCGGCGCGTCCATGGCCGCCGCAGCCGGAGCCGCGGGTTCGGCCGGCACCAAGCTTTCCGGCAGCAATGCCTATGCCTGGACCGGAGGCATGATCGGCGCGGCGGAAGGTGCCGGCCCTGACGATTCGGTGAAGGCCTTCATCGACTTCCAACACGATGTCTGCGCCAAGGACATCCGTCTGGCGGTGCGCGAGGGCATGCACTCGATCGAGCATATCAAGCGTTTCACCACCAACGGCATGGCTTCCGACCAGGGCAAGCTGTCGAACATGCACGGTCTGGCGATCGCCGCCGAAATGCTCGGCAAGGAGATTCCGCAGGTCGGTCTCACGACCTTCCGCGCACCTTATACGCCGGTCACGTTCGGGACGCTGATCAGCCATTCGCGCGGCGATCTCTTCGATCCTACCCGCAAGACGCCGCTTCACGATCTGGAAGTGGCCGCCGGCGCGGACTTCGAGGATGTCGGCAACTGGAAGCGCGCATGGTACTATCCGAAGCCCGGCGAAGACATGCACGCCGCCGTCAATCGCGAATGCAAGACGGTTCGCGAGATTGCCGGCGTGTTCGACGCCTCGACGCTCGGCAAGATCGAGGTTGTCGGTCCGGACGCTGCAAAGTTCCTGAACCTGCTCTATACAAATGCGTGGGACACGTTGAAGCCGGGCAGGTGCCGCTACGGCATCATGACCCGTGAGGACGGGTTCGTGTATGACGACGGCGTTGTCGGTCGCCTGGCCGAGGACCGTTTCCACGTCACGACCACGACCGGTGGCGCTCCGCGCGTGCTGCACCACATGGAGGACTATCTCCAGACCGAGTTCCCCGAACTCAAGGTCTGGCTGACCTCCACGACCGAGCAGTGGGCGGTGATCGCCGTGCAGGGGCCGAAGGCGCGCGACATCATCGCGCCTTTCGTCGAGGGAATCGATATCTCCAACGAGGCCTTCCCGCACATGAGCGTCGCCGAAGGCAAGTTCTGCGGCGTGCCGACGCGTCTGTTCCGCGTCTCGTTCACCGGCGAGCTTGGCTACGAAATCAACGTGCCGGCCGATTTCGGCGCGTCGGTCTACGAACAGGTCTGGAAGCGGGCCGAAAGCATGGGCGCCTGCCAGTACGGCACGGAGACCATGCACGTGCTGCGCGCCGAGAAGGGCTACATCATCGTCGGCCAGGACACCGACGGAACGCTGACGCCGGATGATTCTGGCTACGGTTGGGCCGTCTCCAAGAAGAAGACCGACTTCGTCGGTATTCGCGGCCTGAAGCGTCCGGATCTCGTTCGCGACGGTCGCAAGCAGCTGGTTGGCCTGAAGAGCAAGGACGGAAAGTCCGTGCTGATCGAGGGCGCCCAGATCGTCGCCGATCCAAACCAGCCGAAGCCGATGACCATGCTCGGCCATGTCACTTCATCCTACTGGTCGGAAAATCTTGGTCATCCGATCGCGATCGCCATGATCGCCGGCGGCCGGTCGCGCATGGGCGAGACGTTGTACGTCCCGATGAAGGACAAGACGGTTGCCGTCGAGGTGACCGACACGGTGTTCTATGACAAGGAAGGAGCCCGCATCAATGGCTGAGCAGGTTCAAGCAATCCGCAGGCCCGTGCTGCAGGGCCGCCGCGCTGGCACGGCCTCCGTCCGCATTACTCCGGCAGAGCCGGCCGGCCGCGTATCGTTGCGCGCCGGCGCGGGCGAGGTGGCTGCGCTGTCGAAGTCGCTCGGCGTGAAGCTGCCGGTCAAGCCCAAGACCTCGGCCTCGGCCAAGGGACGCCTGGCATTCTGGCTCGGCCCGGACGAATGGCTGCTGATCGATGAGACAGGCGGTGACCTGATGGCGGACTGCGCAGCCTCGGGTGTCGTGCATTCGGCGACCGACGTTTCGCACCGGAACACCGCAATTCTGGTTTCCGGTCCGGCGGTTGAGGACGTGCTCAACGCCGGCTGCCCGCAGGATCTCTCGCTCAAGACCTTCCCGGTCGGCGCGGTATCCCGCACGGTGTTCGGCAAGATCGAGATCGTGCTCTACAGGGTCGATGAGGAAACGTTCCGCGTCGAGTGCTGGCGCTCGTTCGCCGAATACGCCTTCGGCCTTCTGGCCGAGGCTGCCGAAGAGGCATCCCACTGAAACGCAGGCCGGTCCCTAGAGGGCTGGCCAGCCCTTCCATCTGACCCAGCGGCCGTGGAAGTCGGCACGACCGATTTCGCGCCGCTCGCCGTTCGGCCAGACCTGGAGCGTAATCGCCGCTCCGTTAGGCTTGCCATCGGCCTCCAGTTGCAGGCGTGCGATCGGCGCCTCAGCCGTGGCACGCGCCCCGGCTTCGGCAATCAGTGCTTCTCCCTTTGCTTTCAGTCCCGCCGGCAGATATTGCCAGGCGATCGTGTGGTAGATGACGTGGACCGCGCCCCGGCGTGGCACTGAGAGCCGATCCGCGAGCCAGTCGATGGCGTCGGCCCGATCAGCCCTCAGGCCGTTTTCCTTAGCAATCGTCAGGGCATGCCGCGTTCGCTCCAGCCGGTCCGACTGGTCTGCCCAGATGTAGGACATCAGCCGGAGGCGGTCGTCTGCGGAGGATGGATCGAGCGGTTTGAGGTCGCAGCCGGCCCGGTCGACTACCGAGAGGGTGACATCCGGTGGTGCCGGTCCCTGCCAATCCGGCTCCAGAACAACCGCCGAGTCCGGTCCCCACGACAGCCCGCCAAGCGCATAGCGGTAGCGATCCCATTGCAGGTTCAGCCCGGCGCTGGCGCCGACCTCGGACAGGACCAGCGGCAATTTAAAGAGCTTTGCAATAGTCAGAAAGCCGGGCAGCAGGGCTGACGAGCGGCGCACCTCATTGGTCTGTGGGGCGGAATTCAGTCGGTTAAGGATGAAGCTCTCATTACGGATCAGTGCCGCCTCACAGGCGGACCAGAGCGTATCGTCGGAGACTTCGTTCGGTGGATAGGCTGCGGCAAGCGCTTCATTTTGACCGGAGAGAACCAGAGCGTGAAGCGCGCCGGCAAGGCGAAGGGCGACCGCAGAGCCGGTTCCGGTTGGATCACTCTGCCATAAGAGGATCTGGCGACCGACCGCGGTACTTTCGGAAAGTCTCTCTGCAGCCATGCGGCAGAAACGTGCGGTGAAGGCGGAGCCCAGGTCGTCGCAGTATGTTGCCTGCTGTCGGAACGACTTCCGGACCTCCGCCCCGGTCGTCATGTGGCCGCCGGGGGCGCGGGACGATCCTTGGGATCGAATTGCACGATGGTGATCCATGTGGCGGTCAGCGCCGGCTTGCGCTCGTTCTCGATCTCGACAGAGACCTCGTAGGTCGTCATCAGCATGCCGGCCCCACGAAAACGGGCGTCCGCGAGCACGAAATGGCCGCGGATTCGCTTGCCGGTCTTCACCGGCGACATGAAGCGCACACGGTCGAAGCCGTAATTGATGCCCATGGTCTGCTCGCGGATGACCGGCAGGGCGTCGAAGTTCATGGCGGAAAGAAGCGAGAGCGAGAGGAAGCCGTGGGCGATGGTGCCGCCGAACGGCGTTTCTGCAGCTGCCCGTTCAGGATCGACGTGGATGAACTGGTGGTCGTCGGTGGCTGCCGCAAAAGCGTCGATCATGGCCTGATCGACGGTGATCCACTTCGAAAGTCCGACTTCCTGACCGACCAGGGAATGAACTTCGTCCAACGAAATCTCACGCGGCATGAAACCTCTCTCGTCATCAAATGATGCCGGACCTTATAGGAGTCGCTGGCGTCGCGGAATATCGAGCCTTCCGCAAGGTGATGAAAGCCTTACTGTTCAACGAAAAATTCAACGCTGCGGGGTTTCAGGCGTAATGAGGTTTGCGAACGGCCGGTGGCAAGCCGCTGCCATTTCCGGCCCGGAGCCACGGGAAGCGCGATCTCCTGCTGGACCTGGCTGCGATTGAAGGCGATCGCGAGCCGCACGAGCTTCTTCTTCTGCAGGTCCTTGGTCGCCAGGACCATGGTCAGGGTCGCGCCATTCGCGGCCTCCCATTCCGGTATCGTCATCGGCTCGCCGGAGGCGGAGAGCCATTCGATATCGCCGTCGCCGGAAAAGAAACCGTTCTTGTCGAACACGTTGAAACGCTTGCGCATATGCGAGAGGAAGGCGGTGTGCTCGATCAGCGCCTCGTCGGCGTTTTTCCAGTCGAGCCAAGTCAGTTCGTTGTCCTGACAATAGGCGTTGTTGTTGCCGCGCTGGCTGCGGCCGAACTCGTCGCCGGCGGTCAGCATGACCGTGCCGCGGCTGGCGAACAGCGTCGATAGCAGTGCCATGACATCCCGGCGGCGATTGTGGATGACGGTCCTGTCGGAGGTCTCTCCTTCGACGCCGTTGTTCCATGAGAAATTCTCGTCATGGCCGTCGCGGTTGTTCTCGCCGTTCTGACCGTTGTGCTTGTGACTGTGGGAGACGAGATCGAGAAGGGTGAAGCCGTCGTGCGCCGCGACGAAATTGACCGTCCGGGTCTGTGTTCCGCCGTGTCGGGCGAAGACGTCGGAGGAGCCGGCGAGAGCCGTGGCGATCTGGCCGGTCATGTGGGAGTCACCGCGCCAGTAGCGGCGCATGGTGTCCCGTGCCCGGTCATTCCATTCGAGGTAGGGTTCCGGAAAATTACCGAGCTGGTATCCGCCGAGGCCGATGTCCCATGGCTCTGCGATCAGCACGCGGTCTCTCAGGACCTCGTCGGCACTGATCGCGTGGAGCGTACGCGATGAAGAATGAAAGCCGGTGGCGGTGCGGCCGAGGATGGTGCCGAGGTCGAAGCGAAAGCCGTCGACGCCGGTGTTCAGCACGAAATGCCGAAGGGTATCGACGATCAGCTGGCGGACGTAGAGATGATCGCACGCGAGCGTGTTTCCGGTGCCGGTATCGTTGACGAGAACGCCCGGATTGTCTGGCAGGTGACGATAACAGGAGAGATTGTCGAGACCGCGTAGCGACAGCGTCGCACCCATCTTGTCGCTCTCCCCGGTGTGGTTGAACACCAGATCGAGTATGACGCCGATGCCTTCGGCATGGAGGGCGGCGACGGTGTCGCGCAGCTCCTTGACGCCGCCCGGAGCCAGTCGTGGATCGATCGCCATCAGTGCAATCGGATTGTAGCCCCAGCCATTGGTGAGACCAAGCGACGGCAGATGGCGCTCGTCGATCCAGGCGACGATCGGCATCAGTTCGACCGCATCCACGCCGATGCGCTTCAGGTGGGCGATCACGGCCGGGTGGGCGAGGGCGGCAATCGTGCCACACTGCACCTCGGGCACGTCGGGATGCAGCCACGTGAACGGCTTGACCGCAACCTCGTAGATGAAGGCTCCGGGACCGAAGACCGGCGGGCTAACTTTGGCCGGATCGTCCCGGGTGACGATCGCCTTTGGCACCAACGGTGCGGTTTCTTCGCCGAACACGCAAAGCCGATGGTCATGGCGGAACGGGCGATCGAGTTCCTTGGCGTAAGGATCGATGAGCAGCTTGGAAGGGTCGAACCAGTGGCCGTGCTCAGGTGAATAGCGACCATGGGCGCGATACCCGTATCGGGTCCCTTCGTGAACCCCTTCAACATGCAGGCGGAAAAGATCACCCTCGGTGCGCTCGAGCGGCAGGCGGGCAATTTCTTCCTCACCGGTATGGTCGAACAGGCAGAGTTCGATCTTCTCGGCATGATGTGACCAGATGAGGAAATCCGCCCCCGTTCGTGTCAGCGTCACGCCGCCCTGTCTCGGCTCCGCCTGCGTCACGATACCCCCTCAATGCCCGTCACGTGATCACGGTTGGTTTGTCGAAGCCCGTATGCTTTTTGATCTCCGCGATCTCCTCGGCGGCGGCGATGAGGTCTGCCAGCGCCGTTTGCGTCTCGATCCCGTGGCGCGCTAAATCCGGCTCATAGCGCTCGACATAGACACGCAGCGTGGCCCCCGAGGTGCCGGTACCGGAGAGGCGGAACACCACGCGGCTGCCGCCTTCGAAGAGGACGCGGATGCCCTGGTTCTTGGAGACCGACTGATCGACCGGGTCGTGATAGGCGAAATCGTCGGCAGCCGAGACGGTCAGCTCACCGATCCTGGTGCCCGGCAGCATGGCAAGTTTATCGCGCAGGGCGGCCATCAGGGCGTTGGCGCGCTCGGTGTCGACGCCTTCGTAGTCGTGGCGAGAATAGTAATTGCGGCCATATTCGGCCCAGTGCCCAGTGACGATGTCCTTCACGCTTTCGCGGCGGGCGGCGATGATGTTGAGCCAGAACAGCACGGCCCAGAGACCGTCCTTTTCCCGAACGTGGTTCGAGCCGGTGCCGAAGCTCTCCTCGCCGCAGACGGTAACCTTGCCGGCATCCATCAGGTTGCCGAAGTATTTCCAGCCGGTCGGGGTTTCGTAGATGCCGAGGCCGAGCTTTTCGGCCACCCTGTCGGCGGCGGCGCTGGTCGGCATGGAGCGGGCAATGCCTGCAATGCCGTTCGCATAGCCGGGCGCGAGCTTCGCGTTGGCGGCGATGATGGCAAGGCTATCGGAAGGGGTGACGAACATGCCCTTGCCGACCACCATGTTGCGGTCGCCGTCACCATCCGACGCGGCGCCGAAGTCCGGGCCGTCCGGGCTCATGACGTCGTCGTAGAGCTCCTTGGCGTGGACGAGATTGGGGTCGGGGTGGTGATGGCCGAAGTCGGGCAGAGGAGTGGCGTTGCGGACCGAGCCCGCCGGTGCGCCAAGACGCTTTTCGAGGATTTCGGTGGCGTAGGGCCCCGTGACCGCACTCATGGAATCGATGACGACGCGGAAGCCCGACTTGATAAGAGCCCTGATCGCGTCGAAGTCGAACAGCGTCTCCATCAGCGCGGCATAGTCGGCAACAGGGTCGATCACCTCGACCGTCATGCCGGCGATATCGGACGTGCCGATCGTGTCCAGGTCGATGTCGGCGGCTTCGACGGTCTTGTAGCTTTCGATTGCCTTTGACTTCGCGAAGATCGCGTCGGTGATCTTCTCCGGCGCGGGACCGCCATTGCCGATATTGTACTTGATGCCGAAGTCCTCGTCCGGGCCGCCGGGATTGTGACTCGCCGACAGCACGATGCCGCCGAAGGCGCCGTACTTGCGGATGATGTGGGAAGCAGCCGGCGTCGAGAGAATGCCGCCCTGTCCAACCAGCACCTTGCCGAAGCCGTTGGCGGCGGCCATGCGGATCGCCTTCTGGATAACCTCGCGATTGTAGTAGCGGCCGTCGCCGCCGATCACCAGCGTCTTGCCCTCAAACCCTTCCAGGCTGTCGAAGATCGACTGGATGAAGTTCTCGGCGTAGTTCTCCTGCTGGAAAACCGGCACTTTCTTGCGCAGGCCGGAGGTGCCCGGCTTCTGGTCGGAATAGGGCTTGGTCGCGATCGTCACGATCATGGGTCAGGGACCTTTCGATATCAGGCTTCGGAAGAGCTCCGCATAGCGGGCGGCGCTACGGCCCCAGGAGACGTCCGATTTCATGCCGAGTTTCTGCATTTGCGTCCACGACTTCCCGTCGTGGTAGAGGCGGAAGGCACGGCGCAGCGCCTGCCTCAGACCTTCCGCGGAGACGGGCCAGAACTGGATGCCGGTCGCGGTCTGTGCGGCGAGTGCCGCTTCGTTGGCATCGATTACCGTATCGTTGAGGCCCCCGGTGCGGGCGACGATCGGAATGCAGCCGTAGCGTAGACCGTAGAGCTGTGTCAGCCCGCAGGGCTCGAAACGCGAGGGGATGAGGATGGCGTCGCTGCCGGCCTGCATCAAGTGGGAAAGCGGCTCGTTGTAGCCGATCGAAACCCCGACGCGGCCCTTGTGCCGCTCGGCCGCACCAAGCAGCGCAGCTTCCAGTCCGGACTCGCCGGCGCCGAGAACGATCAGCTTGCCGCCGCGCGCGACAAGTTCGTCGACGACCTCGACCAGGATGTCCATGCCCTTCTGCCAGGTGAGCCGTGAGACGACGCAGAACAGCGGCCCCTCGTCATCATCGATGCCGAAGGCCTCGGCCAGCGCCTTCCGGTTGGCAAGGCGCTTCTTCAACGACGTGGCGGTGTAGCCGGAACGGATCAGCGGATCGTTCGAGGGATTCCAGATCGCCGCGTCTATGCCGTTGGTGATGCCGTAGAGTGCATCTGAGCGGGTTGCGATCACGCCGTCCAATCCCATGCCGAACTCTGGCGTCAGGATTTCCTCGGCATAGGAGGGGCTGACCGTGCTGATGGCATGGGCTGTGACGAGGCCGGCCTTCAGGTAACTCAGCGTGCCGTAGTATTCCATCGCCTCCATGAAGGCGTGGGGCGGCAGTTCGAGCGCGGAAAAGTGCTCGGCCGAAAACTGCCCCTGAAAGGCGATGTTGTGGACGGTGAGCAGGCTCGGGATTTCCGGGGCTTGGATATAGCGCATGTAGACCGAAGTCATGGAGGACTGCCAGTCATGGGCGTGCACCAGGTCCGGACGCCAGCCCGGCAGCAAGCCGGCGGCGATGCTCGCACCCACTTTGGACAGTGCCGCGAAGCGCTTCCAGTTGTCAGGATGGTCCTTGCCCGTCTGGTCGAGATAGGGACCGCCCGGGCGGTTGAAGAACGCGGGGGCGTCGAGAAGGAGGAGGTCCAGCCCCTGATGCATGACCGAGAGCAGCCTTGCTTCCTCGCCGAACACCTTGCCGAGATCGGCGAGCTTCTTCGGCTTTTCGACCGCCTGCAACACGGCGGGGTAGGCCGGCATCAGGGTTCGGACAGCAACGCCATGCTCCGTCAGCGCAAGAGGAAGTGCTCCAGTCACATCCGCAAGACCGCCGGTCTTGACGAGCGGATAGACCTCCGAGGCGACGGACAGGATTTTCATCAGCGATCAGGACTCCAGCTTGTCGATCATCGCCTGGGTGATCAGGCAAATGCCGTTTTCCGACCTGCGGAAGCGCTTCGCGTCCAGTTCCGGATCTTCGCCGACGACAAGCCCCTCGGGGATGACCACACCATGATCGATCACCACGTTTGTCAGGCGCGCATGGCGCCCGATCTGCACCTTCGGAAGGATGACGGCGCCTTCGAGACGCGAATAGGAGTTGGCTCTCACACCGGTGAAGAGCAGGCTCTTGTAGAGGGAGGAGCCTGAAATTATGCAGTCGCCGGAAACGAGCGAGGAAATCGCCGAGCCGCGCCGCCCTTCGTCGTCGTGCACGAATTTCGCCGGCGGGGTGATTTCCGAATAGGACCAGATCGGCCAGGATTTGTCGTAGAGGTCGAGTTCCGGGACGATGTCGGTCAGGTCGATATTGGCCTGCCAGTATGCGTCGATCGTACCGACGTCGCGCCAATAGGGCTGGCGCTCGAAATCGGAGCGCACGCACGATTGCGCAAAGCGATGGGCGACGGCCTTGCCGTTCTTGACGATGTAGGGGATGANGTCCTTGCCGAAGTCGCGGNTGGAGTTCGGGTCGGCCGCGTCGCGGCGCAGCATCTCCATCAGGAAGCGGGTGTGGAAGACGTAGATGCCCATCGAGGCGAGCGCGAAGTCTTCGTTGCCCGGAATGCCGGGCGGATCGGCGGGCTTCTCGATAAAGGCGATGATCTCGTCCTTCTCGTTGACGTGCATGACGCCGAAGCCGGTCGCTTCCATGCGTGGCACTTCCAGGCAGCCGATGGTCACGTCGGCGCCGGAATCGACGTGCTGCTGGAGCATCAGCTCGTAGTCCATCTTGTAGATATGATCGCCGGCCAGAATCACCATGTATTCCGGACCGTAGGGCTCGATGATGTCGATATTCTGATAGACCGCGTCGGCCGTGCCCTCGTACCATTGGGTTTCGGAGACACGCTGGGAGGCCGGCAGGACGTCGAAGCTCTCGTTGCGCTCGGGACGGAAGAAGTTCCAGCCGTGCTGCAGGTGACGGATGAGGGAGTGGGCCTTGTACTGGGTCGCGACGCCGATGCGGCGGATACCCGAGTTCAGCGCGTTGGAGAGGGCGAAGTCGATGATGCGCGCCTTGCCGCCGAAGTAGACAGCGGGCTTGGCCCGGCGGTCCGTCAGCTCCTTCAGCCGGCTGCCGCGTCCCCCCGCCAGCACATAAGCCATCGCATCACGTGCCAATGGCTGAATCCTCTTTTCGGACATGTCACCCTCCCGCTACTTATTCTTGTTCCAGCATGACGACGGCCAAGGGGGGCAGCGTCAACTCCGCGCGGATGTGCATGCCGTTGCTCCGGTGTGCTTCCACCCGTCCTCCGTTGCCCTTGCCACCGCCGCCATAGATTTCCGCGTCCGTGTTGAGGATTTCCCGCCAGCGCCCATCACCCGGCAGCGGCAGGCTGTAACGCTCGTGATAGTTGGGGGTCAGGTTGCAGACGACGACGATCGGTTTTTCGCCCGGCGCCTTGCGCTGCCAGGCGAAGATCGAGTTGTCCTCATCGTCGGCCACCAGCCATTCGAAACCCTCTCCCTCGCAGTCCCTCGCATGCAGCGCCGGCTTGGAACGGTAGGTGAGGTTAAGGTCCCGCACCAACCGACGGAGGCCCTCGTGCATGTGGTACTGAAGCAGTGCCCAGTCGAGCGCGGAAGCCTCGTTCCATTCGCTCCATTGGGCGAATTCCTGGCCCATGAACAGGAGCTTCTTGCCGGGATACCCCCACATGAAGGCGTAGTAGGCGCGCAAATTGGCGAATTTCTGCCAGTCGTCGCCGGGCATCTTGGCGATCATCGAGCCCTTGCCGTGCACGACCTCGTCATGGGAGATCGGCAGGACGAAGTTCTCGCTGAAGGCATAGAGCAATCCGAAGGTGATCTCCTGGTGGTGATACCTGCGGTGCACCGGGTCCCGATGGAAATAGCTCAGCGTGTCGTGCATGAAGCCCATGTTCCACTTGAAGCCGAAGCCAAGGCCACCTTCGTGGACCGGCTGCGAGACCTTCGGCCAGGAGGTGGATTCCTCGGCGATCGTCATCACGCCCGGGTGGGCGCCATAAACGAGCCGGTTGGTTTCCTGCAGGAAGCGCACGGCCTCCAGGTTCTCGCGCCCGCCGTACTCGTTCGGAATCCATTCGCCTTCCTTGCGCGAATAGTCGAGGTAGAGCATGGAAGCGACGGCATCGACGCGCAGGCCGTCGAGGTGGAATTTCTCGGTCCAGTAAAGCGCGTTGTTGATGAGATAGGACGACACTTCCGTGCGGCCGTAGTTGTAGATCGCCGTGTTCCAGTCCGGATGGAAACCCTTGCGCGGATCCTCGTGTTCGTAGAGGGCGGTACCGTCGAACCAGCGCAGGCCGTGCTCGTCGGTGGGGAAATGCGCCGGCACCCAGTCGAGGATGACACCGAGGCCGACCTTGTGGCAACCGTTGACCAAGCGTGCAAAGCCCTCCGGTTCGCCGAAGCGGGCGGTCGGTGCATAGAGCCCGGTCGTCTGATAGCCCCAGGACGGATCGTAGGGGTGTTCGGTGATCGGCAGGAACTCGATGTGGGTAAAACCCATGTCGACGCAATAGGGGATCAGTCTGTCCGCCAGTTCGTCCCAGGACAGCATGGACCCATCGTCGCGACGCTGCCACGATCCTGCATGGACCTCGTAGATCGAGATCGGCTGGCGGCGGTGGTCGACGGAAGCCCAGTGTCGCTGGTGCTCCTCATCCTCCCACTCGATCGAAAGCTCGGCCGCCGTGACCGACGCGTTCTTCGGCCGGAGTTCGGCGCGGCGGGCATAGGGATCGGCCTTCAGCGGTTGCAGGTCGCCGGACTTGCCGATGATCTCGAATTTATAGGTGGCGCCGGCCTGCACATCGGGGGCGAAGATTTCCCAGATGCCGGTGTCGCGCCTCAACCGCATCACGTGGCGGCGACCGTCCCAGTTGTTGAAATCGCCGACCACGGAAACGCGGCGGGCGTTCGGTGCCCAGACGGCGAAGTGAAAACCGTCGACGCCCTGATGGCGCATCGGATGGGCGCCCATCTTGTCGAACAGACGCAGATGCGATCCCTCGCGGACGAAATAATCGTCCATTGGCCCGAGGACGGGCCAGAAGCTGTAGGGGTCGGTGACGGTCCATTCCGCATCGACCCGGAGCGCTCGATACCGGAGCGGGAACACGCCATCGATCTTGACCGGTCCAGCAAAAAAGCCTGCGGGATGAAGGCAGGTCAGCTCGCCCACGATCGTGCCGTCGAGCGACAGCGCCGTCACCTTTTCGGCGCCGGGAATGAAACAGCGGGCAACATATCCGTCGGAGGTCTGGTGCACGCCCAATAGAGCGAACGGATCACCGTGGGTACCGTTGACTATGGCTTCGATTTCTTCCGGCAAGGGCCGTTCCGGTTGTTGCGGTTCCGCGGCTCTCTTCGGTGATCTGGCCATCAGGCGCCCCATATTTCGGAGGTGTACTGACGGATCGTGCGGTCGGACGAGAACCAGCCCATGCGGGCGGTGTTCCGGATCGTCTTGGAATACCAGATATTCCGATCGCTCCAGAGTTCGTCGACATAGCGCTGCGCGCGTGCATAGGAGTCGAAGTCGGCGGCCACCATGAACCAGTCGTGCAGGTAAAGGCCGTCGATCAGCCCGCTGAAGCGGTTCCGGTCGTCGGGAGAAAACACGCCGGAGGCGATCGCGGAAAGCGCCTGCGACAGCTCGCGGGAGCCTTCGATTGTGGCGCGGGGATCATGGCCTTCGGCTCGCGCCTTCGCGACCTGGTCCGCCGTCATGCCGAAAATCACGATGTTCTCTTCTCCTACATGGTCGCGCATCTCGACGTTGGCGCCATCCAGCGTGCCGATCGTCAAGGCACCGTTCAACGCAAACTTCATGTTCCCGGTTCCCGAGGCTTCCATGCCGGCGGTGGAAATCTGCTCGGACAGGTCGGCGGCGGGCACCATCACCTCGGCCAGCGATACGTTGTAGTTGGGGACGAAGACGACCTTCAGGAGCCCCCGGACCGCCGGGTCGTTGTTGATGGTGCGGGCGACGTCGTTGGCCAGCTTGATGATCAGCTTGGCGTTGTGATAGCTCGGCGCGGCCTTTCCCGCGAAGAGCTTGACGCGCGGCACCCAGTCGTATTCGGGGTGCGAACGGATCTGATCGTAAAGGGCAACCGTCTCGACGATGTTGAGCAGCTGCCGCTTGTATTCGTGGATGCGCTTGATCTGAATGTCGAACAGGGCCGACGGATCGAGGCGGATGCCCATGCGGCTTGCGACGAGATTGGCAAGGCGCTCCTTGTTGGCGCGCTTCACCGCCGCGAACTTCTCCTGGAACGAGGAATCGTCGGCAAAGCGGTCGAGCGGGTTCAGCTTCTCGGCATCGTCGAGGAAGTCGTCACCGATCGCCTCGCGTATGAGGCTGGTGAGCTGCGGGTTGCACTGCATGAGCCAGCGGCGCGGCGTGATGCCGTTGGTCTTGTTGTTGATCCTCTCGGGATAAAGCCGGTGCAGATCGGCGAAGACCGTCTTCTTCATCAGGTCGGTGTGGAGCGCCGACACGCCGTTGACGCTGTGCGAACCGATGAAGGCGAGATTGCCCATGCGCACGCGGCGTTCGCCCGTCTCATCGATCAGCGAGACCTGGCGAATCTGGCCGTCGTTGAAATGGTGTTCCTTGCGCGCCTGGAAGAGCGTCTTGGCGTTGATCGCATAGACGAGCTGCATGTGGCGCGGAAGCAGGCGCTCGAACAGCGGCACCGGCCAGCTTTCCAGCGCTTCCGGCAGCAGCGTGTGGTTGGTGTAGGCGAAGGTGCGCTGGGTGATGTCCCAAGCCTCGTCGAACTCGACTCCGTGGACGTCGCAGAGAAGCCGCATCAGCTCGGCGACAGAGACCGCCGGATGGGTGTCATTCAGCTGGATTGCCACTTTGTCCGGCAGGATGCTCAGCGAATTGCCCTGCTGGAGATGGCGGCGGACGATGTCCTGCAGCGAGGCGGAACAGAAGAAGTATTCCTGGCGCAGGCGCAGTTCCTGCCCTGCGGGGTTCGCATCCGCTGGATAGAGGACGCGTGTCAGGCTTTCTGCCTTGTTGCTTTCGCGCAGGGCGCCGATGTGGTCGCCGGCGTTGAAGGCGTCGAGCAGGATCGGGTCTATCGGCTGGGCCGACCACAGGCGCAGCGTGTTCACACGTTCGCCGCGCCAGCCGACGATCGGTGTATCGTAGGCAGTTGCAATTACCCGCTCGCCGGGTTTCCAGACGTAGCGCAGTTCGTCGTTCGGGCCGTTGACGGTCTCGACCGTGCCGCCGAAGCCCACTTCGTAGGAGGATTCCCGGCGCTCGAACTCCCAGGGATTGCCGTGGGCGAGCCAGGTTTCCGGGAGTTCCACCTGCCAGCCATCGGCCATCTGCTGGCGGAAAAGCCCATGGACGTAGCGGATGCCGTAGCCGTAGGCCGGGATGTTGACGGTCGCCATGGATTCCATGAAACAGGCGGCGAGACGGCCGAGGCCGCCATTGCCAAGCGCCGCATCCGGCTCAAGCCCAGCAATCACTTCGAGCTCGACTCCGAGCGTGTTCAGGGCGATGCGGATATCGTCCACCAGGCCGAGATTCGACATGGCGTCGCGCATCAGCCGACCAATCAGGAACTCCAGTGACAGGTAATAGACGCGCTTCGAATTGGTCTTGTAGGTGCCGCGGGTCGATTCCATCCACCGGTCGATAATACGGTCGCGGACGACCAGAATGGTCGCCGTCAGCCAGTCATGCGGCGTGGCGACCTTGGCATCCTTGCCGATGCCGTAGGTGAGTTGCTCGATGATCTCGGCAGCGATGATTTCCGGTGTGGTCTCTCTGGGTTTCGGGAGCGGGAGATCGGTTTTATGCTCGGTCTTCATCGTCATTTTTGACACCCGCTCGGCTGACTGACCCCATCCATGTGACCGATACAGGGCGTCGATCACATGTCCCGACCGCAGTTTATGCATCGTTACGAAGCACTTGCAACATGGGAATCGAGCGGACGAAAAAATGCCTCCGCTGACAGGAGGCCGTGATTAAATTTTTGATTTTGTGTGCCTATTTAACAGGCGGATTATAAAGAAACCGCCGCGGGCGCTTGCTCCGCGGCGGTTTTTCTGGTTTGCCGACGCTGACCGTGGCGGCCTGATCAGTTCATCAGGCGGGTGTCTGCCTGCGAGGCTTTCTCACCGATATTCTGGAATGCGGCGACCAGTTCCTCCGCGTCGTTCGCATCGTAATAGTTCGCGTCGCCGCTGGCGCAGTACTTCAGGAGTTTTTGGCCGCGGGACGGGGCCATGAAGGCAACGGAGAATATCTCTATACCGCCGGCCTTGGCCTTGTCGCACCAGCTTTTCGTCTGCGTGTCATCGCTCGTGTTGTTGTTGTCACCGTCGGTCATGAAGACGATGTACTTGCTGGGGGTCTGGCCGTTCTTCGCCTTGTGTGCATCGTTTTCGCCGGAAGCGGCGAGGGTTTCGTAGGCCTTCTTGACCGCCTGGGTCGAGGCCGTGCCGCTGCTTGCAGTCAAATTCTCAACGTAGGCCACGGCTTTGGCCGTCCCCCATTCGAACGTGGTCTCCTTCTGTGCGGAGGAGTTGTAGGAAATGGCCGCTGTACGGACATACTGCTTCTCGGGATCGGCCTTGTCGAGCTGAGCAGCCAAGTCGGCCACAGCCGCCTTCAGTGCGTCGATCTTGATGATGTAATTATCCTTGGTCTCGTAGCAGGTTTCGTAGACCATCTTCCAGCCGTTCCATTTTGGATTGCATTGATAGGGAACCTGTTTTGTCGGTTGGGCCGGATTAATCGTGTCGGTGTTCTCACCCATCGAACCGGAGCGGTCAACGACAAGGAACATCGACAGCGCGTTCTTGCTCTCGGTCGCACTCTGCGAGGTGCTGCTCGCTTCGAGCGTCACGGACTTGTAGCCGAGCAGGCTGGTGAGGCCGTTCAAGGCAAGCTCGTAGCGGGCGTTCACGGTCACGTCGAACGTCTTGCCGCTGCCGGAGGTGGGGGTTTCCGACGCGATGACCTTGGCGTCCTCTTTGAGGCGCTCGAGCATTTCATCCACGGGAACGCCGGTTCCGGAGGACGCGTTGTCGGTGATCAGGTTGGCCATCTGTCCGGCCAGGAATTCCCTTGCCAGCTCCATGGCCTCGGCTTTGCTGATGCCCTTGCCGGCCATGGCGGAGGCTGCCGCAAGCGAGGCGGCGTCGGCGGCGTTCTGCAGTTCCGACTTGACCTGAACCATGCGCGTGAGGTCGATGGCCACCCCGGCTGTCGCAAGGACAACCGGCAGGAGGATCGCGGTCATGATGCCAAAGTTTCCGCGTTTGTCGGCGAGGAAGCGGTTGGCGAGGTTCATGCGTTCGAAAGTGTTGATCATCATGCTCTTCCCACGAACAGGAAACCCGATGATGCCGCTCTAGCGCAAAAACCTCTCGTTGAGCTTAAGCCAAAGCCTAAAATTTGAGCGAACTGGCGGAGTTGCCTTATTTCACCGGCACAACGTCCACGGCCTGCACCGTCTCGTGGTTGCCGTAACTCTTCAGAACGCCGATCACCGGTGCCACGTCGGCATAGTCGCGGCCATATGCGACGACGACGTGATCGCTGCCGGCCGGCATGTCGTTGGTCGGGTCAAGCTCGATCCAGCCCATGGTCTCGCCGCACCAGACGCGCACCCAGGCATGCATGGCATCCGATCCCTCCAGCCGTTCCTTGCCTGGTGGCGGAATGGTGCGCAGGAAGCCGCTGACATAGCCGGCGGGGATGCCGAGGCTGCGGAGCGCCAAAATCATGACGTGCGAGAAGTCCTGACATACGCCGCGTTTCAGGGCAAAGGCCTCTTTCGGCGCGGTGTCCACCGTGGTTGCCTCGGTGTCGTAGGTGAAATCGCGGTGGATGCAGGCGCAGAGCGCCTCGGCAATCTGCCTCACCGTCTGACCCGCCGTCACCTTCTCCCGTGCATAGGCGGAAATTTCGGGGACCTCCTCCAGGCGCGGGCTCGGGCCGAGAAAATGGTGCGGCGAATCCGGGCCGAGCGACCAGCAGTCGGCCAGCTCTTCCGGCAGGTTTTCGAGGAGCGGCGAGAGGTCGGCGGTGGGAAGCGGGGCCTGAACGGACACGCGCGCCTGCATCCTGATCTCCAGCCGCTCATGCGGCGAGCGGACCTGCAGATAGGTCGCCGGATGCTCGAAAAAATCGGTGAAGGTCGAAGTTTCGTCCGGTTTCGGCTCGACGTGCACACTGCCGGCCACGAGCCTCTGCCGGTCGTTCAGCGTGAGCGGCAGGACCCGCAGCACATGGTGCGCGCCCGAGGCGGGGACCCCGTAGACATAGCTCATCCGAAGGGAGATGTCGTAAAGCATGGCGCGTTATCCGAGATAGGTCTGGGCGAGAATATCGGACAGCCTTTCCATTTCCAGTTCGAGGTTCCGGTAGACTTCGGTCGTCATGTGTTCCGGCACCATGACCGCGAGACCGGAATGAAGGCGCATGACCTCCCGGAAAAAGGGCGACATCTGGCCGTTGATCATGGCGTTCGGAAGCTGTTCGACCTCGGTGCGGATCTCGTTCAACTGGAACAGGATCGAGCGCGGGTTGAGCGGATCAAGCGCTAGAAGGTCGGTCACCGTCAGATGGGCGGTGTTGACGTTGTAGCGCCGGCGATGGGTCATGACGTTGTCGCCGATCTCCAGAAGCATGTCGAGCGCTCCGTCCGGAACGTCGGCTCTTGTCGTCTGTCCGAGCAGGCGGGTCATATGCAGGCCGCGTTCGAGAAGGCGCCCGATTGTCAGGAAGCGCCAGCCGGTGAAGCGGTACATGTTTTCGTGCACCAGACCGGCGAAGCCGGCGAGCTTGCGCAGCAGGATCGTCATCGCGTGGGCGGCATCGTCGCCGGGCCTGACGCGCTCATGGAACCGCCGGGCAGTCTTCGCCAGGTCCTTCAGTGCCAGCCAGCCGTCGGGAGAGAAGCGGTCGCGGATATTGCTTGCCGAATAGACCGCGCTGTCGATGTCTCGCAGCAGGCTCGCTGGAACGCCCTTTTCCGAATCCATCTCCACGTCCAGCCCCTTGAGGTAGCGGGTGACGTCGGCGAGAAGCGGCTGGTTGGGGTCGGCAGCCTCGGCAAAGCGGGAGTGCCAGGCGCGCAGGATGCGAAGAGTGCCTTCGGCGCGTTCGATGTAGCGGCCAAGCCAGAACAGGTTGTCGGCGGCTCGGCTCGGCAGGCTTCCCGGCATATTGCGGCTGAAGCTGTCGCTGGTCGGCAGCAGGGTCGTGTGCTCCACCGGTTTGTCGGAGACGATCCAGACGTCGGCCGCGCTGCCGCCGCGCTGCATGGCGATCGCCGCGACGTCGTCGCCGCTGCCGATGCGGGCGAAGCCACCGGGCATGACCTGCCAGCCGTTCTCGGTTCGCGCTGCGTAGACGCGCAGGCTCATGGGGCGGGGCTGGAGCTTCCCTTCGACATAGGCCGGCGTGGTCGAGAGCGTGACGACTTCCTGACCGACGAGCTTGTTGCCCTCGGTTTCGAGCCATTTGGCGATCGAATCGCGCGCCGTGCTCCTGAGGCTGGAACCGAGCACGGAGCGTCCGTTGTCGTCGAAGAAGGGAAGGCACGAATAGGCCGGACCGATCACCATGCGGTCGATGTGGCGCGAGACATGCTCCCGCTCGGATTTCTGGCCGCACCACCAGGTCGCGACGGAGGGAAGGATCAGATCCTCGCCGAGAAGATGGCGACAGATCGTCGGCATGAAGGCGAGGAAGGCACGGGTCTCGAGAATGCCGGAGCCGAGCGCGTTGACGAAGGTCACCATGCCGTTGCGCAGCGCCTGGGTGATACCGGGCGTGCCGATGTGAGAGTTGTTGTTCAGTTCGAGCGGATCGGCATAGGCGGCGTCGAGGCGGCGCCAGAGGACGCTGATCGGCTTGAGGCCGGCCACTGTGCGGACCATGACTCGGCCGTTGACGACCGCCAGATCCTCTCCTTCCAGCAGCATGATGCCGAGATAGCGGGCGATATATGCGTGCTCGTAATAGGTCTCGTTCGCCGTGCCCGGCGTCAGGACGGCGATACGATCGTCCGGGTTCTGCTTGTGTCCCTGCAGCGCGTTGCGGAAGGCGCCGAAAAAGGAGGCAAGGCGGTGCACGTGAGTTTCGGCGTAGATGTCGGAGAAGGCGCGGGCGGTGGCGACACGGTTCTCCAGCGCGAAGCCAGCACCCGAGGGTGCCTGCGTCCGGTCGGCGAGAACCCACCAGTTGCCGTCAGGACCACGGCCGATCTCGAACGAACAGAAATGCAGGTAGTGTCCGCCCGCCGGCTTGATGCCGACCAGAGGGCGAAGGAATTCGGAGTTGGAGGCGACCAGCGCCGGCGGCAGGAAGCCTTCCTGGACGAGACGGTTGTTCTCGTAGATGTCGGCGACGACCGCTTCGAGAAGATTGGCACGCTGGACTAGGCCGGCCGACAGCGCCTCCCATTCCTTTTCGGCGATCAGTACCGGGACGTGCGAGAATGGCCAGGCCCGCTCGCTGTTTTCGCTGGTATCATAGGCGCGATAGAAGACACCGGCGTCCCGGAGGTAGCGGTCGGCCCGGGCGAACCGCTCGTGCAGTTCCTGCTCCGGCATTGCATCGAGGGCGGCGACGAACTTCTGCCAGACCGGACGGATGCGACCGTCGGCGTCCAGCATCTCGTCGGCGATGCCCGGCAGGGTCCGATAGTCCTGCGCCCGCAGGCTGCCGCCAGTCCGGGGTTCCGCTCCTTGTGTCGCCGCCGCCTTTTTCGCCATTTACAGTCCTTGCGGCCGTCGCAGATCGAGCGTGTGCGGAAATTCCGGAGAGACCGATTCCGACGACAGTACGTAATTTCCGGCAGTGTGTCCCCAGGGCTCGAAACGTGCAAGCCGCCGTGCCTGGGCTTCGTTGCCATTCACAGGGAATGTCTCATAGTTGCGTCCGCCCGGATGGGCAACATGGTAGACGCAGCCGCCGATCGAGCGCGACGACCAGGTGTCGTAGATGTCGAAGGTCAGCGGCGAGTTGACCGGCAGGACCGGATGCAGGCCGGAGGCCGGCTGCCAGGCCTTGTAGCGGACTCCGCCGACGGCGACACCGTTCATGTCGGTGCGCATCAGCGGGACCATGCGACCATTGCAGGCGACCCGGTAACGGTCCGGATTTGCGGTTTCCAGCTTGACCTGCAGGCGCTCCACTGACGAGTCGACATACCGGACCGTGCCGCCGATCGCGCCCTGTTCGCCCATGACATGCCAGGGTTCGAGCGCCTGCCGCAGTTCCAGCTTGCAGCCTTCGTATTCCACCTCGCCGTAGAAAGGAAAACGGAACTCGAGTTGCGCGGTGAACCATTCCGGGCGGAAGTCGAAGCCGTTATCGCGCAGATCATCGAGCACTTCGAGGAAATCCTGCCAGATGTAATGCGGCAGCATGAAGCGATCGTGTAGCGAGGTGCCCCATCGCACAAACTTGCCGCCGGCCGGGTTCTTCCAGAAACGCGCGATCAGCGCCCGGATCAGTAGTTGCTGGGCGAGGCTCATGCGGGCATTGGGCGGCATCTCGAACCCGCGGAACTCGACGAGGCCGAGGCGGCCGGTCGGGCCGTCGGGAGAAAACAGCTTGTCGATGCAGATTTCCGAACGGTGGGTATTGCCGGTGACGTCGACCAGCAGATTGCGGAACAGGCGATCGACCAGCCAGGGCAGGGGAGCCGCGCCATGACCCGGCATTGGAACCTGCGCCAGTGCGATCTCCAGTTCGTAGAGGCTGTCGTGGCGGGCTTCGTCGATGCGCGGCGCCTGGCTGGTGGGGCCGATGAACAGACCGGAGAACAGGTAGGAGAGGGAAGGGTGGCGCTGCCAGTGCAGCACGATGCTCTTCAGCAGGTCGGGGCGGCGAAGGAACGGGCTGTCATTCGGATTGGCGCCGCCGACGACCACATGATTGCCGCCGCCGGTGCCGGTGTGGCGGCCGTCGATCATGAACTTGTCGGCGCCGAGCCGCGACTGGCGGGCCTCCTCGTAGATCGCCTCCGTGGTCGCAACGCACTCGTCCCAGGACGAGGCGGGATGGATGTTGACCTCGATGACACCCGGATCGGGAGCGACGCGGATCACGTTCAGCCGCTCGTCGTGCGGCGGGGCATAGCCCTCGATATGGACGGGCAGGCCGAGCGCCCTTGCGGCGCGTTCGGTCGAGGCGAGCAGGTCGAGATAATCCTCGACGTCAGCGGTCGGGGGCATGAACACGCAGAGGTGGCCGTCACGCACCTCGACCGATAGCGCGGTGCGGACATGGCCGTCGATTTCCCCCGCCGAGCGCTGTTGCGGCTGTCTCTTGTCGGAAGCGGCTTCGAAGCGGGCGGCCTGCATCGGCCTGCCATCGTTGCCCTGAAAATCCGGAAGTGGTCCGCGCGGGATCGTCGGGTCCATGGGGTTGATATAGGGGTAGGCAGAAGGTGGTAGCCATGGCAGCGAGTTCAGCGGCAGGCGATAGCCGACCGGGCTGTCGCCGGGGACGAGGAAGATGCGGCCGCGGCGCGTGCGCCACTTCTCGCTCATCCAGCGCCGACCGGTGGCGTGGGCGTTCCAGACCTGTACCGGCAGCACATAACCGGTCGGTCGGGTGAGGCCGCGTTCGAAGACGCGGGCGATGCGGTTGCGTTCCTCGGGGTCTTCCAGCTTCGAATTCGACGGATCGACGTTTTCCGGCAGCTTGCCTTCCTTGAGCAGCCATTCGCCGGGGTCCTCGAAGGCGGGCACGACCATATCGGGATCGATATCGAGCTCGCCGGCGATGGTGGTGAGCAGCCGGCCGGCATCCTCCTCTGTGACGGGATAGGTGGTGCCTTCCTGCGCGACGAGATTCTCGTCGGACCAGATCGGCCTGCCGTCACGCCGCCAGTAGAGCGAGAAGGTCCAACGCGGCAGGCTTTCGCCGGGATACCACTTGCCCTGGCCGTAATGCAGGAAGCCGCCCGGCGCGAAACGGTCACGCAACCGGCGGATCAGCGTATCGGCGAGCGCCCGCTTGGTCGGGCCGACGGCGCCGGTGTTCCATTCTTCGGACTGGAAATCGTCGATCGAGACGAAGGTTGGCTCGCCACCCATGGTCAGCCGGACATCGTGGGTCTTGAGTTCCCTGTCTACCTGCTGACCGAGCTCGTTTAGCGCTTCCCAGGAGGAATCGGAGAACGGCTTCGTGATGCGCGGGTGTTCGGCGACGCGCTGCACCCGCATGTCGAATTCGAATTCCGTATTGGCCTCGCCGTAATAGCCGCCGGAGATCGGCGCTGCATTCCTGTAATGCGGCGTGGCAGCTAGCGGAATGTGGCTCTCGCCGGTCAGCAGGCCCGAGGTCGGATCGAGGCCGATCCAGCCGGCACCGGGGATGTAGACCTCGGCCCAGGCGTGAAGGTCGGTGAAGTCGACTTCCGTTCCCGACGGGCCGTCGAGCGCCTTGAGGTCGGGAGTGAGCTGGACGAGGTAGCCCGAGACGAAACGGGCGGCGAAGCCGAGTCGGCGCAGGATCTGCACCAGCAGCCAGCTCGTGTCACGGCACGAGCCCTTGCGGACGGTCAGCGTTTCGTCCGGCGTCTGCACACCCGGCTCCATGCGGATGACGTAGCCGATTTCCTGCTGCAGACGGGCGTTCAGTCCGACGATCATGTCGACAGTGCCTTGGCCGGGCGTGCGATCGATGGTTTCGAGGAATTTTGTGACTTCGGATGTGTCCGGTTCCGGCTTCATGTAGATCGCCAGATCGTCGCACAGGTCCGGCGAATAGGAAAACGGCCACTTCACCGCCTCTTCCTCGGTGAAGAAGTCGAATGGGTTGTAGACCGACATGTCGGCGACGAGGTCGACCTCGATCTTCAGTTCTGTAACCGGTTCGGGAAAGACGTAACGGGCGAGATAGTTGCCGTAGGGGTCCTGCTGCAGGTTCACGAAATGGTTGGACGGGCGGACCTTCAGCGAATGGCTGATGACCTTGGTGCGGGAATGGGCGGCCGGCTTCAGCCGGATGATCTGCGGTCCGAGACGGACGGGTCTGTCATATTTGTAATGCGTGAGATGATAGATGCTTGCCTTGATCGACATCCGCGTGCGTTGCCCTGTTCCCCTCGCCCTTTGCGGGCTGTTGCGGCGATCTTGTGCAATGCGGCGAAGTAAAGCAAGCAATCCCCGGCGGCGTTTGCCACCGGGAACCCGGTTTTTGCCTCATGTCATATTTTAGCTACGGCCGAATTCGTCGACGAGGCGGATGATGTCGTCCTCGCCGAGATAGGAGCCGGTCTGGATCTCGATCATCTCGAGCAGGATCTTGCCGGGATTGGCGAGGCGGTGGACGGCACCCTGAGGAATGTATGTCGACTGGTTCTCGTGCAGGATCGTCACCTTGTCATCGATGGTTACTTCCGCCGTGCCCCTTACGCAGATCCAGTGCTCGGCGCGGTGATGGTGCTTCTGCAGCGAGAGTTTCTTGCCCGGCTGGACGAACAGGCGTTTCACCTGGAAGCGGTCACCCTGCAGGACCGAGGTATAGCCGCCCCAGGGGCGGAGCGAGGTCGGATTTGTCTGCGTAAGCTGCTCGGTATCGGGCTTGGCGGCGAGTGTCTTCACCAGATTGCCGACTTCCTGGCTCGCATCAAGGCGACCGACATAGACCGCGTCCTCGCTGGCGATGACGGCGACGCCTTCCATGCCCTGCACAGCGAGATGGGTATTGCGCGACATCACCAGTGAATTGCCGCTGTCGACCAGGGTGGCGTTGCCGATCACGACGTTGCCTTGCTCGTCCTTGTCGCCGAGCTTCCAGACGGCGTCCCAGCTGCCAAGGTCTGACCATTCTATCTCGGCGGGCACGACGGCGGCGTTCTTCGTCTTCTCCATCACCGCGTAGTCGATCGAGATGCTCGGGCTCTTGGCAAAGGCTTCCGCATCAAGACGGACGAAGTCGAGATCCTCTTTCGCCGCATCGAGCGACTGGCTTGCGGCTTCGAGAATTTCCGGCACGAACGCGCGCAGTTCGGCGACGATCTTGCGAGCGGAGAACAGGAACATGCCCGAGTTCCAGTAGAACTTGCCGGCCTCCAGCATTTTTTCGGCCTTTTCGAGCGGCGGTTTCTCGATGAAGCGCGCGACTTCATAGGCGCCGCCCGGCAGTTCCTTGCCGCGCTCGATATAGCCGTAGCCCGTCGCCGGCTCTGTGGGCGTAATGCCGAAGGTGACGAGATGGCCGGCCAGCGCCGCCTTGCGGGCTGTTTCGACGCATTGAAGATAGGTTTCGTTTAACGGGATTTCGTGGTCGGAGGGCAGGATCTGGAGGATGGTGTCATCACTGAACCTGCGGGCGACAAAGTCGGCCGCGACCGCGACGGCCGCCGCAGTGTTGCGGGCGACAGGTTCGAGGATGATCGCAGTGACATTGATCCCGGCCTCGCGTGCCTGTTCGGCAGCGAGAAAGCGGAACTCGTCATTGGTGAGGATCACCGGGGGCTCGAAACGGGTGGGATCGGAAACACGCCGCAGTGTCTTCTGGAATAGCGTTTCCTCGCCGAGGAAGCGGATGAACTGCTTTGCCGCCGCACTGCGCGAGAGAGGCCAGAGCCGGGTTCCCATGCCGCCCGCCATGATCACGGGAACGATCTTGTCGGTCATCGGGCGTTACCTTTCTTCTTCTGCGTTCCGATGGGGAAACGTCGGCCAACCAAGTATATCCAAGGATAAGGGTTGTCGAACGTGGTTCATATGGGAGGTGCTTGTGCCTGCATGATGTCCCGGTGGGAAACTCAGGCGCCTCCATGAAGTTCCAGAGCCGTCAAGCGCGGGTTCCGTCAAGAAAACCTCTCCTTTCACGATCCGTCATCGGGACTGGATACCTTCGTCTGAAACCGTGGCGATGGTAACGGCGGATATCGTCGAATGAAAGTATTGCCACCCCGCTTTCGGCCGGCATGGTTTCCAACTCGCCTGGAACGACGGGCAGGGCAGGGTCTTCAGCTTATGCGAAGTGGTGCGCGGCTGCGGTCGTTGACGGCTTCGGCCGCCTTGCGCAGGAGTGAGATGAAGAGAGCCTTCTCCTCCTGGTCGAGGCCTTCGAGCAGAACCTCCTGCATCTGCCGGACGATCGGGCGGATATCTTCCAGGGTCTCGCGGCCCTTGTCGGTCAGATACAGTTCCCGCGCCCGTCGGTCGATGGCGCTGACTTCACGGCGGACCAGTTCCTTCTGCACGAGGCGGTCGACAACGCCGCCGATCGTCACGCGGTCATAGGCGATATGGTTCGCGAGCGTTGCCTGGTCGAGCCCTGGCCGGCCGTCGATCGCCGACAGGGCCGCGTACTGGACCGGTGTCAGGTCATAACCACGCTTGCCGGTCAAATCCAGGAAAAGCGAAACCGATGACTGATGCAACCGCCGCACCAAGTGGCCGGGCATCTCATGAATTTCCAGCATGTGCGGTTTACCTCCCTCTGCCCCAGACTTTTTCTACCCGTAATTTCCCCAATAAAAAAGAGGGGAGTATACACGCGAAGTTTCGCGCATTGTTTGCATTGTCAAAAGTTCGTTGAGATCCACCCGTAATGGGCCGCAGCCTGGTATTGACCCGACGCGCTTTCGCGACGATCAATCTGCAGGCGCGAAGGCGCCAACCGACCTTCCGCCGCTCGCGGCCAACGAACGAATCGAGAGCAAGACTCATGAATGCACTGTTCGACATCCCGCCCGCCCCGCTCGTCCGGATCAAGGGAGAGGGCGCGGGATATCCGGTCCGGCGTATCTTCTGTGTCGGGCGGAATTATGCTGCGCACGCGGCCGAAATGGGGGTCGAGGTCGATCGCGAGGAACCGTTCTATTTCACCAAGCCGGCGATGGCGATCGTTCCGTCCGGATCGACCATTCCTTATCCACCAGGAACCGAGAACCTGCATTACGAGATGGAACTGGTCGTGGCGATCGGCACGCCGATCTTCCGGGGGAGTGTCGAGGACGCGAGCGCCGCGATCTACGGCTTTGCCGCCGGTCTCGACATGACCCGGCGCGATCTGCAGCAGGCGGCGCGCGTCAAGCAGCGGCCGTGGGACCTTGGCAAGGCATTCGAGCAATCGGCGGTGATCTCGACCATCACCAAGGCCGGCGAGTTCGGCATGCCCGGCGAGCAGCGGATCTGGCTCAAGCTCGGAGATGAGCTGAAGCAGGATTCGCATCTCTCCGAGATGGTCTGGTCCGTGCCGGAACTGATCAGCCATCTTTCGAAGTTCTATCACCTCGGCCCCGGCGACCTGATCTATACCGGTACGCCGGCCGGTGTCGGCCCGGTGGTTCCCGGTGACCGGATCGAGGGCGGGATTGACGGCCTGGAACCGCTGTCGCTGTCCATCGGCCCGGCGGAGTAAGCTTCGGCTTTACGATGTCGGCGTCGCGTGCAGCCGGACCCTCCGGTTGCCGACTCAACTTATTCGTCCGATCTGTATCATTAGTTGTTTATATAGTGATAAGCGCGCGGAAGTGGATATTTTGTGAGACTGGTTTGTTTCTCCTTCCCAATAAATGGGGTGACGAGTGTTGGTTCCGCTTGTCGAGTTAAGCGTTCGACTGTTGCGTTTGTGTCGTCAGGAAGGAAATTCAGATTCTTTTCTGTGAACAGACCATTTTTAACCCAAGTTCCCTTTGACGGCTTTTGACCCTGCGTTCATCTTACTCGCACGTAGGTTCTACGGGGATGCGCACTTTGTTGATGGATGGCTAAAGTTTAGCGCTGGGCCAAGAGTGGGGCGTGTAATGGTCATGGGTTTCTTTCGTCGTACTGACGATCAGGAAAAGTCCGCCTCGGCTGGAGTGCCGCAGGCCGAGCGGGGTGAGTTCCAGGAACTCGTGAATTTCGGTGCGGTGGTCGCCGAAAGCGAGCTGTCGTCAGAGGATCTCCTGTCCGGACTGGGCAGCCTGCAGAGCCGGGTTTCGTCACTTCTGAAATCTCATAGCGAGGCGCTTGCCGAGCTTTCAGCCTTGCGCACCGAGCGGGCGAGGATCGCTTCCCTGCTCGAATACGAAACGGCCGCCCGCCGCCGCCTGGACGCCGAAAACCAGCAGCTTGCGGCGGAGAACAAGGAGCTGAAGGCCGACAACAGCCAGATGCGTCTCGAAGGTGAGCAGACTCGCGAGAAGCTGATCAAGCTTCAGGCCCAGTTCGAAGCGAATTCTACCGATCTGGATCTGGTTCAGGCCCGGCTGCGGGATGTCAGCCGCGAACTCGATGAGCGGATTTCGCAGTACGAGGAGACGGCGTCACTGCTGCGGCGGGCGCATCACGACCTCGAACAGCGCAACCGCGAATTCGCGCAGCTCCGAGAGAAATACGAGAGCGAAAAGACCGCGCACCAGGTTCTGATCGAAACCTCGCGTCGCGAGGCCGATGCGCAGGCGAAGGAGATCGAGCGGCTCAACGAGGAGCGGGCTCAGCTCAAGCGCAGCCTCTCGCATCAGGACACCCAGGCCCGCAATTTCGCTACCGAAGCCGCGAGCCTGCGCCAGGAACTGGCCTTCGCGGAAGAAAAGGCCAAGCGCATTCAGGCCGACTTCGAAAACCACCAGAGTTCCTCCACTGTCGAGATCGCTCAGCTTTCCACCAAGTACGAAGCCGTCAGCTCGAAGGCGGAACTGGTCGAGAAGCTTCTGATTACCGCGCGCGGCCGCGCCAAGCTGGCCGAGGACGAACTTGGCAGCCTGCGCAATGAACTGAAGGAAACGAAGTCGGAGCTGGCGACCGTTTCGCTCCGGGCCGACCGGCTGTCGCAGGAACTGGCGGCCGCCCGCGCCGGCAATGCCGAGAACGAGGCGCTGCGTCGCGATCTCTCGCTGCAGGTCAGCGACCTCACCATGCGGCTGCGCGAGAGCGACAATCAGCGTACCAAGCGCGAGCGCGAGACCGAACTGCTGCGCCGCGATCTCGACCAGCGGGCTCAAGCCGACCAGGAAGAAATCCGTCAGCTCCGCGCGAGCGCCGAAGTGGCGAAGGCGGAGATTCGCCAGTTGCGGGCGGAAATCGCCATCCTGACAGGCCAGCTCGAGGTCGTGCGTAACGAGCGTGGCCTTCAGGTGCAGGCGCCCGTTGCGGTCATGCCCAAGGCGACCTTCGAGGAGTGGATCCCTGAAGAAGCCCCGAAGCCGATCATTGAACTGTCGGACAAGGCGCTTCGCGCAGCAGCGGCCCCGAGCGCGGACGCCTGATCACCGTCCATTGACAGGTAATCTCATCGAAGGCCCGGGGCGCCATAATGCGCTCCGGGCCTTCCTCTTTATAAGCATTGCCGGAAGGCGTGTCGGTTCCCGCCTTTTCAGCCCTCTTGGAAACGGGTGGTGGGGACGATAGTCTCCTGGTCAGGCACAGATGAGGAGATGGAGCCCTGACCAGCGCGCGTCGCAGCATTGCCGTTCTTTTTGCGGTCGTCGTGCTGTCCTCGGCCGTGGTGGTGACTTTCGGCACGACGCTCTTGATGCGCAGTTTCATGGAGGAGGCGTCGCTTCAGGCGAACAGCGCGCTTCGCCTCGCCGTGGCCGCGCTCAATGGTCATCTCAAGCGCTTCGAGCCATTGCCGGCGCTGATCGCCGATCATGACGACATCAAGGAACTGCTGACGTCTCCGGCCGATCCCGAACTGCGGCAGAGGGCGAACGTCTACCTGAAGGACATCAACGCGCTGCTGCGCTCCTCCGACATTTACGTGATGACGCCGGACGGCGAGACGATCGCCGCCAGCAACTATGACGGGCCGACCAGCTTCGTCGGTGAGAATTTCTCCTACCGGCCCTATTTCCAGGAGGCGGCGGAAGGGCGGCAGGCGCGCTTCTATGCGCTCGGCACAACGTCAGCCAAGCGCGGTTATTATTTCTCCTCCCCGGTCACCGTCTCGAACGAGATCGTCGGGGTGATCGTGTTCAAGGTCGATATCGACTTGATCGAGGACACATGGGTCGGCGGCGAATACAAGATCTTCGTGTCTGATCCGGAAGGCATCATCTTCATGACCGGCAGCCCGGAATGGCTCTATGCCGGGATCCTGCCGCTGACGACGGAGCGGCTCGCCCGCACCTCCGCGTCGCGCCGCTATTCCGACGCCAAACTGGTGGAGCTACCGGTCAAGCGCGCGCGGTTCGAGGATCACGACCTCCTGACGGTCACCGATGCCGATAGTACCGACCGCGAATACCTGCTGCTGTCAGAATATGTGCCCGATGCCGACTGGACGGTGAACGTGCTAATGGAAACCGCCTCGGTGCGCAGCCAGACCCGCACGACGATCGTCGCCATCGTGCTGGCCTTCTGCCTCGCCGGGCTTGTCGTCGCGGTGCTGGTGCAGCGCAAGGCCCGGCTTACCGAGCGCATGCAGATGGAGACCGAGGCGAAGGCTGAACTGGAGCGGCGCGTCGAGGAACGCACCGCCGATCTCGCCCGGGTAAACTCGCAACTGCGCCAGACTCAGGCGGATCTCATCCAGGCCGGCAAGCTCGCCGGGCTCGGGCAGATGTCAGCGGCGCTGTCGCATGAGTTCAACCAGCCGCTAGCCGCCGCCAAGACCTATGCCGACAGCGCGGCCCTTCTGATCGACCGTGGCCGGTTGCCGGAAGCGCGCGACAATCTTCAGCGCATTGTCAGCCTGATCAATCGCATGGCCTCGCTCAGCCGCCATCTGCGCAACTTCGCCCGCAAACCGAACGAGAAGCTCGGGCCGGTCTCCCTGGCCGAGGTGCTGGACGACACGCTCGAAATCGTCGGTGCCCGGCTTGCGGCCGCCGAGGCCGAACTGGTGGCCGATCTGGGCGATCCGCCGCCTGTGGTCACGGCCGGTTCGGTGCGTCTGCAGCAGGTGCTGGTCAACATCATCTCCAATGCGGCCGATGCCGTGGAAGGGCTCGAGAATCGCCGCATAGAACTGACGGCTCGCCGCGAGGGAGAGCATGTGGTGGTCGAGGTGCGCGACCGCGGACCCGGCGTGCCGCAGGCGATCGCGGAACGCATCTTCGATCCGTTCTTTACCACCAAGGGGGTGGGCAAGGGGCTGGGGCTGGGCCTGTCGATCTCCTACAACATCGTCAAGGATTTCGGCGGCAACCTGTCTGTCCACGATCATCCGGACGGCGGCGCCGTCTTCCGCATCGTGCTGGAGGCGGCAGACCTTCGGCGGGAGGCGGCGGAATGACGGAACCGCTCGTCCTGCTGGTCGACGACGAGGAGGAACTGCGTCATTCGACGGCGCAGGCTCTGCAACTGCACGACTTCCGAGTCGAGACATTTGCCTCCGCCGAGGACGTGCTGACCCGCGTCGGCTACGGCTTCCACGGCGTCGTGGTGACGGATATCCGCATGCCGGGAATGGACGGGATGACGCTGATGCAGCGTATCCGCGAGATCGACCACGAGATTCCGGTGATCCTGGTCACTGGTCATGGCGACGTGCAGCTCGCCGTCAAGGCGATGCGCGAGGGCGCCTATGATTTCCTCGAGAAGCCGTTCTCGCTGCAACCGCTGGCGGGAGTCATCCGGCGCGGTCTCGACAGGCGCGGGCTGGTGCTGGAAAACCGGCGGCTCCGCGCGGTGGCCGGCAAGCGCGACGATATCGAGGCACGTCTGCCGGGGCGAACGCCCGTAATGGTGGACCTGCGTTACCGGTTGCGCGCGATCGGCGGCACGGACGCGGATACGCTGATCATCGGCGAGACCGGTGCCGGCAAGGAGGTCGTGGCACGTGCGCTGCACGACATCAGCGGCCGGGCGGGAAAGCCCTTCATCGCCATCAATTGCGCGGCGCTGCCGGAAACGCTGATCGAGAGCGAGCTCTTCGGTCACGAAGCGGGCGCCTTTCCCGGCGCGATCCGGCCGCGCCATGGCAAGTTCGAGCATGGTCGCGGTGGCACCATCCTGCTCGACGAGATCGGTTCGATGCCGATCGACCTGCAGGCGAAGTTCCTGCGCGTACTGCAGGAGCGGACCATCACCCGGCTCGGCTCCAATGAGACGGTATCGCTCGATGTGCGTTTCATCGCCACCAGCAAGGTCGACCTGGAAGAGGAAGTGGCGGCCGGCCGGTTCCGCGCCGATCTGCTCTACCGGCTGAATGTCGTGACGCTGCATGTGCCGTCACTCGCCCAGCGCCGGGCCGATATCCCGCTGCTTTTCCTGCATCTGGTGCGCGAGGCTTCGGCCCGCTACGGCCGCGACGACATTGAGGTCTCGCCGTCGGTGGTCGCTGAGATCGCCGACCGCAACTGGCCGGGCAACGTGCGGGAACTGCGCAATGCCGCCGATCGTTATGTGCTGGGTCTCGGCATGCCGGGCGGCGAGGGGCCGCAGGCGGATGAGCCCGATTCGATGCGTCTGGCTGACCGTGTCGCCGCCTATGAGCGTCGCGTTATCGCCAATGCCATAGCCGCCCATGGCGGGAGCCTCCGCCCGGTCTACGAACAGCTCGGAATCTCGCGCAAGACTCTCTACGAGAAGATGCAGAAATACGGCCTCGGCAAACATATCGAGCAGTTGATCGAATAATGTTCGCTGGAAATGGGTGGAAATCCACCCATGCTGTGGGGCGTTTGGGGTGTTTTCCACCCTGTTGCAGCGCAAAATCCCACAGAATGCCTTGTAGCGGTGCGCTTTTGCCGTTGTGTCGCCCGTCATCTCTCGAACAATCGGGCCAGCCAGCCACGGTCCGGAGGAAGGGACCGGTTGGCTGTCAGTCATCAGACGGGAGGAATTCATGTCAGTTTTCAAGGCATTCGTTGCCGCAACCACGCTCGCCTCGACCCTCGTTGCCGGAGCCGCCTGGGCCGAATATCCCGAGCGCACCATTACCATGGTGGTTCCCTTCTCCGCTGGCGGTCCGACCGATACGGTCGCCCGCCTCGTCGCCGAATCCATGTCCAAGGACCTCGGCCAGCAGATCGTGGTCGAGAATGTCGGCGGCGCCGGCGGCACGCTCGGCGCGGGCCGCGTGGCAAGCGCGGAGCCGGACGGCTACACCGTGCTGCTGCACCACATCGGCATGGCGACCAGCGCCACGCTCTACCGCAAGCTCGCCTATGACACCCTGAACGCCTTCGACTATGTCGGCCTCGTCACCGAGGTGCCGATGACGATCGTCGCGCGCAAGGATTTCGAGCCGACGGACCTGAAGGGCCTGGTCGAGTATGTGAAGGCCAACAAGGACACCGTGACGGTCGCGAACGCCGGCATCGGTGCAGCCTCGCATTTGTGCGGCATGCTGTTCATGAGTGCGATCGACACCCCGCTCGTGACCGTTCCCTACAAGGGCACAGGCCCGGCGATGACGGACCTGCTCGGCGGCCAGGTGGACATCATGTGCGACCAGACCACCAACACGACGAAGCAGATCCAGGGCGGCACGATCAAGGCCTATGCCGCGACCTCGCCCGAGCGGCTCGCCATCTTCCCGGATCTGCCGACGGTGACCGAAGCAGGTCTGCCGGATCTCACGGTCGGCATCTGGCATGGCATCTACACCCCGAAGGGCACGCCCGCCGATGCGATTGCCAAGCTGACCTCCTCGTTGCAGAAGGCGCTTCAGGATCCGAATATCGCTGCCCGCTTCGCCGAACTTGGCACCGCGCCGTCGTCGACAGCCGATGCGACCCCGGAAGCGCTGAAGGCCAAGCTTGAAAGCGAGATCGCCCGCTGGAAGCCGGTGATCGAAGCAGCCGGCCAGTACGCCGACTAACGGCGCGTTCCGCTCTTCCGAAACCTTCTCCGGCGGTCGATGATTGCCGGGGAAGGTATTGTCATAGACCGCTCCACTGATGGGGACGCTCATGAAATCCATTCATCTCGACAGGACCAACGCCGTGTGCGGCGGTCTTCTCGTCGCAGTCGGGTTGTTCTTCGCGCTACAGTCGCTGTCCCTGGACCTCGGCACGGCGTTCCGCATGGGCCCCGGTTATTTTCCGTTCTTCCTCTCCGTCATCCTGATCCTGCTCGGCGCCGTCATTCTGGTCCAGGCAATCCGGGTTCAGGGGGAGGCGATCGGCGCCATCGCCTGGCGTGGCATGCTGTTCATTCTGCCTGCCCCGGTCGTGTTCGGTCTCACCGTGCGAGGGCTGGGCTTCATTCCGGCGCTCTTCCTCGCCGCCTTCATCGCCTGCTTCGCGTCGCAGCGTATGCGTCCGCTCGGCGCGCTCGTCATTTCCGCCTGCATCACGATCTTCTCCGTGGTGGTGTTCAGTTATGCGCTCGGCCTGCCGTTCGAGCGGTTCGGTCCCTGGTTGCGGTGAGGTAGGCCATGGAACTTTTCAGCAATCTCGCCCTCGGCTTCGTTACGGCGGCTTCGCCCGCGAACCTGCTTTTCTGCCTGATCGGCGTGCTGCTCGGCACCCTCATCGGGGTGCTTCCCGGTATCGGCGCCACGGCCACGATCGCCATGCTGCTGCCGATCACTTTCCAGCTCGAGCCGGTCTCGTCGCTGATCATGCTCGCCGGCATCTATTACGGTGCGCAGTACGGCGGATCGACGACGGCGATCCTGATCAACATGCCGGGCGAATCCTCGTCCGCTGTCACCGCCATCGACGGCTACCAGATGGCACGCCGAGGCAAGGCGGGTGCGGCGCTGGCGATCGCAGCCCTCGGCTCGTTCTTCGCCGGCACGGTCTCAACCTTCCTCGTCGCCATCTTCGCGCCGCCGCTGACGGCGATCGCGCTGCAGTTCGGTGCCGCCGAATACTTCTCGCTGATGGTCGTCGGCCTCGTCTCCTCGATCGCGCTGGCGCATGGATCGGTGGTCAAGGCGCTTGCCATGGTGGCGCTGGGCCTGCTGCTCGGTCTGGTCGGCACGGACATCTATACCGGCACGCCGCGTTTCACCCTCGGCATCCGCGAATATGCCGACGGGCTCAATTTCGTCGCGCTCGCCGTCGGCGTGTTCGGCGTTGCCGAAATCCTGCGCAATCTGGAGGGGGAGAGCTCGCGGTCGGTGCTGGTGACCAAGGTCAGCGGCCTTCTGCCGTCACGCGAGGAGTTCCGCCAGATGATCGGCCCGGTGCTGCGCGGCACGGGCATCGGTTCCGCGCTCGGCATCCTGCCCGGCGGCGGCGCCATTCTGGCCGCGTTCGCCTCTTACACCGTCGAAAAGCGTCTCTCGAAGACGCCGGAGGAGTTCGGCAAAGGCGCGATCGCCGGCGTGGCAGGTCCCGAATCGGCCAACAATGCCGGCGCCCAGACCTCGTTCATCCCGCTACTCACCCTCGGCATCCCGGCCAATCCGGTGATGGCGTTGATGATCGGCGCGATGATCATCCAGGGCATCGTGCCGGGGCCGAACGTCGCGATGGAGCAGCCGGCGCTGTTCTGGGGAATCATCGCCTCGATGTGGATCGGCAACCTGATGCTGGTGATCCTCAACCTGCCGCTGATCGGCCTCTGGGTGAAGCTGCTGACGGTGCCCTACTGGGTGCTGTTCCCGATCATCATGGCGTTCTGCTCGATCGGCGTCTACAGCGTCAACTCCAACGTCTACGACCTCTACGCGGTCGCCTTCTTCGGCCTGATCGGCTACGTACTGTCGAAACTGCGCTGCGAGCCGGCGCCGCTGTTGCTCGGCTTCGTACTCGGCCCGCTGCTGGAGGAAAACCTGCGGCGCGCCATGATTCTCTCGCGCGGCGATCCGTCCACCTTCGTTACCCGTCCGATCAGTGCGACGCTGCTGGCGGTCGCCGTTCTCGTCCTCATCGTCGTCTTCCTGCCGAGCATCAAGGCCAAGCGCGAGACGGTGTTTCAGGAAGAAGGCTGAGGTTCTTGCCGATCAAGAGGTGAGGGCGGGCGGACCGATGTCCGCCCGCCCTTTTTGTTTCCGATGGAGGGCGATCACGAGTGGGATGGCCGAGAAATCGCCCGTCCTGGAAGGCCTTTGTCGGGGCATTTCCGGGATGCGGATCGGTATGGCCAAGGCGTGGTGAAGCCTGTTCCTGAGAGAGTTCAGGATCACGGGAGTATAACTGAAAAGGGCTTCCGGTTTCCCGAAAGCCCTTGCTTTTCAGCGAATTGGATGGTGGGCGTGACAAGGATCGAACTTGTGACCCCTACGATGTCAACGTAGTGCTCTCCCGCTGAGCTACACGCCCATCCGATGGCGGCGGATAGACCACAAAACCGGATGCGGCGTCAATAGGGTTTTTCCGGTTTTGTGATGAGTTTTTGAAGGAGGTCCGAGAAGCCCTGCTTACCCGGGCTCAGGCGGCCAGCATCTTGTTGACTTCGTTGACGAGGTCACGCAGGTGGAAGGGCTTGGAGAGAACCTTGGCGTCCTTCGGAGCCTTCGAATCAGGGTTCAGTGCGACGGCGGCGAATCCCGTGATGAACATCACCTTGAGGTCCGGATCGAGTTCGGTGGCGCGACGCGCCAGCTCGATACCGTCCATCTCCGGCATGACGATGTCGGTCAAAAGAAGGGAGAAGGGTTCCTCGCGCAGCCGGTCGTAGGCGCTGGCGCCGTTGTCGTAGGACGACACGGTGTAGCCGGCCTTTTCCAGGGCTTTCACCAGGAAACGGCGCATGTCGTTGTCGTCTTCGGCGAGGAGAATTTTCTGATTCATGTCCAAGAGACCGTTACTCACAATAGCAGGATGGCTTCGTTCCGCGACGTTAACGTTTGGCCAGTAAACATCCGGTGAAGAAGCGCCGACGGCGAGGGTCCGCGGACCCCGTCAGGTATCGGACTTCCCCCATGCCGGCTGGCAAACATAAACTGAGAAACAAGTTGGTGATTTGGTAAAGAATGAGGGCGATGGACGAAGCGACACCCGAAACGGACCTGTTCGAGGTGCGGGAACCGGATACACAGCGCATCCCCTTCGTCTACAACTCGCCCCATTCCGGCCGCGTTTACAGCGCGGCCTTTCTCGACCAATCCCGTCTCGATGACCGGGCGATTCGCCGCTCGGAGGATCATCATGTCGATGAACTGTTCGGTGCTGCGCCCAGTCTCGGGGCGCCCCTGCTCGTCGCGCATTTCCCCCGCGCCTTCGTCGACGTCAACCGTGAGCCCTACGAGCTTGATCCACGCATGTTCGACGGCCCGCTGCCACCCTTTGCCAACAGCCACTCGCTGCGGGTTGCCGGCGGACTCGGCACCATTCCCCGCATCGTCGCCGAAAACATGGAAATCTACGGTCGGCGGCTTTCGGTCGAGGAGGCGCTGCATCGTATCGAGACGGTCTACAAGCCGTATCACGCGCGGCTGCGCAAGCTGATCGCCCACACCCATACGCGTTTCGGTTTCGGTGTCCTGATCGACTGCCATTCGATGCCGGGCAATATCCGGCTGAGCGGCAGCGGGCTGCGGCCGGACTTCATCATCGGCGATCGTTACGGCACCAGCGCGTCCGCCGATCTTTCGCGTGCGGCGATGGAGGTGCTGGAAGATCTCGGCTTCACGACTGTGCGCAACAAGCCCTATGCCGGGGGCTTCATCACCGAGCACTATGGCCGGCCGGCGCGGGGACTGCATGCCCTGCAGGTCGAGGTCAATCGCGCCCTCTATGTCGATGAGGAGACGCTGGAGAAGAAGGCGGACTTTCAGGCGCTCGCCGCAGCGCTTGCCACCTTCATGCGCCAGATGGCCGATTTTGCCGACAGCTTCACCGGAACATCCTCCCTCGCGGCCGAATGAGGCCCCATAAAAAAGAACCGCGCCAAGGGCGCGGTTAAGTCTAGGGAGGAAACACCCAAGGAGGGTATTTACAGTCAGAAGACTGTACCCTCACGCTAATGCTGCGCCGCACAAGAGTCAACGGTAAGATGATCTTTTTTTGTGCACGAGTGAAATCTGCTCAATTTTTGTGAGTGTGCTCCTCGATTGGCAAGCTCCCGAAAACTGGCTAAGAGAAGACGCCTTCTCACTCGCTCTTCCGGATCTGCCCATGCTTCCCGATCGCGCTTTCTTCTATCGTCTGGCCGAGGCCGCCAAGGCTGAAACCCTGCCGCGCTTCCGTACCGGGCTGGATGTGGTCAACAAGGAGAAAGCCGGCTTCGATCCGGTGACGGAGGGTGATCGCGCGGCGGAACTGGCGATCCGCAAGCTGATCATTCAGGAATTTCCCGAGCACGGCATTCTCGGCGAGGAGCATGACAATATCGGTCTCGACCGTGACCATCTCTGGGTCATCGACCCGATCGACGGGACTCGGGCCTTCATCTCGGGCGTGCCGGTCTGGGGCACGCTGATCGGCTTCCGCGAGGGAGGCAGGGCGACCATGGGGCTGATGGACCAGCCGTTTACCGGCGAGCGTTATTTCGCCGACGGCGAACGGTCCTGGTATTCCGGCCCGGACGGCGAACGGCAGATCAGGACGCGTGACTGCGGCTCGCTTGAAAATGCCATTCTCTTTACCACCTCACCGCACCTGTTCAGGGGAGCAGATAGCGATCGCTATCGTGCGATCGAGCAACGTGTCCGGTTGTTCCGCTACGGGATCGACTGCTACGCCTATGCGCTGCTTGCCGCCGGCCAGATCGACCTGGTCATCGAGACTGTTCTGAAACCCTATGACGTCGGCGCACTGATCCCGCTGATCGAGCAGGCGGGCGGCGTCATCACCACCTGGGACGGCGGAAGGCCGGAGGGCGGTGGCTCCATCGTTGCCGCCGGCAGTGCCGCGGTGCACGCCGAAGCCCTGCGGATGCTGTCAGGCGTCTGATGTTGCTTCCGCGCCGGCGATCAGAGTGTCGTCCGAGTCGCTTCCCGGAATGAAGGCTTTGATAGCCTCCATCGCCTGTGCCCTGTAGCGGTCGCGTTCGTGCAAAATCTCGTGCCGGGCGCCAGCCACCGGTATGTACTGGGCCGCACGGAAATATTGCGACATCCGCTCCTGCGCCGGATAGGAGACGACGGTGTCTCGAACCGGGGAGATCATCACCGTAGGCACGGTGATGGAATAGAGGTGCTCCGGCCGTGTCACCGCGCGGATTGCCTTCATGCATTCGTAGATCCAGCGCGCCGTCGGCGGGCCGAGGGCCAGTTCCGGATGCTCGGTGAGGATCGCCAGATTGCGCCTGAACCGGCGAGGGTCGGAGGTCAGCGGATTGTCCTCGAAGATCCGCGAGGTCTCGTCGCCCGTGATGCAAAAATTGCCGAAACCCGTCCAGCACATCAGGCGCACAAGCCAGAATATCTTTGCCGGTGACAGCCGCCGCGGTCCCATGCCGACGAACGGGGCGGTCAGCACCATGCGATCGATGCGGTTGGCGAGCCGGGGGGCGGCTGCAAGCGCCACCAGCCCGCCCGTCGAGTGGGCGAGCAGGTAGAAGGGCAGGCGCGTGTCGGGCAGCACGACCTGCTCGAGGAAAAGCTCCAGGTCGCGCACATAATCGGAGAAGCGGCGGACATGACCCTTGCGCCGATCCTTCAACAGCCGATCCGAGCCCGCCTGGCCTCGCATGTCGTAGGTGGCGACCCAGAGGCCGTGCGCCGTCAGCTCGCGGATGGTCTCGTAGTATTTCTCGATGCTCTCGTTGCGGCCGTGGATCAGGACAACCGTGCCCTTCGACACGGCGTCGGGCGAACGGAAGACGGCATAGCGCAGGTTGACGCCCTTATGCCCCTTGAAACTTCCGACCGAGCAGTCGTCAGGAACCGGATTGTCCGGAGTCGAATGAAGAATGTCGGTGGTGCCGCTCATGACAGAATCGCCGCTCCCGGAAATCTTTCTGCCTTCCCGGATAGGACGAAGCCGTATCACGGTCAAAGAAAAAGCCGCGCGTGGCCAGAGGCGAAAACACCTCTTGAACTCGGCGAGCGCCTTTCCCATCTACATTTTCGGAGGCCGGAAAGGCTCCAGAACAGGTTGCCGGCATCGCCTTAAGGGATGCTGGAAACCGTAACCGCAAACCGTCGCTTCTCAAGGAGGACACCATGCGTCACGTCGATTTTTCGCCGCTCTATCGTTCCACTGTCGGCTTCGACCGACTCTTCACCATGCTCGACAGCCTCGGTAACCCCGACCAGGGTCAGGCCTATCCGCCCTATAATATCGAGCGCACGGGTGAAAACACCTATCGCATCACCATGGCAGTTGCCGGTTTCGATGAAACCGAACTCAGCATCGAGGCTCATGCCCATGTGCTGACCATCAAGGGTGAGAAGTCGGAAGACGAAAAGGCTGAGCAGACCGAATTCCTCTATCGCGGCATCGCCAAGCGCGCCTTCGAGCGCCGCTTCCAGCTCGCCGACCATGTTGAAGTCCAGAGCGCTTCGCTGAAGAATGGCCTGCTGCACATCGATCTACTGCGCAACATTCCGGAAGCCATGAAGCCGCGTCGCATCGCGATCGCTTCCGACCCGGTCACCGCACCGAAGGCGATCGAGGCGCAGGTGGCCGTCAACTAACGTCAGCGTTTTCAGGAATGCGAAAGCCCCGCGTCACCGCGGGGCTTTTTGTTTGTCCGTGCAGCGTCCGTCCGTCGGTCAGGCGCGGGTGCAGATGTCGAGGAACTGGTCGATATCTTCGGCGGTGGTGGCGAAACTGGTGACCATGCGGATCAGGACTTCGTCCTTGCCGATCGTTTCCGGCATATCACGCGGTTGCAGCCATTCGTAGAAGCGTGCGCCCTGTTCCTCGGCCTTCTTCGCAGACGCCTTCGGCAGGATGGCAAAGACTTCGTTCGAGGTGGTCGGCCAGGCGAGGCGAGCGCTATTGAGGGCGGTGAAGCCCGCGCGCAACCGGTCGGCCATTGCATTGGCATGACCGGCGAGGTCGAGCCAGAGATCGTCCTTGAGATAGGCCTCGAACTGGGCGGCGATGAAGCGCGACTTCGAGAAAAGCTGCGCGGTGCGCTTGCGCAGGAAGGCGAAGTCCCTTGCCAGCGACGGGTCGAAGAACACGATCGCCTCGGCGCACCAGCAGCCGTTCTTGGTGCCGCCGAAAGAGAGCACGTCCACGCCGCGCTTCCAAGTCATCTCCGCCGGCGTCGTGCCGAGGGCGACGAGCGCGTTGGCGAAGCGCGCGCCGTCCATGTGCAGCGGCAGTCCGTTTTCCCGGGTGATCCGCGCGATCTCGTCGATTTCGCTGAGCGTGTAGACGGTTCCGACCTCCGTCGCCTGGGTCATGGTGATGGCGGCGGCGCGTCCATGGTGGATCGCGTCCTGCGGATAGCGACTGATCCTTTCGATGAGGTTTTCCGGCTTCATCTTGCCGCCGGGGCCTTCCACCGGGACCATGCGCATGCCGCTGAAGAAATCCGGAGCGCCACACTCGTCCTCGATCACGTGGGCTTCCGAATGGCAGAAGGTCAGGCCCCCAGCACGAGCGATGCTGGCGAGCGACAGCGAGTTGGCGGCGGTGCCGGTGGCGACGAAAAATATCGCGACCTCGCGTTCGAAAACCTCGTTGAAGCGCGCTTCTATCGCCCGGTCGAGCTCGCTGGTACCGTAGGCGGAGGCGAAGCGGGTGGATTCCCTGGACAGTCTTTCATTGATGGCGGGGTGGGCGCCGGCCCAGTTGTCGGAGGCAAAGAACATAGGACGAAATCCTGACCTGTTTTTTGATGAGGCGAGTTCGCTTTCACCTTAAAGGTTTGAAAAAAGGTCGCAATCCATCCCGGTCCTGAAAAGTCCTCCATCGCGGAAAGTCGCAACAAAGTGCGACCGGATTCGATGTTCTCGAAATAAAATGTCTTTATCCGTGCTGTCGTCGTAATCTTTCTGCTTAGGCGCTTTAAATTTTGAGAGTGGTGCCCTTGCGAAGAGGGATGCTTTCTGGCATAGAAACGCAAAAATTAGGTCAGTTAAGTTGACCTAATTTGAAGAGTCTGAGTGACGGCTCGTCTCGATTGCGTTAAGGTGCCGTTAACTCGATTGCCCGGTGAACCCGGCAACGCCTGTATGGAGAGAAGTCGATGAGCGAAACGGTACGGTCCGAAATGGTCAGTCTTGATGCCGAAAGCGCGCGACGCACCGCGACTGCGGGAGGTGTCGGACTTCCGGGCAAACAGGGTCTCTATGACCCGAGGAACGAACATGATGCCTGCGGCGTAGGCTTCATCGCCCATATGAAGGGGCAGAAGTCGCATCAGATCGTCAAGGACGGCCTGTTCATCCTCGAAAACCTGACGCATCGCGGCGCCGTCGGCGCAGATCCGCTGATGGGTGACGGTGCCGGCATTCTGGTGCAGATCCCGGACCGTTTCTTCCGCGAGGAAATGGCGAAGCAGGGCATCACCCTGCCGAAGGCCGGCGAGTATGCCGTGGGCCACTTCTTCTTCCCGCAGGACGAGGAGCAGATCGAACACTTCAAGAAGGTTATCGCCGAAGTCTGTCATGACGAAGGCCAGCACCTGATCGGCTACCGCGAGGTACCGGTCGACAATTCTTCGCTGTCGAAGGCGCCGGACATCGCGGCCACCGAGCCCCGCCATATCCAGGTGTTCATCGGTGCCGGCCGGGATGCCGCGACCCAGGACCAGTTCGAGCGTCGCCTGTTCCTGCTGCGCAAGGTGATCTCCAACCGCATCTACGACCAGTACGGCGGGCAGGAAACCGGCTTCTATCCGGTGTCGCTGTCATCCTCCACCATCGTCTACAAGGGCATGTTCCTCGCTTACCAGGTCGGCGCCTATTACAAGGACCTGTCCGATCCGCGCTTCGAGAGCGCCGTTGCGCTCGTTCACCAGCGCTTCTCGACCAATACCTTCCCGTCTTGGAAGCTTGCGCATCCGTATCGCATGGTCGCCCACAACGGTGAGATCAACACGCTGCGCGGCAACGTCAACTGGATGGCGGCCCGCCAGGCGTCCGTCTCGTCGCCGCTGTTCGGCTCGGACATCTCCAAGCTCTGGCCGATCTCCTACGAGGGGCAGTCGGATACAGCCTGCTTCGACAACGCGCTGGAATTCCTGTTGCGTGGCGGTTACTCGCTCGCTCACGCGGTGATGATGCTCATCCCCGAAGCCTGGGCTGGCAACCAGCTGATGAGCCCGGAACGCAAGGCGTTCTACGAATACCACGCCGCGCTGATGGAGCCCTGGGATGGCCCGGCCGCCGTCTGCTTCACCGACGGCAAGCAGATCGGCGCGACGCTCGACCGCAACGGCCTGCGCCCGGCACGTTATCTTGTCACCAATGACGATCGCGTCATCCTGGCCTCGGAAGCCGGCACGCTGCCGGTCGCCGAGGAAAGCATCGTCAAGAAGTGGCGGCTGCAGCCGGGCAAGATGCTGCTGATCGACATGGAAGAAGGCCGCATCATCTCCGACGAGGAGGTGAAGTCCGAACTCGCCAACAGCCATCCTTATCGCCAGTGGCTCGACCGCACCCAACTGATCCTCGAGGACCTGAAGCCCGTGGAGCCGCGCGCGCTTCGCCGCGACGTGTCGCTGCTCGATCGCCAGCAGGCCTTCGGCTACACGGTTGAGGACACCAAGATCCTGATGTCGCCGATGGCGACGACCGGCCAGGAAGCGATTGGCTCGATGGGCACCGACACGCCGATCTCGGCCATGTCGATGAAGTCGAAGCTGCTCTACACCTATTTCAAGCAGAACTTCGCCCAGGTCACCAACCCGCCGATCGACCCGATCCGCGAGGAGCTGGTGATGAGCCTAGTCTCCTTCATCGGTCCACGTCCGAACATCCTCGACCACGAGGGCATGGCGAACGCCAAGCGTCTGGAAGTGCGCCAACCGATCTTGACCAACGGCGACCTCGAAAAGATCCGTTCGATCGGCCATACCGAGGACCGGTTCGATACCAAGACGCTGGACTTCACCTATGATGTAGAGCGCGGCGCCGAAGGCATGCCGGAAATGCTAGATCGCCTGTGCGAGCGGGCCGAGGCGGCCGTGCGCGGCGGCTACAACATCATCGTGCTCTCCGACCGCCAGATCGGTCCGGACCGGATCGCGATCCCCGCACTTCTGGCGACGGCTGCCGTACATCACCACCTGATCCGCAAGGGGCTTCGCACTTCGGTTGGTCTCGTGGTCGAATCCGGCGAGCCGCGCGAAGTGCACCATTTCTGCTGCCTCGCGGGCTATGGCGCCGAGGCGATCAACCCGTATCTTGCCTTCGACACGCTGCTCGACATGCACAAGCATGGAGAGTTCCCGAAGGAAGTGTCGGAGGACGAAGTCGTCTACCGCTACATCAAGGCCGTCGGTAAGGGAATCCTCAAGGTCATGTCCAAGATGGGCATCTCGACCTACCAGTCCTATTGCGGCGCGCAGATCTTCGACGCGGTCGGCCTGTCGTCCGAGCTGGTGGAAAAGTATTTCTTCGGCACCGCGACCACCATCGAAGGTGTCGGTCTCAAGGAGATCGCCGAGGAAACCGTCGCCCGCCATACCGCGGCCTTCGGCAAGGATCCGGTTCTTGCGACCACGCTGGATATCGGCGGGGAATATGCCTACCGCATGCGTGGCGAAAACCATGCCTGGAGCCCGGACTCGATCGCCTCGCTGCAGCATGCCGTGCGCGGCAACAGCCAGGACCGTTACCGTGAATTCGCGCAGATGGTGAACGAGAGCTCGCTCAGGATGAACACCATCCGCGGCCTGTTCAAGATCAAGTCGGCGGCAGAGATCGGCCGCAAGCCGGTGCCGCTCGATCAGGTCGAGCCCGCCTCCGAGATCGTCAAGCGGTTCTCGACCGGGGCGATGTCGTTCGGTTCGATCAGCCGCGAGGCGCACACCACGCTCGCCATCGCGATGAACCGGATCGGCGGCAAGTCGAACACGGGCGAGGGCGGTGAGGAAGCCGACCGCTACATGCCGCTCAACGACGGTTCGCCGAACCCGGAACGCTCCGCGATCAAGCAGATCGCCTCGGGCCGCTTCGGCGTCACCACCGAATATCTGGTCAATGCCGACGTGCTGCAGATCAAGGTCGCGCAGGGCGCCAAGCCCGGTGAGGGTGGCCAGCTGCCCGGTCACAAGGTCGATGCGACGGTCGCCAAGACCCGCCATTCGACGCCGGGTGTGGGCCTTATATCGCCGCCGCCGCATCACGACATCTATTCGATCGAGGATCTGGCGCAGCTCATCTATGACCTGAAGAACGTCAACCCGGCAGCCGATATCTCGGTCAAGCTGGTGTCGGAAGTCGGCGTCGGCACGGTTGCCGCCGGTGTCGCCAAGGCGCGCGCCGATCATATCACCATCGCCGGTTTCGACGGCGGCACGGGCGCCTCGCCGCTGACGTCGCTGAAGCATGCCGGCAGCCCCTGGGAGATCGGCCTTGCCGAAACCCAGCAGACGCTGGTGCTGAACGGCCTGCGTTCGCGTATCGCCCTGCAGGTCGACGGTGGTCTCAAGACCGGCCGGGACGTAATCGTCGGTGCGCTGCTCGGCGCCGACGAGTTCGGTTTCGCCACGGCTCCGGTCGTTGCCGCCGGCTGCGTCATGATGCGCAAGTGCCATCTCAACACCTGTCCGGTCGGCGTCGCGACGCAGGATCCGGTTCTGCGCAAGCGCTTCAAGGGTACGCCGGAGCACGTCATCAACTACTTCTTCTTCGTCGCCGAGGAAGTGCGCGAAATTCTCGCCTCTCTCGGCTTCACCAAGTTCGATGACATCATCGGTATGTCCGAGCTTCTGGAGAAGGACGAGATGCTCGCCCACTGGAAAGCCAAGGGGCTCGACTTCTCGAGGATCTTCCACAAGGTGGAGGCTCCAAAGGCAGAGACCTACTGGACGACCCGGCAGAAGCACCCGATCGATGACATTCTCGACCGCAAGCTGATCGAGAAGGCCATGCCGGCACTCGAAAGCAAGCAGCCGGTGGTATTCGACGTCGACATCAAGAACGTCGACCGTTCGGCCGGCGCCATGCTGTCGGGCGAGCTCGCCCGGCGCTACGGTCACCGGGGCCTGAAGGACGATACGATCCACGTCACGCTCAACGGCACGGCGGGTCAGTCCTTCGGCGCCTTCCTGGCGCGCGGCATCACCTTCGATCTCGTGGGTGACGGCAATGACTATGTCGGCAAGGGGCTGTCGGGCGGCCGCATCATCGTCCGCCCGCCGGAGAACACCCGGATCGTCGCCGAGAACTCGATCATCGTCGGCAACACGGTGCTTTACGGCGCGATCTCCGGTGAATGCTATTTCCGGGGCGTGGCGGGCGAGCGTTTCGCCGTGCGCAACTCGGGCGCTGTAGCGGTTGTGGAAGGCGTGGGTGATCACGGCTGCGAATACATGACCGGCGGTGTCGTTGTGGTGCTCGGCCAGACCGGCCGTAACTTCGCGGCCGGCATGTCCGGCGGTGTGGCCTATGTGCTCGACGAGAGCGGCGATTTCGCCAAGCGCTGCAACATGGCGATGGTCGAGCTGGAGCCGGTTCCGGAAGAGGACGACATGCTGGAGAAGCTGCACCACCACGGCGGCGACCTCATGCACAAGGGCCTCGTCGACGTCTCGGGCGACATGACCCGCCACGACGAGGAACGCCTCTACCAGCTGATCTCGAACCACCTGCACTACACGGGCTCGGCCCGCGCCAAGCAGGTTCTGGACAACTGGGCGGAATACCGTCCGAAGTTCCGCAAGGTCATGCCGGTCGAATACCGCCGCGCGCTGGAAGAGATGGAGCGCATGCGGATGGGAGTCGCGGCGGAATAATTCGTCACCAGGCATCCCGGTGGACCGGGATGCTGCCGCCCACGGCTATGCCGTGCAGTTCAAGGTTCAGGTCAGCAGGACGAAATAATGGGTAAGGTTACAGGTTTCATGGAAATCGACCGGCAGGTGGCCAAGTATCAGCCAGCCTCCGACCGCATCCGCCATTTCCGCGAATTCACCATCCCGATGTCGGATGCCGAGGTCACCAAGCAGGCGGCCCGCTGCATGGATTGCGGCATCCCCTATTGCCACGGCCCGACCGGCTGTCCGGTGCACAACCAGATCCCGGACTGGAACGACCTCGTCTACAACAACAAGTGGGAAGAGGCGATCCGCAACCTGCATTCGACCAACAACTTCCCGGAATTCACCGGCCGTGTCTGCCCGGCGCCGTGCGAGGAAGCCTGCACGCTGAATCTGGAAGACGTGCCCGTGGCGATCAAGACGGTCGAGCAGGCGATCGCCGACAAGGCCTACGAACTCGGCTTCATCGTGCCTCAGCCGGCCACGATCCATACCGGCAAGAAGGTCGCGGTCATCGGCTCCGGTCCATCCGGCCTCGCCGCTGCCCAGCAGCTTGGCCGCGCCGGCCATGAAGTGCATGTCTACGAGCGCGAGACGAAGCCCGGCGGTCTGCTGCGCTACGGCATTCCGGACTTCAAGATGGAGAAGAACTTCATCGATCGCCGTGTCGAGCAGATGAAGGGCGAGAACGTCACCTTCCATTGCGGCGTCAACGTCGGCGTCGACGTGACGGTGGAGAAGCTGCTCGCCGATCACGATGCAGTGCTCTACTGCGGCGGCTCGGAAACGCCGCGCGAAGCCGGTATTCCGGGTGTCGAGCTGCATGGCGTGCATGACGCGATGCCGTATCTCGTCCAGCAGAACCGCCGCGTCGGCCGGGAGAACATCGATTCCACCGGCTGGCCGTCCGATCCGATCCTTGCCGGCGGCAAGCATGTGGTCGTCGTCGGAGGCGGTGACACGGCGTCCGACTGCGTCGGTACGGCGTTCCGCCAGGGTGCGGTCAAGGTGACGCAGCTCGATATCCGTCCGCGTCCGCCGCAGACCGAGGACAAGCTCGCCGTCTGGCCGTTCTGGGCGACGAAGATGCGCACCTCTTCCTCGCAGGCCGAGGGTGCCGTGCGCGAATTCCAGGTCGGCACGCTCGAATTCGTCGGCGAGGATGGAGTGCTGACCGGCGTGAAGTGCTGCCAGGTGGACGAACGCCGCCGCCCGATTGCCGGCACCGAATTCATCATCAAGGCCGATCTCGCCTTCATCGCCATCGGCTTCCGCGGCCCGTTCACCGACAGCGTGCTCAAGGAGCTCGACGGGAAACTGGAACTGAACGTCGACAAGCGCGGCTCGACCAATGTCATTGCCAACGACAAGGACTACCGGACATCGGTCGACAGGCTGTGGGCGGCGGGCGACGTTCGTCGTGGCCAGTCGCTGGTGGTGTGGGCGATCCGCGAAGGTCGCCAGGCGGCGCGCGCGATCGACGAGGCACTGATGGGCTCGACTGTCCTGCCGCGTTAAGGCGTGGCTGTGGCCGGCGTCGAGCCGGTCTTGAAATCGTCAATACGACCGGAAGGAGCGGGCGGCAGCTCGCCCTTTTCTACGAGCATCTCCCGCGGTGTCGGGATCGGTGATTTGATGAGACGGTCGCTGTCGAGCAGCTCCGCGCCACCGTCGAGGTTCGGATCGGAGAGGTCGATCGGCAGGGTGCGGACGATGTTCTGGATATCCGAAGGCGGCAGGCTGACGAGTTCCGGCAGGTTGCTGCCGTCGAGCGTCAAGCCGGGATTGGCCATGTCGCCGAGCAGACGGCGGACGGATTTCTCGGCGTAGAAGGCCATCTTGCGCTTGCCGGCCGCAGTCATGCCGATGCCGTCGGAGCCACGCAGGCGGACCTGCTGGCCGTTGACGTCGGAGCCGGTGACGACGAACCGGCCCTCGAGGTCAACGAAACCGTCCCAGATATCGATGAATTCCCCGCCTACTTCCGTGACAGTGGATTTGTAGATACCGTTCAGGGTTATGGCGTCGGCGGTGAGTTTGGACGAGCTGAAGGCCGGCAGCCCCACCCACAGCAGGGGAACCTTGCGTTCGACCGCCAGTTTCGAAAGCGTTTTTACCCGCCGCTCGTATTCCCGCGTCCATTCCGCAGTCTTGAAGTCGTAGCTGCCTTGTGGCGTGACGATCTGCTGGCGGTCGTTAGCGCCGATCTGCACCATAAGCATGGCCGGCTTTTCCGCGTCGAGCATGGCGGGCAGGGCCGCCTGCCAGTCATGATAGTCGTCGCGGACAAGGCCGGACGATCCCTTGCTGCGGCCGAGAACCACGACGCCCGGAGAGGTGGAAAACGCTTCCGTCAGTCCGTCCGCCAGCGCATCGGCGAAGAAGTCGCCGACGACCAGGATTTTACGGGCGTTGTCGAGTTTCGCCGGTTCCACCTTTTTGGGGGCGGTCGTGATCGTCGTCACGCTGCCGCCGGTCGCTTTCTTGACGCGTGGAATCTTCGTCCGCTGCTTGGTCGGAGGCGGCGGCGGGGGATAGCGCATGATGCGGGGGCCGAAGATGAGGTCGAGCAGTGTTCTGCGCTGTTCCTGCGCCTGCGCCTGGCCAAATGCCGCGATGCAGATGAACGCCATCGCCAGAAAAAAGGCGATAGCCAACGCCCATGGGCTCGTCCGTGGTTTCGTCATGATACGCATACTGGCCCGCCGATCGTTCGGACGATTAGAACATCTGCACTGTCAAATGTATCACGGATGCCGGAGCGCGTCTCATCAATTGCGCAGGGCGTTCAGCAGGTGACGCGAGGGCTCGCCGTCGATCTGCATGCCGAGGCGCGACTGGATCGCGGTGATAGCGGCCTTTGACCCGGAGCCGAAATTGCCGTCGACATTGCCATCGTAGTAGCCGAGTTCCTTGAGACGGCTTTGCAGCTCGAACTTTTCCTTGATATCGAGACTGCCCTCCGGCCGCGGCCAGGCTTGCGCCATGCCGCCATAACCGGCGATCTCGTCAGCCAGAAGCCCGACGCCCAGCGCGTAGCTGTCGGCGGCGTTGTACTTCTTCAGCACGAAGAAATTGCGGGTCATCAGGAAGCCGGGNCCGGCACCGCCGCCCAGAAGCTTCAACTCGGCGCGGTCGTCGGGGTAACGGAAACCCTTGCCACTGGGGCGCTTGAAGCCAAGCTGTTCCCATTGGGCGAGCGTCATCGTCTTGCCGGCATGTTTCGAACCACCCTTGGGCACGACGACTTCGTAACCCCAGGTCTTGCCGCTCTGCCAGCCGTTCTTTTTCAAAAGATTGGCGGAGGTGGCGAGGGCATCGGGAACCGAGTTCCAGATGTCGCGCTTGCCGTTGCCGTCGGCGTCGATGGCATAGAGCAGGTAACTGGACGGGATGAACTGGGTATGCCCCATGGCGCCCGCCCAGGAACCGACCAGCCCGCGCGGCGAGACGTCGCCGTTCTGAAGGATCTTCAGCGCGGCGATCAACTGCGAGCGGGCAAATTTGGCACGGCGGCTGTCGGCATAGGCAAGTGTCGCCAGAGCCTGCGGGATATTGTGCAGGCGGTCGGCCTTCTCCAGCGCTGCGCCGTAGTTGGTCTCCATGGACCAGATCGCCAGCAGGATGTTGCGGTCGACACCGAAGTGACGCTCCAGCGCAGCCAGCGTGCGGCCGTGTTTTGCGGCCATGTCGCGGCCGACCGAGACCGTATAGGGGTTCACGCGGGAATCCAGATATTCCCAGATCGGTGTCTTGAATTCCGGCTGATGCCTGGCCTTCCGCAACACTTCCGGATCCGGCGTGGTAACGCCGGCAAAGGCCGCGTTGTAGGTTTTCTTCGATATGCCGCTCTTGGCTGCTGTCGCGTAAAATTCGTTGATCCAGCGTACAAAACCCGCATCAGCGCGGGCTTCGAGAGGCATGCTGGATACCAGAGCGAAGACAGCAGCCGTAACCAGTCCCTTCATAGAACGTGACATGGGCGTGATCCTTATGCTCGCATTCCCGGTTGGCATCGCCGTGGCAATGCCATTTTCGTCCACTTTAGAGCGAGTAGGTCAACAAATTCTTTACCATCGGACGTTCGCTCGCGATTGTCTTTTCCAATTCGCAATGCTTTACGCTACGCACGCGTGATGCGGCCAAGCCGCATCAACTCGACTGTCCTGCAGGAGGCAAATTTGGCAGAGAAGAAGAAGATTCGCAAAGCGGTATTTCCTGTTGCCGGTCTGGGCACGCGCTTCTTGCCTGCGACCAAGGCAGTGCCGAAAGAAATGCTCACCGTCGTCGACAAGCCGGTCATCCAGTATGTCGTCGACGAGGCGGCTGAAGCCGGCATCGAGCACTTCGTTTTTGTCACCGGACGCGGCAAGGGCGTCATCGAGGATTATTTCGACATCCAGTTCGAGCTCGAGCAGACGCTCAAGTCGCGTAACAAGAATGCCGAACTGACGCTTCTCAACAACCTCCTGCCGATCGCCGGTTCTGCGAGCTTCACGCGACAACAGGAACCGCTCGGCCTGGGACATGCTGTATGGTGTGCGCGCGACATCGTCGGCAACGAGCCCTTCGCGCTGCTGCTGCCCGACATGATCATGCACTCGGAGAAGGGCTGCCTGAAGGGCATGGTCGAGCTCTACGAAAAGACCGGCGACAATGTCATCGCCGTTGAGGAATGTGATCCGGAACTCGCCCACCAGTACGGTATCGTCGGTGTCGGCGAGAAGCTGGACGGCGGTTTCCGCGTTACCGGCATGGTCGAAAAACCGGCCAAGGGCACGGCCCCGTCCAACTTCTTCATCAACGGTCGCTACATCCTGCAGCCGGAGATCTTCTCGATCCTGGAGAACCAGGAACGCGGTACCGGCAATGAAATCCAGTTGACGGACGGCATGCTGAAGTTGGCCAAGGAGCAGGACTTTGCTGCCTATCTCTTTGAAGGCCGCACTTTCGACTGTGGCGCCAAGGACGGTTTCATCCTCGCCAACGTATTCTTCGCGATCCAGCGCAACGACATCAAGCCGCTGATCGCCGATCCGCTCAAGGATCTCCTGGCCGCACTGAAGTAAGATGAGCCCTTCCGTCGGCGTCAGCGTTTCGCAGTGATGCCGACGGTCGCACGGAGGGTGTCGTCATCGATCCCTCCGTCGCGGGCGGTATATTCGTAGCCGAGGCCGGCAACGAGTGCGAGGTAGCGATTGATCTCGTAGCTCAGCTCGGCATTGGCGCTGTATTCCGTGCTGTCGGCATTGTCGAGGTCGGGGTATTTCGTCCAGGCGGTTGCTCCGCTGAGGCTTGCCACCAGATTTTCCCGAACCTGCTGCGTTACGGTGAGTCTCGTCTCGTAGACCACCGATCCGCTCGTGCCGGCCACGCTGGAAGGATCGAGCCCGGTCGACAGATCCAGCTTCACGTCGGTGCCGTATCGCGGCGACCATGTCACGTTGCCCGCGAATACGATGCCGTTCAGGTCGTCGAGACGGTCGTCGTCGAACTTTTCCGTCGTATAGCCGATGCCGATCTCGCCCCGCAGCTTCTCGCGGAAATCGGCGGAGATGCCGATCTTGCCGGTGTAGATATTGGACGAACGTTCGTAGCCCTGCGGGTCCTTTTCCTGATCATACTGCAGCCTTCCGACCGATGCTTCGACGAAGGGAATGAGCGCCGGGGAGAGTTCGTAACCGATCCGCAGGCTCACCTCGCCGAGATTGCGGTCACGGAAGGATTGCGACAGGCTGTCGCCGTTGGCGAGGGTCGCGTCGGTATGTATCCAGCGGCTGCCGTTTACGCCAACCGTGCCGCGCAGAAGCCCGAAATCGCGCTCGATCGAAGCGCCTGCGTCAAAACGATGGATGCCGTACTGGGTGGTCGCATCCTCGATGGCTTCGTCGTTGTCGGGATCTTCGCGGCTGAAACCGTAGGCCGCGGACAACCGTGCGACCGTCAGGTCCGACAGGTCCAGGCGCAGTTCCGCGCCGATATCCGCATTGGAACCTTCATCGCCATTTCCGGATAGAACGTTTTCCCAGGTTCCCTGCGAGGTGACCGTCAGTTCATGGCGTGACCAGTCCGATGTCAGCGTTCCCTTGAGCTGCGTGCTCGAATAGAGGGTGCTGTCGGATTGGTTGCCGGCGCGGTTCTTTTCGTAGTAGCAGTCCCTGTGTCAGGGACGGGGCGCAGGATCATCGTGCCGACCCGGATACCGGTCGGATCGGTGCTTGCACCGCGCGAGGCCTGTCCATCGACAGGGCCCTGTGGCAAGTTCTCGCGCCCGTAGTCCTGCTGGCCGAAATCGGTTCCTTCGTCGGCAGCGATGGCGGTAGCGGGTTCGAGCCCCGTCGCCTGCAGAGCATCGCCTTCCTGCCCGGTCGGTGCGGCGTAGGGGTCGGCGAAGCCGGAACCCGTATCCGCCGTGACGTCCTGCTGGGACCAGGTCGCTTGCTGACCAGCGGCTTCGCCGGAAAGCATAGCGCAGGCGGCAACCGTCGCCGCCACGAATCGGTGCCGTGGGCGAGAGCTTTTGTCGACCCTTCCACTGCGGCCGGACGGTGCCATATATGCGTGCTCTATCGTGACTGTATTGCTTACCCAAACGTAAAGCGTCGTGGTTAACGTTTGGTTGTCGTTGGGTTTTCCGCAAAGCAGCCATGCGCCGGTAATGACGGCCGGAGTGGTGCAAATGGTCCCGCAAACGTGGACAACCCTCGGTAAAAGGACTATGGAAACCGCATGATCAAACGAGCAGTGCAACTTGTCGAAACGAGCGCGATTGCTTCCGCGCTCAGAACCGTATCCATTGAAAAGGCGGGGCTAGCCGCGCTTGAAGAAGCGCTCGCGGGTCCGCTGGCGGCAGCGTTCTGCAATGCCGTCAAGGTGATCGGCGGCATATCGGGCCGTGTCATCGTCACGGGTGTCGGCAAGAGCGGCCATATCGGCGCCAAGATCGCTGCGACGTTCGCGTCCACTGGCACGCCGGCATTCTTCATTCATCCGGCGGAAGCCAACCATGGCGATCTCGGCATGATCGCCCGCGACGACGTCATCCTCGCCATGTCCTGGAGTGGCGAAAGCGCCGAACTGCACGGCATCATTTCGTTCTCCCGCCGCTTCTCGATCCCGCTGATTGCGTTGACCTCCAACGACACGTCGACGCTCGGTCGCGAGGCGGATATCGTCCTGATGCTGCCGAAGGAACAGGAAGCCTGTCCCCACGGTCTGGCGCCGACCACCTCGACCATGCTGCAGCTTGCGATGGGCGATGCGCTGGCCCTTGCGCTTCTCGAGGCACGCGGTTTCACCGCTCTCGATTTCCGCATCTTCCATCCGGGCGGCAAGCTCGGTGCGATGCTTTCCCATGTCGGCGATCTGATGCATACCGGTGATGCCGTGCCGCTGGTACCCACCGGCACCCTGCTTCCCGAGGCAATCCTCATGCTGGCGCAGAAGCGTTTCGGCTGTGTCGGTGTGGTGGACGAGAACGGTATTCTTTGCGGCATCGTCACCGACGGCGACATCGCCCGCGGTCTCGCCCGCAATCTTGCCGACATGAAGGTCGAGGACTTCATGATCAAGACACCGAAGACGGTGAAGCCCGACGCTCTGGCGACCAGCGCGATGGCGCTTCTCAACCAGCACAACATCTCGGCGCTGTTCGTGGTCGATGACGACAACAGACCGGCGGGCATCGTCCACTTCCACGATCTGCTGCGGATCGGGGTCGCTTAATTTTCGACCGGTTCGACGCGAAGTTCGCGTCCTCTGCTTTCCACCACCTGCACGCGGGTGCCGGCAGGCGTGTCAGGTCCCATGACGGGCCAGTACGTGTCGTCCAGGCGTATGCGGCCGCGACCTTCGAGGATGGGATCCTGCAGCACGGCGGTGCGGCCGACCAGGCTTGCGGTGCGCTGGTTGAGCAGCGGCTCGTCGCTGTCGACGCTGTTGTTTGAGAAATAACGGCGTCCGAGCAGCGTGGCGACAACCGCGAACACGGCGAAGACGAGAAGCTGTATCTGCCATATCCAGAAGGCGGATTCCCAAAGGGCGAGCGAGAGCGCGCCGGTCAGCAGCGCGGCGATACCGATCCAGACGAGGAACACGCCCGGCAGGGCGAGTTCGGCGGCCAGGAGGACAAATCCGAGAAACCACCAGGTCCACGGCCCGAGTTCGCCGATCAGACGCTCCAGCATGGCTCAGCTCCCCTCTCTTGGTGTGAAGGGATTGACCGTGGGTGTGGTTCGGGCCGGCGTGGCGGGAGCTGTGTTGCGGGCAGCGGGCGTGCCGTCCCCGAACACTTCCCGTGCGATCGAGCCGATGCCGCCGAGAGAGCCGATCAGGCTGGCCGCTTCCATCGGCATCAGCACGATCTTGGAATTCGGTGCGGTGCCGATCGCGGCCATGGCTTCGGTATATTTCTGGGCGACGAAGTAGTTGATCGCGTTGACGTCGCCGGCGGCAATGGCTTCAGAGACGAGACGCGTTGCCTTGGCTTCCGCCTCGGCGAGACGCTCACGTGCTTCGGCTTCGCGGTAGGCTGCCTCGCGCTGTCCCTCTGCTTCGAGGATGGCCGATTGCTTGGCGCCCTCGGCGCGCAGGATCTGGGCGTTGCGGAAGCCTTCTGCTTCGAGCACCTGGGCGCGCTTCTCCCGTTCCGCCTTCATCTGGCGGGCCATGGCGTCGACCAGATCCTTCGGGGGCTGGATGTCCTTGATCTCGACGCGCGTCACCTTGATGCCCCAGGGGCCGACCGCCTCGTCGACGACGCGCAGCAGCCGGTCGTTGATCGCCTCACGATTGGAGAGCAGTTCGTCGAGATCCATCGAGCCCATGACCGAACGGATATTGGTCATGGTGAGGTTGAGGATGGCATTCTCCAGATCAGCGACCTGATAGGCCGCCTGGGCGGCGTTCAGGATCTGGTAGAAGGCGACAGCGTCCGCCGAGACGCTGGCATTGTCCTTGGTGATCACTTCCTGGGTGGGAACGTTGAGCACCTGCTCCATCATGTTCTGCCGGGAGCCGACCCGCTCAATGAAGGGGATGATGAGGTTCAGGCCAGGCTCCAACGTGCGTGTGTAGCGGCCGAACCGCTCAACGGTATAGCGATAGCCCTGCGGCACGGTCTTGATACCGGCGAACAGGACCAGGATGACGAGTATGACGAGGCTGACGACGACGATGTCGAAACCGGCAATAGTCATTGGTGATCTCCCTACTGCCTGCCGCCGCATCCCGGTGACGCGGCTTGCTTGTACCCTTGCGATCTAACACATCAATTGCAACGATACGCAACGGGCAGCCGGTAAGCGAGGACTTTCCGTCAGACCCAGCCCTGGAGCTCCCGCCGGGTGACGTGTTCGATCACGCGCATGCCTTCCTCACTGTCGTTGAGGCAGGGGATGTGGGTGAACTTCTCACCGCCGTTGTGATGGAAGGTCTCGCCCGCCGCGACGGCGATCTCCTCCAGCGTTTCGAGGCAATCGGCGACGAAGCCGGGATTGATGACGGCGATCCGTTTGACGCCTTCCCTGGCAAGCTTCTCGACCGTGACATCCGTATAGGGCTGCAGCCATTCCTCCGGACCGAAGCGTGACTGGAAGGTCACCATCAGCTTCTTCTCGTCCCAGCCAAGGGCCTCGCGTAACAGGCGGGTGGTCTCCAGGCACTGGCCGCGATAAGGATCGCCCTTGTCGGAATAGGAGAGGGGGATGCCGTGATAGGAGGTCAGCACCACCTCCGGCTCCCAGTCAAGCGTTGCCAGATGGTTGCGGATCGAGGTCGCCAGCGCATCGATATAGACAGGGTCGTCGCTGTATTGCGGAACGGTGCGCAACGCCGGCTGGGCACGCATCTTCAATAGCGCCTTGAACGCTTCGTCGTTGACCGTCGCGGTCGTTGCCGCAGCATATTGAGGATAGAGCGGGAAGAGCAGGATCTTGTCGTATCCGGCCTTCTGCAGCTCCTCCATCTTCGACCGGATTGACGGCTGGCCGTAGCGCATTGCCCAGTCGACGCGGACATTGGGGAGGTCGGTGAGGGAGGCTGCCATCTTTTCCGCCTGGTTGCGGGTATAGGTCCTGAGATAGCTCTCGTTCAGATCCTGGTTCCAGATCGTCTCATAGGCCTTGCCAACCTTCTGCGGACGCTTGTTGAGTACGATGCCGTAGAGGATCGGATACCAGTACAGTGGCGACCATTCGATGACGCGACGGTCGCTCAGGAATTCGGCGAGATAGCGCCGAACCGACTTGAAATCCGTGCCGTCCGGCGTGCCGAGATTGACGAGCAGGACGCCGACCTTGCCGGAACGGGTCATCGGGCGATCGGTTGCGAGGTTCGGCTTCTCTGATGGCATTTCGGATTCCAGTTTCGTTGACCGGCACTAGCCGGTTAAGGATGTGACAGATCATCCTTATTTAAAGGAAAAACCGGCCCGGAAAAGACCGGGTCGGCGCATCGGGTGCGGCAAACCGTCTTACTCGGCGTGCATTCATTCGGCCGGAAGGGTGAGTTCCTCGCCGATGGTTATGACGTCAGGGTTCTTCAGCTTGTTGGCCTCTGAAATCTTCGGCCATGCCATGCCGTTGCCATAGGTCTCCCTGGCAATTTTCCAGAGATTGTCCCCCTTCACGACCACATAGGAGCGGGAGCCGGCAGGAGTGGCAGATGCTGCCGCGTCGGCGGTCGCTGTCGCGGCAGCCTCGGTGGAGGCGGCCCCGGTCGAAGCGGCGGCAGACACTTCCGTGATGCGTCCATCGGTATAAGGCTCGTAGGGGGAGTGGGCGGCGATGTAGTCGGCGACCACAGTTTCCAGACCCGGACCGTAATCGTAGGCATTCAATCCGGCGGAGGAGAAGATGCTGTAGCCGTCGCCGCCGGCGCGCATGAAGTTGTTGGTAGCAACGTTATAAACCTTGGCCGGGTCGATCGGCGCGAAACCGTCACCTTCCTTTACCTCGACCGAGACGACACGGCTGCCGGCCGGCTTCGACTTGTCGAAGGTGAATTTCAAGCCGGATACCTGGGGGAAACGTCCACCGCCTTCCTCGATCTGGCTCAGACCGTTTTCGAGCGCAGCGATGATATCCGAGCCCTTGAGCTGGAACGTGGAGAGCGTGTTCTGGAACGGCAGGACCGTCAGTACTTCGCCCATCGTCACCGGACCGCCATCTATGGAGGCGCGCAGACCGCCGCCGTTCTGGATGGCGATCGTCACACCCTGGTCCTTGACGCGGTCGACCATGGCGTCGGCAACCAGATTGCCCATGCTGCATTCTTCGACGCGGCAGACCTTGCGGTCGCCCTCGATCGGACCGGTGGAGCTGCCAATCTCCTTCAGGCGCAATTCATCGATCGGGCCTTTCAGCTCAGCGACCCGTGCTGCTGCAGCTTCGTCCGGTTTGAACCTAGAGTCGACAAGGATCGGATCGCCGCTCGCTTCCTTGACCACGCCGTTATCGTCGAAGACGACCTTCAGGTCGCCGAGATACTTGCTGTAGGACGCGGCCTGTACCACCGGAACCTTGTAGCCGCCCGGGTTGTCGACCATGGTCGGATAAGGACCTTCGGCTTTTTCGTCGGTGTTCGACAGCAGGCTGTGCGAGTGGCCGCCGACCACGACGTCCACGTCCGGGATCTTGGCGATTGCTGCAAGGTCGCGCGGATAGCCGACGTGCGTGAGCGCGATGATCTTGTCGACGCCTTCGCCCTTCAGCTTCTGAACCTGCTCGGTGATCGTGGCGATGTCGTCGGCGATCATGACATTGTCACCGGGTGAGGAAATCTCTGCGGTATCGTTGGCTACCGCGCCGACAATCCCGATCTTCTCGCCGCCGACCTCGAGCACGATGGAAGGTTTGATGCGGTCGCCCAGCTTGGAAGAATAACCGGCGAGCACGTTGGCGGTGACGACGGGGAACTCGATCTTGTCGAGGAAACCGGCAAGGCCGTCCTCGCTGTCGTCGAATTCGTGATTGCCGACGGTCATCGCATCGAACTTCATCATATTGAGGAATTCGGCTTCGGCCACGCCCTTGTAGGTGGTGTAGAAGAGTGAACCCTGGAAATTGTCGCCTGCGTTGAGCAACAGGACGTTCTTGTCTGCCAGTCCGGCCCGTGTTTCGTCGATCGCCGTCTTCAACCGTGCGACGCCGCCGAAGCATTCGTTCTTTGTCTCCTCTTCGTCCGAGCAGGTAGAGTCGAACTTGTTGATCGACTCGATGCGGGAATGGAGGTCATTGATGTGCAGGATATTGAGCTCGTAATCGGCAAAAGCGGCGCCCGCCGAAAGCGCGAGAATGGAGGTGCCGAGCAGGCCGGATCGCAAGGTCTTCAGCATCGGTTGTTCTCCTGTTTCGGTAGACCGGGCAGACGCTACCGGAGAGGGTTGTCGATTTTCTAACAGCCGGATGAGGTCATGTTTCCATCAAGCGTCGGGGACTGCAAGCGAAAACGGCTCCAGAAACGAACGGCCCGCCGACTGTGCAGGCGGCGGGCCGATAACGTGAAAATCTTGTCGGAACAGAGTGTTACATCCGACGGGCGAGCGAGAACTGGGCGCCGGTATCGGAGGTGCAGTTGAGCTGGCTCGGCGTGACGAGCGCGCAGTTGACCTTGGACTGCGTGTTGCGGACGAGCGAGGTCATGTTGATCTCGACCAGCTTGTCGGAGAGGGGCACATAGGTGCCGGATGCGAGCAACTGGTTGGTGTCGGTGGTGCGGGTGGAGAAGGCGCCGGCCTGGAAGGTCGAGACGATCCCGTTCGGATCGACCCAGGAGCCCTCGACGGTCGGGGTCTGCTGGACCGGAGGCAGGGGGCGGGGACCGGGAGAAGTACAACCGGCAACAAGGAGCGCAACGACACAGGCGGAAAGAGCAGTCTTTTTATTCATCGGGTTTCACCTCCGGCATGAGCTTGTCGCGGCGCCTCCACGCGGGCTTCTGCGCGAAACATGGCGCGAAGAGGTGGTGAAAGCAAGGCTGAGGGGTAAGCGATCGCTCGTTATCCCACATTGGGAAGCGCAAGCTGGCTCATTTGCCGAAAAATACGGGTTTGCAGTCGAATGGCCCACCGCTTCGACGATGGGCCATTGTTTTTTAGGGGGGTGGCGAATCAGTGGACCAGGATGTTCCTGAACTGCCATGGATCCTTCTCGTCGAGGTCTTCCGGGAAGAGGCCGGGACGACCTTCGAGCGGGGTCCAGTCGGTATAGTGGCCTTCGACCGGGCCGAGATAGGGCAACTGCACTTCGAGGCAGCGCTCGAAATCCATCTCGTCGGCTTCTACGATGCCGGCTTTCGGGTTTTCGAGAGCCCAGGCCATGCCGGCGAGCACGGCCGAGGTCACCTGTAGCCCGGTGGCGTTCTGGTAGGGGGCTATGCGGCGGGTTTCTTCAAGCGACAGGCGTGAGCCGTACCAGTAGGCGTTCTTGTCGTGGCCGTAGAGCAGTACGCCGAGCTCATCGACACCGTCGACCAGTTCGTTCTCGTCGAGAACGTGCAGGACCGGCTGGGCATTCCCGCCGTTGCCGAACATCTCGTGCAGCGAGAGCACCGCGTCGTTGGCCGGGTGGTAGGCGTAATGGCAGGTCGGGCGATAGACGACTTGGCCGTCCTTCTCGACGGTGAAGTAGTCGGCGATCGAGATCGACTCGTTGTGAGTGACGAGGAAGCCGTACTGCGGGCCGGGAGTCGGGCACCAGGTGCGGACGCGGGTGTTGGCGCCCGGCCGTTCCAGGTAGATCGCCGCCTTGCAGCCCTTCTTGTGCTTCCTGGCGTTCTTCGGCATCCATTGCTCATGGGTACCCCAGCCGAGTTCCGCGGGCTGGAGGCCTTCCGAGATGAAGCCTTCCACGGACCAGGTGTTCCAGAAGACGTTGAGCGGCTTCGGGTTCTTNGNGCGCTGGGTGTCGCGCTCGGCGATGTGGATNCCCTTGACGCCGACCTTCTTCATCAGCTTGGCCCAGCCTTCGCGATCATTCTGATCGGGTCTGTCGAACTTGATGTTCAGGTCATTGGCGAGATTGACGAGTGCCTGCTTCACGAACCAGGAGACCATGCCCGGGTTGGCGCCGCAGGTGGACACGGCAGTGGTGCCGCCCGGATTTTTGCGCTTCTCGTGGCGAAGCGTCTCGCGCAGCGCGTAGTTGGTGCGGTCGGCGTTCTTCATGTTCTTGTCGAAATAGAAGCCAAGCCAGGGCTCAACGACGGTGTCGATGTAGAGCACGTCGAGCTTGCGGCAGAGCTTGATCAGGTCGACCGAACCGGTGTCAACCGACAGGTTCACGCAGAAGCCCTGTCCCTCGCCTTCGGTCAGAAGCGGCTTCAGCAGCTTCTTGTAGTTGTCCTTGGTGACGTGCGCCTGAATATGTCTGACGCCGTGCTTGGCGAGAAGTTCCGCCTCGTCGTCGCGCGGATCGATGACAACCATCCGGCTCTTGTCGAACTTGAAATGCCGCTCAATCAGGGGCAGCGTGCCGCGGCCGATCGACCCGAAACCGATCATGACGATCGGGCCGGTGATCTCACCATGAACCGGGTAGCTAGTGGTCATTTCTGTCTCCTTAGAAGCCGCGGTAGCGTTCGGCGCCAAAACAATGCCCCTTTTCAGCCGATCGCCCGGCCATCCGGCTCGGGTCTAGATCACAGTTCTTCGTCATAATAAAGATAGATAAACGGAGCGGCGGTGGCGAACGGCCGCAACTCCGCTTTTTCAAGCCGAAATCGCCCTGAGGGCCGTGACGAGGTCGGCACGACGCTCTGCCAGTCCCTTGTAGGCGACCTGTTCGTCGGTCAGGCCTTCCAGTTGTCTGGCGAGCGACGCGGCGAGCTCGGCGCCATTGCTCACCGTCGTGAATGCCTTCACCGGATCGAGATAGATGCGGATGGTGAAGACGATGTCGCCGGTCGCGGGCAGTTTGCGCAGGGTCTGGCGCTCGACGCGGACGAAAGCGTTCGTCACGTCGATGCCGGAAGCCTCGGGATCGGCCGCCGGCCGTATGCTGACCGGATGGTAGAGCGCGTAGCGCCAGTTGATCGACCAGTTGAAGCGCTCCGCGGGAAGTTCCGGCTGCAGGTTGTCGAAGACACGGTTGACGATGGCGGCGTTGCGCGTCCCGCCCTGGAAGCCGGGAACATGGGCGTGCACCTGATCCATCGGCTGCATGAACTTCTCCGCAAGGGACCAGGACGAGGGGAAGGCGAGATGGGCCGCGATGATGGTCCAGCCGTCGGGTTTGCGGCGAAGGATGACCAGATCGTCCTGAATCAGCGAGCCGGCCCTGAACAGCGGCGGACGGGTGGTGTCGGCGAGATCGACGCTATTGCCTGCCACGGATATGCGCGAGCCGTCGCGGCTGTAGATATCGGAATGCCGCTGCAGGAGGTGGTAGGCCAGCACGTCGAGACATTCCTGCTGGGCGTCCAGGCTCTCGTCGGCGGCGCGAAAGATGTCGTCGTAGTGCTCCCCTGCCAGCCGCCGCTTTTCGTCGAGATAGCGTCCGAGATCCTCGTCGGGTTCGATCCAGCGTTTGGGATCGAGGCTGGACAGGCCGATGGCGAAAGGCTTGGAGGAACCGTCGTAGGGAGTGTAGGCGGGCATGTGGCTTCCGGAAGGCGAATTCGAGAGTCCGTACTCTTCCGTCAGTCTTTCAGCTTTTCAAGCCCTTCGATCACGGTTGTCAGCGCCACCTCGGTAATATCGTAGCCGGCGATGCCGTGGATGGTGAATGGATCGGCGGCGACGAAGGCCTCGATTTCGGCGCGGTTGCCCTTGGCCAGGATCACCCCGCCGGTCCTCGGTACCTTGCGGCCCGAGGCGACGAAAAGGCCGCTGTCGTAGCCCTGCTTCACCCATTCCATGTGCGGCGCCATGACGGCATCCGCCGCTTCTGCGGGCTTCACATAGGTCAGCGACAGGATGAACATCAGGCCTTGTCCTCGATCAGTTCGGCACGGATCAGGCCGCGCAGGGAATTGCCGACGAACAACCGCCGGCCGATGAGATCGGCCGGCATCAGCGTTTCGCTACGAGCCTTGCGTTCGCGGATCAAATCGGCGCGCAGGATGCCCGGCAGCAGACCGCTCGCCAGGGGTGGGGTGAGCAGGATGCCGTCGAAGCCCTCGACAAAGACGTTGGTGATCGTGCCCTCGCAGACTTCGCCGCGCTCGTTGAGCAGCAGAACCTCGTCGGCCTCTTCCGGCGCGAATTCCGCGCGTGCCGCTTCGTAGGGCTCGCGGCGGGAGGTCTTGTGGCGGAACAGCGTGTCCTCCGAGTCCAGCCGGGTTTTTGCGATGCGCAGGCGCCAGACGGTCTCGTCGGACTGTGGCTCGAAGACGCTGCTCGTTACCTCGACCTTGCCGCGAAAGCTCGCCGTCAGCCGGACGCGCAGCGGCTTGTCGCCGGTCGCCTTTTCCTTAAGCCTGGCTTCGACGTCCTGCGGCTGGCGGAAGCCCAGAGCATCGGCGGAACGGGCGAGGCGGCGGAGATGCTGATCCAGCCGCAGGAAGCCGTGCTCCGGCTCCCACCGCATTGTCTCGATCAGCGAGAAATCCGTTGATCCCCTACTGCGTAACGCGCCTTCAGCAGACATTCCTCGTACTCGGCCTCGGCTTTCGAATCGTAAACAATACCACCGCCGACATTGAAGACTGCCCGGCCGTCTTTGAAAAGTGTCAGTGTTCGTATGGCCACGGAAAAACGCATCGGCCCGGCCGGGTCGCACCAGCCGATGGCGCCGCAGTAGACGTCGCGCGGGCCGGTCTCGAGCCGGTGCAGGATCGTCATGGCGCGGAGTTTCGGCGCGCCGGTAATCGAGCCGCAGGGGAAGAGCGCTTCGATAATTTCCGGTAGTCCGGCATCCGGCAACAGCTTTGCCCGCACGTGGCTGACCATCTGGTGCACGGTCGGATAGGTCTCGATCTCGAACAGCTTCGGCACGTCGAGCGTACCGACCTCAGTGATGCGGGAGATGTCGTTGCGCAGCAGGTCGACGATCATGCGGTTCTCGGCCTGAGACTTTTCATCGGCCAGCATTTCCGCGACGATCGCCTCGTCCTCAGCCGGCGAAGCGCCGCGCGGGGCGGTGCCCTTCATCGGATGCGTTTCGATCCAGCGCTCCGTATCGACATGGAAGAAGAGCTCGGGCGAGCGTGAGACGATCGCCGGGCCGCCGAGTTCGACCAGGGCGCCGTAGCGGACCGGCTGTCGCTCGATCAAGGCCCAGAAAACCTCGGCGGGCGTGCCCTCCCAGCGGGCCTCGATCGGCATGGTGAGGTTGGCCTGATAGCAGTCGCCTTCGCGCAGGTGCTGATGAAGACGGTTGAAGCGGGTTCGGTAGGTTTCGAGATCCCAGGCGGCGACCGGGTCGGAGATTGGCAGAGCGTTCCGCCTCGCGTTTTGGGTGAAGATGTTCGGCGCATCCGTCGGGGCATCGAATATGCCGAAGCACAGGAGTGGCGTTTCCCGGTCGCGCGGCGCCAGCGGCCTCAACTTGGGTTCGAAGGCGAAGCCAGCCTCGTAGGAAAGATAACCTGCGAGCCATTTGCCGGCGCGACGATAGTCCTCGAGCTTTCGCAACGCAGGCAGCACCTCGTTCACCGTCCCGGCCGTGATGATGTCCAGCGGATCGGCAAACAGCAGGTTTTCATCGCGCGGGTCGTTGCGAAAGAGGATGTATGGCGATCGGTCGGCCATTTTCGTTTTGCGTCTGCCCCTTACGCCAGCCCTCTCCCCATCCGCGGGGAGAGGGGATTTGCTCCCAGTTCACATCGCACTTTCCGACTGTGCAGCATGGTTTTCCTTAACATGCAAGCGGTGAGGGAGGACCGATACGAGGCGACACGTTCCTTTCTCCCAACGCCGAGGCGAAGGTCACGGCACGCGGGTGGCCGCCAGTCCCAAAGTCTCGTCAGTCCGCATCCAGCGCTTCCAGTTCATCGATCAGCCCTTCGATCATCGACAGCCCCTTGGCCCAGAAGGATGGGTCGGTGGCGTCCAGTCCGAAGGGTTTCAGCAGTTCCGAGTGATGCTTGGTGCCGCCGGCCTTGAGCATTTCGAAATACTTCTCCTGGAAGCCGCTCTCGGCCTTCTGGTAGACGGCGTATAGCGAGTTCACCAGGCAGTCGCCGAAGGCGTAGGCGTAGACGTAGAACGGCGAGTGGATGAAGTGGGGGATGTAGGTCCACCACGTCTCGTAACCCTCGGAGATCTTGATCGCGGGGCCGAGGCTTTCCGACTGTACCGACAGCCAGAGTTCGCCGATCTGTTCGGCCGTCAGTTCGCCGTCCTTGCGGGCGGTGTGGACCTTGCGCTCGAACTGGTAGAAGGCGATCTGGCGCACGACCGTGTTGATCATGTCCTCGACCTTCTGGGCGAGCATGGCCTTGCGCTCGCGCTTGTCCGTCGCCTTATCGAGCAGGGCGCGGAAGGTCAGCATCTCGCCGAACACAGAGGCGGTTTCGGCAAGTGTCAGCGGCGTCTGGCACATCAGCGCGCCCTGGCCGCCGGCGAGTACCTGATGCACGCCGTGGCCGAGTTCGTGGGCGAGCGTCATCACGTCGCGCGGCTTGCCGAGATAGTTCACCAGCACATAGGGGTGAGCCGAGGGGACCGTCGGATGGGCAAACGCGCCGGGCGCCTTGCCGGGCCGGGCAGGGGCGTCGATCCAGCTCTCATCGAAGAAGCGTCCGGCGATCTTCGCCATTTCCGGTGCGAAGCCACCATAGGCCGACAGGACCGTTTCCTGCGCTTCCGACCAGGGGATGACGCGATCGGCGGTTTCGGGAAGGGGAGCGTTGCGGTCCCAGTAGTTCATCTGGTCCACGCCCAGCCACCTGGCCTTCATCTTATAATAGCGGTGGGACAGGCGCGGATAGGCGTCCTTCACGGCTTCGGCCAGTGCATCGACCACCTCGCGCTCCACGCGGTTCGCCAGGTGGCGGCTGTCGGCGATGTCCTCAAAACCGCGCCAGCGGTCGGAGATCTCCTTGTCCTTGGCGAGCGTGTTGGTCACCAGCGTGAAGATGCGCAGGTTCTTCGCGAACACCTCGGAGAGTGCCGCGGCGGCCTTGCGGCGCACCTCGGGATCGGCCTCCTGCAGCATGTTGAGCGTCGCTTCCAGCGGCTGCTCCTTGCCGTCGACGGTGAAGCGCAGGCTCGCCAGCGTTTCGTCGAACAGGCGGTTGAAGGCAGCGGCGCCGGTCATCGATTTTTCGAGGAAGAGCTGTTCGATGCGGTCCTCGAGCTGGTGCGGTTTGTCCTTGCGCAGGTCGACGATCCAGGGACGGTAGTGGCCGGTGGCCGGATCGCGCTCCATGGCCGCGTCCACGAGGGCGTCGTCCAGCCGGTTGAGTTCCAGCGAGAAGAACAGGAGATGGGCCGAAAGATCGGTCAGCTTCGCCTGCACGTCGCCGAAGAACTTGCCGTTCGCCGGATCGGTCATGTCGGAATAATAGGTGAGGCCGGCATAGGAGCCGATCTTGCCGAGCAGGTCGTCGAGTGCCTCGAATTCCTTCAACGCCGCGCCGAGGCCGTTGTCACCGGTGGCTTTGGCCGCTTCCTCTAGCTTGCCTTTCCAGCGTTCCTCGAAGGCGAGGCACAGCTTCTCCGCCTTCGTCATATCCGAGGTGAAGGTTTCGGAGGTCGGGGAGGGGTAGAGGTCTTCCAGCTTCCAGACCGGCAGAGCGCCCAGGGCGGGATCGGTTGCCGGGGCGGTGTCGGCCGCGGGGGCGGTGAGCGGGCGGCTGAGCCATGAAATCGAGCGCATCTGCATTCCTTCCTGCACTGCTATGTTGCCGCGCAAGGTAGTGAAGCACCCCGGCGCAGACAAGCGCCGGCAAGGCCGAATATTCGATATGTATCATTCTCACGGATGGTTAAAATCCGATCGTTTGTAACAACCCGTTGTTCAAAGCTGCGTGGCAGGGTCGCCCCAAGCTGCATGAAACAGCTTGCGCTCATATAACGTTTCGGGAGTTACCGGTGACCGCGCACATCCTCGTCGTGAACGACGATCCGGCCCAGCGCCGCCAGATCAAGACCGCCATCGAAGCCCAGGGCAATATCGTGGAGTTCGCAGACCAGGCGCATACCGCGCTGGAAATGCTGCGGATCCGGCATGACCAGATCAAGGCGATACTCCTCGATCTGTCGCTCGACGGTCTCGACCATCGCGCCTTCCTGTCGACGCTGGCGCAGTTGGAGATCGATGCGCCGGTCGTGGTGAAGACGGGGCAGGGTGGCGTCGACCGCGCCGTTGAAGCCATGCGCTCCGGCGCCTTTGACCTGATCGTCGATCCCGTGCCGCCGGAACGCATTGCCGCCTCCATCGCCAACGCCCTGAAATTCAACGATCGCGACGGCGGCATACGCGTGTCGCGTCGGTCGCGGTCCGGACACGTATCGTTTGCCGACATCGTTTCGGCCAGCGCCTCGATGACGCGCGCCATCGACCTCGCGCGCCGCGCGGTTGGCACGACCATTCCGGTGATTCTCGAAGGCGAGAGCGGTGTCGGCAAGGAACTGGTGGCTCGCGCGATCCATTTCTCTTCCGACCGCAGCGGCAAGCCGTTCGTTTCGGTGAATTGCAGCGCGATCTCCGAAGACACGATCGAGACCCTGCTGTTCGGCGACGATTTGGGGCCGGACGGTGGCGGAAAGGTGGAGGCGGCCGATGGCGGAACGCTGTTCCTCGACGAGATCAGCGCTTTGCCGTTAGCCGTCCAGGCGCGCCTCGTGCGGCTGGTGCAGAACGGTGAGATCGACAGCCAGGGCGGCCGGAGCCAGCGCAAGGTCGACATCCGGCTGATTTCGTCGACGCGCAAGGACATGATCGAGGAGGTGAAAGCCGGGCGTTTCCGCGAGGATCTCTACTACCGCCTCAATGTCTATCCGATCACCATTCCGGCGCTTCGCCGCCGTCGGGACGACATTCCGTTCCTGGCGCGCGCCTTCGTCGAACGCTTCTCCGCCGAGCAGCGCCTCGTGCGGCCTCTCGCGATCAGCCCGGTCGCGCTGGCGTTGATGACGGCCTACGACTGGCCGGGCAATGTCCGGCAGCTTGAGAACGCTCTCTACCGCGCCGTGATTCTCGCGACGGGCCCGGAACTGACTGAGGCTGACTTCCCTCAGATCGCCGCGGAAGTGCCGGACGAAATGCTCGGCAACGCCGAGCGCGTGGAGCCGGTGCTCGATTCGGCTCACATTTCCCAGCCCGGTCCGCATCTTTCCGCCAGGGACGCCGCGCGACTTTCCGCGGCGGCGTCCAATCCGTCCGTGCTGTCGGAAAACGTGATCGTCAGCACCGACAACAGCGGCAACGTCCGGAAGCTTGCGGATGTCGAGGAGGAACTGATTCGTTTCGCGCTGAAATATTACCGGGGCCAGATGAGCCAGGTGGCCCGAAAGCTCGGTATCGGCCGCTCTACCCTGTACCGCAAGTTGAAGGATTACGGTATCGATCCAGATGATCCGCAAAAACACGCCGCTTGAATGATGTCGATCAACGCGTTTGTGTTAACCCTCGGGCAAAGTTCTTCTGGTAGCACGGCAAAATGATCTGTTAGTGTTTCATTCACCAACAGATAAATGGTTGTGCGACTGTGGCGAATTTGCCATGGTGTTACCGCATTTGACATTCATTTGGGATGGCGTGGGACGTCATCTGTGTACGGGGACCGATTTGCTGACACGGCCAGCGATTAAAGCGCCTCTGGGTGTGAAGTGGCGCAGCCGATGGGCTGCACGGCGACAAGTCGCCGCCAGAATAGTCGTCTCTACGTTTCTGGTGATGTTCGCTTGCCTTCTGACGCTCGGAGCGTCGGCGGGGTCCGCGTCTGCCGAGACGCGTTCTCTCAAGATTCATTTCGTCCATACGGGCGAAAAGGCCGTGATCACCTACAAGCGCAACGGGCGCTACGATGCCAAGGGCCTGAAGCAGCTCAACAACATTCTCCGCGACTGGCGCCGCAACGAGCCGACGAAGATGGATCCCCGTCTGTTCGATCTCGTATGGGAAGTCTACCGCCGCGCCGGCGCGTCCGGTTACATCACCGTCGTTTCGGGCTATCGCTCTCCTGCCACCAACGCCATGCTCCGGTCACGTTCCAAGGGCGTCGCCAAGGAAAGCCAGCACATGCAGGGCACGGCGATGGACTTCTATATCCCCGGTGTTCCGCTCAAGACGCTGCGCGAAATCGGCATGAAGCTGCAGGCCGGTGGCGTCGGCTATTATCCGAATTCCGGCTCGCCCTTCGTGCACATGGACGTTGCCGGCGTGCGCGCCTGGCCGCGCATGTCGCGGGCGGAACTCGTGCGTCTGTTCCCGGACGGCAAGACTGTCCACATCCCGTCGGACGGCAAGCCGCTGCCGGGCTACCAGCAGGCGCTGGCGGAATACAAGAAACGCCTGTCTTCCAAGCAGCAGATCATGATTGCGGACGCCGAGCAATCGCCGCGGCCGCGGAAGAACCTGTTCGCCATGCTGTTCGGCGGTGGCGACGAGGATGAAGCGGAAGATGTGGTGACACCCGCCGAACGTCCGAGTCTTGTCGCGGCAAGGTCCGCGCCGCCTGCGCCCGAACCCATGGCAGAGCCGGCTCCGCCCCCGCCACCCGTGTTGACCGCCACGCCGGAGGCGGAAACCGCGGTCGCCGCGCTCAACGCGCCGGTGCCGCTTTCCCGCCCGTCTTTGCGCACACAGCCGTCCGATGGCAGCCTCGCGGTGGCGCTGTATTCGCCGAATCGCAGTCCGGCACAGGAAGCGCTGAACCAGGTGGCGACGGCGGAAGTCCAGCCGACGGCAGAAGAAAGCTATGCCGACCTGCAATCGTATAAGATTCCCGTTCCGACGCTCCTCGGACCGCGTGGTATGCGCGGCGATGCCGAGCCTGACGTGATGACGGCATCGGTTGCGCCGGATGTCATGAACGGACTGAACGGCGTGTCGAACGTGCCGGTGCCGCTCGTCCGTCCGGCGATCGCTGAGGCGCTGCTCGCATCCGCGGATGGCATAGACGAGGCGGAAGTGGACGAAGTCGAGCAGGCGATCCTCTCTCCGGAAGCCGCGGCTGCGATCGAGCAGGCCAATGCACTTCCGGATGAGCAGACAATGGCTGCCTCGGAAGCCGTGCCCGAGGTCGTGCCGACTACCAAGCCCGATGCCGGCCAGCCGGCTCTCTATGCCGTGCCGTCGCAAAAGCCGGAGCCGAAGGTTCAGGTCGCGGCATTGCAGCCGAAACGGTCTCCGGCCGAGTTCGGCGATGTGTTCGATGCTCCCAAGCCAACCGTCAGCTATGTCAGTGCAGGCCTTCCGGCCAAGGGTGCCCGTCCGACCGAGGCTGAGGCGCGGGCGGCTCGCACTGCGATGCAGGGTGGCACCGGCCTGACCAAGGACATGATCGCCAATTGGGCGCTGAGCAGCGATCACTTCGAGAAAACCTCGAAGCCGGTCAAGGCGCCCCGCGTTGTCAGCCGGACGCTGACGACGGAGCCGAGCGAAACCTATGCCGTCGGCTTCAAGAGCGGCACCGTTGCCGTGGACCCGGCCCGCTTCGGTACTCCGGCCACGCAGTGATCGGCTGATCCCAAAAGCGTCCTCTCGGCGACGTTCCAGACAAAATAAAAAAGCCGCGGATTACCGCGGCTTTTTTCATTCGGAAGGTGGTCGCTGATCAGGCGGCTTCTTCGGGAGCGCTCTCGATCATGCCGAGCGCGTGCAGATAGGTGTCGAGGATCAGGTCCTCTTCCATGCGCTCCTGCTCGTCCTTCTTGCGCAGCGCGATCACCTTTTTGAGGATCTTGGTGTCGAAGCCCATGGCCTTGGCTTCGCCGTAGACGTCCTTGATGTCGTCGGCGATGGTCTTCTTTTCTTCTTCCAGGCGTTCAATGCGCTCGACAAAAGCGCGGAGTTGGTCGCGGGCGACGCCGTGGGCATCAGACATCGTTATCTCCTGTGTATGCACAATTTCGTGGGGCTGACCTGCCGCGAAGCTGGTCCGACGTCAAGTCAAAAGCGAACAATCGTGGCTATTCTTCGCGCGGCCTGCTGATTTCAAAGGCTGCTTTCTGCGCTTCGGAGGCCTCCGACTGGTAAAGACGTTTCCAGTCCTCGTAGGGCATGCCGTAGACGATTTCGCGTGACTGCTCCTTGGTGAGAGGCGCACCGGCCGCCTGGGCTGCATCGAAATACCAGTTCGACAGGCAGTTGCGGCAGAAGCCGGCAAGGTTCATCAGGTCGATGTTCTGCACGTCGGTCCGTTCCCGGAGATGGGAAACGAGCCGACGGAAGGCGGCCGCCTCGAACTCGATCTGCTGTTCGCGCGTCAATTCGGTCATCGCGATCCCTCCCGTTCAGGTGTCGTAAGGGCCAGTCCTTGACGGATAGACCCTGAATTCGTGGTTTGCCGGATCCTCGTTCAGGCTCCGGAAGATCGGTTCCAGCCGGTCGGCCCAGGCAGCGATACCGGCGTCGGTGACGATCAGGTCCTGGCGGACCTCAAGTAGGGCATGCGGGATACCACGCCGCATGCAGTGGCGGTACATGGTATCGCCCTTCAATGCGCCGTCATAGGGCTCGTTGTCGCCGACGATGATGTCGCCCGGTTCCCTCAACTTGTCGATGAAAGGAAGCACCGCGCGGCCGTCGCTGTCCCAGAGGACCGCGGCGTGCCAGGGGCGGGCGACCCCCTTCCAGGACGGCGTGAAGGAATGGATCGAGAGCACCAGGGGTGCCTTGCCTGTCGCCTGCTCGACTGTGCGGATCGTGCGATCGACCGCGTCGTGATAGGGGCGGTGATAGGTCTCGATGCGCCGGTTCCACTCCGCCTCGGTGATCGGGTGGTTGCCGGGAATGATCGCGCCATCGGAAATCTTCATGATCAGCGTCGGATCGTCTTCGCCGCGGTTCGGATCGATCAAGAGGCGCGAAAAGCAACTGAGCACCGCCGGAACGCCGAGACGCGCGGCGAGCAGCCGGGTCAGTCCCTCGACACCGATGTCGAAGGCGATGTGACGTTCGAAGGCTGAGTCAGGCAGGCCGAGCCGTCCGTATTCGGCCGGCAGGGCGTTTCTGGCGTGATCTGCCAGCAGCACCAAGCCGCTGTCATATCGGCCATCTACTATTTCAAAGGGTGAGAAATCCGCCATGAGTCGTGTTGTCTGGAGAGATGGACAGGACTGATTGCATGGCGGCTCGGCAAGCGCAAGCTTTGCGGTTCGCCCTCACCATGACATTAATTCAGCTATCCTACCGAACGAAAATTTAATCGATTAGGGTTACGTTGACATTCCAATCCGACCATCGCAAGAAGGTTGGCGTCGACAAACCTTGGAGTTCTTCGGAAGCCGTACTGAACCGATACACACTCCCTTCGCCTTCATGGTCCGGACGAATGAACCGAATCCTTCTTCTTGCTGCCACCCTCCTTCTCGCAACTCTCTCGGCCGGTGCGGCGCGCGCGGAATTCCGCGTGTGTAACGGCACGCCCAATCTTGTTGGCGTGGCGATCGGATACCGGGCAGAGGAGGGCTGGATCACAGAAGGCTGGTGGCAGGTTCCGGCGACGACGTGCGCCACCCTCATCGAGGGCGAATTGCAGTCGCGCTACTATTATCTCTATGCCGAGGACGCGGCCCGCGGGGGACGCTGGACCGGCGACATCAACATGTGCGTGGCGGAGAACGAGTTCAAGATCGTCGGGGTCGAGGACTGCTTTGCGCGCGGGTATCAGCAGATGGAGTTCAAGGAGTACGACACCGGCCGCCAAGGCAGCTGGATGGTTCAGCTCTCAGACACTCCGGGTACGCAGGAAAGTCAGAACTGATGAAGCGCAATCGCAAGGTAAAGATACTGGCCACGCTGGGTCCGGCCTCTTCCGATGAGGAGATGATCCGCAAGTTGCACGAAGCTGGTGCGGATCTGTTTCGGATCAACATGAGCCACGCCAGTCACGACCTGATGCGCACGCTGGTGCAGCGGATCCGTGCCGTCGAGGCGGCCTGCGGCCGGCCGATCGGCATCCTCGCCGACCTGCAAGGACCGAAGCTGCGCGTCGGCAAGTTCAAGGACGGCAGCGTCACGCTCGTTCCCGGCCAGACTTTCACCCTCGATGACAAGGACGAGCCCGGCGATGACAAGCGCGTCTTCCTTCCGCATCCGGAAATCCTGGAAGCGGTGAAGCCGGGCCATCGGCTGCTGATCGATGATGGCAAGCTGCATCTGCGTGCGGAGAAGTCGGATGGCAAGAGCATCGTCACCACCGTCATTTCCGGCACGAAGATTTCCGACCGCAAGGGCGTCAGCCTGCCCGACACGCTGCTCGGTGTGGGCGCGCTGACGGACAAGGACCGCGCCGACCTCGACGCCGTGCTCGCCACCGGGGAAATCGACTGGGTGGCACTCTCCTTCATTCAGCGGCCGGAAGACCTGGCCGACGTGCGCAAGGTCGCGCGCGGCCGCGTCGGGCTGATGTCGAAGATCGAGAAGCCGCAGGCGATCGAACGCATCGACGAAATCATCGAACTTTCCGATGCGCTGATGGTGGCGCGTGGCGACCTTGGCGTGGAAATGCCGCTGGAGGCCGTTCCCGGCCTGCAGAAGCAGCTCATTCGCGCGTGTCGAAAGGCCGGCAAGCCGGTCGTCGTCGCTACCCAGATGCTGGAATCGATGATCTCCGCTCCGGTGCCGACGCGCGCCGAGGTGTCCGATGTCGCCACTGCCGTGTTCGAAGGCGCCGACGCCGTGATGCTGTCGGCCGAATCTGCCTCCGGGCAGTATCCTGTCGAGGCGGTATCGACCATGGCGTCGATCGCCCGCACTGTCGAGCGTGAGCCGCATTATCCGGGCATCATCTATGCCCAGCGCGCCCAGCCGGAAGCGACAGGCGCGGATGCGATCTCGCTCGCCGCGCGCCAGATCGCCGAGACGCTGAAGCTGCAGGCGATCGTTTGCTATACGTCGTCCGGCAATACCGGCCTGCGCGCCTCGCGTGAGCGGCCGGAGGTGCCGATCCTGGCCCTTTCGCCGGTCATCCAGACCGCGCGCCGCCTGTCGGTCGTCTGGGGCCTGCACTGCGTTGTCTCCGAGGAGCCGACCGATCTCGACGACATGGTCAATCGCGCCTGCCGCATCGTCGTGCAGGAGGAGTTCGGCAAGCCGGGCGATCGGGTCATCATTTCGGCAGGCGTGCCGCTCGGCACTCCCGGTGCCACCAACATGCTGCGCATCGCCTATATCGGTTCCGACGGCCTCAGCGGCGTCTGATCCGCTCTTACGATGCGACCAGGCCGAAGGCGCGGTTTCCGCGCCTTTTTCTTTTGGATCATCTGGAAGGTCGGGCGATCAGATCCGGCTGCCGGCGAGCTTTTCGGAGAGCTTGGTCACGACCTCCTGGGCCTGACGGTCGGACGGGTAGATCTGCAGGTAGCGTTCCCAGGCCTTGAGTGCCGCCTCGTCCCGTCCGGTTTCCCCAAGGATCGCTGCCATGCCGGCCAGCGCGCCGAAGTGGCGTGGCTCGAGGCTCAGCACTTGCTGGATGTCCGACATCGACTTGCGATAAGCGCCCATGGTGAAATGCAGTGTCGCCCGCTTGTTCCACGCCCCGGCAAAATCCGGCTTCAGGGTAATCGCCTGATCGAGGAAATCCAGAGCGGCAGCATTGCGCTTGGCCTCGATGGCTTCGTCGGCCCATTGCATCAGCAGATTGATGGTGGCGCTGTCTGAGCGGTTCCAGAGCGTGAAGATGCGTCCGGCTATGCCTTGAGCCGTATCGGGATCGCGCTGGCGTTTGAGATCGATCAGGAGCTTTTCGATGCTGTCGGTCTGGCCCCGGTCCTCCGTGGCGACCGGCGCTGGAATTCGCGCGGCCGTTTCAGATTCCTGCGCCGCGGCGGAGGCGGCGAGGAGAAGGCCGGGAATGAGAACGAGCCAACGAAAACAGCGCATGCGAACATGATAGTCCGCCTGCGCTGTCAATCAAATTCAAAACTTCGCTATCAACAGACGACGGATCGATCCGTCGCCGTCGCAATCAGCCCTGGCGGGCCTTGAAGCGCGGGTTCTGCTTGTTGATGATGTAGACACGGCCCTTGCGGCGGACCAGACGGTTGTCGCGATGACGGGCCTTCAGAGCTTTCAGCGAATTCTTGATCTTCATTGTACTGATCCGCGAGGGTTGCCGACGAACCTTCGATTCGCCGAGAGTCTTAAACATTCAAAAGCGCGCCGCAGGGCGCGCTCTTCTTGGGTTGGTGGCAGATACTCCGAGCGAGGCCCGAATGTCAACCACCGGCGGGACTTTTCGCGCTTACCGGCAGGAAATTTCCCATTATTTCAGCTCGGTGACGTGACCCATCTTGCGGCCCGGCCGGGCTTCGGTCTTGCCGTAGAGGTGCACGAGTACGTTCTTCCGGCCGAGCCAGGCGGGAACCGCATCGATGTCGTCGCCGATCAGATTGGTCATCACGCAGTCGGAATGGCGTTCCGGCGAACCGAGCGGCAGGCCTGCAACGGCACGGATATGCTGCTCGAACTGCGAGACCACACAGGCGGCCTCCGTCCAGTGGCCGGAATTGTGCACGCGAGGCGCGATCTCGTTGGCGACCAGCGAACCGTCCGGCAGCACGAAGAACTCGATGCCGATCACCCCGACATAACCGAGCCCGTCGAGCAGCTTTTCAGCCGCCGCACGCGCGGCTTCCGCGGTTCCTGCGCCGATTCGCGCCGGCACGGTCGAGGTATGCAGGATGCCGTTGCGGTGGACGTTCTCTGCCAGATCGAAACAGGCGATGGTACCGTCGAGAGCGCGGGCCGCGATTACGGAAACCTCGCGCTCGAACGGCACGAAGCTTTCGAGGATCAACGGGACCTCGCCCAGATCCGCATAGGCTCCGGCCGGGTCGTCGCCGGCGCGGAACACGCGCTGGCCCTTGCCGTCATAGCCGAGGCGGCGGGTCTTCAGCACTCCGTTGCCGCCGAACTCGGACAGGGCGGCCACGAGATCGGCCTGGCCGTCGACTGCCCGGAAATCGGCGGTCGGAATGCCGACCTGGTTCAGGAAACGCTTTTCCGTCAACCGGTCCTGCGCAACTTCCAGTGCCTTCGGCGGCGGATAGACGGGGATGTTGCGGGCCAGCGTCTCGGCGGCCTCGACCGGCACGTTCTCGAACTCGTAGGTGACCACGTCGCAGGCGGCCGCGAGTTCGGCGAGCGCGACCGGATCGGCATAGGCCGCCGTGATCTGGCGGTTTGCGACCTGCGCGGCGGGACAATCCGCCTGCGGTTCGAGGATGATGGTGCGGAAGTTCAGGCGGGCCGCCGCCATGGCGAGCATGCGGCCGAGCTGGCCGCCGCCGATGATGCCGATCGTCTTGTGTGTCATGGGGCTTCGTCCACCGGATATTCGGCCACGGCGGAGCTCTGTCGGTCGATCCAGTCGTCGAGGCGTTCGGCTAGGTCGAGATCGGTGAGGGCAAGCACGCGGGCGGCAAGCAGCGCGGCGTTGACCGCGCCGGCGCGGCCGATCGCCAGCGTTCCGACCGGAATGCCGGCCGGCATCTGCACGATCGAATAGAGGCTGTCCATGCCGGACATGGTCTTCGATTGAACGGGGACGCCGAAGACGGGCAGCGGCGAAAGGGAGGCGACCATGCCGGGGAGGTGGGCTGCGCCACCTGCGCCGGCAATGATCACCTTGAAACCTTCCTCGCGGGCGGTCTTGGCGAAGGCATACATCCGGTCCGGCGTGCGGTGGGCGGAGACGATCAGGGCCTCGTAGCTGATGTCGAGTGCCTCCAGCGTGTCGGCGGCGTTCTTCATGGTTTCCCAGTCGGATTGACTGCCCATGATGATGGCAACGGGCGGACGCTCTTCGCTCATCGATGCGGCCCTTTCCTCAGGCGATGATGTCGGGGATGATCTGGTCCTCGAGCTTGCTCAACTTATCCTTGATCGCCAGCTTCTTCTTCTTCATTCGCTGGATTCGCAATGCGTCGCAGCCAACCTGGATCATGGCATTGATGGCGGCGTCGTAATCTTCGTGCTCCTGGCGCAGCCGTGCGAGCGCGAGCCTGACATCCGCCTGTTCCTGATCGGACATGTTTTGGTCCCCATTCCAGCATGTCACGCCGTTTTCAGACGTGCCGAAGATTCGCGCAAGCTCCTATCACCAATTAGCGGAAACGAAAAGTTAGGTCTGTTCCAGAAAATGCGGTTTGTGGGCCGCCGATTCGCCTTCGACAAAACACATTGTTCGTGTCACATTAATTTCGCAAAGCCTGGAACTCCCGTATAGAGGACGGGAGGTAGGCTAAAGGAAGGACGTGACAAATGACCATACAGGCTCATCTTGAATCGCTTGCGAAGAAGCATGGTGCTCTGGAGGAGAGACTCCATACTGCTCTTGCGTCCCCCTCCGTAGACGATAAGGAAATCGCTGAGATCAAGCGTAACAAGCTGCGTATCAAGGATGAGATGGAACGACTGAGGGCCTCGACCCGTCACTGAGCGGCATCGTTCCAAACTGCTAACGGTTACTGAATGTGCCCCGGGGACCAAAGCGGTTCACGGGGCTTTGTTTTGCCCGGCGACCGCTTCACGACCAGAACTGGTCGAGCCACAGGTTCATGCGGTCGAAGCCAGGATTGTTCACCGAATAGATGCGCCTGGTGCCCTCGGAGGCGACGGTCACGAGGTTGCAATCCAGGAGTGCCTTGAGGTGCTGCGACACGGCGGGACGGCTGATCGGCAAGCCTTTGGCGAGATCGTTGACAGTGCTCGGAGCACGCCGCAGCTCCTCGAGAAGATGGCGGCGGTTTGGATCGGCGATCGCGGCGAAGGGATCGTGATTGCTCATACGCAGAACCTACGCCAAAGCGGCTCTATCGGCAAGTTTGTTGTGCGTTGCAGCAACGAATGGTGGGTCAGAACCCGATGCCGTCCCACAGAAGTTTCAGACCGGCGATCAGCGCCATGACATACATGAACGGATAGAAGATCTGCGGCTTCATCATGCGGACCAGCCGCGCGCCGGCGAGCGTCGAGATCAATGCGACCGGCAGCAGGAACGCCGAGAGCGTGAGGTTGGCGGTATCGAGTTCGCCCAGCGCGAAATAGGGGACTACCTTGATAAGGTTGACGAGCGCGAAGAAGCGGACGCTGGTGCCGGTGTACATGCGGGGATCAAGCTTCAGCGGCAGCGTGTAGATCTGGAAAGGCGGGCCGCCGGCATGCGCGACGAAGCTCGAATAACCACAGAGCGTGCCCCAGAACGTGGCGAGCAGACCGTTGTGCGGCCGGGGGGGAGCTTCCGCGCCCCTGTTCACATAGGTCTCTACCACGAAACGCAGGACGAACAGCACCGTGATGAGGCCCAGCACAATGCGCATGATGTTGGCAGAGACATAGCTCGATGTGGCCCAGCCGAGCGTAATGCCGATCAGGGCGCCCGGCAGCAGGATCAGCAGCGTTTTGCGGTCGTTGTATTGACGCCAGGCCCAGAGCGCGACCGCATCCATCACCAGCAGGATCGGCAAAAAGATCGCGGCCGCCTGCATCGGCGGTACGACCATCGCCATCAACGGCACGCCGATCAGGGCGAAAGCGCCGCCAAGCCCGCCTTTCGACAGTCCGACGACGGCCACGGCCGGAATGGCGGCAAGAAAGAACTCGATTGAGGGGAGCATGGGGTTCCTGTTGATCCTTGGACCACTCCGGTCTATCGAATTTCCCTTGAGGAAGCGAGCCCCGCCGCCGACGCCGTGGCGGGCAAAAGGATGAGACAATGACGACTGCCGACAACCGATGCCGATTGATGCTTGTGCTGCCGGACATGCCGGACGCGGACGAGAGGGCCAGGATCGTCGGCGACGCACTTCGGGGCGGCGATGTGGCTTCGGTCGTCATTCCGCAATACGGCCTCGATGACCGGGTGTTCCAGGACCACGCGGAAAAGCTCGTACCCGTCATCCAGTCGGCGGGGGCTGCGGCGCTGATCGTGGACAACAGCCGTGTGGCGGGACGGTCCAAGGCGGACGGCCTGCATATCAGCGGCGGCATCGCCGACCTCGCCGAAGCGATCGAGAAGCACGCGCCGAAGCTGATCGTCGGCGGGGGCAACCCGAAGGAGCGCCACACCGCTCTGGAGATCGGCGAGTTGCAGCCGGACTACATCTTCTTCGGCAAACTCGACGGCGACATCAAGCCGGAGCCGCATTCGAAGAATCTCGCGCTTGCCGAATGGTGGGCGTCGATGGTGGAGATCCCGTGCGTGGTCATGGGTGGCACCGATCCCGAACAGGCGCTCGCCGTCGCGGAAAGCGGCGCGGAATTCGTGGCCCTGCGAGAGGCGGTATTCGCCGATCCGGAACAGGCGGCTTCCGTCGTGGCCCGTGTGAACGCGTTGCTTGACGAAAAAGCGCCACGGTTTGACGGTTGAAGCAATTCATGGTGATTCAGACCCCTCGCGCACCGATCGTCGCCGCGTTGCTCGCTGCCGTTTTCGGCTGCGGCAATGCTCCGTTCGCCATGGCTGCCGGGGAGGCGATCAATCGCCCGGTTGACGAGGGGGATGCATCGGCGCTCGATCGTGCCGATCGGCCGAAGGCGTCCGAGACCGGACAGCAACCGAACAAGGCGGATCGTCCGACGGGCGGGGCGATACCGGAGCCGAAAGGGCTGTCGCTCTACGAGCGCATGGGCGCTCCTCTGCCGGACCTGCCGCCGGAGAAGCCTTATGAGGGACCGGTCGACGAGGCGTATGGCGCCTACCAGCGCGGCCTCTACCTGACCGCGCTGGACAAGGCGCTGCCACGCGCGCAGCTTGGCGACCCGGCGGCCCAGACCCTGATCGCGGAGATGACGACGCGCGGCCTCGGCGTGAAGCGCGATCCCAAGGCTGCGGCTTTCTGGTACGGCCAGGCGGCGGCGGGCGGTGACCCGAACGCGATGTTCCAGTACGCACTGCTGCTGATCGAGGGCCGGGTGGTCGAAAAGGACAAGGCCAAGGCCGACGAATACATGCGCAAGTCTGCCGATGCGGGCAACGCGTCGGCCCAGTTCAACTGGGCGCAGACGCTGGTGACGGACAACCCCGGCCGCAAGGGGCTGCAACTCGCTTTGCCCTATTACGAGAAGTCGGCGGAGCAGGGCATCGCCGATGCGCAATATGCCGTGGCACAACTCTACAACACCCTGCCGGGCGTCAGCGACGACAAGCGGGCGAAGGCGCGCGACTTCATGCTGCGCGCGGCGCGGGCGGGCTTCGACACGGCGCAGCTCGACATCGGCCTCTGGTACGTCAACGGCATCGCCGGAGAGCGCGACTACGACAAAGGATTCCAGTGGCTGAGTACTGCCGCCAACCGTGGCAACGTGGTGGCTCAGAATCGGCTGGCGCATCTCTACATCAACGCGCTCGGCACACGGCCCGATCCCATCGAGGCGGCCAAATGGTACGTCGTCTCGCGGCGTGCCGGGCTGAAGGACGCGGCACTTGAGGACTTCTATCTCGGCCTCACCGACGAACAGCAGAAGAAGGCCATCGACGCGGCGAATCGGTTTCGCATAAAGTAGGCCCGATCGTCGCGGTCGTCCGGACCTGCGGACGTGCTATCAGGGGCTACATGGACCATCTCGAACTTTTTCAGCGGCTGGGGCTGGCGCTTGCGATCGGAGCGGCTGTCGGTGTCGAGCGTCATTGGCGTGAACGGGAAGAGCGGGAGGGGGCGCGTACCGCCGGCATCCGCACCTTCACCATGTTCGGCATGCTGGGCGGCGTCGCCGGCCTCCTGGAAAAGCTGGCGGCCGGTTCCTCGGCATTTCCGGGAGTCGTGCTGGGCGTATTTCTTCTGGCACTGTCGGCCGTCATGATCGTCTTCGGGATCAGGGAGGCAATTGCCGAAGGAAGCTTCAGCGTCACGACGGTGATTGCGTCGATGCTCACTTTCTCGCTCGGCGCGCTCGCGGTACTGGGAGATGTCGTGATCGCATCGGCCAGCGGTGCGGCACTCGTGACGATCCTGGCGGCGCGCGATTTTCTCCATGGCGCGGTACGGCGGCTGAAATGGATCGAGTTGCGCTCGGCGGTCATCCTGCTGTCGATGACCTTCGTGCTGCTACCGGTCATTCCGGACGAGCCGATCGGGCCGTTCGGCGGCGTCTCGCCGAAGTCCATACTGGTTCTCGCCATCCTTCTCGCCTCGATCTCGTTTGCCGGTTATGTCGCCGTACGGCTGCTCGGCCCGTCGAAGGGGGATGTGCTCGCCGGTGCCATCGGCGGCCTCGTCTCCTCGACGGCGACGACGATCACGTTCGCGCAACGCGCTGCCGCCGGAGAGCCCGAGCGGACGCTGGCGGCAGGCGCCGTCTGCGCCGGAGCCGTGTCGATCCTGCGTACGAGCATTCTCGTCGCGAGCCTCGCCGCGGCACTGGTCCCGGTCCTATTGTTGCCGTTGGCCGCTGCCACGGTTGCAATGGCGGCGTTCGCCCTTGTCCTGGCGTGGCGGGAAAGCGGGTCGACGGGGGAGAATTCCTCTCCCAATCCGTTCGAACTGTGGTCGGTGGTGAAGATGGCGGTGCTCCTCGTCGTCGTCGCCTTCGTGACCCGGGCAGCCTCCCAGATGTTCGGCGGTGCGGGGCTGCTGGTGGCGGTGGCGCTGTCGGGGCTCGCGGATGTCGACGCGGCGACCGTCACAGTCGCGGGAATGTCGGGCGGGATGACCGTTGAACTGGCCTCCGTCGCGATCGGGGTAGCGCTTGTCGCCAATCTTCTGGCGAAGGCCGTCTACGGTACGGTGTTCGGCACGAGGATTTTCGCGATACACCTCTGGGGCGCCACTATCACAGCCGTGGCTGTCGGAGCGATCTGCGCGCTGGTTTCGACGTCGTTCTAACGCGGACAGACTGCCGATAGGCCGTTCCCCACTTGAAGTCCGGCCGGTTTTGTGGTCTTGAACCGGCCCGACGCTTTTGCGAAGGGCGCTTTCCGCCCCGGCCCGTCGGCCGCCTCTTTCGCAGCACATCCAGGGATTTGGTCCGATGGCCCGTTCAGCACCTTCTCAATGTCATGGTTCAGGCCGCGCTCAAGGCCGGCAAGTCGCTGGCGCGCGATTTCGGCGAGGTGCAGAACCTGCAGGTTTCGGTGAAGGGACCGGGCGATTTCGTTTCCCAAGCCGATTTCCGCGCCGAGAAGATCGTCAGGGAAGAGCTCCTGAAGGCCCGTCCGACCTACGGTTTCCTTGGCGAGGAGAGCGAGGAGATCAAGGGTACCGACGGCTCGCATCGCTGGATTGTCGATCCGCTCGACGGCACCACCAACTTCCTTCACGGCATTCCGCAGTTTGCTGTCTCGATCGCGCTGGAACGCAACGCCGAACTCGTCGCGGGCGTGGTATTCAATCCGGCAACCGATGAGCTCTACACGGCTGAAAAGGGCGGCGGCGCCTTCCTTAACGACCGTCGTATCCGCGTCGGCGCCCGCAAGGTTCTGTCCGACTGCGTTATCGGTTGCGGCATTCCGCATCTCGGCCGGGCCCAGCATGGCAAGTTCCTCATCGAACTCCGGCATGTGATGGGCGAGGTCTCCGGCGTACGCCGCATGGGGGCCGCAGCGCTCGATCTCGCCTATGTCGCGGCCGGCCGTCTGGACGGTTTCTGGGAAGCGGCGCTCTCGCCCTGGGACGTCGCTGCCGGCCTGCTGCTGATCCGTGAAGCCGGCGGTTTCGTCAGCGATATGAGCGGCGGAAACGAGATGTTCTCGACCGGCACTGTGGTCGCCGGCAACGAGTATATCCAGAAGGCACTCGTCGAGGTCGTCAACCGCCCGATGCCCTGATGCATGGGGAGCGGTGAGACCGTTCCGGCCTTGCCCCTTCAATTCGTCGCAATTTTCCACTAGCCTCCGGTCGAGATTCCCGGGAGGCTGAAGAGATCATGGCGAAAGTGAAGCTGGCGGACCTTGAAGGCTCCGAGGTCCACGGGGAAGGGTACGGCTACAAGCTGTCCAGCCCCATGCCGTTCTTCTCGACGATGCTGCTTTTCCTGATCATCGTCGGCTTCATAGCGGCCATCCTCTATCGTCAGGCGCACGCCGCCTTCGTCACCAATCCCGGCCTCAACGGCCTGATTCTCGGCGTGCTCGCCGTCGGCATCATCCTCGTCTTCAACCACGTGCTGGCGCTCCGGCCCGAGGTGCGCTGGTTCAATTCGTTCCGGGCTGCCGGCAGTGCGGACAAGGTCGGCCGCGAGCCACGCCTGCTTGCGCCGATGCGCGCGCTGATCGGCAATCGTGGCACGGTGGCGATTTCGACGACGGCGCTACGCTCGATCCTTGATTCCATCGCCACGCGCCTCGACGAGTCGCGCGATATCTCGCGTTATCTCATCGGCCTGCTGGTCTTCCTCGGCCTGCTCGGCACCTTCTGGGGCTTGCTCGGCACGATCGGTTCGATCAGCGATGTGATCCAGTCCCTCGACCCGGCGTCCGGCGAGGGCAACGACATCCTGCAGACGCTGAAAAGCGGGCTGTCGGCACCGCTGGGCGGTATGGGAACGGCGTTCTCGTCATCGCTGCTCGGTCTTTCCGGATCGTTGATTCTCGGCTTCCTCGACCTGCAGGCGGGCCGCGCGCAGAACCGCTTCTATACCGAACTCGAAAACTGGCTGTCGTCGGTGACGGATGTCGGTTCGGAAGTTGCGTTCTCGTCCGGAGCCGGCGCGAAGGCGGACATGCAGCGGCTGGTCGAACAGCTTTCCAAAATCGCCGAAAGTGGCGGTTCGGACCGTTCGGTGGCAGCAATCGCCAGCCTGGCCGAAGGCGTCCAGGGGCTCGTCAAGAACATGCGCAACGAGCAGCAGATGCTGCGTGACTGGATCGAGGCCCAGCAGGAAGACGCGCGCGCCATGCGCAAGACGCTCGACCGGCTGAACGACAGGCTCGGCGACAAGATCGGCGGGGACAAGTAGGATGGCGCTCGCCCGCAATCGCCGACGCGAAAGGGGAGTAGACTACTGGCCGGGTTTCGTCGATGCGTTGTCGACGCTTCTGCTCGCCATCATGTTTCTTCTCACCGTGTTCGTGGTGGCGCAGTTCATTCTCAGCCGTGAGATCACCGGCAGGGACGAGGTGCTGAACCGGCTCAACAGCCAGATCGCCGAGTTGACCGAACTTCTGGCGCTGGAGAAGGGCGGCAAGCAGGATCTGGAGGATGCGCTTGCCACCCTGCAGTCGTCGCTCGCGGCGTCCGAAAGCGAACGCTCCCGCCTGCAGGAATTGCTGTCGAGCGGTACGGGCGCTGCCGATGCCGCCAATGCCCGCATCGGGGCGCTGACGGGGGAGCTCGAGGCCGAGCGGCAGGTGAGCGCGCGGGCGCTCAATCAGATCGAACTCCTGAACCAGCAGATCGCGGCGCTGCGGGCCCAGATCGCCGCAGTGGAAGCCGCACTGCAGGCGTCCGAAGCCAAGGACGCTGCATCGCAGACGAAGATCGCCGATCTCGGGCGGCGCCTGAACGTGGCGCTTGCCCAGCGGGTGCAGGAGCTCAACCGCTATCGCTCCGACTTCTTCGGTCGGCTGCGTGAAATCCTCTCCGACCGCGAGAACATTCGCATCGTCGGCGACCGCTTCGTATTCCAGTCCGAAGTGCTGTTCCCCTCGGGCAGCGATGCGCTCAATCCGGCTGGTGAAGCGGAGATGACCAAGCTCGCCGGCGCGCTGCTCGATCTCGCCAGGGAAATCCCCTCGGAGATCAACTGGGTCCTGCGCGTCGACGGCCATACCGACAACGTGCCGCTCTCGGGAACCGGACGCCATGCCGACAACTGGGAGCTTTCCGCCTCGCGCGCGATCTCCGTCGTCAAGTTCCTGATCTCCCAGGGCGTGCCGGCGGATCGGCTGGTGGCGGCCGGCTTCGGCGAGTTCCAGCCGCTGGCAGAAGGCGACAGCGTGGAGGCGCGCGCGCAGAATCGGCGCATCGAATTGAAACTCACCGAACGATAGTTTTTCACCCCCGCGTTTTAGGGTTGTGGATATTCTTACGTGTTCGTAAGAGTAAGCCGGGAGCAGGGGAGGACGCGGCGATGAAATTCGACGCTCTTGTGATAGGGGCGGGGCTGGCCGGTCTCGTTGCGGCGACGGAAGCCGCAGCGCGGGGACTGAAGGTATGTGTCCTCGATCAGGAAGGCGAACAGAATCTCGGTGGCCAGGCATTCTGGTCGCTTGGAGGGCTTTTCTTTATCGACAGTCCTGAGCAGCGCCGCATGGGTATTCGTGACAGTTACGAGCTGGCACGGCAGGACTGGTACGGCTCCGCGCGTTTTGACCGTCCGGAAGACTACTGGCCACGGCTTTGGGCGGATGCCTATCTCGATTTTGCTACCCGCGAAAAGCGGTCCTGGCTGCGCTCCATGGGGTTACGCTGGTTCCCGGTCGTGGGTTGGGCTGAGCGCGGCGGGTCTCTGGCCGACGGCCACGGTAATTCCGTGCCGCGCTTTCACATCACCTGGGGTACCGGTCCCGCTGTCATCGATCCCTTCGTGCGACGCGCGCGGGATGCGCGGGAAAAGGGGCAACTGACCTTTCGGTTCCGCCACCGCGTCGATCAGCTGATCGTTCGCGACGGGGCTGTCGTCGGCGCGCGGGGCGCGGTGCTCAAGCCAGATACCGCCGTGCGTGGCGCGGCCACTTCGCGCGAGGTGGTCGGCGATTTCGAGATCGAGGCGGATGCGGTTGTCGTCGCCTCCGGCGGTATCGGCGGCAATCACGATATGGTGCGGAAAAACTGGCCGGCGGAAAGGCTCGGTCCGCCGCCGCGGTCCATGGTCTCGGGTGTCCCGCAATATGTCGACGGACGCATGCTGGAGATTGCCCGTTCGGCCGGGGGCGACATCATCAACAGTGACCGGATGTGGCACTATACCGAGGGCGTCAAAAACTGGGATCCGATATGGCCGTCTCACGGCATCCGCATTCTGCCGGGTCCGTCGTCCTTCTGGTGCGACGCCGACGGTAACAGGCTGCAAGCGCCCGCCATGCCCGGCTTTGATACCATGGCGACGCTGAAGGCGATCCGTGCCACCGGGCACGACTATAGCTGGTTCATCCTCAACAAGGCGATCATCAAGCGGGAGTTCGCGCTCTCCGGTTCGGAGCAGAACCCGGACCTGACCGGCAAGAATATCCGCCTGCTGCTCAAGCGGCTCGGCGCGGAGCCTCCCGGTCCGGTCAAGGCCTTCATGGACAAGGGCGAGGACTTCGCCGTGCGGGACACGCTGGAGGATCTGGTTGCTGCGATGAACGAGATCAGCGGCGAACATCGGCTCGGCGTGCATCACCTCCGGACGCAGATCGAGGCGCGTGACCGCGAGATCAACAACACGTTTTGCAAGGACGCGCAGGTGACGGCGATCCGTGGCGCACGCGCCTATCTCGGCGACCGGCTGATGCGCACCGTCAAGCCGCACCGCCTGCTCGATCCGAAGATGGGGCCGCTGATCGGCGTACGGCTGCACATTCTGACACGCAAGACGCTCGGCGGCATTCACACCGATCTCTCGGGGCGGGTGCTCGACTGGCAGGGCGAGCCGGTGCCGGGCCTTTATGCAGCGGGCGAGGCGACGGGGTTCGGCGGCGGCGGCATGCACGGCTACAACGCGCTCGAAGGCACGTTCCTCGGCGGGTGCCTGTTCTCCGGCCGGGTGACCGGTCGGTCCGTCTGCAGTTAAGGCAGGCCTGAACTATTTCGCCGCAGCGGCGAAATGCTGTGCACCGTTCTCGAACTGCAGCTTCGCCAGCTTGGCATAAAGGCCGCCCTGACGGACCAGGCTCTCGTGCGTTCCCTGCTCGACGATCCTGCCGTCATCCATGACTAGGATCCGGTCTGCCTTCAGGATCGTTGCCAGACGGTGGGCGATGACGATCGTGGTGCGGTCGCGCATCAGGCCGTCGAGTGCCTTCTGCACCAGCGTCTCGCTCTCGGCGTCAAGGGCGGAGGTCGCCTCGTCGAGCAGCAGGACGGGGGCGTCCTTCAGGATGGCACGCGCAATCGCAATGCGCTGGCGCTGTCCCCCCGAAAGTGTAATGCCGTGCTCGCCGGCTTGGGTGTCGTAGCCGTGTTCCAGCCGTTCGATGAATTCCGAAGCCTGGGCAGCCTGTGCGGCGGCACGCACGTCCTCGCGGTCGGCCTCGGGGCGGCCGAAAGCAATGTTGTCGTGGATAGAGGCAGCGAAGATCGTCACGTCCTGCGGTACGATGGCGATGCGGCTGCGCAACGCTTGAAGGTCAGCGGTGCGGATGTCCGTGCCATCGAGCCGAATCGCCCCGCTGACGGGATCGTAGTAACGCAGGAGCAGGGAGAAGACTGTGCTCTTGCCAGCGCCGGACGGACCAACGATCGCGACTGTCTCCCCCGGTTCGACCGTGAAGGTGAGCCCTTTCAGCGAGGAACGGTTGGGGTTGGAAGGATAGGCGAAGTGGAGGTCCTCGACCTCGATGCGGCCGCGCGGCGGTTCCGGCAGGGCAACGGGGCTTTCGGGATTGCGAACGGCTGGTACCTCGTGCAACAGCTCGGTCAGGCGTTCCGCTGCTCCCCCTGCCTGGGAGAGTTCGCCCCAGACTTCCGAGAGCGAGCCGAGCGCGCCGGCGGCTATAACGGAATAGAGCAGGAACTGGCCGAGGTTGCCGGCACTCATGGTGCCGGTCAGCACGCTTTGCGCACCGACCCAGAGCACGGCGACGACGCTGCCGAAGACCATGGTGATGGCCACTCCGGTGAGCACGGCGCGCGCCTTGGTGGCGCTGCGTGCGGCGGCGAAGGCGATTTCGACGGCGCCGCCGAAACGGTCCGCGGCGGCGGTCTCACCGTTGAAGGCCTGGACCGTGCGGGTGGCGGCGATGGTTTCGCTGGCGAAGGCGGAGGCGTCGGCGAGCGTGTCCTGCGCGGCGCGGGAGCGTTTGCGCACCGACCGTCCGAAGGCGACGAGCGGGAAGACGATAATCGGGATAGCGATCAGCACCAGGACCGAAAGCCTCGGGCTGGTGTAGATCATCATGCCCATGGCGCCGAGACAGAGGATGGCGTTTCTCAGGGCCTGCGAGGCGGTGGCGCCGAAGGCGGATTTGATCTGCGCGGTGTCGGCGGTCAGGCGCGAGACGATCTCGCCGGACTGGTTGACGTCGAAGAAGGCCGGCGACAGCGTGGTGACGTGGGCGAATACCTCGCGCCGGAGATCGGAGACGACGCGCTCGCCAAGATTGATGACGTAGTAGTAGCGCAGCGCGCTTGCGAGCGCGAGAACGACGGCGATGATGATCAGCATGCCGAAGTAGTTGTTGATGAAGCCACGGTCAGCGGCGTTGAAACCGTGGTCGATCATGCGGCGGACGGCGAGCGGCAAGGCCAGCGTCGTTGCTGCAGCAAGCGTGAGGAAGAACAGGGCGGCCGTGACCATGCCGCGATAGCGCAGGAGATAGGGGATCAGGCGGGTGAGTGGCTTCGGCGAACGCCGGTTTTTTGTCGCTTGATCGCTGCTTTCTGTCGGGTACGCCATGTGTCTCCCTGCCTTGCGGCCATTCTTAAGCCTTGGCTCTTGTTATCGTTGCGACCATCATGTATAGGCACCGCATCGAATTGGGAAGCCGTAGCCTGATCGGACTGCGGCTTCATTTATTGAATACGGTCCGTTGACGCAATTGCGGCATTTGGACCCTCCCGGCACAGCAGGAAGAGCGCTATGAAGGCTGATATCCATCCCGACTATCACAAGATCAAGGTGGTCATGACCGATGGCACCGAATACGAAACCTACTCCACGTGGGGTTCGGAAGGCGCTGTCATGAACCTCGAAATCGACCCCAAGTCCCATCCGGCCTGGACCGGCGGCAACCAGCAGCTGATCGACCGCGGTGGTCGCGTTTCCAAGTTCAACAAGCGTTTCGGCGGCCTCGGCCTCTGATCCGTCCTGGCAGAGACAAACAAAAAGCCCGGCTTCGGCCGGGCTTTTTGCATTCAAGGGGTTGGAACTGGAATCGCATTCACGCGGTCCGCGATCTCATCGAGTGCCGTGGCATGCTTGGCGGCCAGCGCCTTGCCGAAATCGATGAGCTTCGCGATATTGGTGCTGCCGGCATCGTCCAACGCGTCGTTGACGCCGACCAACGGCCCGTCGATGCGGAAATATTTGAGATTGCTCCTGTTGTCCTTGGTCACGACAGTCGCGCCGTCGACAAAGGCTGGTGGGTCCCGGTTCATCAGCTTGTTCAGCTGGTAGGAGGCCGTGCTAGCCTGCCCCTGCATGAACACCGAGATTAGCGGCGTATTGTTGCCGGGATTGATCCAGCCACCGGCGCCCCAGTTCTTGGCCTGCTGGTAGGGGATCTGTCGATTGGCCGAGCCGGTGCCGAGCGACAGCACCACCATCTCCTCGCCATCGTCGCGCCAGCCGAGCTTTGCACCTTCCACATAGGCCGCCATGCCGGGGTCGTTGGCAAAGACGCCGCCATCGATCATCGGGAAGGTAGGCGCGGTGCCGCGGCGCCTGGCGGCGAGGTTTTCGACCAGCGCGGGTTCAAAATAGGTTGGGGCGGCGGATGAACCGCGCACGGCCTGCCAGAAGTAGAAGCGCTCGTTCTCCTTGTCCGCATTCGTCAGGAACACCGCCCGACGGGCATGGATATCATAACCAGTGATCAGAACCTTGGTCAGCGCGTCACGAATCTCGGCCGTTGGCCCCAGCATGTCGATCAGGATGGTTTCGAGCGGTCCCGCATCGTAGTGCTCGTCCAGCAGGCCGCCGAGATTGGCAAGCTTGCGGAAGATCGACCGGTTGAAGATCGTCGCACCCTTGTCCTTGTATAGCTTCACCAAAGTCGTGGCATCGGCTGCGGGCTGCTGCCGATGGCCCGGCTTCGGGCAGGTGAGGCCCGCCGCGATGATGGCGCCAGTCGAGGTGCCTGCGATCAGGTGGAAATAACGGTGCAATGCCAGCGTCTTCTTGCGGCGGCGGAGCTTGTCTTCGAGCGCGGAAAGTATGGTCGCTGGAATAAGGCCGCGAATACCGCCGCCGTCGATCGTAAGTATGAATTTTGTCATGTGCTTTTCCTTCCCCTTTTGTCGAAGAAGGCTGCATGCAAAATTTGTAGTTGTAAAGTGGCGTCGATGCCACCTGAGAGCCCGCGCCCGCCAAACAGAAACGGCCCGCGAAGCGGGCCGAACTGTGAGAGCCGATGGAACTGAGATCAGTTGCCGCTGAAGGCGGTGCGGAGCAGGTCGAGTTGCGCCTGGACGCTGTTCTCGTTGTCCGGGACGATCGGGGCGTCTGCCGGGCGATAGATTTCGCGGTCGAGCAGGGCGATGCGGTTCTGCAGGCGCAGCGAACGCTCGATGAGATCGCGGAAGGCTTCCGGCAGGTCATTCCAGCCGGGTGCGCTGCGGTCGACGTTGAACCCGTCGAGGCGAACCTTGCTCTTCTCGGAGAGAACCTGGTCGCGGCCCATCTCGCCGTTGTTGACGGCGCGCTGCAGGAGCAGCCAGGAGGCCATCTGCATCAGGCGGGTGGTAAGGCGCATCGACTCGGCGGCGTAGAGCACCGATGCCATGCGCGGCAGGACCTTGGCGGCAGCACGACCGGGGCCGTCCAGATAGGCCGCGGTTTCCTCGACCAGACCCATGCCTTCGGAATAGATCGCCTTGAACGGCGCCGACGCGGCGGCGCGGCCGGCGAAGCTGATCGTATTCAAGCCCTGATCGCTCATCGATGTTATCCCTGTTCACGCATCACTTTTTTCAGGCGAGGCGCCCTCGTAGCACCTGTCCATCTCTTGTCTGTTAAGATGGTACCAATACCTGAAACGCGCAAGCCGTTTATTAAAGAAGGGTTAATTCCCACAATTTCGTGAAAGGAATGAGGCAAACAAAAAAAGAGCCGCAGAAGCGGCTCTCAAGGTAAAACAGGGAGAAAAATCAGACCTATTCGCCAGTTGGTGAAACTGCCTGAATCCAGAACCTCTGGATGGGTCCATCATCGCGCACAATAGTTAACGGACGCTTAACGCGAGAAGAAAAATGCGATCCATTGGCTGAAATTGCAGTTATTTGAAGTATAGAGGCGCCAGATTGTTCAGTTCTTGAACAAGTTCTCCGCAGCCAGACGCCCCGCCTGCTTGCGCTTGCGTTCCTCATCGAGCCTTTCGATCTCCGCCTGCAGCAGCGCGATCCTTGCGGCCAGTTCGTCGGCGGAGAGCAGCGAGAGATCGCTGCCGATCTCGTGAGTCGTGGTTTTCTTGGTAGGGCGATCGTCATCGAACATCAGGGGCGTGTCTCCTCATTGCCCGGGTCCAGCGGTGGCGATTGCTCACCGATCGGCCGTGCACGCGGGTCGAGCGTGAGGCCTTCGGGCGTGCCGACCGGCTGCGTGGCCATCGGCACCTTCGGGAAGTTATCGCGCGTCGCGGCGGGCACGGTCCTCAGGCGGCTGCGGAACATAGCATAGCCCGACAGCGCCAGATGGGAAACGGCGGTGACCGCGAACAGCATGTGCGGCCCGAACTCCGTCATCACCGGGCCGCCCAGTGTCGGGCCGATGATGGTGCCGATGCCGAACAGGAGAAGCAGGCCCCCGGACACTTTGACGAAATCCTCCGGCGAGGCGAAGTCGTTCGCGTGGGCGACGGCGATCGGATAGAGCGAGTTTGCCGCGGCCCCGTAGATCGTCACCAGGGTAATCATGATCACCGCGTCGGTCGGACGGAAAATCACCAGCAGCAGCGCCGCGAAGCTCGCCAGACCGGCGATAGCGGCAAGCACATAGCGGCGGTCGGTCCTGTCGGACGCCCGGCCGGCAGGAAACTGGGCGATGGCCCCAGCGAAGATGGTGATCGACAGCATGATTGCGATCATGGTGGGCGACAGTCCGGCGCGGGAGCCGAATACGGCGCCGAGCGTGCCGTAGGCGCCGTTGGCAATGCCGATCAGGAGGATGCCGACGAAAGAGACCGGCGAGTTGCGGTAGAGGCTTCTCAAATCCAGGCTGACCGATTTCAGAGGCTTTGGCGACGCCGCGGTGGAGAGCGTGGTCGGAAGCATCGCCAGGCAATACAGGATGCCGCAGATCATGAAGAGAATGGTGGTACCCGGATCGCCGAAGCCGACCATCATCTGGCCACCGACGACGCCGAGCAGCGTGATCGAGATGTAGAAGGAGAAGATCGCGCCGCGGCTTTCGTTGGTGGCGCGCTCATTGAGCCAGCTCTCGATGATCATCGACGTGCCGGCGGTGCAGAAACCGGTGAGTGCGCGCAGCGCCACCCAGGCGTACTGCTCGACAACGATGCCTGTCATCAGCGCGATGACGGCAATGACGGCAATGAAGGCGGAGAAGGCGCGCACGTGGCCGATGCGCATGACGACCTTGGGCGCGTAGAAGCAGCCGAGCACGAAGCCGGTCGCCCACGATGTGCCGAGAAAGCCAAGAATCTCGTTCGAATAGCCTTCTGCGGAACCGCGTACGGGCAGAAGCAGGCTATGCAGGCCATTGCCGAGAAACAGGAACAACGTTCCGAGTAGCAGGGCGAGTACGGGTAGGAGATTTCGTCTCATGTGTCGGAGCCGTCCCGGTCAGTCGAAAATCATTGGCGGCCCACACCCTGCAACGTCGCAGTCGTCCGCGAGGTTGCACTATAAAGAGCAAAGGGCTAACGAATTGCCGACACCGTTGTCGGGCGCAAAAATGGCCTGCTTGTGACGGGGATGTCCTGCAAGTCCCGGAGCGTCATGACCAAGATAATAGGCCTTCTCCTGATCCTCGCGATGGCCATTCAGATCATCAAGCCGCTCGGATTACCGGGCCTGCGTCTGCGTCGCGACTTCTGGAAAATCGCCGTGATCGCCTTCGCGATCTGGTCGGTGACGCTGCTGATCCGTCCTTAGCCACGGTCCGGCATCAAGCCAGCGTGCCACGCATCACCTCAGCGCATTCACCGGTAACGGAGACGGATTCGAGTTTGCCGGCATTGCTGGTCACGTCGATCTGGATCAGACTCCTGCGCCCCATCTCGACGCCCTGCTCGACCAGCAGGCGGCGGGAACCGGTCAGACCGTCGAGCGAGGCGAGGTAGGCACCGAGCGCGGCAGAGGCACTGCCGGTCGCGGGATCCTCCGGCACGTTGTCGAACGGCGCGAACATTCGGGCTCGAACATGGGTTTCATCGATACGGGTGTAGACGAAGATCGCGCAGTCGCTGTTTTCGTGAGCGAAGCGGGTACGCAAAGCGTCGAGCGCGACGATATCGGGTTTGGCTCTACCGAGCGCATCGAGGCCATCGACCTCGGCCAGAATGAATTTCAGCCCTACCGACACGAAGGCGGGCTGGTGGCGGCTTGTGAGGATATGATCCGGCAAAAGGTTGAAGCAGGGCGCGGCTTGCGCCGGGTCGATGACGGAACCTATGGTTAGAGGCCCTGGGGCGCGGATGGTGGCGCCGGTCACGATGCCGTCCTGACGGACGAGCAATATCTCGACGAGTCCCGCCTTCTCCTCAAAGCGCAGTCTGTCTCCGGGCGTCCGGCCGAATGCCTCGCCCAGCCGGCCGAGCACGAAGGCCGTGCCGACATTGGGATGTCCGGCGAAGGGTACTTCCGTCGTCGGTGTGAAGATACGGACCTCCGCCGTATTGGCGGGATCGCGCGGCGGCCGCACGAAGGTGGTTTCGGAATAGCCGAACTCGGTTGCGATCGCCTGCATCTCGCCGTCGTCCAAGACCTCGGCGTCGAGAATGACGGCGAGCGGGTTTCCCTCGAAACGGGTCGAGGTGAAGACATCGACGGTCTGGAAGCGGCGTTGGGACATGGCTTGCCTCTTATTTGGGAGGCAAACGCTACAATGAAAAAGCCCCGTCGAAACGGGGCTTTTGTGTCACCGTGACAATAAAGGCGGCTTGAAATCAGGCAGCCTTTTCCAGTTCCTTCTTTCAGCTTCCCTTGGCGAGCAGAAAGTCGACCGGTCAGGTCGCTTTAGTGTCAGGCCCTATCAGGCCTTGTTCACGCTCGATGCATAGATCTGGTCGATCGTGCCGGCGAGGCTGGCGTTAAAGTCCGTGTCGCTCATCGTGACCCGCAGCTTTTCCGTCAGGGCGCGCGAGAAGCTCGCGATCATGCCGTGGTTGTGGCTGAGTTTTTCGCAGGCATCGTCCGTGGTGTAGCCGCCGGACAAGGCGACGACGCGGACAACCGACTTGTGGGAGATCAAGGGTGCGTAAAAGTTGGCAACGGTAGGAATGGTCAGTTTCAGCATCACGGATTCGCCGGCGGGAAGCTTGTCGAGCTGCCCTGCGATTTCATCGCGAAGGATGGTTTCGGCCTCTTGCTTCGTCGGGCTATTGATGGAGACTTCGGGCTCAACGATCGGCACGAGGCCCTGGCCGATGATCTGCCGGGCCACTTCGAACTGCTGCTTGACCACAGCGGCGATCCCGGACTTGTCGGCGTGGGCAATCACCGAGCGCATCTTGGTGCCGAAAATTCCCTTCTCACGACCGCGGATCAGGAGAGGATCGAGATCGGGCATGGCCTTCATCAGCTGAACGCCGTTTTCTTCTGCCAGCAGACCCTTGTCGACCTTGAGAAAGGGCACAACGCCACGCTTTTCCCAGAGGAACGAGGGCACCGCCTCGCCATCGACGTCGCCGTCCATGGTGCGCTCGAACAAGATGGCGCCAATCACCTTGTCGCCGGAAAAGGCCGGCGCCTTCATGATGCGAACGCGCATGGCGTGCATCAGCCGGAACATCTCATCTTCGCCATTGTAGTCCGACTCGGCGATGCCGTAGCGGCGCAACGCTCCGGGTGTTGAACCTCCGCTCTGATCCAGCGCCGCAATGAAGCCGGGCGCCGAGCTGATCTTGCTCAACATTTTCGCGTCCACCATATTCCACTCCTGTCGCTAAAAAACGGCGCGTTACGCGCTCATGGTTTCTGGATGTCTTCAACAATCGACCGGACGAATTGTTCAATTCGCGTGATGTTCAAACATCCGATTGCTTGAGCACTCTCCCAAAGTTCTCATCGGCGGATAACAGAAGTTAGGGATCAGGAAAATGGCGACCTAAGTCATTGAAACGATTGAAATGATTTCAATCGTTTGAAAGTTCTGGAAATGCCATGACGTCGTTAACAGGCGGCACGGAACAATTGTTCCGTGCCGCCTGATTTGTCAGTTGGCCGCGGAAAGCACCGCGACGCCGGGGAGTTCCTTGCCTTCCATCCACTCGAGGAAGGCACCACCAGCGGTGGAGACATAGCTGAAATCGTCGGCCACGCCGGCATGGTTCAGGGCCGAGACGGTGTCGCCGCCGCCGGCCACGGAAACGAGCTTGCCGGCCTTCGTCTGTTCGGCCGCGTGCTTGGCCGCGGCGACGGTGGCCTTATCGAAGGGGGTGATCTCGAAGGCGCCGAGCGGGCCGTTCCAGACCAGCGTGGCAGCGCGCGAGATCCACTCGTTGACCTTCTGGATCGATTGCGGGCCGACGTCGAGCACCATTGCATCCGACGGGATGGCATTGATGTCGACGGTTTCGTTGTCCGCGCCGGCCTTGAACTCGCGGGCGACGACGCCGTCCGACGGCAGAATGATCGCGCAGCCAGCGGTGGCGGCCTCGATCAGGATCTGCTTCGCCGTCTCGGCGAGATCGTGCTCGCAAAGCGACTTGCCGACGTCGACGCCCTGGGCGGCGAGGAAGGTGTTGGCCATACCGCCGCCGATTACCAGCGCGTCAACCTTCTTCACGAGATTCATCAGCAGGTCGATCTTGGTCGAGACCTTGGCGCCGCCGACGATCGCAACAACCGGGCGGACGGGGTTGCCGAGACCCTTTTCGAGGGCTTCCAGCTCAGCCTGCATGGTGCGGCCGGCATAGGCCGGCATATGGTGAGCGAGGCCTTCAGTGGAGGCGTGGGCGCGGTGTGCTGCGGAGAAGGCGTCGTTGACGAAGATGTCGCCGTTCTTCGCAAGTTCGGCCGTGAATTCCGGCGTGTTCTTCTCCTCGCCCTTGTGGAAGCGGGTGTTTTCCAGCAGCAGGATGTCGCCGTTCTTCAGAGCGGCGATCGCGTCGCTCGCGGCCTGGCCGATGCAATCGCCGGCGAACGCCACAGTTCGGCCGATGACCCCTTCCACGGCCGAAGCGATCGGCTTCAGCGACATGTCGGCGACCGGCTCACCCTTCGGGCGGCCGAAATGGGCGAGCAGGATCACCTTGGCACCCTTGTCGGAGAGTTCCTTGATGGTCGGGGCCACGCGTTCGATACGCGTCGTGTCGCTGACCTTGCCGTCGGCCACGGGCACGTTGAGGTCCACGCGCACCAGAACACGCTTGCCAGCGATGTCTTTGAGGTCGTCAAGTGTCTTGAAAGCCGGCATGTCGTTACCCGTCGTTTTAATGTTGAAGGAAGCTTGGCTGACGCCCGGGACTTTACTCCGGCTGCACGTCGGCGCAAGGCGGATCAGGCGGCATTTTCGTCGCGGTGCGGCGCCTCGCGTTTCTGTCGGTATTGGCGCAGGAGGTCACGGATCGCGTGGGCGAGTTCGCGCATGTTGAGGAAGATCGGCAAGTTGGTCGCCGGTTCGACCGCCTCCATCGAAACGCCTACCGAGGAGATTCGGCCGTTCTCATCGGTGTCGCGCACGATCAGAATGACGTTGCCGATGCGGACGCGGTCGCCATATTCCGGGTTACCTCCGACGCGCGCCTCGATCAGTTCGGCCACCGTCTTGGTCTTATCCATTCCGCCGATGAGGCCCGGACCGTAGGCCTGGTCCAGCTCTTCCACCGTGCGGGACGGCGAGATGGTGAATGTGCCAAAGAATTCCGTGTCGTCTTCGTCGACTTTGGCCTTCTCCGCGAACAGGCGGTCGAGCAGATTGGAATAGCCGGGTGCGATGAACAGGTAGACCTGGTCGTTTTCCCGGAGGCGGCCAGCATACTGGTAGCGCATGGATTTGCCGTCGCGGATGACGAGCGAAGGCATGGCCCAGCGCGGTATCCGTTCGCCGCTGACGATCGGGCTACCGGCGCCGACGCGATAGGCCAGCAGTTCGTGGTTGGCGGTACCCGGCAGGTCCAGCTCGAACTTCTCTATCGCCCCGAGGCGCGGCGGAATGATAAGGCCGAGCGCCTTGGCCATCGGCTTGATGGTCCAGCCTTGCATGGCAAGCGACAGCATCACCACGATGAAGGTCGTGTTGAAATAGATCGTGCCGTCTTCGATGCCGCCGAGGACCGGCAGGATGGAGAGGAGGATCGAAACCGCGCCGCGCAGGCCGACCCAGGCGATGAAGCCTGTTTCCCGCTGGGTGAAGTCGAAGGGCAGCAGGCTCAGCCAGACAGCGATCGGGCGGGCGATGAAGACGAGGAAGAGGGCGAGCAGCGATGCCGGCAAGAGGATGTTGATGAAATCCGACGGCGTGGCGAGAAGGCCAAGCACGAGAAACATGATGATCTGGGCGAGCCAGGTCATGCCCTCCAGGAAGCGCGAGATGGTGCCGTTCGCCGGAATCTTCTTGTTGCTGGCGAAGATGCCGGCGACATAGACCGCGAGGAAACCGCTGCCTCCGACCGCGCCGGTGTAGGAAAATACGATCAGCGAGAGCGAGAGGACGACGATCGGCAGCAGGCCGCGCTCGATCTTGAGATGACGGACGATGAAGACGATGACATAGCCGCCGATCAGTCCGAGCAGCAGGCCCATGCCCATCTGCTCGACGAACATCCAGACGAGGTGGAGGCTCGCGTTGAGGCCGTTGTTGCTTGCTTCTCCCTGTTCGGTGATCAGCGTGACGAGCGCGATCGTCAGGAAGATCGCCATCGGGTCGTTGGTTCCGGATTCGACTTCCAGCGTGGAACGCACCCGGTCACGGATGTTGATGCCGCCGATGCGCAGCAGGAAGAAGACCGCGGCGGCATCGGTCGAGGCGACAATGGAGCCGAGGAGCAGGCCTTCCAGCAGGCTGAGGTTCAGGATCCAGCTCGCCATGGCGCCGAACAGGCCGGCCGTCAGCAGAACGCCGAGAGTGGATATCATGATTGCCGGGGCGGCGGCGCTCTTGAAGGAATGAAGTGAGGTTCCGTAGCCGGAATCGAACAGAATGACGGCCAGCGCGATCGACCCGATCGTGTAGGCCACCTCGTAGTTCGAAAATTCGATGCCGAGTCCGTCGACACCGGCGATCAGGCCGACGAGAAGAAAGAGCAGGAGGAGAGGTGCGCCAAAGCGGAAAGCAAGGATACTGGAGAAGGCCGCGAACAGAATCAACGCCGTCAAGACGAGCGTGACGATGTAAAACGTTTCCAACTCCGGCCACCCCCTTGCCAAAAACATGAAAACGGCCTCGCGCCGAAATGCCGCGCGGGGCCATCAACAGTATGCAAATCACTTTCGTGAGACGGATATTGGATAGGAAAGATGATCGTCTCAAGGCAAGAAGAAAATAAAAAAACGGGCCGGAAAGCCGGCCCGTTCGTATGGATAACAAATCCTGAAGATGAATTCAGATGAGCTTGGCGAACGCGACGGCGGTGTCGGCCATGCGGTTGGAGAAGCCCCATTCGTTGTCGTACCACGACAGGATGCGGACGAAGTTGCCCTCGAGAACCTTGGTCTGGTCGAGCGCGAAGATCGACGAATGGCTGTCGTGATTGAAGTCGCGCGAGACGAGCGGCTCGTCGGTGTAGCCGAGGATGCCCTTCAGGGCGGCGTTGGAGGCTGCCTTGATGGCTTCGTTCACTTCTTCCTTGGTGGTGTTCTTCTTGGCGACGAACTTGAAGTCGACGACCGAGACGTTCGGGGTCGGCACACGGATCGAGGTGCCGTCGAGCTTGCCCTTCAGTTCCGGCAGCACGAGGCCGACGGCCTTGGCGGCGCCGGTCGAGGTCGGGATCATCGACAGCGCCGCAGCGCGGGCGCGGTAGAGGTCCTTGTGCATGGTGTCCAGCGTCGGCTGGTCGCCGGTATAGGAGTGGATCGTGGTCATGAAGCCATGGTCGATACCGACGGCGTCGTTCAGGACCTTGACGACCGGAACCAGGCAGTTGGTCGTGCACGAGGCGTTGGAGATGACCAGGTGATCCTTGGTCAGCTTGTCGTGATTGACGCCGTAGACGACCGTCAGGTCGGCGCCGTCGGCCGGGGCCGAGACGATGACGCGCTTGGCGCCGGCGGTCAGATGGGCGGCGGCCTTGTCGCGGGCGGTGAAGATGCCGGTGCATTCCAGCGCGATGTCGATGCCAAGCTCGCCGTGCGGCAGGGTGGCCGGATCCTTGATCGCCGTCACCTTGATCGGCTTGCCGCCGCCGACGGAGATGGTATCGCCGTCGACCTTCACGTCGGCCGGGAACTTGCCGTGGATGGAATCGTAGCGGAGCAGGTGGGCGTTGGTTTCGACCGGGCCGAGATCGTTGATGGCCACGACCTCGATGTCGGTGCGGCCGGACTCGACGATGGCGCGCAGTATGTTGCGGCCGATGCGGCCGAAGCCGTTGATGGCAACTTTCACAGTCATTACGATCACTCCCGCTAGGTAGACAAGTTCAGGTTAACGGATCGGCCGCACGGACGGAATGCCCATGCGGCTATTGGCCTCAAGCGAGCTTGGCTTCCGCCGCCGCGACGATGGCTTCGGCGGTGATGCCGAAATGCTTGAAGAGATCCTTGGCCGGCGCGGAGGCGCCGAAGGATTTCATGCCGATGAAGGTGCCGTCGGAGCCGATGAAGGCGTCCCAGCCCTGGCGGACGCCGGCCTCGACGCCGATCTTGACCGGTGCCGTGCCAATGATCGCCTTGCGATAGCTTTCCGGCTGCTCGAAGAACAGTTCGAAGCAGGGAACGGAGACGACGCGTGCAGGGATACCCTTGTCCGCGAGCTGCTTCTGCGCCTTGACGGCGATCTCGACTTCCGAGCCGGAGGCGAAGATCGAAACCTTGGCGTCGCTGGCGGAGATCAGTTCGTAGGCGCCGTAGGCGCAGAGGTTCTTTTCCTCGTATTCGATGCGCGACGGCGCGAGGTTCTGGCGGGTCAGCGCCAAGCCCGACGGACGCCGCTTTTCCTTGAGCGCGAGTTGCCAGCACTCGGCCGTTTCGGTCTCGTCGGCCGGGCGGAACAGCAGCAGGTTCGGGATAGCGCGCAGCGAGGCGAAATGCTCGACCGGCTGGTGGGTCGGGCCGTCTTCGCCGACGCCGATCGAATCGTGCGTCCAGACATGCACGACCCGGATGCCCATCAGGGCGGCGAGGCGGACGGACGGGCGGCAATAATCCGAGAAGATCAGGAAGCCACCGGAATAGGGGATCAGGCCGCCGTGTAGCGCGATACCGTTCATGGCCGCGGCGGTCGCATGTTCGCGGATGCCGTAGTGCAGGTAGCGGCCGGAGAAGTCGGTCGGGGTGATCGCCGTCATCTGGCTGGTCTTGGTGTTGTTCGACGGCGTCAGGTCGGCCGAGCCGCCGATCGTTTCCGGCAACAGGCCGTTGATCACCTCGAGCGCGTCCTCGGAAGCCTTGCGGGTGGCAACCGTCGGGTTGTTGGCGGCGATCTTCTTCTTGAAGGCGTCGATCGTCGCGTCGAAGCTGCCGGGCAGGTCGCCGGCAAAACGGCGCTTGAACTCGGCCTTCTTGCCGGCTTCGGTGGCTTCGAGGCGTTCTTCCCATTCCTTGCGCGCCTTGGTCGAGCGCAGGCCGGCCAGACGCCAGGTGTCGAGGATGTCGGCGGGAACGGAGAAGGCTTCCGCCTCCCAGTTCAGCGCCTTGCGGGTGGCGGCGATCTCGTCGGCGCCGAGGGGCGAGCCGTGAACCTTGTGGGTACCGGCCTTGTTCGGGGCGCCGAAGCCGATGACGGTCTTGCAGGCGATGAAGGTCGGGCGGTCGGACCTCTGCGCCTGCTCGATCGCAGCGGCGATCGCATCCGGATCATGGCCATCGATCTGGATCGTGTTCCAGTTGACCGACTTGAAGCGGGCGATCTGGTCGGTCGAATCCGACAGCGAAACGGAGCCGTCGATGGTGATGTTGTTATCGTCCCAGAAGACGATCAGCTTGTTGAGCTTCAGGTGGCCGGCGAGCGCGATGGCTTCCTGGCTGATGCCTTCCATGAGGCAGCCGTCACCGACCAGAACATAGGTGAAATGGTTCTGCAGGTCGGAACCGAACTCCTGCTCGAGCTTGCGCTCGGCGATCGCCATGCCGACGGCGTTGGCGATGCCCTGGCCTAGCGGACCAGTGGTGGTCTCGATGCCGGTGGCATGACCGTATTCCGGGTGGCCGGCGGTCTTGGAGCCAAGCTGACGGAACTGCTTGATATCCTCAATGGTCATGTCCTCGTATCCCGTGAGATAGAGGAGCGAGTAGAGCAGCATCGAACCGTGGCCGGCCGACAGGACGAAACGGTCGCGGTCCGGCCAGAGCGGGGTCTTCGGATCGAACTTCAGATAACGGCTGAACAGGACGGTGACGACGTCGGCTGCACCCATCGGCAGGCCCGGATGGCCTGAATTGGCCTTCTCGACGGCGTCCATGGCAAGGAAACGGATCGCGTTTGCCATCCGGTTGTGTTTTTCGGCTGAGGTCATGGCGGGTTCCGCTTGTTCCGGGTCTCGGGGAAGGCTGCTTGGGACGGCCTTGAAAAGAGCGGGTGATCCATAGCAGGTGGATCGCGCAAGTCAATAAATCCAGAACTCGTCTGCCTCGTGCAAGGCAAGAATTGCCACTGTCGCACAAAAATCAGGCACCGGTGTGAATTGTCGCTCCCGCTATTCCGACATGCTCGTCCACAGCAAGAAACGCGGACAAGGGACTGGTTTCATTGACGCGGCGCCCGGCTGGTGGCTAGTGTTACGGTACATCATCAGCGGGCCTTACGGGTCGATTCGATCACCTTTTGGAAAGCCGGGACAGCACGATGGCGACGGACAACAAGGTAGAGGCGGCTTTCGGCGCCTTGCGGCAGGCCATTGCCGGCCTTGAAAACGCCATTGACATGCGGCTTGAAGTTCAGCGCGAGAACAACGAAGTCGAGGGCGAGGTCAAGCGGGTGCATGCCGACCGGGCGCGGCTCGCCCACGAGCTCGATCAGTCGCAGTTTCGCGCCAACCGGCTGGAAGAGGTCAATCGCGAAGTGTCGCGCCGGCTGGTGACCGCGATGGAGACCATCCGCGCGGTGCTGGACAGATAAGTTTGCGCAGGCGGAACGCACGACAGGGAGCGGCATGGCCCAGGTAACGGTCACGATCGACGGCAAGGCCTACCGAATGGCCTGCGAGGAGGGACAGGAAGCTCATCTGATCGAGCTGTCCTCCAAGTTCGATCAATATGTCGGCCATTTGAAGTCCCAGTTCGGCGAGATCGGGGACCTGAGGATCACCGTCATGGCCGGCATCATGGTGATGGACGAGCTGTCTGAGCTCAACAAGCGCATCACTGCATTGGAAGCCGAGCTTGCTACGTTGCGCAGCAGCCGCGAGGATGTGCTTGCTACCGTCAGCCACCGCGAGGAACTGATCATCACATCGATCAACGAGCTTACCGAGCGGCTTACCGGCATTACCGAAAAGCTGACCCGTCGTCCGGCACCTTCGGCCACGCCGGAGCATTGATCTGCATTTAATTGGTGGGTCTCGATCGCGGCCTCTGGCTAAGCGCTGCGAACCTGCCTATATTGTCTGAGCGATCTGCGCCTCACGACAGGAACCACAATCCCTGGGGCCTTACTCGATCCTAAGGGAGCTGTCCCTGACCAGGCCCGTGGGCTTGGACATATGGCGCCCACCTACTTTGTAGGCCACCCAGGATCGTAAATCTCCATCGGTTGCCGCGGATCGCGCTTTCTTTCCCCGAAGGGACCCGAGAACAGGCCGTAAGGTCTCTTCCGACTTCGGCTTATGCCTTCCCCTGCTTGCGCTGGAGAAGGCTTGGCAGAGGGGATACGCAACCTCCGATCAGAACTCTTCCCAATCGGCATCATTGGCAACTGCCGTTGCGGCGGACGACGCCGGTGATAGCGCCTTGGCGAGCGTTCCCACCATGCGGCGCGCGGGCGAAGGGACGGGACTTGCCTCGGAAGTCCGCACGGTCGGGCGGGCCGGCGCGAACGACGGGGGCGTCGCAGCCGCTGCAGCTTTCCCGGTCGTCCGGAACTGTCCGACGAGGCCGGCGAGCACGGTCGCACTTTCAGCGAGCCGATGGGTAACAGCAGTGGTTTCCTCAACCATGGCAGCGTTCTTCTGGGTGAACTGATCCATCTGGCTGACAGAGGCGTTGATCTCCTGCAGGCCGGTCGACTGCTCCCGGGCGGCGGTGGCGATCGAGGCGATATGATCGTTGATCTTCGCGACCTGTTCGGAGATCTGGCGCAGAGCGTCGCCGGTGGCGCGCACCAGAGTGACGCCGCCGGACACTTCCTCGCTGGACTTGGTGATCAGCGCCTTGATGTCCTTTGCGGCATTTGCCGAACGTTGTGCGAGTTCACGCACTTCCTGCGCCACGACTGCGAAGCCCTTACCGGCCTCGCCGGCACGCGCGGCCTCCACGCCGGCATTGAGCGCCAGCAGGTTGGTCTGGAAGGCGATCTCGTCGATGACGTTGATGATTGTCGAAATTTCGGACGAGGCCGCCTCGATCCGTCCCATCGCGTCGACGGCGTCGGAAACGACCTTGCTCGAGCTTTCCGTGCTGTTGCGGGCTGCCTGCGCCATCGAGGCGGCTTCATCGGCGCGGGCCGATGCGTTCTTCACCGTGGCGGTGATCTGTTCGAGCGCGGCGGAGGTTTCCTCCAGCGAGGAGGCCTGCTGCTCGGTGCGCTTCGACAGGTCGCCGCTCGCCGAACGCATTTCCTCGGAGCTCGCCTGGATGCCATGGGTTTCCATGGTCAGCTGGGAGACGGTCGAGTTCAGCTTTTCGAGCGAATTATTGAAGTCCTGGCGCAGTCGCTCCAGGCTGTCGCTGAACGGCGTATCGATGCGGCAGGTCAGGTCTCCCTCGCTGAGACGATGCAGTCCGGCGGCGAGCAGGTCGACCGCCTTCTGGATGCGTGCGGCTTCCTCTGCCTCGGCGGCTGCACGGGCGTTGCGCTCCTGCTCGCCGAGTTTTCGGGTCTCGTCGGCTTCTCGTTCGAGCTGGGCCTTTTGCCCGGCGTTCTGGCGGAACACTTCGAGTGCGCGGGCGAGGCCGCCAACCTCGTTACGCAGCGTCTGGTGCGGAACCTCGCTCGCGACGTCGCCTTGCGCCAGACGGGTGGCGACGGCGGTCAATTGCGGGATCTGGCCCATGATGCGGCGGGCGACGAAGGCCATCAACGCGGCGGCTACGATCAGGGTTGCAAGGGCGGTGAGGCCAATGCTCCATGCCATCTGATGGGCGATGCTGTCGATCTCGGCGGCGCGCACACCGGCGTAAAGAATGCCGATGACCTTGTTGTCCGGGGAGAAGATCGGCTGGTAGATCGTATAATAGGGAATATCGAGGATCACCGCCTCGCCGCGATAGGTCTGGCCTTTGGTAACCACGGGATAGACGGCACCGGTCTGGCCGAGAGGGGTGCCCACGGCGCGAGTACCGTCGGGCTTGATGATATTGGTGGTTCGCCGCCAGAAGTCCTTGCTTTCGTTGTCCCAGGCGAAGACGGTCGCCGTCTGGCCGGTCATCCGGCCGACGGTGTCGATCATCGTATGATTTTCGAAGGCGGCCGGGATTTCCGGAGCGACAATCTTCTCGACATTGCCGTCCTTTGCCCAGGTCACCTTAACGCCGGGCAGGTCGCGTTCGACGATGGTTGCGGCGGTGCGCAGGCTGGCATTCTGTCCGTCGATTGCCTGCTGTGAAATCCGCCCAGAGATGCTGTGAGAGATGGCGAGGGCCACCGCTGTGAGCGATAGAAGGAGAATGACGATCGTCGTCGCAGTCACCGTGCCGACGAGTCCGAAGCGTGAAAGAAGGCGCATTTTTGTTCCCCGTTGTATGGTGAATGAACTGTAGTTGTAACAGTTTAAATAAATCTTCCCGGAGTTGAGTGTGTGCTCGTCGCCTCGTCTGCTTGCACTTCGGGGGCGTCTGCGCTTAGAAACGGGCATGCTGAACAAAGACAAAAAGGCGGCCTTGCGTCGCGAGAGGCTCGCCTGCCGGGATGCAATCCCGGTGGAAGCCCGTATCGAGGCGTCGCTTGTCCTGGCCGAGGCCGGCGCGGCGCTGGATTTCCCCCCAGGTTCGATCATCTCGGGCTTCTTCCCGATCCGTTCCGAGATCGATGTCCGTCCTCTGATGTCGCGTCTGAAAGAGCGTGGCGCAAGGCTCGCTCTGCCAGTCATCATGAACCGCGAGACGATCCTGTTCCGGGAGCTGCTGCCGGACGCGGAGCTTGTCGACACCGGCTTCGGCACGCGCGGTCCCGGACCGGAGGCACCGGTGGTCGATCCCGATCTCATGCTGGTGCCGCTATCGGCCTTTGATGCGCGAGGCCATCGCATCGGCTACGGCGCAGGTCTTTACGACCGGGCGATCGCGCGCCTGCACGCCAAGGGCCGTGAACCGCGCCTGATCGGCATTGCCTTCGACTGTCAGGAAGTGCCGGAAGTGCCCTACGAGGAACATGACGTGATGCTGGAAGCGATCATTACCGAAACCGGCTTCCGTGTCTTCGAAGGGCAGGTGACGGAATGAGGCTGCTCTTTCTTGGAGACATGGTCGGCAAGACGGGGCGGACGGCGGTGTGGGAGCGCCTGCCCGGATTGATCTCCGACTTCAAGCTCGATTTCGTCATCGTCAACGGCGAGAACGCCGCCGGCGGTTTCGGCATCACCGAAGACATCTATCTCGAAACCATCAATGCCGGCGCCGACGTGGTGACGACCGGCAACCATGTATGGGACCAGAAGGAAGCCGTCAGCTTCTGCGAGCGGCACGATCAGTTCCTGCGACCGGCCAACTATCCGGCCGGAACGCCGGGCAAGGGGTCGGGACTCTACTATGCCCGCAACGGTGCACGGGTGCTGGTCTCCAACATCATGGGACGCGTGTTCATGCATCCGGAACTGGACGACCCGTTCAAGGCGGCAGAGGCGATCCTCGCTGCCTGCCCGCTCGGCGAGCAGGCCGATGCCATCGTCTTCGACTTCCATGCCGAAGCGACCAGCGAGAAGCAGTGCTTCGGACATTTCGTCGACGGCCGCGCCAGCTTCGTTGTCGGCACCCATACCCATGTGCCGACCGCCGACTACCAGATCCTAAACGGCGGTACCGCCTACATGTCGGATGCCGGCATGTGCGGCGACTACGACAGCTCGCTCGGGATGGACAAGGAGGAACCGCTCAACCGGTTCATCTCCAAGATGCCGCGCGGCCGGTTCGAGGCGGCTTCGGGGCCAGCGACGATCTGCGGGGTGGGCGTCGAGATTTCCGACCGCACCGGATTGGCAGAGAAGATCGCGCCTCTGAGGCTCGGTCCGCGACTTGCCGAAACCGTGCCCGACTTCTGGAAATAGCTGAGCACTCGCCGATAACGGCATTGTGACAAAGCAGGCTTTTGCCGCCGCTTTACCACGGTCGACGCGTGTCGCATTCTCCTTCCCAGGTCGGCCAGACTGGGAGCCTCATGATGCGGCTGAAATGCGCGGTGCTCTCTCTATTCGCCTTCGTCGCTGCAAGTGTATCTGCGGCGGCGCAGGACAGGGGCATGGTCAGCCAGTGCCAGCTGGTAGCCGAGCGGCTGCCAAACGCACGCTACGCGAGCTATCGGCCCTCCATCGATGGCGGACTTCAGGTCAGCAAGGCGGCTGCCAGGGATGAGGTGGTCATCACCTTCCTGGGGCATTCCACCTTCGAGATCATGACGCCTGACGGTGTCTCGATCCAGACCGACTACAGCGGCTCGCTCCGCACCGCGCGACTGCCCGATGTCGCGACGATGAACAAGGCGCACAGCAGCCACCACACCCTCTATCCCGATCCCGGCATCAAGTATGTCCTGCACGGCTGGAACGACAATGCTCCCGGAGAAAAGGTCGAGCACAAGCTGGTGGTGGGCGAAACCTATATCCGCAACGTCCCGACCGACATCCGCTCCTACGGCGGCTTCGAGCCGAACGGCAATTCGATCTTCATCTTCGAGGTCGCCGGCCTCTGCATCGGCCATCTCGGCCATCTGCATCACGAACTGACCGATAGCCACTTCGCCGAGATCGGTCGGCTCGACATCGTCATGGTGCCGGTCGATGGGGGGCTGACCATGGGCGCGCAGAGCATGAGTACGGTGATCACCCGCCTGCGCTCGGCGCTGATCCTGCCGATGCACCGGCGCGGGCCTCCAGTCGAAACCTTCCTCGCCATGTTCGACGATCGGTTCGACCGGGCGTTCTCACAGGAAATGAGCGTGACGGTGTCGATGCGCACCCTGCCGAAGAAGCCGCTGATCCTCGTGCTAAGAGGCGCATAGGCGTCGGGGTTGGAGCCCCGCCGCCTATATTTTCATTCAGAATGGCGGTCGAAGTCGAACGCCATAGGGGTCTTATGCAGCGCGTCTGACACCGGCGGATGCCGTGGTCGAACGGTCATACTGCGAAACCTCAGGCTGGCCATCAATTCTGAAGCTGCTAATCAGATGTGCGAGTTCGTTTGCCTCCTGGGCGAGAGCGTGGCTGGCTGCCGTTGTCTCTTCCACCATCGCGGCGTTCTGCTGGGTCATCTGATCCATCTGGTTCACTGCCGTATTGATCTGATGCAGACCGGTCGATTGCTCCTGCGTCGACGCCGCGATCTCGCTGACCAGTCCGGCAATGCTGCCGATCTGGGCGACGATTCCACGCAAGGCTTCGCCGGTCTGGCCGACCAACGTCACGCCCTCGCCAACCTGCCGCGACGAGGTCGAGATCAGGTTCTTGATGTCCTTGGCAGCATTGGCCGAACGCTGTGCCAGCTCGCGGACTTCCTGGGCGACGACGGCAAACCCCTTGCCGGCTTCGCCCGCGCGGGCGGCCTCAACGCCTGCATTGAGCGCGAGAAGGTTCGTCTGGAAGGCAATTTCGTCGATCACGCCGATGATCTGCCCGATCTGGCTGGACGATTGCTCGATCTGCGACATGGCGCTTACGGCATTGTCGACGATAACACCGGACTGCTCCGCTGCTGCGCGGGCAGATGTCGAGACATCGGCCACCTGGCGTGCACTTTCGGCGGTCTTCTTGACTGTTGCGGTGATCTCTTCGAGCGCTGCTGCGGTTTCTTCGAGGGAAGCTGCCTGCTGTTCAGTCCTCTTGGAAAGATCGTCGGACGCGTGGCTGATTTCCGAGGAGCCGCCACGCATGCTGGAAACTGCCGTTGCTACCGACTTCAGGATGTTCTGCAGTGTTTCGGCAGTCTTGTTGAAGTCCGACTTCAGAGCCGCTGCCTTCGGGACGAAGTCGGCGGTGATGCGATGGGTGAGATCGCCGTGGGCCAGCGCCGACAATCCCCTGGCAAGCGCCTCTACCGTGATGCGATCGGATTCCGCTTCCTGAGCGTTCTTTTCCTTGAGCAGCATTTCTTCATGGACATCCGTCAGCGAACCGCAGGCACGGATGGTGACGCCGTCGGGCTGGTGGATGCAGCCGCCGGTAGCCCGGAACCAACGATAGGAGCCGTCCCGCGTTTTCAGGCGATAGGTGACATTGTAGCGCGCACGGCCGGTCTTGTCCGTCAGATGGCCGCCGAAGGCTGCGAATGTCGGCTCGACATCATCGGGATGCAGTCGGTCGGACCAGGAATGGACAACATTCGGGAAGTCCTTGTCATTGTCGAATCCAACCATGCGGCGGAATTCGGCAGACCAGGTCCAGCGACTCTGCGGATGCATGGCGTCGCCGTTGTGCAAGACTGCTTCCCAGAGTCCGATGCCGCATGCCTCGTCAAGGAGATGAGAGCGTTCGGTGACTGCTTCCAGCCGAGCTTTCAGGTCCGCAATTTCTTTGGTCTTTCCGGAGGCAAAAATGGACATTGGCGTCTTCCTGTAGAAAAATAAGTCAGGGCTAAAAGACCAATGTATGGTTAAGTTTATGTAACGACCTGTGCCAAAAAGGACCCGGCGTCCCCCCCCTTTTCAGGCGTTGCCATTTCTGGCGGTTCCCGTGCAGGGGAAGGCCTTCGGACAGAACGCCTCGACCCAGAATTTGCCTCGGGAACCGCGAAGCGGGTCAAAAAGGCCGGGCTTTGCGTGAAAATCTCGGGGTAATGACGCGTGGGGCGTATGCCTGGTAAAGGTGCGCCATTCAGAAAGCGCGGAAATTCGATTTCCGCCGCCATGGAGACTGTTTCCTATGGAGGCCATAGGAAACAGTAAGGGGCTTGCCGCTCAGTGTTTCCAGAGCATCAGGCGAAGGTTACATGACGGTGTACGCCTACATCCGGGGTCTTTTCATCGCTCATGTTTGATTTGGCAATCTCCCAACCGAACTTCAGCGGATTCCCGGTCGACGCCCAGATTTCTCCGTTGTCGAGATGCATGGCGAGCAACGTCAGTTTTGGGTCCGACTTGCCACCTTCATACCAGGCCTCGACAATGGAACTCCAGTACTCGTCGATCTTGCCGGGATCCTTGCGCTCCGCAATCTGGCCGGAGAGGCAGGCATGGTAGTCGTGGTTCTTGCCGATCACGCAGAAATGTGCGCGGGAGCCCGGGCGTAGCCTCTGGACCAGCTCGGTGTCCTTCTTGGTAAAGAACCAGATGGTATTGGTCTCGCGATCGACGAAGGGGGACATGGGCTGCATGTGCATGGCTTCACCCTCGAGGCCGAGCATGCCGGCGTGAATATCGTCGATCTCGTCCCAGAGCTGGACGACAGGTGTTTCGCGGGCTTCGGTAAAGCTTGCCATGGATGATCTCCTTCGTTGTCACGTTCGAAGTCCTCAACGAGGCGGGCGGCAGCCTTGTTCCCGCGGATCGGGCGGCCAGTCCCCTTGAACGGGGATGCCATCGCGCCTATAAGGCGCCATTCCAACAAAAATAGACCTGATCAGGGGTGCCATGGCTGGCCATTCACAGTTCAAAAACATCATGCACCGCAAGGGAAAACAGGATTCCGTGCGGTCGAAAATGTTCTCCAAGCTCGCGCGCGAAATCACTGTTGCGGCAAAGAGCGGTCTGCCCGACCCGGCGATGAACCCGCGCCTTCGCCTGGCTGTGCAGAACGCCAAGGCGCAGTCGATGCCGAAGGACAATATCGAACGCGCCATCAAGAAGGCTTCCGGCGGTGATGCGGAGAACTACGAAGAGGTCCGCTACGAAGGTTATGGTCCGGGCGGCGTTGCCGTGATCGTCGAGGCGCTGACCGACAACCGCAACCGTACGGCTTCCTCGGTCCGTTCGATCTTCTCGAAGGCCGGTGGTGCGCTCGGCGAAACCGGTTCGGTGTCCTTCTCGTTCGACCGCGTCGGCGAGATCACCTACAAGGCTTCCGTTGGCGATGCCGACAAGGTGATGGAAGCCGCGATCGAGGCAGGCGCCGATGACGTCGTCTCGGATGAGGAAGGCCACACGATCTATTGCGGCTTCGAGGATATCGGCGAAGTATCCAAGGCTCTGGAAGCTGTCCTCGGCGAGGCCGAAACCGTCAAGGCGATCTGGAAGCCGCAGAACACGATCGAGGTAGACGAAGAAAAGGCGACCTCGCTGATGAAGCTCATCGACACGCTGGAAGACGACGACGACGTGCAGAACGTCTACTCGAACTTCGAGGTCTCGGACGAAGTCATGGCCAAGCTTTCGGCCTGATCGGTCGGGGTGATATTAAAAAAAGAGCCCGGTATCTTCGGAGGCCGGGCTTTTTCTTTGGCCGGACGGTTACCGATACGCGGCAATCGATCACAGCAACACGGCCGTTTCCTCTTTGGCGGTGCGGATCACGACCTTGGTGAAAAAGCGGGCGACATTGGTCTGGTCGCTGAACAGGCGGTCGCACAAAGCCTCGTATTCTTCCATGTCGCGCAAGCGCAGCATCAGGGCTACGTCGGTTTCCCCGGTGACGGCATAGACGTGGGTAACGGCGTCTTCGGCGCTGGCGATGTCCGTGAATCGCCGCATGTGCTGCTCGCCGTGCAGCTTCAATTCGACCAGGACCAGAGCCTTCAGCGCCCTTCCGGTCCTGGATGGGTTGAGGATCGCGACAATGCGGTCGATCACTCCCGACTTGCGGAGCCTTTGAACCCGGCGGAGACAGCTGGAGGGAGACAGGCCTACTTCTTCCGCCATGTCCACGTTTGTCCGAGACGCATCGCGCTGCAGGAGGTTGAGAAGTTTCCGGTCGATCCGATCCATTTCGGCAGCTTAGCGCCTGATGTCGTGTTTGCAATAAAATTGCATCGAAGTGCAATTTTTGACCGAAAATTCCAGCGAGACGCGCTAACACATTGAGGCAAGACTCAATGAGGTTCCCGATGCGTTTCTTAATGCCCTTTCTACGTAATACCCAGACGATACTCGGAATCTATTGGGTGCTTGTTCGGATCACCATTCCGATCACGGTGGCAACTGAGGTGTTGTCCAGGTTGGGCGTGATCGAAGCGGTGGCTCCCGCTTTCGCGCCCGTCATGGATCTTGTCGGCTTGCCGCCGGAACTTGGCCTTGCTTGGCTGACCGGCATGTTGCTCGGCATATGGGGTGCCGTTCCGCTGCTTTTTACGCTCGTTCCGGTCTCGTCGCTGAGCGTAGCGGATGTCACGGTCTTCTCGGCGCTGATCCTGTTTGCGCATGCGCTGCCCATTGAGCAGAAAATCATCCAGCAGGCAGGGCCGGGCATCATTGCCACGACGACGCTGCGTCTTGCGGGCGGCCTGCTCTATGCACTCATGCTGCATCAAACCTTCGAGGTGACGGGCTGGCTGTCGGCCCCGGTCAATCCGACCTGGATCCCGATAGGCACCACACCGGACTGGACCGAATATTTCCTCGGCCTGGGCGAGACTATGTTCTGGATGCTGGTCATCCTTCTGGTGCTGTCGTGGGGTCTCGATCTCCTGAAGGTGACGCGCGTGCTGGATCTGATGATGGCGGCGCTTTCACCTGTCCTGCGTCTCGCAGGCATCAGGGGAGAAGCCGGGCATTTGACGGCTGTGGGACTGTTTCTCGGTATCTCTTACGGTGCCGGGTTGCTGATCCGCGAGGCCCGCTCCGGCACCATTCCGCCGCGCCAGATCTTTCTGTCCTGCGTGTTCATGGGATTCGGACACAGCGCCATCGAGGATACTCTCCTCGTGATGGCGCTTGGCGCCAACATTCATGGCGTACTGACGGCGCGGTTCATCTTCGCCGTGGTGGCGACCGCCATTATTGCGGTTCTGCTTCGGCGCCTGTCCGACGAAACGTTTTTCGCCCGCCTGTTTCCACTTCGGGATGCGAGGGCCGAAGGAAGCTATACCGCTGCCGAGTGACAGTATCGGTCAATGCCGACAGGGCCGCGGACATCATGTGTGCCGCGGCCTTGCCGTTCTTGTCGAGGGGAGGTCGTTACGCCGCTTCGCCCCTGACATTGGCGATCACGCCGACGAGGTCGTTGACGATCTTCTCGATCAGGCTGCGGTCGTCGCCTTCGGCCATGACACGGATCAGGGGCTCGGTGCCGGACGGGCGGATGACCAGACGGCCGGATTTTGCAAGCTGGCTCTCGGCGTCGGCGATCGCCTGCTTGACGTTCTTGTCCTCGAGCGGCTTGCCCCCGGAATAGCGAACGTTACGCAGGAGCTGCGGCACCGGATCGAAGCGGTGGCAGATTTCGCTGACGGTTTTACCGGTACGCTTGACGCAGGCGAGGATCTGCAGGGCGGCCACCAGGCCGTCGCCGGTGGTGCCGAAGTCGGAAAGCACGATGTGGCCGGACTGCTCACCGCCGACGTTGAAATTGTGCTGGCGCATGTGCTCGACAACGTAGCGGTCGCCGACCTTGGTGCGGGCGAGGGACAGGCCCTTCTCGGCGAGGAAGCGTTCCAGGCCGAGGTTCGACATGATGGTCGCGACGATGCCGTCGCCCCTGAGCGTCTGGTCGTTGGCCCAGGTCTCCGCGATCACCGCCATCAGCTGGTCGCCGTCGACGATGGCGCCGTGCTCATCAACGATGATCACGCGGTCGGCGTCACCGTCCAGCGCGATGCCGATATCGGCGCGCACCTCGTGAACCTTCTTCTGCAGGGCCGAAGGATGGGTTGAACCGCACTCGAAGTTGATGTTGGTGCCGTTCGGCTCGTTGCCGATCGTGACGACCTCGGCGCCGAGCTCCCAGAGCGCGAGCGGCGCGACCTTGTAGGCGGCGCCGTTGGCGCAGTCGATCGCAACTCGCAGTCCGTGCAGGGTGACGTCGCGGGGCAGGGTGCGCTTGACGAACTCGATGTAGCGATAGATGTCGCCCTCGACGCGCTTGGCGCGACCGATCTCATTCGACGGGGCAAGCTGTTTGTAGAGGTCCTGCTCCAGCAGATCCTCGATCTCCGCTTCGATCTCGTCGGAGAGCTTGTAGCCGTCAGGGCCGAACAGCTTGATGCCGTTGTCGGCAAAGGGATTGTGGGAGGCCGAGATCATCACTCCGATGTCGGCGCGCAGCGAACGGGTCAGCATGGCAACGCCAGGTGTCGGAATCGGGCCCAGCAGGAAGACATCGAGACCAGCGGCGGTGAATCCAGCCACCAGCGCGTTTTCCAGCATGTAGCCGGAGAGACGGGTGTCCTTGCCGATGACAACCCGATGACGATGTTCGCCGCGGCGGAAGATGGTGCCGACGGCGATGCCGACGCGCATGGCGATGTCAGGGGTCATCGGAAAGAGATTGGACTGTCCGCGAATACCGTCTGTTCCGAAATAACGACGCGACATATGGTCTCCTGCAATATTCTGGCTCGTCAGGCGGGACATGGTCCTGAACTCTCGCGGTTTCACGAGATCGCCGAAAGCCTCATCGGCCTGCTCTTGCCACAAAACACCGTGTCCGGCACGTAAATTCCAGCAAAGGCCACTCATATAGCGTTACTGGAGCTTTCTAGAACAAAAAGCCGCCCGCCGGTAGCGGCGGACGGCTTTCATCCAAGGATAACGTTTCTTGCCTTAGTGCGGCTGGGGCTCCAGACCGCCTTCGGCCTCGCCTCCCTTCGGGGTGTCCTTCTTGGCGCCGGCAGACGGGACGGCGGAGCCGCGGCTCGGTGTCGAGTCGTCGCCGAGGTCACGAGCCGGCTTTTCACCCTTGAGCAGCGCCTTGATCTCGTCGCCCGACAGCGTTTCGTATTCGAGGAGGCCTTCGGCCAGCGTGACGAAGTCGTCGTGCTTCTCGGTCAGGATACGCTTGGCCTCGGCATAAGCCTCATCGATCAGTCGGCGAACTTCGTTGTCGATCTTCTGGGCGGTGGCTTCCGACACGTTCTTGGTCTGCGCGACGGAATGGCCGAGGAAGACTTCCTGCTGGTTCTCGCCGTAGGCGACCTGGCCGAGCTCGTCGGAGAAGCCCCATTGCGTGACCATGGCGCGGGCGAGCTTGGTCGCCTGCTCGATGTCGGACGAAGCACCGGAGGTTATGTTCTCCTTGCCGAAGGTCAGTTCCTCGGCGACGCGGCCGCCCATCATGATCACGAGGCGAGACACCATCCACTTGTAGCTCATCGAATAGCGGTCGCCTTCGGGGAGCTGCATGACCATGCCGAGGGCACGGCCGCGCGGAATGATCGTCGCCTTGTGCAACGGATCGGCAACCGGCACGTTGAGTGCGGTGATCGCATGACCGGCCTCATGATAGGCCGTCAGCTTCTTCTCGGCCTCGGTCATGGCGGAGGTGCGGCGTTCCGCGCCCATCATGATCTTGTCCTTCGCGTCCTCGAACTCCTGCATCGTCACGACGCGCTTGTTGCGGCGCGCGGCGGTGAGCGCGGCCTCGTTGACGAGGTTCATCAGGTCGGCGCCGGAGAAGCCGGGCGTGCCGCGGGCGAGAACCTTGAGGTCGACGTTCGGTGCCAGCGGCACGTTGCGGACGTGAACCTTGAGGATACGTTCGCGACCGACGATGTCCGGGTTCGGCACGACGACCTGGCGGTCGAAGCGGCCGGGGCGCAGGAGCGCCGGGTCGAGAACGTCAGGGCGGTTGGTCGCGGCGATCAGGATGATGCCCTCGTTCGCCTCGAAGCCGTCCATCTCGACCAGCAGCTGGTTCAGCGTCTGCTCACGTTCGTCGTTACCACCGCCAAGGCCTGCGCCACGATGACGGCCGACGGCGTCGATTTCGTCGATGAAGATGATGCACGGCGCGTTCTTCTTTGCCTGCTCGAACATGTCGCGGACACGGCTTGCGCCCACGCCGACGAACATTTCGACGAAGTCGGAACCGGAGATGGTGAAGAAGGGCACGTTGGCTTCGCCGGCGACGGAGCGGGCGAGCAGCGTCTTACCGGTGCCGGGGGGGCCGACGAGCAGCACGCCGCGCGGAATACGTCCACCGAGACGCTGGAACTTCTGCGGATCGCGGAGGAATTCGACGATTTCCTCCAGATCCTGCTTGGCCTCGTCGACACCGGCGACGTCATCGAAGGTCACACGGCCGTGAGCCTCGGTCAGGAGCTTGGCCTTGGACTTGCCGAAGCCCATGGCGCCGCGCGAGCCGCCCTGCATCTGGCGCATGAAGAACAGCCAGACGCCGAGGATCAGCAGCATCGGCAGGAGCGTGCCGAGATAGCTCAGGAAACCCGAAGAACCGTCCGTTTCCGGACGGGCAACGATCATGACGTTCTTGTCCTGCAGCTTGGTGAGCAGGCTGTCATCGATCACTGGCGAATAGGTCTGGAAGGCGGTGCCATTCTCGGCATAGGTTCCGAGAACGCGGTTGCCGACGACGGTAACATCGCGGACGCGGCCCGCATCGACTTCACGCAGGAATTGCGAATAGGGAATTTCGCGCGAGCTGCTCTGCGTCGGCGACGTCTGGAACATGCTGAACAGGGCGATCAGCAGTAGCGCAATGATCGCCCACAGCGCGAAATTTCGAAAGTTTGGGTTCATTGAACTCCCCGGAGCATACGCAAATCCACAAGGATTGCCCGATAATCGAATAACATAGGAGCGCTTCGCGTCATTGCCAAGGCAAAGCGGCTGCTCCGGTGCGTTTTCCGTCAATAACAACTAAACGGGCGGCGTCAAATACGGCGTACGCCCGAACAGCGTGGCGACGGCGTCGGCTAGCGGCCGATCGGGCTCGGCAAGGAAGCGGTCGTAACCTCCGAGCACGAGTTCGCATCCAATCGATGCGATAAGGCTTTCGTCGGGCTCCGGTTCCGTCACAGCGACGAATTCCGGCAGAATTCGCGCAGCGTGGCGGGCTATGGAAGCGGGGAGAGCGTCGAGAGCGGGCGGTTGTGAGCTTTGCTCGGCCGCGCGGACGGTGATTTCCTGTCCCGTTCCGTTGACGATGTGAAAGCGACCGTCCCAGATGCCGTCTGCCTTTGGCCCTACCGAGAGCGGCAAAATACCGCGGTTCTCCCGCATCAGGTAAAGCCCTTCGCTGCGGCGGATCAGCAGGCACCGGCCAACCGTCAGTTTGCCGTTCTCTCCCTTATCGAGAAAGGCCATGACGCGATCGAGGGACTCGCGTCCGGGCGCATGGCGGCGACCGCCGAGGACCATGAAGAGTGCCTCCAGCGCACGGCGCAGCGTTGCCGGCGGAGCGGCAAGGGCGGTTGGCTCCAGCATTGCCACGGCATTGCCCCAGGCCTTTGCGTACCTGCCGATCAGGTTGGCGGCGGATATTGCGAGCTGTCTTCGATGCTCGGAGGAAAGGGCTACGTTCGTTTCCTCGTCCGCGTCGCGAAGAGCAAGTCGGGTACGGACCCGTTCGAAGCGCGGGTCCTCGTTGCTCGGGTCATCGATCCAGCCGATACCGGCGTGGATCAGTTCGTCGCGAATGTCCGCGCGGCGGCAATCGAGCAGCGGCCGCACGATCCAGACGCGCCGGTCGTAGAGCGTCAGTGCCGACATGCCGGTCAGGCCGATGTCGTCGGCCGATACGCTTCGCTGCGCCCGCATGGCGACGGTCTCGCGCTGGTCGTCGCGCGTATGGCCGGTCAGGACGATGTGGGAGCCCGTTGCGATGGCGGCGTCGGCCAGCAACTGGTAGCGCGCCTCCCGGGCGGCGGCCGGCAGACCGTGCGTCGGTTTCTCGCCGACCCAGTCGACCGTCCGGTGCGGAATGCCGAGCTTGCGGCAGAGGGCGCCGACGGCTTTGGCCTCGTCGGTGGACTCCGGGCGGAGCCGATGATCGACCGTCACTGCGTTAACGGACGTTCCGGCAGGAGCGCTCCCAAGCGCGTCGACGACCAGAAACAGCAGCCCGGTGGAATCGCTGCCGCCGGAAACCGCAACGGTCAACCGCGCCGGCTCGCGCAGGGCGGAGAGAAAGGTCTCAATGGCTATCTTAGGGGAAAGGGATGCCTGCACAGCGGTGACGCCGGCGGCTCAGCAGCTAAGGCGCTTCTGCTCGCTCGCGACCTTGGTGATCACGGCGCGGGATGCCTTGGGATAGCGCTTGCCGACTTCGGCAAAGATCGCGCAGGCAGTATCGTTGTTGTCGAGGGCGGACATGGACATGCCGAGCTTCAGCAGCATTTCCGGCGCCTTCGGCGAGTTGCCGTAGCTTTGGTGGGCGTTCAGGAAGGTCTTGGCCGCGTCGTTGAAGTTGCCTTGCGAATACTGCGCCTCGCCGAGCCAGAAATTCGCGTCCGCGACCTTGGAACTGCCGGGATAACGGGCGATGAAGTCCCGGAACTCGCTTTCCGCGACGGCATAGTCTCCCGACAGCACATGGCCATAGGCAGCCTGATAGGAGTCGTTCTCGCTGTCGAGAGATGCGACCTCGGAACTTCCCGCTGCGCCCGTCGCGGCGGCATCAGCATCCGGAAGCGAGGTCGGAACCTCGACGCCGGGCAGGTTCGATGTCGCGACGCTGCTTTCGTTGACCGTTGCACCCACCGGCATGCCGGTGGAATCGAGCTGGATGGAACCGAGCGTCTGTTCGGGCGCGCCGAGGCCCCCTACATCGGACGAGCCGAAGGTGTCGGAGATGCTGCCGGTGTCGATGCTGGCGACCTCGCCGCCGGAGACTTCCGGCGGCTTGGTGACGATTTCGGCGACCGAACTGGTCCCTTGTGACGGTGTCGCGGGAGAGGCGTCGCTCTTCTTGACGCCGTTCTTTTCAAGCTCCTGGAAACGGAACTCGTTGTCCTCCTGGAACTTGCGGATCTGTTCCTGCATCTGCAGCAGCTGGAAACTCATTTCCTCGATCCGGCCGTTCAGCGAGCGGATTTCCTCCTCGAGCTGCATGACCCGCGTCGAGGAGTCCGCGCTCTGCGCCAGATGGACCGGAGCGTCGCCGACAGTCGCCCTCGTGCGGGCGTCGATGACGGGCGCGGGCGGTGTCAGCTGAAAGGATTGCGCCGCCCCCGAAAATCCTGCCAGAGCGGCCGTCCCCAGGAGGGCGGCCATGACAAGTCGCTTCATATCTTTGTCCTGTTCTCTTGATTCACGCGCTACTAACGGGCGCACAGGAGATTTTTCCAATTGCCGGTAAAAAGCAACCGAACTTCGGCCAAAGTGTGGAAAAAACAAAGGCGGCCCTCGCGGACCGCCTTCAGATCACGAGCCTTTGAACAGGCGTTACATGCCGGCTCCACCGAGCACGGTGACGGCACGGCGGTTCTGCGACCAGCAGGAGATGTCGTCGCAGACGGCGACCGGACGCTCCTTGCCGTAGGAGATAGTCTTCATGCGGCTGGCCGGAACGCCGCGCGAGGCCAGATAGTCGCGCGTGGCGGCAGCGCGGCGGGCACCGAGCGCCAGGTTGTATTCGCGCGTTCCGCGTTCGTCGGCATGGCCTTCGATGGTGATCGCGTAGTTCGGGTAGCGCTGCAGCCACTGAGCCTGACGGTCGAGCGTCTGCTGGGCGTCGGCGCGGATCGACGAGCTGTCGGTGTCGAAGAAGATGCGGTCGCCGACATTGACGGTGAAGTCCTGGGCAGAGCCCGGGGTTGCGGCACCGCCGCCGAGGCCGAGGTCGGACGCGCTGTTCGGCAGGTTCTTTTTCGAGGCGCAGCCAGCGAGCGCGAGGGTAAGGGCCAGCGCGACGATTGCGGGGTTGCTGGCAAGTTGCTGCATGCGGCTCATCGCCGGTCTCCTTGCATATTCACTGAGTTGTCTTCACAGGGTTGCCGGATGGTAACCGCACTGGGTTAATCCGGGGAGAAGGAATATGGTTAGCGAAGGGTTAACTTGGCCGGTGAGGCCCCCCATTTTCAGCAGTTTGCGGCAATAAAGAGGCAAATTCCCGACCTATTCGAGAAGAGGCGACCAGGCCGGGTCCGAGGCGAAGGACGGAGTCTTGATCGGCTGCTCGTTGTAACCGGTCAGGTCGATCGAATAGAGCTGCGGTCCACCGGCGCCGGCGTTCTGGCGGAAGAACATGATGACGCGGCCGTTCGGTGCCCAGGTCGGGCCTTCGTTGTGGAAGCCGGAGGTGAGAATACGCTCACCCGATCCGTCGGGCTTCATCACGCCGATCGAGAACTTGCCGCCGGACTGCTTGGTGAAGGCGATCAGGTCGCCGCGCGGCGACCAGACCGGCGTCGAGTAGGCGCCGTCGCCGTAGGAAATGCGGGTCTGTCCGGAACCGTCTGCGTTCATCACGTAGATCTGGGGGCGGCCGCCACGGTCGCTTTCGAAGGCGATGCGCGTGCCGTCCGGCGAATACGACGGCGAGGTGTCGATGGCAGCGGTGTTGGTCAGTCGCGTGGTCGTGCGCGAGCGCAGGTCCATTGTGTAGATATTGGCATTGCCATCCTGCTGCAGGCTCATGATGACGCGCTGTCCGTCCGGCGAAAAGCGCGGCGCGAAGGTCATGCCGGGGAAGTTTCCGACCACCTCGCGCTGTCCGGTCTCCAGTTGCAGCAGGTAGACGCGCGGCTGCTGGTTCTCGAACGACATGTAGGTGATTTCCTGACGGCTCGGCGAGAAGCGTGGTGTCAGGACGATATCCTTCGAACTGGTCAGCATGCGGACGTTCTCACCGTCCTGGTCCATGATGGCGAGCTGGCGCTTGCGGTCGGTCTTCGGCCCGCTTTCCGAGACGAATACGACGCGGGTGTCGAAATAGCCCTCCTCGCCGGTGATCTGCTTGTAGATCGCATCAGCGATGATATGGGCGACGCGACGCCAGTTCTCCGGCTGGGTGTAGAACTGCTGGCCGGTCATCTGCTGGCCGGCGAAGGTGTCCCACAGACGGAATTCGGCGCGCAGACGACCATCTCCCTCGCGGCTGACGCGACCGACGACCAGTGCCTGGGCATTGATCACCTTCCAGTCCTCAAGGCGTGGCGCCTGATCAGGGTTGGAGATCTTCTCGATGAAGGCGGTGTGGTTGATCGGCGCGAACAGGCCGGAGCGCTTCAGGTCGGCCTCGATGACGGCCGTGATCCTGGCACCGATGTCGTCACCGGAAACGAAGTCGGTGATGGCGATCGGCAGAGGTTCGACATTGCCCTTATTGATGTTGATTTCAACCAATGCATTGGCGGGCTGCACGAAGGCGCCCGCCAGGGCCGCGGCCACGACCAGCAGTCGCAGGAGGGTGGACTTCATCATTGTGTTCAAGCCTTTCAGCATATCAAAGGGCCAGGTCACTGGGGTCGAAATTGACGACGACTTCCGACCAGGCATCGTACTTGTCGCGAGGAAGGTTGGAGAAGGGAGCGGACTTCAGCACGGCGCGGCGGGCACCGCTCATCAGTACCTGCTGAGTCTGGGGCGAGCCGCCGGTGGCGCTCACTTCGGGTTCGCCGATCAACTGCCCGGATTCATCGAGTTGGAACTTGACCCGGATTCGAACGTCGGCGGCATCGGCAAGGCCGGGGATTACCGACCAGTTGTTGGCGATCTGGCCACGCAGGGCGTCCATCTCGCTCATGCTGAGCTTGGAGCCGTTGGTGGTCTTCTTGCCGCCCATGGCCGCGGGTGCGTTCGACGCCTTGGCGCCACCCGCGCTTGGGTCCGTCTTGTTCAGGAGCGCTGCGATCTCGTCGGCGTTGAAGCTGCTCTCCTTGGAGGACTTGGACTTGGCCGTCTCCCGGGTCTGTGTATCCTTCTTCTTGTTTTCGTTCTTCGCCGTCTGCGATTCCGAAGGCTTTTTATCTTCAGCCTTCTTCTCCGCCGGCTTGGGAGCAGGTGGCTTCGGACGGGCAGCGGGAACCGGCACGTTGTCGGGCAGAGCCGCCTCTTCAGGCTGGGCTTCCGCCGGAGCCGGCTCTGCGGCGGGTTCCGGGATGGGTTCGGGCTTCACTTCGGGCTTCGGCGGCTCGGCCTTGGCGACCTCCACCGGCTTGGCGGGCTCGGCGACTGTCTCTTCCTTGATGATGTCCTTGATGTCGTTGGACGTGTCGTCCTGGGTCGGCTGGACCTTCTCGACCTTCTCGGGCGCAGCCGCCGCTTCGGTGTTCGAAGGCTTGGCGTTCGGCGTCGGAACGTTCTTCAGATCGACCTTGTTCTCGCCGACGTTTTCGGCATCCGGTACGGAGTCGGGGCGCTTGGTGGGCGTCGGCGCGGCCTTCTCGGCGATCGGCGCCTTCTTGTCACCCTGCTGGATCTGCGTCAGTTCTTCAATCGGTACGATATCGACGGGCAGAGCCTCGACGTCCGCCACCTCGAACGAGGCCGGCGCACCGATAGACAGCATCGCCCAGGCGAGGACGACGCTGTGCAGAACGGTCGATGTGACGACGCTTCCCTTCATCGCGGTGAAATCAGCTATCCTGTTCCTGCAGGGTCACAAGTCCGATATTCTTGAAGCCGGCAGCGGAAATGCGGGCCATGACCTTCATGACCGTGCCGTAAGCGGCCGCGGTGTCGCCGCGGACGTAGATGCGCTCATTGTAGCCGGTGGTGGCGATCGCCTCGAGCTTCGGCACGACCTCGTCGAGGGCGATGGCCGTTTCCTGAAGGTAGATTTCGCCGGCCGGGTTCACCGAGATGGTGATCGGCTGCGTATCGGCATTCATCGCCTTGGCCTGGGTTTCCGGCAGGTCGATCGGCACGCCGACCGTCATCATCGGTGCCGCCACCATGAAGATGATCAGAAGCACCAGCATGACGTCGACGAGCGGCGTCACGTTGATCTCGCTCATCGGCCCGCGCTTGCCGCGCCGGCCGCGACCGCGCCTGCCTCCACCACCCTGTGCGCCAACGGACATGCCCATGGTTCTTCTCCGGTTGTTCCGCTTGACTTACTGTGCGGCCTGACGCGGCTGCAGCTTCTCGTCGATCTGGCGCGACAGGATGGCCGAGAACTCGTCGGCGAAACCTTCCATGCGGGCCGTCAGCTTGCCGGATTCGCCGGAGAACTTGTTGTAGGCGATAACGGCGGGGATAGCGGCGACAAGGCCGATCGCGGTCGCGAGCAGCGCTTCGGCGATACCCGGCGCAACGACGGCGAGGTTGGTCGACTTCGAGCCGGCGATTGCCTGGAACGAGGTCATGATACCGACGACCGTGCCGAACAGGCCGACGAACGGGGCGGCCGAGCCGATTGTCGCGAGCGAGCTAAGACGAGCCTCAAGCAGTTCGCTTTCTCGCGCCAGCGTCACGTCCATAGCCCGGTCGATACGCATCTGCAGGCCGATCGGCGAGCGGGCACCGCGCTCGAAGCTCTTCTTCCACTCGCGCATGGCGGCGACGAACATCGCGGCGAGGCCGGAATTGTTGCGCTCCGCCAGAGTGCGGTAGAGTTCTTCGAGTGATTGCCCCGACCAGAAGACCTGTTCGAACTGATCGAACTGCCGGCGCGCGCGGGCATAGCTCAGATACTTGTCGATCACGATCGCCCAGGTCCACACCGAGGCCGAGATCAGGCCCAGCATGACCAGTTTCACCACGAAGCCGGCTTGCATGAACAGAGCCCAGAGGCTCACGTCGGTGTTTGCTGCGGCCAATCCTACTTGTTCCATCGGTTCATCGCCCCCGAAATCCAAACGCCCGGCACTGGACCGGGCGATCAACAGCATTGCGTCGGTTTGCTCCGGGCGCCACTTGTTGAACGTCCGTATCGCCTATGCTTTCACTCTGCCTTCTTGCGTTCAATTTTGGTCAAAGGAAGGCGTGCGGCGCACAAATACCCATTGCCGCAGTAAGACTATATTATGGTTAAGCGATCGTTTATGGGAAAAAGCTTATTTCCGGCCAAGAAAGGCTGTTGCGAGCGCTTCCGGCAGGCGGCGTGGCCGGCCGCGCCGATTCACTACCGCGATGATGACCTTGGCTTCGGCCAGCGGCGTGCCGTCGCGCTCGATTGCCTGTCGCAGAATCATCTTCGCTCCGCCGGCCTTTTCGGTCTGCGTCCGGATCGTCAGCAGGTCGTCCATGCGGGCCGGGGCGCGGAAGTCTATCTCCATCCGGTGAACGACGAAGGCGAGGCCTTCCTCGTCGCTGTCGAACAGGCTCGACTGCTCCACCCCGAGACAGCGAAGGTAGTCTGTGCGGGCTCTTTCCATGAAATGCAGATAGCGGGCGTGGTACACCGCACCGGAGAAATCGGTGTCTTCGTAGTAGACGCGCTGGATCAGCGAATGGCCTTCCGGGGAGAGCGTTCCGGAGATCGAAAAATTGCTATCGGTCATAGACTTGCCTGATTGATGCGGAGCCTCGGAGGAGGGGGCTTCGTGCCCCGGCATTGATTGTAGTTCTGTCGCAAATGGGCATTATCAGAAAACGATCCTGATCCGCAAAGGAGACGTCATCATGAAAATAGCCGTCATGGGTGGAGATGGTTTCGTCGGTTGGCCGACCTCGCTTCACCTCTCCGATGCGGAACATGAAATCCATATTCTCGACAATCTCTCGCGCCGCTGGATCGATACCGAACTCGGGGTCCAGTCGCTGACGCCAATGGATTCCATCCAGGAACGCACCCGGATCTGGCACGCGGAAACCGGCCGACGCATCCATTTTCACTTTATCGATCTCGCCAAGGACTACGAGCTTTTGAAGGGCTGGCTGGCGGAGGAAAGGCCTGAGGCGATCATCCATTTCGCCGAGCAGCGCGCCGCGCCGTATTCGATGAAGAGCGACCGGCACAAGAACTACACTGTCAACAACAATGTCAGCGCCACGCACAATCTGCTGAATGCGCTGGTGGAGATCGGGCTCGATGCGCACCTCGTCCATCTCGGCACCATGGGCGTCTATGGCTATTCCACCGTCGGGGCGGCAATCCCGGAAGGCTATCTCCCGGTTGGTATCGACACGATGGGCGGTGAGACGGTGAAGCAGGAGATCCTCTATCCGGCCAATCCGGGCTCGATCTACCACATGACCAAGTGTCTCGATCAGCTGCTGTTCCAGTTCTACGCCAGGAACGACGGGCTCAGGATCACCGACCTGCACCAAGGCATCGTCTGGGGAACGCATACGGAGCAGACGCGCCGGCATCCGCAGCTCGTCAACCGCTTCGACTACGACGGTGATTACGGCACGGTGCTGAACCGGTTCCTGATCCAGGCGGCGATCGGCTACCCGCTAACCGTGCACGGGACGGGCGGACAGACGCGTGCCTTCATCCACATTCAGGATTCCGTCCGCTGCATCGAGATCGCGCTCAACAATCCGCCAGCGAGGGGGTCGCGGGTGGAGATCTTCAACCAGATGACCGAGACGCACCGGGTTCGCGATCTGGCCGAGATGATCTCCGGCATGACCGGTGCCGAAATTGCCTGGCTGCCCAATCCGCGCAAGGAAGCTGCCGAGAATGAACTGGTGGTGAAGAACGAAAAGTTTCTTGAGCGAGGTCTCCAACCGATCACCCTGAAGGAGGGGCTGCTCGACGAGATTGTCGATGTGGCGAAGAAGTTCGCCTACCGCGTCGACCGCTCGCGTGTGCCTTGCGTCTCCGTCTGGACGAAGGACATCGCCCGGACCATCAACCGCGATCCAGAAGGCAAGAAGCTGAAGTCGGTGTCATGATGCTGGGTACCGAAAAGCTGCCGGGTTTGAAGCCGATGACGACCGCCGGCTCGCGTCATGCCTTCGTTACGCTGGTGACCAATAGCGACTATGTGAAGGGCGCCACGGCACTTGTCCATTCGCTGCGTCGCACGGGCACCCATGCGGATATTGTGATCCTGTTCACTGGCGGCGTCGAGGATGGAGCGCTGGCCCGGCTGGAAAGTCTCGGCTGTCGGCTTGTGGAAGCCGATCTGCTGCCGCTCACCGACGCCTTCAACGAGCGTCACGCCCGCGGCAACTTCCATTCGGCGGCGCCGTTTCCAAAGGGCCGGAAGCCCGCCTTTCATTCGCCGCTCGACAACTTCTGCAAGCTGCGACTCTGGCAACTGGTCGATTACGAGACCTGTGTCTTCATCGATGCGGACGCCATCGTACTCAGAAACATCGATAGGCTGTTCGACTATCCGGAGTTTTCGGCCGCACCCAACGTCTACGAGACGCTCGCCGACTTTCACCGGCTGAACTCGGGCGTGTTCGTGGCGCGGCCCTCGCTTGCCACCTTCTCCGCCATGCTGGAACGCTTGGACCAGCCGGACGTGTTCTGGCGCCGCACCGACCAGACGTTTCTGGAAGCCTGGTTTCCCGAATGGCACGGCCTGCCTGTCACGATGAACATGCTGCAATATGTCTGGTTCAACTTGCCGGAGCTCTGGGACTGGAAAAGCATCCGCGTGCTGCACTTCCAATACGAGAAGCCGTGGGAAGCAGACCATCCCAAGGCGCATCGGCTGCGACCGCTGATCGATCTCTGGCACGCCTATTTCCATAATGAGGGTATTCCGGACATCGATACCCTCGAAAACCCACCGAGGACTGCGGTGGCATGACTGTCCTCGTCTCCGGCGGAACGGGGCTCGTCGGCCGCTATGTCGTGGAGGGGCTGCTGGAGGCCGGGCATCACGTGGTGGTCGCTGCCCGGCATCCCGTTGCGCCAGAGATGTTTTCGCTGCCGGTCGGATATGTTCCGTTCAGCCTCGATCCGGATATCGACCAGTCGCATATTTTCGACGGCGTCGATCATTTTGTGCATGCCGCCTTCGACCATATTCCCGGCCGTTACCGTGGCGGGGAGGGAGATAACCCGCAAGGATTTCGCCGGCGTAATATGGACGGCTCGGTTCGGTTGTTCGAGGCGGCGCGGCGCGTCGGCGTCCGCCGCTGCGTCTTCCTGTCCAGCCGTGCCGTCTATGACGGTCTGCCGGCGGGCACGGTGCTGAGCGAGGACGTCCCGCTCGCGCCATCGAGCCTCTACGGTGAGGTGAAACTCCGGGCGGAGCAGGTGCTTGCTGAGGTCTCTGGTCCCGGTTTTGCGGGTATCAGCCTTCGGGCAACCGGTGTCTATGGCGATCTGCGGCCGAACAAATGGGACGGGCTGTTTGCCGACTATCTCGCCGGCCGGCCGGTCGAGAGGCGGGCCGGGTCGGAGGTTCATGGACGCGATGTTGCCGCAGCCGTGCGGCTGGTGCTGGAGGCGGACACGACAAAGGTGAGCGGCAAGGCGTTCAACATTTCCGACGTCGTCACCGACACACACGAAATTCTGTCGTTGCTGCGGGATGCGATCGGGGCGGAGCATCCGCTGCCGGAACCGGCTGATCGGGCGGCGGTCGCGGAGATGGCGACGGAACGGATCAGGGCGCTGGGATGGAAACCCGGCGGGCGGGTTCTTCTGGAAGAGACGGTGGCACGGCTTGCCCGCTCGCTCTGAGCTGACGCGTTATTCAGACCTCTCGGCGCATCAGCTTGCTCTCGCTCCAGCCGAGCTGCCTCATTTCCTCGGCTCGGGCGCCGGCATCGTCACCGACGATGAACTCGTCGATTTGCGGCGGCTTCACGCTGGTGCCGGCGAGCATGGCGTGGACCTGGCCGCGATGATGGGTCTGGTGCTGGAAGAGGTGGCTCAGGATATCGTCACGGCGGTCGATCTGAACGCGCGTACCGCGATGCACCTCGACCAATTTTTCCAGGTCGTTAGGGCGCAACGCCTCGCAAAGCGCGATCAGTCTCTCATCAACCGCCGTCTGGGCCGCCGTTAGCGGAGCGATCGCGTCGAACGGTTCCTCGTTCTCCCACGCCTTCGGACCGAGCGTACCGCCTTCGAGCGCGTCGACGTAGAACCAGTCGACGGTCAGGATATGGTTCAGCGTGGCTTTGATGGAGGGGAAGAAACTGGTGCGGGGCGCTTCGAATTCGCCGGGTTCGAGACGGGCGACGGCTTCGTGGAGCCGGAGGTTCGCCAGCCTGTTGTTGTAGGCGAGCTTGCGGAAGACACGGGTCGGATCGGTCGTCATGCGTCCTAGGTCTCCTTGCCCTTGGAGGCGGGTCGCCGTCTCCTCTACTACTCGTCCTCCAGCGATAGACGGAACTGTGCTGCTTCGAAATCCCTTGGCGGCTGCATGCCGAGATGTTTCCAGGCATTGGCGGTCAGCACGCGGCCACGCGGGGTGCGCTGAATGAAGCCCTGCTGGATCATATAGGGTTCGATGATGTCCTCGATCGCATCGCGCGGCTCCGAGAGGCCGGCCGCGATCGTCTCGATGCCCACCGGGCCACCGCCGAAATTCATCGCGATCATGGAGAGGTAACGGTTGTCGAGCTGGTCGAGGCCCATGTTGTCGACGTTGAGGCGGGTCAGGGCCTCGTCGGCGATCTCGCGCGTTACCGCTTCGGCTCGTGCGACCTCGGCAAAGTCGCGCACCCGGCGCAGAAGGCGGCCGGCAATGCGCGGCGTGCCGCGGGCGCGGCGGGCGATCTCGCGAGAGCCTTCGTCGGTCATCGGAAGTCCCATCAGGCGGGCACCACGCCGCACGATCGATTCCAGTTCCTCGACGGTATAGAAGTTCAGGCGTACCGGAATGCCGAAGCGGTCGCGCAGCGGCGTCGTCAGCAGGCCGAGGCGCGTGGTGGCGGCGACGAGGGTGAACTTCGACAGGTCGATCTTCACCGAACGGGCTGCCGGGCCTTCGCCGATGATCAGGTCGAGCTGGAAGTCCTCCATCGCCGGATAGAGGATTTCCTCGACGGCAGGATTCAGCCGGTGGATTTCGTCGATGAAGAGAACATCGCGCTCTTCGAGATTGGTGAGGAGGGCGGCGAGGTCGCCCGCCTTGGCGATCACCGGGCCGGAGGTCGAGCGGAAATTGACGCCGAGCTCCTTGGCCATGATCTGGGCCAGCGTGGTCTTGCCGAGACCCGGCGGGCCGACGAACAGCACGTGGTCGAGTGCATCGCCACGGTTCTTCGCCGCCTCGATGAAGACCTTCAGGTTGGCGCGCGCCTCGGCCTGACCGGTAAACTCGTCGAGCGACTGCGGACGCAGTGCGGCGTCGAGGTCCTCGCCCTTCTTTTCCGGCGAGAGGATCGGGTTGGTCAGGCTCATGCGAGTAATTCCATGCCGGGTACCTTGCGGGTCACTTTTATATCAAAGGTCTTCATCGAGACACATCCGACGGAAACAAATCTTCCGTCATCTATCGCGCCAGTTCCTTCAGTCCTAGCCGGATCAGTTTGGCGCTGTCAGCGCCCTCACCCCCGTTCTTCAACGCCGCCGCAACCGCATTGGCGGCTTGGTCACGGGAGTAACCGAGATTGGTGAGGGCCGAGACGGCATCGGCGACCGGTGCAGCCGCCACGCCTTCGCCGAGTTCCTGCTTGAGGCCGATGTTTATGGCTGCTTCGCCGGCAAAGGCAGGGGCCTTGTTCTTGAGTTCGGTCACGATGCGGACGGCCACCTTAGGACCGACGCCCGGGGCGCGCGATACGGCGGCCTTGTCCTGCAGCGCGATCGCATTGGCGAGTTCGGACGGGGTGAGGGTGGATAGCACGGCGAGTGCTACCTTGGCGCCGACGCCCTGCACACTCTGCAGCAGGTTGAACCATTCGCGTTCCAGCGCGCTCATGAAGCCGAACAGCTTCAACTGGTCCTCGCGGACATAGGTCTCGATGAACAGCACCACCGCCTCGCCGACGGAACCGATACGCGAGAGCGTGCGCGACGAGCAATGAGCGACGTAGCAGACGCCGTGCACATCCACGAGTACGTAGTCGTCGCCGATCTCGTCGATGGTGCCTTTGAGTTTGCCGATCATGGGAAGTCCGTCAGGGATGGGTTTCGGGGGAAATCAGGTTGAGTGAGGGAAAGTAAGCGCGGTAGCGACCTGGATCCCGCGTTAATAGGCGGTGAGATCGAACGTCCGCATGAGCGCCGATAAGGAAATCGGGAAGTGTCCGCTCTCTGACGCCGCCGCTTTTGCGATACTGGATATGCGCGATGCCAGCTCGGTAGGCCGCGGTAAACGGTAGCGCCTCCCGAACGAGAGCCAGGCGCGACAACAGCAAAGTCAAATCTGCTTCGCTAGGCGCCATGCTGGCGAGTTCTGCCCATACGATGGGACTCAAGATGAACTGGGCACTGGTTCTCAGAGAAAGGAGCATGTTTGACGACCATTCCTTGAACGGTGTCTCTGGTCCAAAAACATCAATGAAAACATTGGTGTCAATGAGAACCGATGTCATCTCGCGATCCTCTTAGCCACTCCATGAACTCATCGGTAGTCATTCCGCCAGTATCAAACGTTCCTGACCTGGTCTTTAACCACGTCGCGAAGTCCTGATCGGAATCGGCTTGCCCTTTCGACAAGACGACCAACCGAGCACCCTTGTCGTCCGAGATGAAGTCGACCTCCGATCCCGGGCCGATATTCAGCTTATCGCGGATTTCCTTCGGTATGGTGACCTGCCCTTTTTCGGTGACGCGCATGGTAATACCTCCGTGGTATTACTTAGTTGCCCAGGTGGAACAAGTCAAGAACAAATCAGCCTGTGGCCAGCACCTTGCGCATCCGGTCGCCGCCGCGATTATGGGCGTGGCAGATGGCGATGGCGAGCGCGTCGGCGGCGTCATTGCCCTTGAATTCGGCCTTGGGCATCAGGATTTTCAGCATCATGTGGATCTGCTGTTTTTCGCCGTGCCCGACGCCGATGACGGACTTCTTCACCGCGTTCGGCGCGTATTCCGCCACTGGCAATCCGGCGCGGGCAGGGACGAGCATGGCGATGCCGCGCGCTTGCCCGAGCTTCAGCGTGGCCACCGCGTCCTTGTTGACGAAGGTCTGTTCGACGGCGGCTTCATGCGGCTGGTAGCTGTGCACGACCTCTGCCAGCCCGTCATGGATCTGGCACAGGCGGGAGGCGAGATCCATCTCACCATCCGACAGTACTGTGCCGGAGGCGACGAAGCGCAGGGAATTCCCAAGCGTCTCGATCACGCCCCAGCCGGTGCGGCGGAGTCCCGGGTCGATGCCAATGATGCGAATCGTCTGTTGCATGCCAAATCCTATCCGGTGAAACCGGCAAGGTGCCAGTGGAATGTGAACAAAACGAAAACAAGCTGTGGGTAGTGAATATGGCGACCCGGTGGATATCGCGCGAACACTACCTATATGTTGTCGACGACAACACTCAGAAGCAGGCCGCTCCCTCATGATTCCATTCTCGATTCTCGACCTGTCGCCCATCTGTGAAGGCCACACCGTCTCCGACGCGCTGGAGGCGAGCCGCCGGATGGCAATCCAGGCGGAGCGCTTCGGCTACAACCGCTTCTGGCTTGCCGAGCATCACGGCATGGCCGGCATCGCCAGCGCGGCGACTTCGGTGGTGATCGGCCATGTCGGCGCGGCGACGAAGAAGATCAGGATCGGTTCCGGCGGGATCATGCTGCCCAACCATTCGCCGCTGGTGATCGCCGAGCAGTTCGGCACGCTCGAGGCGCTGTTCCCGGGCCGTGTCGATCTCGGCCTCGGCCGTGCGCCGGGCACCGACATGCGCACCGCCCGCGCGCTCCGGCGTAACCTGGATGCCGGGGCCGAGAGCTTCCCGCACGATATCCTCGAACTGCAACGTCTGCTTGGGGAGCCGGGAGAGGATGATGTCATCCGCGCTTATCCGGGTAGCGGCAGCAATGTTCCGATCTGGCTTCTGGGCTCCAGTCTCTACAGCGCTCATCTCGCTGCGGCGCTCGGACTTCCCTATGCCTTCGCCTCGCATTTCGCGCCGGATTCCCTGCTGGACGCGATTGCCATTTATCGAGAGCGGTTCCAGCCGTCCGCCGACCTGGACCGGCCATACGTGATGGTTGGCGTCATGGGAGCGGTGGCGGATACGGACGAGGAGGCACAGCGTCTGTTCACCTCGTCGCAGCAGCAGTTCGTCAATCTTCGCCGCAACGTGCGACGCGCGTTTCCGAAGCCGGTCGATAGCATGGACGACCTGTGGACGGATATGGAACGTATGAGCGTCGAGCACACGTTGCGCTACGCGGTTGTTGGTTCGGCCGCTACGGCGGGTGTCAAGCTCGCGGATTTCCTCGATGAAACGGGTGCTGATGAACTCATCGTGTCCTTCCCGATCTACGACGTCGGAGCGCGGCTCAGGGCGGTGGAACTGTTCGCAGGTCTCGGTCAGATGAAGGTTGCGGCCTGAAAATAGCTGCCGATCGGGTGTCACGTTACTTATTTTGCACTGTGGCGCCCTCCAGTTTTACCAGTGCTTAAAGAAATTACCCCCAATTATTCACCCCAACGCGGACCGCAAGGGGAGGACTTGTGCTGGCCGCAGTTCAACAAAGGCCGGGCGGTGCAGCTTGGCTATAGGGGAAAATTCATGCGTAACTGGTTCAACTCTCTCTCCTCCAAGGTGATCGCCATCTTCATCCTGCTGGCGGCGCTCTCCATTGGCGTCCTGACGGTGCTCGCCTATTCGAGCAGCAGCGCGGTCGTGCGTGACGAGGTACAGCGGGCCATGGCGAGCCGCCTCGTGTTTCGCGGCGACATGCTGACGGAACAGCTGGCGCAGCTCGAGAGCCAGGCGACGTCGATCGCCAGGTTCGAGGCGCTGCAGCAGGCGATGACCGGCCTCAAGAGCGGTTGGAACACCATCGCGAAACTGGGCGACGCCAAGTCCGAGCTGAAGACGCATTTCATCACCAACAATCCCAATCCGGCGGGACAGCGGGAAAAGCTGCTGAAGCCTGAAGGGCCGAGCGGTTTCTATTACTCGACGCATGAAACGGCACAGCCGCTGATCGCCGGCTATCTTGCCGACACTCATTTCCGCGACCTGCTGATCGCCGACAATACGGGTAACGTTATCTACACGTTCAAGAAGGACGACTTCCTCGGCGAGAACATCGCGGAAGGTCCGCTCGCCCAAAGCGGTATCGGCAAGGCGTTCGCCAAGGGTGCCGAGGCTGCCGCCGTCGCCGTCGAGGATGTGGCCGCAACCCGTTTCTCGGGGCTGAAGGTTGGCGCCAGCTCCGAGGCGCCCGAAGTCTATTTCGCCGTTCCGATCGTCAAGTTCGGTGCGTTCAAAGGGGTCTTCCTGTTCGAGGTGAAGGCTGAACTCTTTACCGGAATTCTTACCAAGGGTGTTGCGGCAGACAGTAGCGAGCAGGCTTCGGTGCTGTCCGCCGATGGCAGTGGCATTGCCGTCGACGGTGCCGGAGCACTTATCGACATCGATGGAGCGGTCTTCGGCCTTCCTGCATCGGCCGCGAATGACGAGATTGTCACGGTTGATTTCACCCGTGCCGATGGCGCTGCGCGTGCCTATGCCCGGCCGGTGAAATTCGGCGGCGAGCCGCTGACGATCGTGGAGAGCGTGCTGACGAGCGAGATCAATGCCGGGTCGCTGTCGATCGCCGGCATCCTGACCGCGATCGGCGCGACCATGCTGGTTGCCATGGCTATTGCCACGGGCGTAATCGCGCGCCGCATGTTCGCGCCACTTGCCGCCCTGTCGCGCGTAACGGCTGATGTCGCCGACGGACGGCTCGAAACCGAAGTCGCGAACCAGGCCCGCAAGGATGAGATCGGCACCATGGCGCGGTCGCTGGAGCGTTTCCGCGCTGCCCTTCTCGAACAGCGCGCGCAGGAAGCCCGCAACGAGGATGAGCGTCGCCTGACCGAGGAGGAGCGCCGCCAGCGCATGGCGGAACGGGAGGCTGAGGCAAGGACGCTTCAGGAAGTTGTGGCGGCTCTCGATCAGGGCCTGGAACGGCTGGCCTCCGGCGATCTCGCCTTCCAGATCACCGCCCGTTTCCCCGCCGAGCTCGAAAGCCTTCGCCAGAATTTCAACGGCGCGCTCGCCAAGCTGAGCGAAACCATGAGCTCGATCGGCGGCAACTCGCAGGCCGTACGCGAGGGATCGGAAGCCATGCGCTCCGGTGCCGACGACCTGGCGGCGCGTACCGAACGGCAGGCGGCTGCCATTACCGAAACCGCAGCCGCGATCAACGCGATCACCGATGCCGTGAAGGATCAGCTTGCTCGCGCCGAAGACGCCGCCAAGATCGCCGGCGAGGCCAAATCGGAAACGGAAGCCTCAGGCGAGATCATGGGCGAAACGATCGCGGCCATGGAGGCGATCCAGTCGTCGTCACGCCAGATCAACGAGATCATCAGCGTCATCGACGAGATCGCGTTCCAGACCAACCTGCTCGCTCTCAACGCGGGTGTGGAAGCAGCGCGAGCCGGCGAAAGCGGCAAGGGCTTCGCAGTTGTCGCCCAGGAGGTTCGTGAGCTTGCACAGCGTTCGGCTCAGGCCGCGAAGCAGATCACGGATCTGCTGGCGAAGTCGACGAGGGAAGTCGAGAGCGGCGTGGCGCTGGTGGAGCGGGCCGGCAAGGCTCTCGAAGGCATCGGGACGCGCGTGCTTGCCATCAATGGCCAGATCGACGGCATCATGCATTCCACCAAGGAAGAGGCGCAGACCCTTTTCGAGATCAACAGCTCCGTGACGAGCCTCGACCACATGACCCAGCAGAATGCGGTCATGGTCGAGGAGACAACGGCGGCTATTCACAAGCTCGCGGCGGAGGCCGAGGAAATGGACGGCCGCCTCAGCCAGTTTTCCCTGCCGGGCGAGGAGGACGCCGGGCGGTCGCGAGCAAAGGCATTCCGCATGGCGGGATGAGGGAAACTGCCAGACACTATAAAAAGGGCGCCGCTTGGCGCCCTTTTTAGTCTCCGATGCGAGGCTATATCTGTTCTGAATTTCAGTATTTACTTGAATATTAGCTGAGGCTGAAATTCATTTCGATTAAACACGTTACTATCTTATGGTAAATAACTGTAGTTAAGCGGGCCTTAACCTTTCTTCTTCATTATCCATGTCCAGTAGTCAACGTGAGCCGTGCTCCGTAAAGCGTCTAAGGGCAAGGGATTTTGTGATGAAGAAGATTTTTCTCAGCGCAGCCGCAATTATGCTGACAGCGGGCTCCACAATGGCTGCGGATCTCTACGAGCCTCCGCCGGAAATGCCGGTGGAACTGCCGCCGGTCGGCGGATGGTATCTGCGCGGACACCTCGGTATGAGCAACCAGCAGGTGAAGAGCATCTCTCATCCGGGCTTTGCCGCATTCGATACCCATGAGTTCCTGACCGACCCGACCTTCGATAGCGGCGTCATCGCCGGTCTGGGTGTCGGTTATCAGTTCAACGACTGGCTGCGCGCCGATGCGATCGTCGAATATCGCGGCAAGACGGACTTCTCCGCGCTTGACCACTATACAATCGGCGGGGGCGAGGGGACCAACGAATACGACGGTGCCAAGTCGGAATGGCTGCTGATGGCCAATGCCTACGTGGACCTCGGCAACTACAACGGTTTCGTGCCTTATGTCGGCGCGGGTCTCGGTGCTTCGCGCAACACCATTTCCCGCCTCACGGATGTCAATGTACCGACGGCGGGCGTTGCCTACGCCAATGATCGTTCGACCTGGAATCTTGCCTGGGCGCTGCATGCCGGTATCGGCTATCAGGTGACCGACCGGATGACCGTCGAACTTGGCTATACCTACGTCAATCTCGGTGATGCCGAGAGCGGCACGCTGAATACTTACAACGGTTCCAGCCCGGGTGTTCCCGGCAAGGTGAAGTTCAAGGACATCACCTCGCACGACTTCAAGCTGGGCATGCGCTACACCTATTGAGCATCGCCCGATCTCATCGAAAAGCCGTCCCTTCCGGGCGGCTTTTTTTGTTTTGCCCACCCCAACATGGTTAACGGACATGGTTAACCGACGCTTAACGGGTCCGTGGCACACTGGCCGGATTGTAGAGCAGTTGCGTCGTGTGGAGAGGGTATAATGCGCAAGGGTTTTCTGGCGGTCGCGAGCCTGTTGCTCGCCGGTTCCGTTTCCTTACCCGCGCTGGCCGAGGACGATATCCTCACCGATGCGCCGGAGATCGAGATTTCCGACAGTCCGGAGGGCGGATGGTACGTTCGGGCTGATCTCGGCTACGCACCCTGGATCAGGGAGGGTGATCCCTATTCCGTCGATACCGGCACGGGTGCTCGAACCTCCTTCGATGAGTCGCGGTTCTCCAAGCCGTTTTCCGGTGGAATCGGCTTCGGACACCAGTTCAACGATATGTTTCGCGCCGACCTGACCGCCGACTTCTCCCGCGGTGACTTCGACGGAACGTCTTTCGGCGCCGCGCCCTGTGCGGCCACGGAGCCGGCAGGCACGTCCTGCCGCTATGGTCATGCTGGCAGCTACCGCTCGATGGCGCTGATGGCAAACGGTTATGTGGATTTCGCCACGTTCGCCGGCTTCACGCCCTATCTCGGCGTCGGTGTCGGCGCCACGAGGGTGCACTGGAACGACATGTCGATCTCCGCCACCTGCGTTGCCGGAGGTGCTGCCTGTGTCGTTGACGACCACGGCAGCAGTGCTGCGTCGGGGGAGAGCAGCTGGCGCTTCACCTACGCTCTTTCCGCCGGTGCCAGCTACGAGTTCCAGAACGGCATGAAACTGGATGTCGGCTATCGCTTTACCGACGTCGCGGGCGGCGACATGTTCTCCTCCGCCGATGCCAACGGAAGGGACGACGGCTTCCAGCGTCACGAGTTCCGCGTCGGCCTGCGGCTGTCCATCTGGTGAGTTCGCGTCGAATTCTTTCTTGCGAGCGACATATTCCGCTTGACGAATAAACGTCATGAGCATATCCACGGCGGCGGGACACCTCTCCCCAACGAGAGGCTAATTACCTGGAAGGGTATACATATGGCCACTGCCACCGCGAAGCCGGACATCCGTCCGAACAATACTCATTTTTCTTCTGGCCCCTGCTCGAAGCGCCCCGGTTGGTCGCTCGACGCTCTTTCCGACGCGCCTCTCGGTCGTTCGCACCGCGCAAAGGTCGGCAAGGCGAAGCTCAAGCAGGCCATCGATCTCACCCGTGAAATTCTGAAGGTGCCGGCGGACTACCGCATCGGCATCGTGCCGGCTTCCGACACCGGTGCCGTCGAGATGGCGCTTTGGTCGCTGCTCGGTGAGCGCGGCGTCGACATGCTCGCCTGGGAAAGCTTCGGCGCCGGTTGGGTCACCGACGTCGTCAAGCAGCTCAAGCTCAAGGATGTCCGCAAGTTCGAGGCCGATTACGGCCTGCTGCCCAACCTCGCTGAGGTCGATTTCGACCGCGATGTCGTCTTTACCTGGAACGGCACCACGTCCGGCGTTCGCGTTCCGAACGCCGACTTCATCTCGGCCGACCGCAAGGGCCTGACAATCTGCGACGCCACCTCGGCGGCCTTCGCGCAGGAACTCGACTTTGCCAAGCTCGATGTCGTTACCTTCTCCTGGCAGAAGGTGCTGGGCGGCGAGGGCGGTCACGGCATGCTGATCCTCTCCCCGCGCGCCGTAGAGCGTCTGGAAACCTACACCCCGGCCTGGCCGCTGCCGAAGATCTTCCGCATGACCAAGGGCGGCAAGCTGATCGAGGGCATCTTTGTCGGCGAGACCATCAACACGCCGTCGATGCTCTGCGTCGAGGACTATATCGATGCACTGCTGTGGGCAAAGTCGGTCGGCGGCCTCGAAGGCCTGATGGCCCGCGCTGACGCCAACGCCAAGGTGATCTTCGATTTCGTCGAGAAGAACGACTGGATCGACAATCTGGCCAAGGTTCCGGAAACCCGTTCCAACACGTCCGTGTGCCTGACGATCACCGATCCGGACGTTCTGGCGCTCGACGCCGACGGACAGGCGGCGTTCGCCAAGGGTCTGGTCGGCCTGCTCGACAAGGAAGGCATCGCCTTCGACATCGGCGCCTATCGCGACGCCCCGTCGGGGCTTCGTATCTGGGCCGGCGCCACGATCGAAAAGGCCGACATGGAAGCGTTGATGCCCTGGCTCTCCTGGGCGTTTGCGACCCAGAAGGCTTCGCTCGGCAAGGCAGCAGCCTAAGGTTTTTCGGCTTCGCCTGCAGGCGAAGCCGCCATTTCCCCATTCTCAAGACACGAACTCTCTGAAGGAGGCCTCGTCATGGCACCTCGCGTTCTCGTATCCGACGAACTGTCGGAAACCGCCGTCCAGATCTTCCGCGATCGCGGCATTGATGTCGATTTTCAGCCGAAGCTCGGCAAGGACAAGGAAAAGCTCGCCGAGATCATCGGCAATTACGACGGTCTGGCGATCCGCTCGGCCACCAAGGTAACGGAGAAGCTGATCGCCAACGCGACCCGGCTCAAGGTCGTCGGCCGCGCCGGCATCGGCGTCGACAACGTCGACATTCCGGCCGCTTCGCGCCGCGGTATCATCGTCATGAACACGCCGTTCGGCAACTCGATCACCACGGCCGAGCATGCCATCGCGCTGATGTTCGCCGTCGCCCGCCAGCTTCCGGCCGCCGACAGCTCCACTCAGGCCGGCAAGTGGGAAAAGTCGAAGTTCATGGGTGTCGAAATCACCGGCAAGACGCTCGGCGTCATCGGTGCCGGCAACATCGGCAGCATCGTCTGCAAGAAAGCCATCGGCCTCGGCATGCACGTCATCGCCTATGACCCCTTCCTGTCGGCCGAACGCGCCCAGGAAATGGGTGTCGAGAAGGTGGAACTGGACGACCTGCTCGCCCGCGCCGACTTCATCACCCTGCACGTGCCGATGACGGATAAGACTCGCGGCATCCTGAACAAGGACGCAATCGCGAAGACGAAGCCCGGCGTGCGCATCATCAACTGCGCCCGCGGCGGTCTCGTGGACGAAGCGGCTCTTGCCGAAGCGATCAAGTCCGGCCATGTCGCAGGCGCCGGCTTCGACGTGTTCGAGGTCGAACCCGCCACCGAGAGCCCGCTGTTCGGCCTGCCGAACGTGGTCTGCACGCCGCATCTCGGCGCCTCCACCACGGAAGCGCAGGAGAACGTTGCGCTGCAGGTCGCCGAGCAGATGTCGGACTATCTGATCAAGGGCGCCGTTTCCAACGCCATCAACATGCCGTCGATCACGGCCGAGGAAGCGCCGATCCTGAAGCCGTTCATCCGGCTTGCCGACGTACTCGGGGCGTTCGTCGGCCAGGTCTCGGACGACCCGATCAAGGAGATCGAGATTCTTTACGACGGCGCCACCGCCACCATGAACACCAAGGCGCTGACGTCCGCGTTGCTGGCCGGCCTGATCCGCAACCAGGTGGCCGACGTCAACATGGTCTCCGCCCCGATCATGATCAAGGAAAAGGGTATCGTTCTTTCCGAGGTCAAGCGCGACAAGACCGGCGTCTATGACGGCTACATCAAGCTGACGGTCGTCACCGCCAACCAGACCCGCTCGATCGCCGGCACGGTGTTCTCCGACGGGAAGCCGCGCTTCATCCAGATCAAGGGCATCAACATGGATGCCGACGTTGGCGCCAACATGATCTACATCGCCAATACGGACGTGCCCGGCATGATCGGCTTCATGGGTACGACACTCGGCGAGGCTGGCGTCAACATCGCCAACTTCCAGCTCGGCCGCGACAAGCTGGGCGGCGACGCGATCGCGCTCCTCTACGTCGACGAGCCGGTGCAGCAGGCTGTGCTCGAAAAGCTGACCGCCCATCATGCGATCCGGCAGGCCAAGCCGCTGGTCTTCAACGTCGACTGATATTTTCCTCCCAAGGAAATGCAAAGAGGGCCGGCGCGGAGCAATCCCGCCGGCCCTTGCCGTTGAAGCGGACAGGAACACATCCCGCTCTTTTGCATTGAGGCGACGGGATTGGTCTTGACGCTTGTCAAACTGTCGCATGGCGGGGTGTCGCATTGTCCGGACCGGCCGTCGCTCTAACTGTGTTTGCGTGAAGTCCATTCGACACGAAAGGCAGCGCAGGAATGTTCGCGGGCTTTGAGGCTGAGGTTCTGGCGAGACTGCAATTCGCCTTCACCGTTTCGTTCCACATCATCTTCCCGGCCTTCTCGATCGGGCTGGCGAGCTATCTGTTCGTGCTCGAGGGTCTGTGGCTCTGGAAGAAGGACCGGGTCTATCTGGAACTCTTCGATTTCTGGAAAACGATCTTCGCCGTCGCCTTCGGCATGGGAGTCGTCTCCGGTATCGTCATGTCCTATCAGTTCGGCACGAACTGGAGCGTCTTCTCCGACAGGGCGGGGCCGGTGATCGGTCCGCTGATGGGTTACGAGGTGCTGACAGCCTTCTTCCTCGAGGCGGGTTTCCTCGGCGTCATGTTGTTCGGCCGCGAACCGGGTCGGGCCGTCACTTCACTATTTCGCGACCTCCATGGTCGCGCTCGGCACGCTGATCTCGGCCACATGGATCCTCTCGGTGAACTCCTGGATGCAGACGCCTGCCGGCTTTGTCATGAACGAGCACGGTCAGTTCGTGCCGAGCGACTGGTGGGCGGTGATCTTCAATCCGTCCTTCCCGTATCGCCTGACGCATATGGTGCTGGCTGCCTACCTGACCACAGCGTTCGTGGTCGGCGCGGTGGGCGCCTATCACCTGCTCAAGGGTACAGCCCCGCGTCGCGCCGGCGTGATGTTTTCCATGGCGATGTGGATGGCGGCGATCGTGACGCCGCTGCAGATTGCTGCCGGCGATGCTCACGGCCTTAACACGCTGGAGCACCAGCCAGCCAAGGTCATGGCAATGGAAGGCCATTTCGATAGCCATCCGAACGGTGCGCCGCTGATCCTCTTCGGCTTGCCGAACCAGGGAGAGAAGCGGGTCGACTACGCCGTCGAGATCCCCAATCTGTCGAGCCTGATCCTCAAGCACGGGCTGCACGAGCCGCTGGCGGGGCTGGACACCATTCCCGACGAGCTGGAGCCACCTGTCGCGGTTGTATTCTGGTCGTTCCGCGTCATGGTCGGGCTCGGCTTCCTGATGCTCGGTATCGGGCTCTGGAGTCTCTGGTGCCGGTGGCGCGGCACACTGGCAACGTCCCGCTGGCTACACCGTGCGGCCCTGACGATGGGACCGGCCGGCTTCGTCGCGGTGCTCGCCGGCTGGATCACCACGGAGGTCGGGCGGCAACCCTATACCGTTTACGGTCACATGCTGACGGCGGAGTCGCTGTCGCCGATCTCGGCGGAAGCCGTCGGGGCCTCGCTGGTCGCCTTCATCATCGTCTATTTCCTCGTGTTCGGCGCCGGCACCTTCTACATCCTCAGGCTGATGGCGCGGCTGCCGAGCGATCCGGAAGAGGAACTCGACGAGGGGCCGATCCGCACGGCCGGCACGACACCGACAGCCCAGACCGAGCAGGGAGGCAGACATGGCCATTGATCTCGCATTCATCTGGGCGGGGCTCATCGCATTCGCGGTTCTCGCTTATGTCGTTCTCGACGGGTTCGATCTCGGGGTCGGCATCCTGTTCCCGTTCTTTCCGGAAAAGGCCGAGCGCGACCAGATGATGAATTCCGTCGCGCCGGTCTGGGATGGCAACGAGACCTGGCTGGTGCTCGGCGGCGGCGGCCTGCTGGCGGTTTTTCCGCTTGCCTACGCCACGATTTTGCCTGCGCTCTACGCGCCGTTGATTGCCATGCTGCTCGGGCTAATTTTCCGTGGTGTCGCCTTCGAATATCGCTGGCGCACGCGCCGGGCCGAATATCTGTGGAATTGGGCGTTCGCCGGCGGCTCGATGCTGGCGGCGTTTGCGCAAGGGGTGGCGCTTGGCGCGCTGGTTCAGGGCATTCCGGTCGAGAACCGGGCCTATGCCGGCGGCTGGTGGGACTGGCTCACGCCGTTCAGCATCGCGACCGGGATAGCACTTGTGATCGGCTATGGACTGCTCGGGGCCACCTGGCTGGTGATGAAGACGGAGGGGCGGCTCGCCGAGGAAGCGCGGCGCCATGCCCGCGTGCTGGCGTTCGCCACGGTCGGGGCCATGGGCATATTCAGCCTGTGGACGCCCTGGCTCAAGCCGCTCTATCTGGATCGCTGGTTCGGCTTTCCGACGATGATTTTTTCGTTCATCGTTCCGCTGCTGGTGCTCGGATGCCTCTGGCTCATCATTCGCGGCTTGCAGGCCGGCAAGGACATCCAGCCGTTCGTCGCCTCGCTCGGCCTGTTCGTGCTCGGCTATATCGGCATCGGCATCAGCTTCTATCCCTATATCGTGCCGACTTCGTTGACGATCTGGGACGCGGCGGCGCCTGACGAAAGCCTTGCCTTCATCCTGGTCGGCGCGGCCGTGCTCATTCCGATCATCCTCGCCTATACTGCCTATGCCTATTGGGTGTTCCGCGGCAAGATCAAGGCGGGTGAGGGGTATCACTGATGGCGGAACCGTCGATCGTCAGGCGCCTCGCGTGGTTTGTCGGACTTTGGTTCGCCGGCGTCGTCACCGTCGGGTTGGTGGCTATGGTCATCAAGGTCTGGCTCGGCGCCTGAGGTTTGCTGGCGCGATTGTGATCGGAAAACTCATATCCGACTTCAAATCCGTGCGAACAATCGCCATATGGGGCGCAGTATTTATTTTACCGTCATAGCGGAGGATCAAACAGACAATGCGGCGTTACGGAAAAATTGTTGCGGTCATGGCGATCGGGTTGGCCACCATGCTCACCATGGTGGACTTCGCCGAAGCGCGCCGGGCCGGCGGGTTCGGCGGCTTCGGAAGCCGCGGAACGCGCACCTATACCGCTCCGCCGGCGACCCGCACCGCCCCGACGACCGCTGCACCGATCGAGCGCAGCATGACGCCGCAGACGCAGGCGACGCGTCCTGCCACCAATGCGGCCCGGAACCAGACCAACCGCAACACCGGCATGTTCGGCGGTCTCGCCGGTGGCCTGTTGGGCGGGCTGATGCTGGGCGGCCTTTTCGGGATGCTGATGGGTACCGGCTTCGGCGGCGGTTTCGGCTTCCTTGGCATGCTGCTGCAGATCGCGCTGGTCGTCTTCCTGATCCGCTGGGCGATGCGTACCTTCGGCAATCGCCAGCCTTCGTACGCTGGTCCGGGCGGCATGGCTCGCTCGCCGGCTGCGTCTGGTGGTGATGCTCCGCGTTTCGAGATACCTCGTCTCGGCGGCGGCTCGGCTGGACCGCGCCCCTCGCAGAACGCCGACGAGATCGGCATCGGTCAGTCGGATCTGGATAAGTTCGAGAGCCTGCTCAGGCAGATGCAGGCAGCCTATGCCGCCGAGGACTATGCAGCACTGCGCCGCATCTCGACGCCCGAGGCGATGTCCTATCTCGCCGAGGAACTCGGCGACAACGCCACGCGCGGCGTCAAGAACGAGGTGCGCGACGTGCATCTCGTCCAGGGCGACGTCGCCGAGGCCTGGGCCGAGGGCAATCTCGAATACGCGACCGTCGCGATGCGCTACGAGAGCGTCGACTATATGGTCGACCGTGCCAGTGGCCGCGTTGTCAGTGGTGATCCGAACAATTCGGGTGAATCCGTCGAGGTCTGGACCTTCGTGCGCCGGCCGGGAACGGACTGGCAGATCGCCGCGATCCAGTCTGCGGACGACGGAAAATAACACTTCGAAGAAGGTCGCTAAACCCTAGCCACCAGCTTAAATGTGGAACACTCAAGGTCACAAAAGTCCGTATGGAACCAACGTTCTGTGGCCTTCTTCCGCAACGGTGGGAAGACCAGAGTTCGAGGGGACGATGGTTGAGCGACCTGTCTTCTATACAGATCTATCTGAGGACCATTTCCATATACCGCGTGACCTCTTCCAAACCCTTCGGCGCTGGTTCGAAGGGTTTGCACTCTCGAAAGCCGAACTTGCGGTAAAGGGAGATCGCATCCGTCATGAAAGAGGCGGTCACCAGATTGACCTTCTGGAAATGGGACTGCCTGATGGCATCAAGCGCGGTTGCAAGCAGGCGCGTGCCTGAGCCCGTTCCCCTGCCTTCCGGACGAACAAAGAGTTTGATGATCTCGGCGACATCGCCATGATCTACATGGCCAATGCAGCCGACGATGCTTGAGCCGACCTGAGCGAGATACATGCCACTGTTCGGTGAGGTGCACTTTTCCAGCAGGCTCGCGGCATCCTCCGAATAGTAGGAGGAAATCACATCTTCTGACGGAAGCCCGTGTGCATGGCATTGAGCAACGTCCCACCGCCCCATTTCCGCGATGAGCGAGTGGGCTTCATGAAAGTCAGCAAGCGTCCGTGCCTTTGTGATGATGGCCATCGAGCACTCATGGATGTGACTTGGGCAAAGATGGTATTTTGCCTGGCATGCCTGCGAGGCCAAGCCTAACACAATCAAAAGCGGATATCCGCCTTCTTGTCTGGCTTATAAAGGCGCTGCCAACATCCCCCGACTAGCAAGCCACTCGCAACGTTCTGCTGTGAGTGGTTTGGCTTCTGGGAGCTGGAGTCAGCCCCGACCTTTCTCTTTTCGAAAACAAGCGCTTCCGTCAGCTGCACTGCTGCAGCTGTCTGGCATAGGTGTAGGTGATGTCGGTGAAGCGCTTGGCGCCTTTCAGGGCTTCCGGCCGGTTGCGGTAGGCGCCGCGCTCATAGCCGATATGGCCGGAATGATAGGCCAGATAGAGATTGTAGGGGTCGTTGTAGTCGATGCCGTTCTTGATGTGGCTCTGCTGGTGGTACCAGCCGATGAACTGGATGGCGTCGGCAAAATTGGTGCGCTTGGCACCCCAGCGGCCGGTCTGCTTCTGGTAGGAGGCCCAGGTGCCGTCGAGCGCCTGCGAATAGCCGTAGGCGGTCGAGGCACGCTTCCACGGGATGAAGCCGAGCAGCTTCTTGCGCGGCGGCTTGGCGTTGTGACGGAAGCCGGACTCTGTGTAGATCGTCGCCAGCAGGATCGGCACGGGCACGCCGTATTCGCTCTCTGTCTTCTCCGCCGCCCGGCGCCAGTTGTTGAACAGGCCGTCGCGTTGCTCGAAGATCGCGCAAGCGTTCCGGGTTTGCTTCGGGGGGGAGGCGCATCCTGCGACCGAGAGCAGGAGGGCTACGACAATTACGCTACGCATCGCTAAACCTTTCGTTACCGAAAAGTTTATTGCTAAAATTCTAACGGAAGGTTCTGAGGTTTGGTTAACCGAATTCGAAGCGGGCGATTTCCGGCCGGTGATGCAGTTCATCAATAAGGCGGTTCCGTGTTTCCACCGGGTTTCCACCGCGAAATGGCCGCAAATCTAAAAAAACCGGCCGGAACGGACTGCACAATCCACGTGGCCGACGAAACATATGAGCTAGCCCCGAGAACCGATTGCGAGCGGTAATCTCTCGGGAAAATGGAAAACACTCAGCGCACAACGGCCGTCGAGGCAAGGGGACACGCAAGTCGTTGCGTATCCCCCGAATTCGGATCAGGCCTTCCTGACCATCTTGTTGATGATCAGGCCGACGACGATCTGGACGATCGCGCCGGCGATACCCCCGCCGACAAACTGTCCGGCAAGCGCGCCGATGTCGAGGCCGCCTGCGGCGGCTGCATCGCCGGCCCCGCCCATGAGCGAGCCCAGCAGGGTTCCTCCACCCACGCCGCCGAGCGCGCCGGCGATCAGGTTGCCGATGTTGCCGAGATCGGCATCCTTGACGACTTTGCCGCCTGCAGCACCACCGGCCAAGCCCCCGATAAGCTGTGCAATCAACGCTTCCATGTCCGTCCTCCTCCTGTCCAGACTCAGTAGAGCCACCCATTGCGTGCCGAGCGTGCCACGATGCACGCAGGAGTCAATATTAGTTATCAGTCATGGATTGTGCTGCTTCGAGGTTGTCCGGCTGACAGGAACGGATCGGTACATCGAGCGAGACCGTTGTCGGCTCGCTGTGCGAGCACCACAATGGATGGTGCCTAAATCGCGGTCGCGAGACGGCTTTCGAGGTAGAGCTTGCCCAGTTTTGCCGCGACCGGTCCGGGTTTGCCGTCGCCGATCGGCGTGCCGTCGATCTTCACCACCGGCAAAGCGAAATTGGTGGCGGAGGTGATGAAGGCTTCCGCGGCCTGTTTCGCCTCGTCCACGGTAAAGGCCCGCTGCTCGACTGTTATTCCGGCACCCATGGCAAGATCGATGATGCTGGCGCGGGTGATGCCATGCAGGATGGCGTTGGAGAGGGGGCGGGTGACGAGAACGCCGTCCCTCGTAACGATATGTGCGGTGGCGGCGGTACCCTCGGTCACGAAGCCGTCCTGAACCAGCCAGGCGTCGTCCGCGCCCCGGCGCAGCGCTTCCATCTTTGCCATCGAGGGATAGAGAAGCTGTACGGTCTTGATGTCGCGGCGTTCCCAGCGCCAGTCGGGCATGGTCGCGATCGTGATGCCGGTTCCAGCCCGCGGATTGTCGAGCACCGGCTTCGCCTGCGTGAACATGACCACCGTCGGTTCGGCATCGACGGGGTAGCCGAAATCCCGGTCCGCGACGCCGCGCGAGATCTGGAGATAGATCATGCCTTCGTCCAGCTGGTTGAGGGTTATGATCCGGCGGTGGATAGCCAAGAGGTCTTCCTCGGACATCGGGAGGGGAATGCCCAGTTCCAGAAGCGAACGCTGAAGACGGGCATTGTGGCCGGCATAGTCGATCAACTTGCCGCCGATAACGGCAGTTACCTCATAAATGGCGTCGGCGAAAAGAAAGCCTCGGTCGAATACGGAAACCTTGGCCTCTGCTTCGGCAAGCCAGGCGCCATTCAGATAAACGATGCGTGTCAATGGTTCATTCCCGATTCAGGATTGTGCTTCTGCGAAAGGTGCGAGTTCAAAGCCGGGCCGCGTTAGCGAGGACCGCAAGACTTGTAACACGGCGACGGCGCCCGGTGTGTCGCCGTGAATGCAGATCGTAGCGGCTTCCACAGGCAGTTTCTTGCTGCCCGCACCATGGAAAGAACCTGATCCACGCTTTTTTCGGGATCATGGATGAGGGAATTTCCGCCAGACCCAGTCATGCCGGGTCAGGCTGTTTCTCACGTGAGCGAAATTTCTGGCGTGCCGGATGAAACCTACCCTGCTGCGGCAAGCTGCAAGGGTAAACATTCCAAACGAGCCGGGCGAGCCGGAGGGTAATTTTCTCCGGACGGGCGAGATGCGTGATCTGATTTCTATTAATTCCAGTCTTTTTCTATAGTTTGTAAACATGCCGTCCGGTCCCGGTCGGCCACGGGTCGAAGACTGACGGGAGCTGTTTCGATGAAGATTTCCAGACGCGCATTCACGGGTCTCCTCGCCGGGTCGCTGGCCCTGCCTTTCGCCGGTGCCACGCCCGCGGCGGCTGCCGACAAGGTGGTGCGGATCGGCTACCAGAAATACGGCACGCTGGTGCTGCTCAAGGGCAAGGGCCTGCTTGAAAAGAAGCTGGAAGCGATCGGCTACAGGGCCGAGTGGACCGAGTTTCCGGCTGGCCCACAACTGCTCGAGGCCCTGAACGTCGGCGCAGTCGATTTCGGTTCGACCGGGGAGACGCCGCCGATCTTCGCACAGGCCGCCGGCGCGCCGCTCGTCTACATCGCCCATGAACCGCCGGCTCCGCGCGGCGAGGCGATCCTCGTTCCGAAGGACAGCCCGATCCAGTCGGTGGCCGATCTGAAAGGCAAGACCGTCGCCCTGAACAAGGGTTCCAACGTGCACTACCTGCTGGTGAAGGCACTGGAAGACGCGGGCCTCTCCTATAGTGATATCACCACCTCCTTCCTGCCGCCGGCGGATGCGCGCGCCGCATTCGAGCGCGGCGCGGTCGATGCCTGGGTAATCTGGGATCCGTTCCAGGCAGCAGCCGAGGTTGCGATCGAAGCGCGTGAGCTTCGCAACGGCGAAGGCATCGTGCCGAACCACCAGTTCTATCTCGGAACCGACACGTTCGTCGAAGCCCATCCGCAGGCCATTGACGTGGTGATCGAGGCGATCGGCGAGATCGACGAGTGGACCAAGGCCAACACGGCGGCTGCCGCTGCCGAACTGGCGCCTTCCGTCGGCATTCCCGAGAATGTGCTGGTCGTGGCGCTGGAGCGCCAGTCCTACGGCATCAAGGCGCTCGATGAGGTGGTCGTCGCCCAGCAACAGGCTATCGCCGATACTTTCTTCGATCTCGGCCTGATCCCGAAGAAGCTGACCATCGCGGACGTGGTGCGGAAGGGCGGAGCCTGATGGCGGAGACGGCACTTACCACCTATCGGGAAGAGGAGGCGTCGGCATCGTCGCTTCCTCGCTTGCGCGGGCTGTGGAATGTGCTCGCGCCCTGGGCCCTGCCGATTGTGCTCCTGATCATCTGGGAGATCGCGGCTCGGGCCGGGTTCGTCACGGCGCGGCTGATGCCGGCGCCGAGCACGATTGCGCTCGCCGGCTGGAATGCGCTCGTTGATGGCACGCTGATCTACCACACGCTGGTTTCGACCAGGCGCGCGCTGATCGGGCTTGCCATCGGCGGCGGTCTCGGTTTCGTCGCGGGGATCGCCACCGGACTGTGGAAGCCCGCCGAAACGCTGCTCGACAGCACCCTGCAGATGGTGCGCAACGTGCCGCATCTGGCTCTGATCCCGCTGGTCATCCTGTGGTTCGGGATCGACGAGACGGCCAAGATCTTCCTGGTGGCGATCGGTGTCTTCTTCCCGATCTATATCAACACCTTCCATGGCGTGCGCACGGTCGATCCGCAGGTGGTCGAGATGGCGCAGATCTACGGGCTCGACCGCAGGGCGCTGGTCTCGCGGATCATCCTGCCCGGTGCGCTGCCCTCCATTCTCGTCGGCTTGCGCTACGCGCTCGGCTTCATGTGGCTGACCCTGATCGTCGCCGAGACGATCTCCGCGACGAGCGGTATCGGCTACATGACGATGAATGCCCGCGAGTTCTTCCTGACCGACGTCGTCCTGCTGGGCATCATCATTTACGCCCTGCTGGGCAAGGTGGCCGACACCGCGACGCGTCTCATTGAAAAGCGCGTGCTTGCCTGGCATCCGGCCTACCAGAGCATCGGGGAGAAAAGCTGATGGCGACTGCTGAAACCTGGCAGTATTCAGAGAACAGCCGTGATGATCTGGCCGAGGCCGGCGGCTTGCCGATCGGTCTCTCCGGCGTGGACAAGTCATTCGGCCGGCTGAACGTTCTCAAAAAATTCAATCTCGACATTCCGGCGGGGCAGTTCATCGCCGTGGTTGGCCGTTCCGGCGGCGGCAAGTCGACGCTTCTGCGATTGATCGCCGGGCTCGATAGGCCAACTTCGGGCGCAGTTGCGATCGGCGGTGAAGTGGTTCAGAGTCTGAACCCAAACGTCCGGTTGCTGTTTCAGGAAGCCCGGCTGGTGCCCTGGCAACGCGTCGTCGAGAATGTCGGCATCGCGCGCGGGCCGAACTGGCGCGAGGATGCGCTCGCCACACTGGCGGATGTCGGGCTCGAGGGACGCGGCGGCGATTGGCCGAGCGTGCTTTCCGGCGGGCAGCGTCAGCGCGTGGCGCTGGCGCGGGCTCTGGTGAGTCGGCCGAGGGTTCTCCTGCTTGATGAGCCTTTCGGCGCGCTCGACGCGCTGACGCGGCTTGAAATGCACCGGCTTCTCGAAGGCATCTGGAGCGAACGGCGCTTCACAACGGTGCTCATCACCCATGACGTGGCCGAGGCCGTGGCGCTGGCGGACCGTGTTCTCGTGCTCCGCGAAGGTGCAATCGCGCTCGATATCGAGGTCGGTCTGGAGCGCCCGCGCAAGGAGCTCGCGGATGCGCGGGCGGTCGACCTGCAGCGGGAAATCCTCGACGCGGTCTGAGCCTCTGCACGCTTCACGGACCTTCAGGAATAGCGCGAATAGGCAGGGACGGCGGGCCGCGAGCGGATGATCGACAGGTTCTTCCGCTCGGGCTCCGTTGCGGCGACACGCTGCTTTACCAGATCCAGCAATTGATAGCCGAGCGGCCAGCGCCCGTAGCCGCTGGCGATGTTGATATGGCCGGCATAGCCGAGATCGGCAAGCTCGCTGCCCCAGAGGCTGACCATTCGTCGCGTCGTTTCGAAATCCATGTAGGGATCGTTGAGGCTGGCGACGACGAGGCTGGGGAAGGGGAGACGGCGCTCGGGCATGGCGCCGAAATTGACGACGCAGGGGTGCAATCGCTCGACCCTCGCCAGATCGCAGGGCGCGACCAGAAGCGCGCCCTTGATGCGGGCCGCAAGCGGGCTCGCGGCGAGGTTGGCGGTGAGGATACAGCCGAGGCTGTGGGCGACGATCCAGACGCCGTCGTGCTGGGACAGCTCGTCCGCGAGCCGGTCACGCCAGTCATCGAGATCCGGGCAATCCCAGTTATGCTGTTCGACGAGGCGCGCCGTCGGCCGGTCATTGAGCCAGTGCCGCTGCCAATGACCGTCACCCGAGCCGTTCAGCCCTGGCAGGACCAGCGTGTCGATCGGTGTTTGGGCATCCGGAGCAGGCATCTTTCTCACCTCGTACCTTGATTGCTCCGAAGTATGGCGCACCGGCTGCCGGACGCTAAGGAACCGGCTTTTAATCTCCATAAAATTTGTAGATTATTGTTGCTCCAGCTTTTTCAAAGACTTCTGCGGTCCCGTTTCCGAATGGGCCCACGCATTGGAACGACAGTGTCGCGGGATCGCTGCTGTAGCGAAAATATTGCCTCTCACCTCCGCCTGGAGCGCAATTATAGATTTTTCTTTTCACCGCCTGGCTCTTTGCGTTGAAAATTTGCGCATTTAATGTATAGTGAATTTGTGGAAAATAGTTCGAGGATCGCCAAATGATCGAGACCGTCGCCCATGACATTGCAGTTGGCACGCCGTTTCCGTTTGCCGTCCGAATGTGTCGCCTCTCCTCAATATCCGGGATGCGGAATCTACCCGCCGCAGCTTTGCCGATTGACGGAATACCGGGCCCCGAGGGCCGAGGAGACGACCATGCAGAAACAAGTGATTGAACACGACGGTATCCCTGTCGGAATAGCCGTTCCCCACGAAGACATGCTGCGCTTCATTGCGGTGAAATTCCACGTGATCGACCTCGACGAGCGGCGCTACCGCAGCGTCGGCGAATTGAAGCAGGCGATCCGGGATCACCTCAACATGCCGCAGCAGCTCGTCGCCTGAATTTAAATATTGAAAAAGCAAAAGCTCCGCCGGTCATCAGATCCGGCGGAGCGTTTCGTTTTTGGTGGGTGTCTGTTTTCGTGCTTTCCTGTCAGGACTTGCGCGCCCAGGGAACGAACCTGCGTTCGATTGCGCGCGCGGCCAGTTCGAGGATCACGGCGATTGCCGCAATCACGAGGATGCCGGCGATCACAACGTCGGTCACGAGGAACTGGGCGGCTGACTGGATCATGAAGCCGAGCCCCTTGGTCGCGGCCACGAGTTCGGCCGCCACCAGCGTCGACCAGCCGGTGCCAAGCGCGATGCGCGTGCCGGTGAGGATCGATGGAAGCGTCGCCGGCAGGATCACCTGCCGCAGGACCTGCCACCGACCGGCACCGAACGAGCGCGCGGCGTTGATGAAATCCTTCGGCACGGAAGCCACGCCGGCGTTGGTCGACAGGATGATCGACGGCAGCATGGAGAGCGCGATGACGGTGATCTTCGAGGTTTCGCCAATGCCGACCCAGATGATGATCAGCGGCAGGTAGGCGAGCGGCGGCAGCGGTCGCAGGAATTCGATGATGGGATCGAGTATGCCCTTGCCGATGCGCGTCGTTGCGATCAGCAGCCCGGCCGGAATGCCGATGGCAAGCGACACGACAAGTGCCGCGAGCACTCGGCCGAGGCTCGCGCCGACGTGTTCCAGAAGCGTGGCGTCGACGAAGCCGACGCTGACCAGCGACCAGAGCGAGGTCGCGACGATCCAGGGCGAGGGCAGGAAGACGGGCGAGACCGCACCGTATTCGGCTGCGAGCGTCCACAGGGCGAGCAGGGCGACCACGGTCAGGGCGGAATAAACCGTCACCGGGATACGGGCGCGACTTGTTGCGGGCGTTTCCGTGCTGTCTCGCGGAGCCTCGATGATGGCGGTTTCGGCGATGATGTCCGTGGAGATGGTCATGCGGCGAACTCCTCGGCCGTGGTTTCGTGAATCAGGTTGGTGAGGCCGTCGTGCATGCGGCGGAACAGCGCCGACTGCTTGACCTTCTGCGGCTGCTCGCCGGCGAGAATCTCGGCGGCAAAACCCGTTTCCAGTACGGCGCTCAGCCGGCCGGGATTGGGCGAGAGTACGACGATCCGCGTGGCGAGCAGCAGCGCCTCGTCGATACTGTGGGTGATGAGCAGAGCGCCGGCTTGGCTGCTCCGCCAGATGTCGAGCAGGAAGAGCTGCAGCTTCGACCGGGTCAGCGCGTCGAGTGCGCCGAGCGGCTCATCAAGCAGCAGGAATCGCGGATTGGCGGCCAGCGCGCGGGCGATGCCGACCCGCTGGCGCATGCCGCCCGAAAGTTCCCAGATGCGCCGGTCACCGGCCTCGGCCAGCCCGACGCGTTCGAGCAGATGGTTTGCCGTGTCGCGCCGCTCGGCCGCGCCAACGCCCCTGATCTTCAGCGGAAAGGCGATGTTGTCGCGGGCGGAAAGCCATGGGTAGAGCGCATCGTCCTGAAAGACCACGGCGCGTTCGGCACCCGGACCCTTGATCGGGGTGCCGTCAACGAGGACCGCGCCGGAGGTGGGCTGCTGGAAGCCCGCGGCCAGGTTCAACAAGCTGGTCTTGCCGGAACCGGAACGGCCGATGATGACGACGAACTCGCCGCTCGAAACGGAGAGGTCGATGCGGTCCAGTACCAGATGCGGCTGCTCGTGTTTCCGCCGTGCCGGGTAGACCAGGCCGGTATCGCGGAAGGTCAGGGTGCTGGTCATGTGCTATTCCCTTGAAAATGCCGAGGGACCGGCGCGCGCAAGCGTTCGCCGGTCCCTGCCGTTTAAGCGGTTCTCAGAACGACAGCTTGGCTGCGTCCACGACCCAGCGGTTCGACACGTAGGGCGCGTAGTCGGCGAGTGTCGCCGGAATCTTGCCCTGCTCCTTCAGGAATTCGGAAGTCGCCGCCACGGCCTTGACCGTTGCGCCGCCGAGCAGGTCGGGGCCAGCCTGTTCCTCGAGCGTCGGGAAGATGTAGCCCTTCAGAAGGGCAGGGACTTCCTCCTGCTTGGCGCCGGTCAGGCGAGCGATCTTTTCGGCTTCCGGCGAATTGGCGTCCCAGGCGTCGGGATTGGCGCGGTAGGCGGCGGTGGCGTCGCCAGTCACCTTGACGAAAGCGGCAACCAGATCCGGATGGGCGTCGGCGAACGTCTTGCTGACGATCCAGGCGTCAAAGGTCGGGCCGCCCCAGTCGGCGACGTCTGCCGATGTCGCCAGAACAGTACCGGACTTCTTGATTTCGGCCAGAACCGGATCCCAGACATAGGCGCCGTCGATGTCGCCGCGCGACCAGGCGGCGGCGATTTCCGGCGGACGCAGGTTCAGGATCTCGACCGACTTCGGATCGATGTTCCAGTGCTTGAGCGCGGTCAGCAGGCTGTAATGCGCGGTCGAAACAAAAGGCGTGGCGATCTTCTTGCCGGCCAGCTCCTCGGGCTTGGTGATGCCGCGGACGGCGAGCGCTTCGGCCTCACTGATGAGGCCCACCACCGCGATGGTCTCGATCGGCAGTTCTCGGCTTGCGGCTGCAGCCAGCGGCGAGGAGCCGACATAGCCGATGTCGATCGAACCGGAGGCAATCGCGGCGATGACGTCGGCGCCGCCGTCGAACTTCTGCCAGTTGATCTTGGCGCCCGTCACCTTTTCATAGGTGCCGTCGGCCTGGGGCACATGCGATGGCTCGACGATCGGCTGGTAGCCGATATTGATGGTGACGTCCGCGCTGAAGGCAGCCGATGCGCCAAGGCTGACGGTGAATGCAACGGCGGCAGCCAGGCCGGTGAATGCGCGGCGTGTAATCTGTGTCATGATGAAACCCTCTCCTGTTGACTTCCTCATGACTGTACTCAATCCATAATTTTAATAGAGAAATTTGCCGCCAAAATTCGCAGCAGGAAGGCGATGGCTTTTCTCAATTTGAAGCCGGCAAAGGTATCTTAATCCCAAAACGCTTCGGATTAGTCAGAGAGCGGTTGTCGAAACAAGGAACGCCTTCGGCGAGTGGCGGCGTTCGTCGAGACACGCTCGGGACACTGCCGGAAGGGGCAAAAGGCTGGAAGGTGCCGATACCTGGCCGCGATAGCGGGCAGGGCTCAGGGATGGCGAGGATGGAACGACCCTGGTTGCCGACTGCCGCAGTTCAAATTTTCCCAAAACCCGGAATCTTTGGAAACTTCGGCGATTTCGTAAATCAACTAAATTTGTAGAGTTTATCATCTATCAATTTGGGAGATTTACAATGAAGTCGCTGTTTCATTCCCTGCTGGCAACGATCGCCGGTCTTGCTTTTGCCGGGCAGGCCCTCGCCGCTGACCTCTCCGAAATCCGGATCGACTGGGCGACCTATAATCCCGTCAGCCTGATCCTGAAGAATGACGGCCTGCTCGAAAAGGAATTCGAGAAGGACGGCATCAAGGTCACCTGGGTGCAGTCGGCCGGCTCCAACAAGGCGCTTGAGTTCCTCAACGCCGGTTCGCTCGACTTCGGCTCGACCGCTGGCGCTGCAGCGCTGATCGGCAAGATCAACGGCAATCCGATCAAGTCGGTCTATGTCTATTCGCGTCCGGAATGGACGGCGCTCGTCACCCGCAAGGATACCGGCATCGCCAAGGTCGAGGACCTGAAAGGCAAGTCGATCGCGGTCACCCGCGGCACCGACCCGCATATCTTCCTCGTGCGTGCGCTGGCCGATGCAGGGCTGACCGAGAAGGACGTTTCACTGGTCCTGTTGCAGCATGCCGACGGCAGGCTGGCGCTTCAGCGTGGCGACGTCGATGCCTGGGCCGGCCTCGATCCGATCATGGCCTCTGCCGAAGTCGAGGACGGCGACGTTCTCTTCCATCGCAAGCCCGAGAACAATACCTGGGGTGTCCTGAACGTCCGGGAAGAGTTCGCCACGGAGCATCCGGAAATCGTCGGACGGGTGATCTCGGCCTACGAGAAGGCTCGTGCCAAGGCGAATGCCGAACCGGCGGTGCTGTCGGCCGCTCTCGTCGAGGCGACCAAGCTGCCGGACACGGTGATTGCCCGCCAGCTTGAGCGCACCGACCTCAGCCATTCCCGGATCGGCGACGCGCAGCGCGACACCATCGAGGCCGCCGGACTTGCCCTGCAGCAGGCCGGCGTCGTCAAGCCGGATGTCGACGTGAAGGCGGTCGTTGCTGACCTCATCGACCCGAGCTACGGCGCGGCGGCAATCGGTCAGTAACCAACGAAAGGCGGCGACGATGGCCTTGCTGGAAACGGCGACGTCCGGACTTGAATCCACCTCTGCGAAGAGCCGGCCGAACCGGCTCTTCCTCACCGACCATCCCGTCGTGGGCGTTGTCTTTCCAGTCCTCCTGCTGCTGGTCTGGGAAATCCTGGTGCGGGCGGGTGTGATTGGCGGGCGGCTGATGCCGCCGCCGTCGCGCGTGCTGGACACTGTCCGGGAACTTGCCGTTTCCGGCGATCTCGTAACCCATATCGGCGTGACGCTCCGTCGGGTGGCGATCGGATTCGTCTTCGGTGCCGTGTCGGGAACCTTGCTCGGCGCCTTGACCGGCTATTCCAGCCGTCTAGCACGTTTTCTCGATCCAACCCTGCAGGCGCTGCGAGCCATCCCCTCGATTGCCTGGGTGCCGCTCTTCATTCTCTGGTTCGGCATCTTCGAGATGTCGAAAGTGGCGCTGATCGCGGTCGGTGTGTTCTTCCCGGTCTATCTCGGCGTTTCCGGCGCGGTGATCGGCGTCGACCGGCGGATCGTCGAGGTCGGGCGGATCTTCCGGCTTTCCGGACCGGAACTCGTCCGGCGTATCCTGCTGCCCGCCGTGCTGCCGGATTTCGTGCTGGCGCTGAGGGCCGGGCTCGGGCTCGGCTGGATGTTCGTTGTCGCGGCCGAATTCATGGGGGCGTCGCAGGGGCTCGGCTACCTTCTGGTGGACGGGCAACAGCTCGGCAAGCCGGATCAGATCCTTGCCGCCATTCTGGTCTTCGCCGTGGTCGGCAAGGCGACCGATACGCTGGTGATCCTGGTGAGCCGGCCGTTCCTGCGCTGGCAGGACAATCACGCGCGGAGACGCTGACATGCTGGAGATCAAGTCTCTCGCCAAGGTCTATCCCAACGGCACGCATGCATTGGACGGATTTTCGGCGACCATCCAGCAGGGCGAGGTGATCGCCATCATCGGCGGTTCCGGCTGTGGCAAGAGCACGCTGCTCCGGCTGCTGGCCGGGTTGGAAACGCCGTCGCGCGGCGAAATCCGGCTGGACAGCCAGATCCTCAGCGAACCCAATCCTCTTGTGAACATCGTTTTCCAGGAGCCGCGGCTCTTTCCATGGCTGACGGTCGCCGACAATATCGGCTTCGGCCTTACGCAGCTACCGGCGGCGGAGCGGCGGCAGAGAGTGGAGAATGCCCTCGAACGGATTGGGCTGGCCGGTTACGGGGAGCGGTGGGTCAAGGAACTCTCCGGCGGCCAGGCGCAACGGGTGGCGCTCGCCCGCGCACTGGTCACGCGGCCGGCCGTGTTTCTGCTCGACGAGCCGTTCTCGGCGCTCGACGCGCTTACCCGCAATGACCTGCAGGATCACCTCATCGACCTCTGGAGCGACAACGGCAACACCATGCTGCTCGTGACCCACGACATCGAGGAGGCGGCCGTGCTGGCCGACCGGATCATTGTCATGCGGCCCTGGCCCGGACGGATCCTTGAAGAGGTGAGGGTCGAACTGCCACGCAAGCGGGACCGCACTTCCGCCGATTTCTCCGCCCTCAAGCGCCAACTCGCCGGGCTGCTGGAACGCTCGCTGGGCGATGCAAGGGCGGCGCGGAGAGCCTGAATTTTGTGGAATGGAATTCTTTGGCACGGGTGAAACCGTCATTTTTCGAGAATTTCTTTCCTGCTGCGAAGGGCTGGCGCGAGTTGCGCCGTTTGTGCCGGAGCTCCGGAGTGGCCGCTTTTTGCCAAGCGGATCGCCAAAAGAGAACCAGTTTTGCGTTCTGCGTCGGCGTAATTGACGAAGTCTATCAAATCGATAGGCTTCTTCCATCAGAGATCGCAAGGAGGAACCCAATGACTCTTCTGAACAAAAGCTTCGCGGCCATTGTCGGCCTCGGGCTTACGCTTTCCACCGTTCTACCGGCGTATGCGGATACGACGCTTCTGAATGTGTCGTATGACCCGACGCGTGAGTTGTACAAGGAGTTCAACGAGGCGTTCGTGAAGCACTGGAAGGCCGAGACCGGCGAGGACGTG